>Ga0214473_10006700_pt1 | contig 13716 bp, 5 predicted proteins | sample RVTome_7_FD_203509 | JGI IMG/M metagenome (GOLD analysis project Ga0214473, IMG submission 203509) | Soil microbial communities from uranium-contaminated site in the Upper Colorado River Basin, Wyoming, United States - RVT98D197 | ecosystem: Environmental > Terrestrial > Soil > Contaminated >... | reverse complement strand
CGTGTAGCGCAAGCTTCAACAATGGGACGACGGTGACATTGACCGCAGCGCCAGCGGGCGGCCACACCTTCTCAGGCTGGTCTGGTGCGTGTAGCGGGACTGGAAATTGTGTGGTGAACATGACCCAGGCACGCAGCGTCACAGCGAGCTTCAGCGCTCCTGTTCAGACCCACGTTTTGGCTGTTTCTGCCACGGGGTCTGGAAGCGGCACGCTTGTGAGCAGTCCTGGTGGAATCAGTTGCTCGGTCGCAGCAGGCAGCACCTCAGGAACGTGTAGCGCAAGCTTCAACAATGGGACGACGGTGACATTGACCGCAGCGCCAGCGGGCGGCCACACCTTCTCAGGCTGGTCTGGTGCGTGTAGCGGGACTGGAAATTGTGTGGTGAACATGACCCATGCACGCAGCGTCACAGCGAGCTTCAGCGCACCGTCTCTGCTCCCTGCGCCTACACTGATCGGCCCTCCGAACATTGCTGTAAACACCTCTCGAACGCCGACATTCAGCTGGTCAAGTGTTAATGGCGCCAATAGGTACTGGCTCACAGTATCGACAACGGTAACCACATTCCCATCGGATGCTAATGCAAAGGGGTGTTTGCCTCCCGGCTGCACGATTAGTGGAACGACCACAGCGACATCGCATGCCCTTCCGAACCCATTTCCAGTATTGGGAACCTCTGGGACGTTAGCACCAAACACCACCTACTATTGGCGGGTTCAGGCATGGAACACTAATGGCACACAGGGCGCGTACTCCGCAATATTTGTCTTCCGAACAGGGAATTAGTGACGTCCTCTGTACGGTCTAGTATCAAGTTTGAAGTGCAACGATCATAGTGGGCGTTCATAGACCTCCGCGGGTGTCATCCAACCCAGTCGCTTTCTGGGTCGGTTGTTGAGGGCTTCAGCTATCCGATCACACTGCGACTGCGTGAGGCGCGCCACGCTCTTGCGCTTGGGTAGATACTGTCGGATGAGGCCGTTGGTGTTCTCGTTCGTGCCGCGTTCCCAGGAGCGGTTCGGCGTTGGTCGTGGCCCCGGTTGCCTTCTCGAATTGCCTTGTAGCCGTGGAATTCCGTACCGTTGTCCAGCGTGAGAGTCCAGGTCCTGCGAGCCGCCCGCTCCAGGAGGAAGATGGCCCGCCGGTTGGTCTCTTGCGCCGTTCGACTTGGTAGCTTACCCATGAGCGTTTACCCGCTCTTGCGGTCCACGAGGATGAGGACGCAGTGACGGTCAGGGGCACCGATGACTGTGTCGCCCTCGAGATCGCCGATGCGTGAGCGCTGCTCAGCCACGACCGGACTCTCGGAGATCGGCCGCTTGCCCGGGAGTCGGCCACGGCTGTCGTTGCGCTGGTGGCGCTTCCATCGCTTCTTACGCGCGCCGCGTAAGTCCTTATAGACGGAGCCGCCCTTCTTCTTGTCGGCCCAGATGTAACGGTAGATGGTTTCATGGCTGATCCGCAGGACGCCCTTCTCTCGGAGCCGGTTAGCCACCTGTTCTGGGCTCCAGCGATCCTTGATGAAGGAGCAGTCTAACTGCCAATCCTCCTCTCGGAAGCGCCGATTACGCCGGGATTTGCAGCGCCGAGCCCGGGTCATCCAGATCGCATCGCTTGGACGGTAGCACCCTGCTTGGTGCATGTTGCGCCTGATTTCTCGGCTGATGGTGCTGGGGCTTTGGCCCAGGGCACGGGCGACCGCGGCCTGGCTGAAGCCTTGCTTTCTGAGCGCCGAGAGTGCATGTCGTTCACCTGAGGTGAGCTGGCGGTAGGTCATGAGCCTCTCCTATTTCTTGGTCGAAACAGGAAGCTCTGGCCTACCCCAGCTCATCTCAACCCCCGCCCTCCAAGGGGTGGGTCCTGCCGTTGCACTTAGTTTATGAATTCGCGTCCTTATGGACGGAGCCGCCCATCTTCTTGTCAGCCCAGATGTAACGGTAGATGGTCTCACGGCTGATCCGCAGGACACCAGTGTCTCGGAGCCGGTTGGCGACCTGTTCTGGGCTCCAGCGATCGTTGATGAAGGAGCAGACCAGCTGTCAGTCCTCCTCTCGGAAACGCCGGTACGCCAGGATCTGGAGCGCCGGGCACAAATCATCCGGATCGCATCACTTGGACGGTAGCAGCCGGCTTGCCGAATGTTCCGGCTGATCTCCCGGCTGATGGTGCTCGGGCTGCGGCCTAAGGCCCCGGCCATGGCGGCCTGCGTGAAACCTTGCTTTCTGAGCGCCGAGAGTTCATGTCGTCCACCTGAGGTGAGATGGCGGTATGTCATGAGCCCCTCCTGTTCCTTGCCCGAAGCAGAAAGCTCTGGCCAACACCCCCTTGTCGGTATCTGGTATCGCGATGCTGTTTGCCGGGATACAAGCCAGGAGAGCTTCGCAGACCTTCCAGTTCACTCAGCAAATCCAGCGCAGCGAGGCGGTGGCTCATTTCACGGGACAGTTCCTCAGTCTTCTCGCCGGGGGTGACCCCGGGAAGCTAATCCACAACGCGGATTGGGCTTATAGATTCTGGAGTTTGCAGAGCACAGAATTCTACTTCTTCCACCACGGCATCCTGCCGCGGTTCATTTACACGCTGTGGATGGTGGACCTCGCGGCTCTCTATTCCGGCCCGTCGGGGCGTCGCGCAATAGACACATACGAAGAGTTCATGACATCCTATGCGGTGAACTATCCAGCCATGGTTGACTTCTTCGGTGGCATTCGGAACCTTGCTTGCGCTGATTGTGACGCAGACGAGCGAAGCCGGAGAGTAGCTCGATACGTCGAGGAGTGGCAGCAGCAGCATCAAACGCGCCTCCAGTAGCGAGCGCGCGCGCGACGCGACCGGAGTCGGATAAGAGCAGTCGTGCACCGGATTCTCCCTCAAGGGCGGGTAGCTGGGCTCAAATCATGGATATCGCGAAACTGCCCGACCGGAGAATTCACGCCGGCGCCGAAGACGGGGCCATCGCCAAGCAACGTCAAACGATACCTGGAGCTGCGCAGGCGGTACATGAGGCCGCGCAGTTGCGAATGCAGGTAGAATTCCTTCCAGCGCCCAAAGATCAGAAGTCCACGGTTCCGGAGGCCTCGGCGTAATGTCCATCCCCTTCTTCGACCACCCCATCCTCAACTCCCCCTACGAGTACCCCCGTAGGCACTGGGAGTTGGACGAAAGCGGCCAACCCACCCAGGAGGTCCTCGACCAACGCCGGTCCGTGGCCTTCATCACGCCTATTCCGAAGCCGAAGAAGCGGAAGGCCGCCCAGAGGCTGCAGAAGGAGCTGGTCCTGGACGAGGGCAAGGGGTTGTCCACCGAGGCCCAGCAGTACGACGCCACCTCCATGATCAATGAGGTGCGCGGCCAGGTGGACCGGTGGCGGGAGCTACCGCAGGCCCAGTGGAACGTGACGCCGGAGACCGGGCGTCTCTTGCACCATTGGCGGCACCACCCCTTTGAGAGCGTGCGGCCCTTCTTCTGCCAGATCGAGGCCGCCGAGACGGCCATCTGGCTCACCGAGGTGGCACCGCTGACGCCAGCGGGGAAGCGCCTCCTCACCCACCTGGACAACGCCAACCGGGAGGCCAACCCAGAAATCTCGCGCCTGGCCCTCAAGCTGGCGACGGGTGCGGGGAAGACCACCGTCATGGCCATGCTCATTGCGTGGCAGACCATCAACGCCGTGCGCAGCCCGGGGAGCAAGCGGTTCACGCGCGGCTTCCTGATTGTGACCCCGGGGATCACCATCCGGGACCGCCTCCGCGTCCTCCAGCCCAACGACCCGGACAACTACTACGCCACGCGGGCCCTCGTCCCCACCGACCTCCTGGGCGAGGTCCGACAGGCGAAGATTGTTATCACGAACTTCCATAGCTTCAAGCTGCGCGAGCGCATCCAACTCTCGGCGGGCAACCGGGCGCTCCTGAAGGGTCGTACAGGGACGGACCTCCAGACGCAGGAGACCGAGGGTCAGATGATCCAGCGGGTCATGCCCGACCTCATGGGCATGAGAGGGATCATGGTCTTCAACGACGAGGCCCATCACTGCTACCGGGAGAAGCCGCCTGAGGAAGACGACGAGGCCCTCAAGGGCGACGAGCGGAAGGAGGCAGAGAAGGCCAACGAGGCCGCACGGCTCTGGATCACGGGCATTGAGACCGTGAAGCGGAAGCTCGGGGTGAACCGCGTCCTGGACCTGTCCGCTACGCCCTTCTTCCTGCGGGGGTCGGGGTACGCCGAGGGGACGCTCTTCCCGTGGGTCATGAGCGACTTCTCGCTCATGGACGCCATCGAGTGCGGGATCGTGAAGCTCCCCCGGGTCCCCGTCGCCGAGAACATTACCGGCGACGGCGACATGCCCATGTTCCGGAACATCTGGGAGCACGTCCGGAAGGACATGCCGAAGAAGGGGCGTGGAAAGGGCGGGACCCTCGATCCCCTGAAGATCCCGTCCAAGCTCCAGACCGCCCTCATGGCCCTCTACGGGCACTACGAGAAGACGTTCGAGCTGTGGCAGAAGCACCGGATCGGCGTGCCACCGTGCTTCATCATCGTCTGCCAGAACACGTCCATCTCGAAGCTGTTGTACGACTATGTTTCCGGGTTCTACCGGGAGAAGGAGGACGGCTCGGAGCAGCTCGAGAACGGACGGCTCGCCCTCTTCCGCAACTTTGACGATTCCACAGGGAACCCACTGCCGCGTCCCAACACCATCCTCATCGATTCGGAGCAGTTGGAGGCCGGGGACGCGCTGGACAAGAATTTCCGCGACATGGCGTCGGACGAGATCGAGCGCTTCCGGCGAGAGAAGATCGAGCGGACGGGAGACCTCCGGGCGGCGGACAACGTCACCGACCAGGAGTTGCTCCGTGAGGTCATGAACACCGTGGGCAAGGCGGGACAGCTCGGCGCGGACATCCGATGCGTGGTCTCGGTCTCCATGCTCACCGAGGGGTGGGATGCCAACAACGTGACGCACATCCTGGGCATCCGCGCCTTCGGGACCCAGCTGCTCTGCGAGCAGGTCATCGGGCGGGCGCTGCGCCGACAGTCCTACGAGCTGAACGAGGAAGGGCTTTTCGATGCCGAGTACGCCGACATCTTCGGGATCCCCTTCGACTTCACCTCGAAGCCTGTGGTGGCGCCGCCCCGGCCGCCGGTGGACACCGTCATGGTTCGGGCAGTGCGCCCCGACCGCGACCACCTCGAGATCCGCTTTCCCCGGGTCGAGGGGTACCGCGTGGACCTGCCCAAGGAGCGCCTCACCGCCTCCTTCAATGCGGACTCGGTCCTGGAACTGACCCCCGACCTGGTGGGCCCCACCATCACCCGGAACTCGGGCATCATCGGCGAGGGAGTGGACTTGGACGTGAAGCACATGGAGGACATGCGCACGTCCACGCTCCTCTACCACCTGACGCACCGCCTGCTTTACACCAAGTGGCGGGACCCGGGGGAGGAGGCCAAGCTTCACCTGTTCGGTCAGCTCAAACGCATCACCCGGGAGTGGCTGGACACGTGCCTGGTGTGCAAGGGCGACACGAGCCGGGGTCAACTCATATACCAGGAGCTGGCGGACATGGCGTGCGAGCGCATCACAGCGGGGATCACCCGGGCCCTGGAAGGCGCGGCACCGATCAAGGCGCTCCTTGACGCATACAACCCCACTGGATCCACTGCCCACGTGCGCTTCAACACGTCGCGGTCGCGGTGGGAAACCAACGGCCCGCCGCCCAAGAACCACGTCAACTGGGTGGTTCTGGACAGCGACTGGGAGGCGGAGTTCTGCCGCGTGGCGGAGGCGCACCCCCGGGTGGTGGCGTACACGAAGAACCACAACCTGGGCCTGGACGTCCCGTACCGGTACGGGTCCAGCATGCGCACGTACCGACCCGACTTCATGGTCCGCGTGGACGACGGACATGGCCCCGACGACCTCCTTAACCTGGTGGTCGAGATCAAGGGGTACCGAAAAGAGGATGCCAAGGAGAAGAAGGCCACAATGGAGACGTATTGGGTGCCCGGCGTGAACAACCTGGAATCGTACGGCCGCTGGGCATTTGCCGAGTTTACGGAGATGTACTCCATGGCATTGGAGTTCGCGGACGTCGTGGAAGAGGAATTCGGGAAGATGATCGAGCGGGTCGCCGGTCCCGCAGCGGCTGCGGTCGCGGGCCGTACGGAAGGGGGCGCCTGAGATGGCGAAGAAGCGCACGAAGCAGGTGGAGACGCTCCGTCACGAGGAGGCGAGCCGGAAGAACATCCCCACCGCCGAGCACCAGTCGGTACTGGAAGCGAAGGACAAGGAGGTCGTGAAGGTCCGCTACCCCCGCAACACCGACTTGGACCCCCAGCTCGTGTGGCGGGGCAAGGACGAGCAGGACTGGAGCGACCTCGTCGCCCCGGCGCCGCCACTCTATATCCAGGAGAAGGTGCACCCCAAGGTCCTGATCGACGACCTCATGCGGACGTCCGAGGCAGCGGCCGAGGACGAAACCGACCAGGCCGACCTCTTCTCCGACTTCAATGGGATCCCCGAAGGCGCCGACAAGACCGAGTTCTACAAGCACGACGCCAACTGGTCGAACCGGATGATCCTGGGGGACTCGCTCCAGGCGATGGCGTCGCTGGCCGAGCGCGAGGGGCTCCGGGGGCAGGTCCAGTGCATCTATCTCGACCCGCCCTACGGGATCAAGTTCAACTCCAATTTCCAGTGGTCCACGACGAGCCGCGACGTCAAGGACGGGAAGGCCGAGCACATCACCCGCGAGCCTGAGCAGGTAAAGGCGTTCCGGGACACCTGGCGTGACGGGATCCACTCGTACCTGACCTACCTGCGCGACCGGCTGACCGTGGCGCGGGATCTTCTGACGGAGAGCGGGTCCATCTTCGTGCAGATCGGGGTCGAAAACGTGCACCGGGTCAGGGCGCTGATGGATGAGGTGTTTGGGGATGAGAATTTCTGCGGGCTGATCGGGTACAAGAAGACAACGGGCGCCGGCAGTCCCGCGATCGGCACTGACGTAATCGCCTCAGTGAAGGACTATCTGCTTTGGTACGCGAAGGAGAAGCCATCGGTCAAGTACCGGCAACTCTACCACGAAAAGCAGGCGGGTGAGGCCGGCGCGGCGTCGTACACAAGGGTCCAGAGTCCGGATGGCTCTGAAGTCCGACCGTTGCAGTTAAATGAGAGCTATACCGCGAACTTCGAGGCGGCGGGGTGGCACATTGTAGCGTCTGATAACCTCACGTCCCAAACAGGTGTTGAGAGCACCCAATTCCCCGTTGTCTTTGAAGGCGTCACATATACTCCGGCAAAGGGTGGATGGAAAACGAATCGAACGGGGATGGCCCATTTGCTGCGTGCCGCACGGACCACGCCTGGTGGTCGCGCACTCCGGTACGTGCGTCGGCTCTCGGACTTCGCTGCCTATCCGGTGAATAATGACTGGAATGACACAAGCACTGGGAGCTTTACCGAGGAGAAGATCTATGTAGTGCAGAGCGGCTCGAAGGCAGTTGCCCGCTGCATCCTCATGGCCACCGACCCCGGCGACCTCGTCCTCGACCCCACCTGCGGCTCCGGCACCACGGCCTACGTCGCCGAGCAGTGGGGCCGCCGCTGGATCACCATCGACACCTCCCGCGTCGCCCTCGCCCTCGCGCGGGCCCGCATCATGGGTGCGCGATACCCGTACTACCTCCTCGCCGACTCAGCCGGGGGCAAGCTCAAGGAAGCCGAGATCACCCGCACGGCGCCGTCATCCTCTCCATCCCACGGCGACATCCGTCACGGCTTCGTCTACGAGCGCGTCCCCCACATCACGCTCAAGTCCATCGCCAACAACGCCGAGATCGATGTAATCTGGGAGAAGTTCCAGGAGGTCATCGAGCCTCTGTGCGAAGCCATCAACGCGAAGCGCGGCCTGGAGCTCGAGGAGTGGCAGATGCCACGGGAGCCGGGAGACCCCTGGCCCGAGAAGGCGGCCAAAGAGCACGAGCGCTTCCTGAACGTCACCACGGAGGCCACGAAGCAGAAGGCGGTGGCCCGCATCAACAAGATCCTGGGGCGTAAGTACACCATCGCCACGATGCCGCCGCACCCTGTGGACCGCTGGGAGGACGAGGAGCTCCTCCGACTCCACGCCGAGTGGTGGGAGCAGCGCATCGCCCGCCAGACGGAGATCGACTCGTCGATCGCCGCCAAGGCCGACAACGAGTACCTCTATGACCGGCCGTACGAGGACAAGCGTACTGTCCGCGTGGCTGGGCCATTCACGGTGGAAAGCCTGAGCCCCCACCGGGTGCTAGGGGTGGACGAGAATGACGAGCTCATCGACCCGCTGGAGGTGAAGGAGCCCGCAGCCGAGTACAGCCACCTGCCGCGCTTCGACGAGATTGTCCTCGAATCCCTGCGTATGGCCGGCGTCCAGCAGGCCCACAAGTCGGATCGGATCACGTTCACGTCGCTGAAGGCGTGGCCTGGCCACTTCATCTGCGCCGAGGGGCGCTACCAGGAAGGGGAGGCGCAGAAGCGCGCCGGGATCTTCCTCGGGCCCGAGTTCGGGACCGTCACGCGCCCGGACCTCGTGGACGCGGCACGCGAGGCCGGGGACGCGGGCTTCGACGTCCTCATTGCCTGCGCCTTCAACTACGAGGCCCATGCTAGCGAGTTCGACAAGCTGGGGCGGATCCCCGTGCTCAAGGCCCGGATGAACGCCGACCTCCACATGGCAGAGGACCTTAAGAATACGGGGCAGGGAAACCTATTCGTCATCTTCGGCGAGCCGGACATCGACGTCCTGGACGCCAGCGACGGCATGGTCCGGGTGAAGGTGAACGGCGTGGACGTCTTCGACCCCAGCACCGGGGAGGTTCGGAGCGACAGCGCCGACGGGATCGCGTGCTGGTTCGTGGACTCGGACTACAACGGCGAGAGTTTCTTCGTCCGCCAGGCCTACTTCCTCGGAGCCAACGACCCTTACAAGGCGCTTCGGACCACCCTCAAGGCCGAGATCGATGAGGACGCCTGGGCCAGCCTGAACAGCGACACCTCCCGCCTCTTCGCCAAGCCCTCCACCGGCAGGATCGCCGTCAAGGTGATCAACCACCTGGGGGACGAGGTGATGAAAGTGTTCCGGGTGACGGGGGTGTCGTGACCCTGCAGTTCCTGATCGCCGACACCTTCACAGACAGCCTGGCCCGTCTCACCGGCGACGAGCAGAAGGTCGCGAAAACCACGGCCTTCGACCTCCAGATGGACCCTGCCCGACCGGGACTGAGCTTCCACAGGCTCGACCGAGCCCGGGACAAGGGATTCTGGTCGGTGCGCGTGAGCGCGGACCTCCGGCTCATCGTCCATCGGACCGCGAGCAGCGTACTGCTGTGCTACGTGGACCACCACGACCGCGCGTACGATTGGGCCGAGCGGCGCAAGCTCGCGACGCACCCTACCACCGGGGCCGCGCAGCTCGTGGAGATCCGGGAGATGGTTAAGGAAATCCTGGTCCCGGTGCATGTAGAGGACGAGCGGCTGCCGGCGCCTGCGCTGCCGCTCTTCGCGGACCGGGGCGAGGACGAGCTTCTCAGCTACGGCGTCCCCCCGGAGTGGATCGACGATGTGCGGGAAGCCGACGAGGAGACGCTCCTGGCCCTCACGGAACGCCTCCCGGCCGAGGCCGCCGAGGCCCTTCTCGAGTTGGCCACCGGAGGGACCCCGCGTGTGCCGGCCCCGACCTCGGACGACCCCTTCGAGCACCCCGATGCCCTCCGCCGCTTCCGCGTGGTGAGCAACGTCGACGAGCTGGAGCAGGCCCTGGCCTACCCGTGGGAGAAGTGGACCGTCTTCCTCCACCCCGACCAGCGTCAGTGGGTCGAGCGGGACTTCAACGGCCCCGCGCGCGTCTCAGGGTCGGCAGGGACCGGGAAGACCATCGTCGCCTTGCACCGGGCTGTCCACCTGGCTCGTGCCAATCCCGACGCCCGCGTCCTCCTCACCACGTTCTCCGACACCCTGGCGCACGCGCTGCGTACAAAGCTCCGCCGCCTGGCCGGCCACGAACCCCGGACCCTGGAGCGCATCGAGGTACACACCCTGGAGTCCATCGGCCTGCGCGTCCACAAAGCCCTTCGAGGTCCGGTCCGCCTTGCCGCCGCGGAAGAGATCCGAGTGGTGCTGGACGCCTCTTCTGCAGCGTTGGAGGGTCACCGCTTCACCCTTCGATTTCTGGAGACCGAGTGGGACCAGGTCGTGGACGCGTGGCAGCTCACAGAGTGGGATGCGTACCGGGACGTGGCGCGGCTGGGGCGGAAGAGCCGCCTCGCGCAGGGGCAGCGGGAAGTCCTTTGGGCGATCTTCGAGGCCGTTCGCCGGAGCCTCGGCGAACAGGGACTGGCAACCCGGGCGGGCATGCTCACGGCCCTGAGTGATGCCATCGCCGATAGCGGCGCGGCCCCCTTCGATTTCGCCGTCGTGGACGAGGCCCAGGATATCGGCGTGGCTGAGTTGCGGTTCCTGGCCGCCCTCGCCGGGGATAGGCCCAACGGACTCTTCTTCGCCGGGGACCTCGGGCAGCGGATCTTCCAGGCCCCCTTCTCGTGGAAGTCCCTGGGCGTGGACGTGCGGGGGCGCTCCAGGACGCTGAGGGTCAACTACCGGACCTCTCACCAGATCCGCATGCAGACGGATCGGCTTCTGGGCCCGGAGTTCTCTGACGTGGACGGCAACCGCGAGGACCGGCGCGGCACCGTCTCAGTGTTCAACGGCCCACCGCCTACAGTCCGGGTCCTCGACGACCCGGCAGAGGAGACCCAGGTGGTAGGGGCATGGCTCGCCGAGCGGGCAGAGGAAGGCACCCAGGAGAACGCCCTCGGCGTCTTCGTCCGTTCGGATCAGCAGATCGACCGCGCCAGGGCCGCCGTGGAGGCGGCTGGGATCCCATTCCAGATCCTCGACGAGCGCGTGGAGACGGCCGCCGGGCACGTCGCCATCGGGACCATGCATCTGGCCAAGGGTCTCGAGTTCGGGGCTGTCGTCGTGATGGCGTGCGACGACGAGATCCTGCCCCTCCAGTCGAGGATCGAGTCCGTGGGCGACGAGGCCGACCTCCAGGACACGTACGACACGGAGCGGCAGCTCCTCTACGTTGCCTGCACGCGTGCCCGGGACCATCTGCTGGTCACGGGAGTGGAGCCGGGGTCGGAGTTCCTGGAGGACCTGGTGGGGTGAGGGCGCGCCCCGCGTCCGCAGGTGCAGCGGCTTCAAACAACTCCGGCACTCCACGGGCAGGTGCCGGGCTTTTCACCTGAGTCGCATCCGCCAGGAAGTGACCCAGTATGCAATAGGTGTTGCCCATCCGCCCGGTCCGTAGCGTCCTGGACCACCCCACATGGCGCCCCACCCCCACCCACCCCAGATTCCCCCTTCGACCTCCACCGCCCACCCCCTGCCGCAAGGCTACCCCCATGACAAACACCCAAGCCCGCTCCATCCAAGCCCTCCTCCTGGCGCTAACACTAGCCCTGCTCCCCCAGCCGTCGGTGGCCCAGCCGTCACAGGCGCAGCGGTCGCCCGCACAGGCATCGCTCCCCCAGGCCCGCCCCACCATGGAGCAGTTCTTCGGCCCCGCCTCGCCGCTCTCGCTGACCTCCGCTACGGCGGCGGACCGCATTGCCTGGATGAGCTATGAGCGGGGGATGCGGAACGTCTACACGGCCGCGGCGCCGGACTTCCGGGCGGTGCGGCTGACGGACTTCATGGAGGATGACGGGACCGACCTCTCGGACGTGACCCTCTCGGCCGACGGGTCCACCATCGTGTTCGTGCGCGGCAGCGCACCCAACCGCGAGGGCTGGGTGGCCAACCCCACGCATGACCCCGACGGCGCCGAGCGGGCCACCTGGGCCGTGCGGAGCTCGGGCGGGCCGGCGTGGCGGCTGGCTGAGGGGAGTTCGCCGCGCGTGGCGCCGGACGGTAGCGGGGTGGTGTTCGTGCGGGACGGGGAGATTTACTACGCGAAGGTGGATCGAGCCGGGTCGCTTACGGCCCTGGACACGGCGGGCGTGCCGCTGCTACGGGCGTGGGGGCGGCAGAGTGATCCGGTGTGGTCCCCGGACGCGCGCCACATTGCCTTCGTCTCCACGCGCGTGAACCACGCCTACATTGCCGTACTGGACATGGCGGAGCGGACCCTCCGCTTCATGGATCCGGGCGTGGACTGCGACGGGGATCCGCAGTGGTCGCCCGACGGGCGGAGCATCCTCTTCACGCGGCGGCCGGGGGCGCCCTTCGGCCGGCAGGCGCAGACGGGGCGCGGCGGGCTGGGCAATCCCCGCGGCCCCACGAGCGACGGGCAGGAGCGCTCCCCCTTCTCGTGCGGCGGCGGCGGCGTGCGCGCTGAGAACCTGGCCGCCATGCCCGGCCTGCACGAGGGCATCCTGCCGGGCGGCCACACGCTGGCCGTGCGCATGGCCGACCTGGCCACCGGGCAGTCCCGGGAGGTCTGGCACAACCGGGTGGAGGAGCCCGAGATCACCAGCCTCGGCGGCGCGCGCTGGGCGGGGCAGAGCCTGGTCTTCCAGCGGAGCGTGCGCGGCAGCGAGTGGGACCGCTGGTTCTCCATCCCGCTGGACGGCTCCAACGGCGCGCCCGTGCTCCTCACCACCACCGACGGGCTCATCGAGAACGCCACCTCCGTGGCCTTCTCCGCCGATGGCCGCACCCTCTACTATTGCACGAATGCAAGCGACGTCGAGGGCCGCGACATCTGGGCCGTCCCCACCTCCGGCGGCACTCCACAAAGAATCACGCGGGGCGGCCTGAACACGCATCCCGCGCCGCTGGCGTCCGGGGACCAGTTGGCGGTGCTGCACTACGACGCCGCTCTGCCCGCCTCCGTGGGCATTCTGCCCACCAGTGGAGGAACCGCGCGCGTGATCTTCCCCGAGCTCCCGGCCGACTTCCCCACGGCCGCCCACGTCACGCCGCAGGTGGTGAAGACCACGGCTGCGGACGGGCTCGAGATCAGCAACCAGCTCTTCCTGCCGGCCGACCTGGCGGCGGGCGAGCGCCGCCCGGCCCTCATCTTCGTGCACGGCGGGCCCGTGCGGCAGATGCTGCCCGGCTACCACTACATGCAGTTCTACCACTGGGCGTACGCCTTCAACCAGTGGCTGGCAAGCGAGGGCTACGTGGTGCTGTCGGTCAACTACCGCGGCGGCGTGGGCTACGGCAACGGCTTCCGCCGCGCCGCGGACACCAACAGCCGCGGCAACTCGGAGTACCAGGACGTGCTGGCGGGCGCCCACTTCCTGCAGGAGCATCCGAGCGTGGACCCCGAGCGCATCGGCATCTGGGGCCTCTCCTACGGCGGCCTCCTCACGGCCCAGGCCCTGGCCCGCAACTCGGACATCTTCGTGGCCGGCGTGGACATGGCCGGCGTGCACCTCTACGGCAGCTCGCTGGACACCACCGAGGTGTCCTGGCGCTCCTCGGCCATCTCCGAGATGGCCAACTGGAGGTCGCCCGTCTTCCTGGTGCACGGAGACGATGACCGCAACGTGGACATCTCCCAGACCATCGGCCTGGTCCAGCTCCTCCGCGCCCACGGCGTCCACCACGAGCTCATGGTCTTCCCCGACGACCTGCACGAGTCCATGATCCACGCCTACTGGGTGGAGACGTGGGAGCGGGCGGGAGATTTCCTGCGGCGGTTCGTGTGGGAGCGGC
>Ga0214473_10006699_pt1 | contig 13717 bp, 11 predicted proteins | sample RVTome_7_FD_203509 | JGI IMG/M metagenome (GOLD analysis project Ga0214473, IMG submission 203509) | Soil microbial communities from uranium-contaminated site in the Upper Colorado River Basin, Wyoming, United States - RVT98D197 | ecosystem: Environmental > Terrestrial > Soil > Contaminated >... | reverse complement strand
GACTCCGCACCGCTTCAGGGATCCGCGCGGGAGTTTCTGCGCGAGGGCGGCGCGCTCCGCCCGGCGGTGAGAACGGTCCCGCGGGCCGCTCTCACAGGGCTTCCCGGGCGGCGAGGGACTGGATCACCGCGCGGACCCTCTCCGCGCTCTTCCCATCGGCCGCGAGGAGGTTGTCCCGGACGAAGCGCTCGCGGGCGTGACGGCGCTCGGGAACGCGCGTCCCGGGCGCCACGTCCTCCCGCAGGGCGCGCGCGAGATCCTCCGCCGTCCGCGCGCAGGCCGCGGCGCCAGCCCGCGCGTAGTCGAGCGGGTTCTCCTCGCCGAACGCTTCGAGGCTCACGACGGGCCGGTCGAGCATCATGGCCTCCGCTCCCACGCTCGAGTGGAAGGTGAGGACCGCCTCCGACGCGGCGAGCAGGTCGTACAGATCGACCTTCCCGTGAAGCACGAGAATCACCCCCCTGTCTCCTCCGATCGCCGCGCGATAGGGGGCGGGGTCCTCCGAGGGGTGGAGCTTCACGACGAGGATCGCCGGCTCGCCCCACAACCTGAGCCCGGCCCGGGCCGTGGCCAGGAGCGCCGCGTTGCGATCGAAGGGGACCGGGTTCGTCGCGAGGACCACCCAGCGACGCGAGGGGTCCGCGCCGAGGTCGCGGGCAATCTCGGCGCGGGGCCGGCGAGGCTGGTTCACGATGACGTCCAGCCGCGGAGCGCCCGTGACGACGATCTTCCGCGGCGGGACGCCGCGCTCGCGCAGCCACTCGGCGGTGGCCTCCCCCCACGCGGCGAAGCGGCTGGAGATCACCGGGACGTAGCCTTCGCCGGCCGGCATCCCGTGCTGCAGCGTCAGGGAAGGGATCCCCAGCCTCTCGGCGCCCCTCGTGGCGCAGTGTCCCCAGAAGCCGGTGTCCGAAGCCGTGACCAGGACCGACGTGGGGTACACGTCGTAGATCCGGCGGAAGGCTTGGGCCGCTGCGGACGTCCTCAGGGCCATGCGAAGGAGCCACGCGCGAAGCGAAGCGCGGCGAAACAACGGCGTGACCGCATCGCGCCGGCGCGCCCGGAGCGTGGCGTCCAGGCCGAGGAGCGAACGGGCCGCGCCCCGAGGGGCGAGGGCCTTCACGGACAGCCACTCGAAGCTGGGTTCGGGCGTCAACCCGTCGTCATCGACCACGGCCATTCGGGCCTGCTCGGGTGAGAACCGCGCCAGGACGGGACGCATCGTGCCGAGCACGGAGGGGTTCAGCCCCTTCAGCAGGAAGAGCGGCTTGGGCGGACCGGGACGCGGGACGAGCGGCGGGAGCGAGGTCACGTGGCAGAGATCCCGGGCGAAGACCGCGTATCCGAGGAGGGTGCTCCAGGCTCGGACCCGCGCGGATCTCGAGTTGAACTCCGTTTCCGACCTCGCGGCGAGGTAGAAGGAACCGCGGTTCGCGCCGGCCAGGTCGATCCCCTCGACGGGGATCCCCCCGAAGACGCGATCGAACTCGGACACGAGGCGATCGAGGGGATGCTGGGGCGGCCGCCTCGGCAGGGGACGACCCGATACGACCTCGGTCACGGCGTGCTCCCTCGGAGACGAGCGTCCCGTGCGGCGGCGCATCGCCGGTATTCCCGGAAGAAGATGCGCATGCTCATGAGCGCCTCTCCGCGCGGGGGCGCGCGGCGGGCGTCCCGGGCGAATCGGCCCGCCGGCGGCAGGCCTCCAGCACGCGCGCGTCCAGCTCCTGCGCGTACAGGTTGCCGGACTTCTGGTGGACGTGAGCGTTGAGCCGGGCGATCGCGGGATGGGCGTCCAGGAACGCCATGACCCGACGCAGGTCCGGCGGCTCCCCTTCGCGGTAGAGGGCTCCATAGATCGCCTTCAGGACCTCGTAGTCGGCCGGTTCGTCGAGCGTGAGCCGGTACTCGGGCCGGTACAGAGGGCCCTCCAGCGCCTCGGCCACGTCCAGCGGCTCGATGCGGAAGGCCTCGGCCCGCTCCTTGATCGGAAGCGTGATGTGCTCACCCCGGTACACCTCGTGGACCCGGCGCATCGCGCCGGCGCTGATCACTTCGATCAGGATACCGACCGACAGAATCGCGGGCAAGTACGTGAAGTCGGCACGGGCGCCCACGTGATGGGCGATCATGCGGGAGGCCAGAGGGATGTCGAAGAGGGGGCAATCGGCGGAGGCGCGGACGAGATGATCGGCGCGGCTCCTCTCCGCGATGACCACGTGGCGCTCGACCACGTCCTCCTCGCTCCCCGCGTAGACCTCGATCCCGAGGGACCGGGCCAGCGCGATCAGGGGCGCGTTGTTGGGAGAGGACGACGTGCCGAGCCAGACGGCGTCGATCCCCCGGACGCGCCCCAGGCGCTCCACGATGTGGGCCACCACGGGTTTCCCCGCCAGTGGCAGCAGCACCTTTCCGGGCAGGCGCTCGGAGCCCATGCGGGCGGTGATGACGGCGACGACGCGGGGAGGCATGGGACGTAGGTCTCCGAGGGGCGGCTCCGGCCCGGCGGGCGGCGATCAGTCCGCCGCGCCCCGCGGCGGCGGCGCGGCCGCGAGATGGTTCCATGTGATGGGATCGTGCGCCCGGATGTCGACGGCCGCGCGCCGTCCCACCACGTCGTCGAGGTGCTTCGGCTTGAGACCCAGGCCCGGCCGCAGGATCGCGACCATGTCGGCCGTGATGGTCGTCCCCGCCGGGATGTCCACCCGCGCGAAGATCGACCTCCGACCCATCACGTAGCTCTCCCGCTCGCTCTCCAGGATCCGCTTGACCGGCGATCCAAGGGCCTCCTCGCATTCCCGGACGCCGCGCACGAGCGCGCGCAGCTCGTCCGGCTCGATCGAGAAGGGATGGTCGGGGCCCGGGAGCCGCTTGCTCAGCGTGAAGTGCTTCTCGAAGAGGTTGCCCCCGAGCGCCACGGTGGCGAGGGCCGCCGTGATCCCCGTCGAGTGGTCGCTGTAGCCGACCGGGATCCGGAAAGCCTGCTTCATCGTCTGGATGGTCCGGAGGTTCAGCTCCCGGAAGGGGGGCGGGTAATTGATCGCGCAATGGAACAGCGCCGCCTGCCCGTTCCCGGTCGATTCCAGCGCATCCAGCGCCTCCTCGATGTCCCCGAGGTTGGCCATTCCCGTGGAGAGCAGGAGGGGCTTGCCGGTGCGCGCGGCATGGCGGATCAGCGGCAGGTGCCACAGCTCGTAGGAGGCGATCTTGTAGGCCGCCATCCCGAGCGACTCGAGGAGGTCCACCGCCTCCTCGTCGAAGGGGGTGCACAGGAAGATCAGCCCCCGCTCCTCGCTGGCGGCCTTGAGGTCCTTGAGCCATTCCCGCGGGAGCTCCATCGACGCGTAGACCTCGTGCATGCTCCGTGCCTCCGGGAACATCTGCGCGATGTAGGGATGCTTCTCGCGCATGCGCGCGACGATCTTGTCCGCCGTGAAGGCCTGGAACTTCACCGCGTCGGCGCCGGCGGCGGCCGCCGCTTCGATCAGACCCATCGCTGTCTTCAGGTCGCGGTTGTGGTTGGAGGAGGCCTCGGCGATCACGAAGAACGGATGCCCGTCGCCAATCGATTTCCCTCCCACCTGGACCACGGGACGAAGCACGCCTCTACTCCTTTCCCACGTACCAGTTGCCGATCACGAGGCAGTCGACGTTGTTGCCGAGGTACGACCGGACCGCGTCGTCCGGGAAGCAGACGATCGGCTCCTCGTGCTCGTTGAAGGAAGTATTGATCACCGAGAGGTTCCCGGTCTTCTTGTAGAATCCCTCGATCACGTCGTGGTAGTCCGGGTTGTCCTCGCGGAAGACCACCTGCGGGCGCGCGGTGCCGTCCACGTGCACGGTGGCCGGGGAGTTCTCCCGGAACGCGGGGGTGCAGTCGTAGCAGATCGTCATGTACCGGCTCGCCAGGTGATCCTCGCGCCAGCCGATGTAGCAGCGGGGCGCGAGCGACGCGATCGTGGCCGGCGCGAAGGGCATGAACTCGGTCCGGTGGAGCCGCTTGTTCAACCAGTCGTTCACCGTCGGGTCCTTCGGGTGGACCAGGATGCTCCGCGAGCCAAGTGCCCGCGGCCCGAACTCCATCCGTCCCTGGAACCACCCCACGACCTTCCCGCGCGCGAGGAGATCCACCGTCTCCGTCACCTTGTCCTTCATGGGGCGGTAGGGAACCTTGTGGGCGTCGAGCGCCTGCTGGATCTCCTCGTCCGAGAAGGCGGGGCCGAGGTACATCGTGTCGATCGGGCGCCGGATCTTGTGGCCGTTCTCGGCGAGCCAGTTGAGCGTGCTGCCGACGCAGAGCCCGCCGTCGCCCATGTTCGGGTAGACGAAGACGTTCCGCACGCCGGGGAGCGCGAGGATCCGCTGGTTGAGCTTCACGTTCCCGTACAGGCCGCCCGCGAGGCAGATGTTCTCGACGGGCTTTCCCGCGGCCTTCTGCTCGTCGAGGAAGCGGCGGATGTAGGCGAGCATCACGTCCTCGAGATGCTGCTGGCAGGCCGCGGCCACGTCCTCCTTCGAGTAATGGGAGAGGGCCTCCCGGAGCGCCGGAGGCGGATCGGTGAAGAACGGCTTGTACATGCGCCCGACGTTCGCGTAGATCGTGTTCTCCGTGAAGCCGATCATCTGGCGCATGACGTGGATGCACTTCTGGGGGTCGCCGTAGGCCGCCAGCCCCGTCACCTTCCCCTCGTGCCGCACGGGGCGCATGCCGAGCAGGAAGGTGATGATCGAGTAGTAGAACCCCATGCTGTCGAAGGACGAGCGCCAGTCGAGCTCGATCAGGCGGTCGCCCTCGCCCAGGTGCACCGTCGCGCTCCGGAAGTCGCCGCGCGCGTCCCCCGTGAAAACGAGCGCGCGGTCGAAGGGGCTCCCGAAGTACGCGCTCCCCGCGTGGGAGTAGTGGTGGTCGTAGACGTGGAGCTTTCCCGCCCAGCCGTTCTCCCGGGCGATCTTCGCCATCTCGTCCCGGCGCACCTGGTCGCGCTCCAGCTCTACGCGAATGCGCGTCACGACGACATCGGCCGAGTCGGGCTCCTGCCGCACGGCGCGGATCACGCGCTCAGAGAGGGCGGGAAGGATCTTGTGCTTGTCGAACTCGCGCCCCCAGCCGTAGGTCACCGCGTCCACCTCGGACGCGCGCACGCCTCCCGCCGCGAGAACGTATTCAATGGAGTGCCAGGGAAAGGAGTCGTCCTGCTTCCGGCGACTGAAGCGCTCCTCGTTGGCCGCGGCCACCGTCTTCCCGTCGACGGTGAGGGAGGCGCCGCTGTCGAAGGCGTTGGTGATTCCGAGCACGATCATGCGAGGTCCTTTAGAGCACGGCGCCCAGCGCGGGCGCTTTTTTTAGAGCACGGCGCGCAGCGCGCGCGCTTTTTTTAGAGCACGGAGCGCAGCGCGCGCGCTTTTTTTAGAGCACGGAGCGCAGCCCGCGCTCCTTGAGCGCGAGGGCGATGATGCGCTCCCGCCGCGCGTCGTCGTCCGGGCGCACGTCCGGCGGGAGGAGGTTCATGTCGAGCAGCCGCCGGTCGAGCACGGGAAGGCTGCCGAAGATCCGGACCGACTTCACCGCGAAGGCCGCCGCCTGGAGCGACCCCTCGAGCTCCGCGGCGTCGTAGTAGCGAAGGACGGTCGTGTCACGCCGGTAGGGGATCAGGTTCCGCTCGTTGAAGACGCGGTAGACCTCCACGTACAGGCGGTTGGGCGTGGTGAGCACGAGGGCGCCGCCGGGCTTGAGCACGCGCCGGAGCTCCCCGAGCACCCGCGCGGGATCGGCCACGTGGCCGATCGCGTGGGTCATGACCACGCCGCCGAAGGTCTGGTCCGGGAAGCACAGGTGGTGGGCGTCGGCGTTCAGGAACGCGCCGCCGACCCGCGATGCCGCGATCCGGACGCCGGCCGGGGAGTAGTCCGCGCCGGTCACCGACCAGGCGGGCTCCGCCTCCCGCAGGCGCGCCACGTTGAGGCCGGGGCCGCAGCCCGCGTCGAGCACGCGCCCCCGGACGCCGGCCTGCCGGAGGAGCGAAATCACCTCCTCGATCTCGCCGCGCCCCTTGGCGGATTCGTTGAAGGGGACGATGCGCTCCGCGTAATAATCCTCGCCGGGGATCTCGATCGTCACGCGCGCACCTCGTCGATCACTTCCCTTACGATCGCGATCACGTCCGCGACGTCCTCGTCGGTCATCCTCGGGTACAGCGGGATCGAGATCTCCCCCGCGTAGTACGCCTCCGCGTTCGGGAAATCTCCCGGCGCGTGCCCGAAGTGCTTGCGGTAGTAGGGCTGGAGCGGCGTCGGGATGTAGTGCACCTGCACGCCGAGCCCCCGCGTGCGAAGCCGCTCGAACACGTCCCGCCGACCCGTGCGCAGGCGCTCCGGCCGGACGCGCAGCGGGTAGAGGTGCCAGGCCGGCTCGACTCCCGGCCGCCGGCCGGGAATCCGGAGCGCGGGGTCCGCGCCGAGGGCCTCGTCGTAGCGCGCGACGATGTCGCAGCGCCGAGCGAGGAAGCGGTCGAGCTTGCCGATCTGGGCCAGCCCGAGCGCGCACTGGAAGTCGGTGATCCGGTAATTGTAGCCGAGCGCCTGCATCTCGTAGTACCAGGGCCCCCGCTCCGACTCGTCCCCCGTCAGATCCTCCGGTGTCTTCGTGATCCCGTGGGACCGGAACAGGCGCAGCGAGCGGGCGAGCGCATCGTCGTCCGTCGTGACCGCGCCCCCTTCGCCCGTCGTGATCGTCTTCACCGGGTGAAAGGAGAACGTCGTGAGATCGGCGATGGCGCCGATCGGGCGGCCGTGGAGCTTCGCGCCGATGGCGTGGGACGCGTCCTCGATGAGGCACAGCCCCCGCTCCCGCGCCAGCGCCCGGAAGGCCTCCAGATCCGCGGGATGGCCCGCGTAGTCCACCGGCAGGATCGCCTTCGTGTGCGCCGTGACGGCTTTCGCGGCGAGATCGGGATCGAGGTTCCCCGTGTCGGGGCTCACGTCCGCGAAGACCGGGCGGCCGCCCAGGTAGAGCGCGCAGTTGGCGCTCGCCGCGAAGGAGAGCGGCGTGGTCACCACCTCGTCGCCCGGGCCGATCCCCGCGGCGAAGCATGCGGCGTGCAGCGCCGCGGTGCCGCTGGAGAAGGCCACGGCGTGCCGCGCGCCGGTCGCGGCCGCGATCGCCTGCTCGAAGCGCTCACCGGTCGGGCCCTGCGTGATCCAGTCGGCCCGCAGGGCCGCGGCGACGGCGGCGATGTCCTCCTCGCCGATCCAGTGATGGCCGTAGGGAATGGGAGCGTGGCGCCGATCGCGGGGCATCTCAGCCTTCGCCTATCATCCTGCGAAGCCGATCCACGTCGAGCCAGTCGGTGTTGTTGTCGCTGGAGTAGCGGAACCCGTCGGGGAGCGGCTTGCCGCCCTTCCACTTCTCCCGCTTCCACCAGGGATGCTCGGGCTCGATCACGAAGAACTCGTCGAACTGCAGGGTGTGCCGCGCCTCGTCCTCGGTCACCATGACCTCGTGGAGCTTCTCGCCCGGCCGGATCCCGATCTCCCGGATCCGGCAGTCGGGTGCCATGGCGCGCGCGAGGTCGGTGACCCTCATGCTCGGGAGGATCGGGACGAACACCTCGCCGCCGCGCATCTGGCCGATGCAGTTCGTGACGAACTCCACCGCCTGCTCGAGCGTGATCCAGAAGCGCGTCATGCGCGGGTCGGTGATCGTGAGGACGCCCGTCCCGCGCTGCTCGCGGAAGAGCGGGATCACCGAGCCGCGGCTCCCGACGACGTTCCCGTAGCGGACGCAGGAGAGAAGCGGGCCCCGGCCTCCCGTGTAGGCGTTCCCCTGGGTGATGATCTTCTCGGCGCAGAGCTTCGTGGCGCCGTAGAGGTTCACGGGGTTCACCGCCTTGTCGGTGGACAGGGCCATCACCTTCTCCACACCGGCGTCGATGGCGGTCTCGATGATGTTTTGGGCGCCGAGGATGTTCGTCTTGACGGCCTCGAAGGGGTTGTACTCGCAGGCCGGGATCTGCTTGAGGGCGGCCGCGTGCACGACGACGTGGACTCCGCTCATCGCGCGGTGGAGCCGGTCCTTGTCGCGGACGTCGCCGAGGAGGAATCGCAGGCGCTCGTTCTTCCACTCGGCCTGCATTTCGCTCTGTTTCAGCTCGTCCCTGGAGAAGATCCGGAGGGCTCGGAAGGCATGGTCCCGGACCAGGGTGCGGGTGAAGGCCCGGCCGAAGGAGCCGGTCCCGCCGGTGAGGAGGATGACCTTGTCCTGAAAGAGCGTTTTCACCGGAACTCCTCGAAGGTGGCGGATGAACGAACAATTTTACTTGTGGCGAGGCCCAGTTGCAAGCGAAGGGGGCGAGCTTGGCGCAGTCGCCGGCCGGCCGTTTTCGACGCAACTCGCGAGGCCGGGCGGAACCGCCCGGATCGGTGCCGCTTTCGGTGTTGAGGGGGCCTGCCCCGTGAATTTTCGGCAGCCTCGCCTTCCCCCTTGAGGCGATCCGGGGGGTCAGGTAAAGTCGGCCCGCCCCGGACGGAGGCGCCGAAGCACGGGTCCGCGAAGGCAGGAAGGGAGGCGCATGGCAGGGCGCGGGGGCCTACAAGAGGCACCATTCGAAGTGCTCGTCGTCTTCGGCACCCGGCCGGAGGCGATCAAGATGGCCCCGGTTATATCGGGGCTCCGAGCCCAGGCCCCCCGGATCCGGACGCGAGTGGCCGTCACCGCCCAGCACCGGGAGATGCTCGACCAGGTCCTCGCGCTCTACGGGATCGTCCCCGATCACGATCTCGACATCATGCGCCCGCGGCAGACCCTCACGCAGATCACGACGCGGGCGCTTGAGCGGCTGGGCAGGCTCCTCGATGAACGGCCCGTCGACCTCGTCCTCGTCCAGGGAGACACGACGACCACCTTCGCCGCGGCGCTTGCTGCCTTCTACCGCCGCGTCCCGGTGGGACACGTCGAGGCGGGACTTCGCACCTACGACAAGTTCCATCCCTTCCCGGAGGAAATCAACCGCCGTCTCACCACCCACCTCGCCGACTGGCACTACGCCCCCACCGAGCGCGCGCGCCGCGCGCTGCTGCGCGAGGGCGTCGAGCCCGGGCGGATCCTCGTCACCGGGAACACGGTGATCGACGCCGTGCTCGCCATGGCGAGGAAGCCCCTCCCGGGCTCCCCGCTCCCGGACCTGAGGTCCCGCCCCCGGAGGTCTCTCGCGGAGCGAGGGCCGACTCCAGGGAAGCGCGGGCCGAAACATTCCGACATGGAATCCCGCCGCCTCATCCTCGTCACCGCCCACCGCCGCGAGAACTTCGGCGCGCCGCTGGAATCGATCTGCGGGGCGATCCGCGATCTGGTCGATCGCTATCCCGACGTCGAGGTGATCTACCCGGTGCACCTGAACCCGCAGGTGCGGAGGCCCGTGCGCGCGCTCCTGGGCGGCCGCCGGAGAATCCATCTCGTTCCTCCGATGACCTATCACCCCTTCGTGGAGCTCATGGCGCGATCCACGCTCATCCTCACGGACTCGGGCGGGATCCAGGAGGAAGCGCCGTCGCTCGGGAAACCGGTGCTCGTGCTCCGGCGGGTGACGGAGCGGCCGGAGGCGGCGGAGGCGGGAACGGTGGTGGTGGTCGGGACCGATCGAAAACGGATCGTCGCCGCCGCGCGGCGGCTGCTGGACGACCCGCGCGCCTACCGGCGCATGGCGCGCCGGATCAACCCCTACGGCGACGGCCGGGCGGCGGCCCGGATCATACGCCACGTTCTCAAGCTCGCGCGCGCGCGAGGAAAGCTCCCCCGTTAACGGGTCTTCCGCCCCTCTGGGCTTCCTCCCTCGATCTCCGCCAGGATCCCGTTCTTCACGAGGAAGTCCGAGAGCCGCTCGGCCACCCGAACGCTCCCCGCTTCGTTGAAATGCACGGAGTCGTAGAAGTAGGTCTGTTCGTGGGGGATCGCGGCGGCCAGGTCGAAGCAGGCGACGCGCCGGTCCCGGCAGATCCGGAGGAGACGGTCATTGAAGATCTTCTGCATCTTCCACAGGGTCGCCGCCGAGATGGCGTACTTCTGCCCCTGGAGCCAGTAGGCCGACCACTCGATGCGGTCCCATTCGGACGTGTCGTCGAAGAGGAGCGGTTGCGTGAGAATGACGAGCTTGACGCCCTCCCGCCCGGCCAGCCGGATGATCTCCCCCAGGTTGGCTTCGAACTCCCGGAGTGAGGGGAGGATCGTCTCGATATTCTCCGGAAGCGGCGTTGGGTGAAGCAGGGGCTTCCGGGGGTGACCTGTGGGCTTCGCGTCGGGGTTCCCCTCGACGATGGGAGCCCGGTTCACCAGGATCTGGTGCCACTTGTAGATCAACTGGACGATTCGGCTGTGGGAAAAGACGTAATAGCCGAGCCCCGTCATCTCGTTCGGGTTCCCGAGCAGCAGGTGCTGCTCGTCGATGGAGTAGCTCAGGTCGTTCATCCCGACGAGCATGACCAGGATCTTGGGCTTCACGACGGGAACGACCTCCTTCATCATGAGCAGGTGTCCCCGCGTGGAGTGCCCGTCCAGTCCCGCGTTCTGCACCATCACCTTGGGATCCACCCGCCTCAGCACCTGCTGGAGCCGCGCCGGCCAGGTCTTGTCGTCGGACAGGTAGTAACACTGGGTCGTGCTTCCTCCGATCGTGAGCACCGTGGTGAGCTCGCTCCAGTTCCGGGGGATCGGATCGCCGCGCATGCCCCACTTGTTGGTCGTGTACCGTCCGGTCCTGGACACGCCGAGCAGGTTCACCCGGAGGGCGTAGTTCCGGTAGGGGTAGAGGGCCAGGTTGGGATGGAAGACGGACTCGGGGGTGAGGACCCGCAGGATGCCCTCGATCAGCAGGACGGACAGGAGCAGCGAGATCGCGAGCGTGAAGACCCGGGGAAGCACCCGCCGGAGCGCGGCGGGAGGGGCCGTGAGAAGGGCGATGCCCGCGATCACGAAGAGGGCGTCGAGAAGCCCGATCAACATTCTCGACGACCGGTGGAGGGCGGGCGCGCCCGGCGCAAGGAAGAGCGCCAGCGTCCAGGGGTTGACGAACATCGCCGTGAGGACGCACGCGGCGCCGGCGATCCGGAAGCGAAGGTGAGACGGGCCCGGAGCGATCGATGGCCTCATGGGGTCTTCGGCGTGGACGGGAGTGTCCGCGGCTGCGCGGCCCGGACGGCGGCGCCCTCGGGGGTCGAAAGAACCCCCCAGCCGCCTCCTAGAACAGGGCGTAGATCAGGGGCGCGATCGACGAGCCGCCGATCACGACGAAGCCCATCGCCACCAGGAGTGAGATCAGGAGCGGGGCGAGCCACCACTTCTTCTCCTCGCGCAGGAAGGCCCAGTACTCCCTCAGCAGGCCGGGCCGGGCTTCGGAGGCCTTGCGGGCGAAATCCTCGCCGTCGGTTCCGGGGGTTCGATCAGGGCTCTCGGTCATGGCTCTTTTCGGGGTTCAGAACTGTTTGAAGTACCGATCGATGTCGTGATTCCAGCGATAGAGCGTCCAGTAAGTCACCGCGCCGGGGTCGACCTTGCGCTCGAGCGGGTCGCGCCGAAGGAGCCTAGCCACCAGCGACAGGGGGGTCAAGACGAAATAGTAGATCGCCGCCAGCAGGAAGAAGGAGACGGCCAGCCCAATCGGGTAGGTCGCGTACGTCCACCCCAGGAGGAAGACCCGCATGATCGGGGGAAAGAGGAGGCCCGCCAGGATCACGCCGAACCCCAGCGCCCACGGAATCGCCGCCACCAGGAGCGAGCCTGAGTGGTGCATCCCGATCCAGCCGGCCAAGGCCAGAAGTCCGGGAAGGATCAAGAAGGTGAAGATCCGCTGCTCGCGGCGCGACGGATGGAGGTTCACAGGGATCAGGGCCATCTCAGGTCACTCCTTCGGGGGATCCGTTCCCCCGGGATCCGCGCGGCTCCTTCCGGCCAATCATGACGAAAAACCCCCCCTCGTTGCCCCGGGACACCACCTCCTTCAGTTGCACCAGGTGATGCTCCAGTGCCGTGCCGCTCGGCGTCGGCTCGAAAAGGTTCGACTCCTCCAGCCGATCGCCCGCCAGCGTGGGGCACGGGATGCCCCGCACGAAGGTGAGCCCCCCGCGCCTGAACCACCCGAGCACCTCGTCCATCGTGTGCTTCGACTCGTGAGGGTGCTGGTACTGATCGGCGAACCAGGCGCGCCGCTTACTCTCGCTCATGCGTGTCGATCGGAGATAGGGGTCGAGCCAGGACCCCCGTCCGCCCGTCAGCCTGAACACAAGCCCCCGCAGATCGTTGCCGAGGCGGCCGTACCGGTTGTACAGACCGAGGACGAAATGGCCGCCGGGCTTGAGCAGCGACAGGAGGCCCATGAAGCCTCCGAAGGGATCGGACGTGTGGTGAAGAACGCCGTTGCAGAGAACCATGTCGAAGCACTCCGGCCGGAAGACGGGCCGGAAGAGGTTCATCTGGACGAACCGCACCCGCGACAACCCGTGCTCGCGCCTGAAGCGCTCCCCCAGGCGCAGGGAGTTGAGACAGAGGTCGGTCCCCACCACGCGGCGGCAGGCGATCCCGAGGAAGTTCGAGAGCTGTCCGGTTCCGCAGCCGACCTCCAGCAGCGTGGTGTTATAGGGGATCGAGTCGTTCAGCTTCTTGGCGTACAGGCCCCGGCGGGACTTCTCGATGAGCGAGCGCAGGGAGTCGTGATCGTCGTAGTTGGGAAAGGGCTCCTTCTCGTAGAAGGCCTTCACGGTTTCCGTGACGTCGGACGGATCCCCCATGCCTTCATGGGGCCAGAACAGGAGCGGGATGCCGTCCTCCACGGGGAACCGGTGGCCGCATCGGGAGCAGGTGACGCTCCCGCCGCCGCTCTGCAGGCCGGCTCCGCAGCAAGGGCTCGCCCAGAGCGACTCGATCAGGGGATCCTCGAGCCCCTCGGCCGCGGGGGGAACCCAGGACGGCTGCGCGGTCTTCCTCAGGAGGTGGCGACCCATGCACAACGCGTCGATGTCGGACGACATGAACGTGTCGTACGCGTCCCGCGGATGGCAGACGATCGGATCCCAGCCCAGGTTGAAGCTCGTGTTCACCAGGGCGGGGCACCCCGTCTTCCGATGGAACGTTTCCAGGAGCCGCCGGTACAGCGGATGGCGGTGGCCGTCCACGGTCTGAACGCGCGCCGAATAGTCGACGTGGGTCACGGCGGGGAGCACCGAACGGCGCCTCTTGAGCTTCGCGATGCCCTTGGGCTCGACCTCGCCGGGGGAGAGGGGGAGGCGCTTCTCTTCCCTCACGGGCGCGACGAGGAGCATGTAGGGGCTCTCCTCGCCGGGGGCCATCTGGAAATAGTCGGCGGCGTGCTCGGAGAGCACGGACGGCGCGAAAGGACGGAAGCTCTCGCGGAACTTCACCTTGAGGTTCATGACCGTCTGCATCTCGGTGTTCCGCGGATCCCCGAGAATGCTCCGCGCCCCCAGGGCCCTCGGCCCAAACTCCATGCGTCCCTGGAACCACCCGACCACCTTCCCGTCGGCGAGGAGATCGGCGACCCGCTCGCACAATTCTTCGTCGTCCCGGAGAACTTCGTAACGCGCGCGCGTCCCCTCGATGAATTCGCGGATCTGCGATTCGGAGAACGCCGGCCCCAGGCAGGAGCCCGCCTGGGCGTCCTGGGGAATCGGCGTGCGCGGATTGTCCATCAACTGGTGCCAGATGAAGAGGGCC
>Ga0214473_10006698_pt1 | contig 13718 bp, 13 predicted proteins | sample RVTome_7_FD_203509 | JGI IMG/M metagenome (GOLD analysis project Ga0214473, IMG submission 203509) | Soil microbial communities from uranium-contaminated site in the Upper Colorado River Basin, Wyoming, United States - RVT98D197 | ecosystem: Environmental > Terrestrial > Soil > Contaminated >... | reverse complement strand
CAGAGGTTCGGCAGGGCAAAAAAGAGAAGCTTTCTTAAAACAATTAATAAAGAATGACCAGAGAGATAATAATAGCGGGCGTAAAGATAGGAAAGAACAATCCGCCTTTGATAATGGCAGGACCATGTGTTATCGAGAGCGCGGACCTGGCCTTCCGGACAGCTCAAGAATTAAAAGCGATATGCGATGCCGCAGGACTCCCGTTTATTTTTAAGAGCTCATACGATAAAGCCAACAGGACCTCCATAAAATCCTTCAGGGGGCCGGGCATGGAAAAAGGTTTGAGGGTGCTTGCAGATATAAAAAGCAAATTAAATATACCTGTAATTTCGGATATACATTCCAGAGAAGAAATAAAACCGGCATCAGAGGTATTGGATGCTCTGCAGATACCGGCATTTTTAAGCAGGCAGACTGATTTAATAATTGAGGCGGCAAGAACAGGAAAGCCTGTGAATATAAAAAAAGGGCAGTTCCTTGCTCCATGGGATGTAAAAAATATAATAGAGAAGTTCACTTCAACCGGCAATCATAATTTATTTATTACGGAAAGGGGCGCATCATTCGGATATAATAACCTTGTTGTTGATTTCAGGGGGTTCCCGATTATGCGCTCATTTGGATATCCTGTGATTTTCGATGTAACACACAGCCTGCAGCTTCCCGGCGGACAGGGGAGTTCTTCAGGCGGTCAGAGGGAATTTGCAGAACCATTGGCAAGGGCGGCTGCGGCTGTTGGAGTTGATGGTTTATTTATGGAAGTTCATCCCGAGCCTGAGAAGGCATTATGCGACGGGCCGAATATGATAAGGCTGGACGACATGCCGCGCCTTTTAAAGACAGTTAAAGATATTCATAATCTTGTATCTAAATAAGCAGCCGGAGGATATGAAATGTTATGCAGATTTCTAACAGGCGTATTAATTGTTTTTGCAATCGGATTTTCTCCCTTTGTTTCTAAGGGGGAGGAGAACAATGTTCAAAAAGAGGCCGCTGTTTTTTCGAATCAGGACATTGAAAAATATAAAAAGCCCTCTGATAATAAAACCGCTTATATAAAGACAGACAGGGCAGCAGAAAGAAAAGAAAAGACGCTGGAAATAAAAGAGGAAAAAGAAAAAGAATACTGGTGCAAGAGGGCAAGCCCCTACAGAAAAAAAATTGAAAGAATAAAAGAAGAGGCGGCGGATTTAGAAAAATTAAATACTAAAAAAGCAGGGACGAGGATTGAGAATGTCAGAAAACGGCTTAAATATGCCGAAAAAGATCTGGCTGAACTTGAAAACGAAGCCCACAGGAAGGGTATCCCGCCCGGATGGCTGAGGTGCCAGTTTGAGTAATAAATCAATAAAGCAAAGCCAGAGCATAGCATTTTCACTCATTCTCGGTCTTCGACCTCCGAGGTTTTGCCCGCTTTTATATTTTGATTTTTACTGTGTGAATTGCGGGCAAAAAAACCGCTCAAATACTATGCCCTGGCCTGCAAGAGAGCAGTTATAAATGGAAAACATTCTTGATATCGCAAAAAGAGTGTTAAAGATAGAGGCTGATGCTATCCTTGCCCTTACAGATAAGCTGAACAGCGGCTTCGAGAAGGCTGTAGAGATTATCTATAAAAGCAAGGGCAGAGTTGTTGTTACAGGCATGGGAAAGTCAGGACTTGTTGGTAAAAAGATAGCTGCTACCCTTGCCTCCACCGGAACACCGGCTTTTTTTCTGCATCCTGCTGAGGCGATCCACGGGGACATCGGCATGGTAACAGCAGATGACGTGATAATCGCCATTTCAAACAGCGGCGAGACAGAAGAACTTATTGGATTAATCCCATTTTTAAAAAGGTTTAATGTGAGCCTGATTTCGATGACAGGCAATCCCAATTCTACTCTCTCAAAGGCATCCGATATTACCCTTGATGTGTCAGTAAAGGAAGAGGCGTGCCCATTGGGGATTGTTCCAACTGCGTCAACGACTGCGACGCTGGCAATGGGCGATGCACTTGCAGTGGCCTTATTAATAAAGAGAGGATATAGAGAAGAAGATTTTGCATTTTTCCATCCCGGGGGCAGTCTCGGGAAAAAGTTATTCATAAAGGTTAAAGATTTAATGCACACAGGCGATGCGCTTCCTTTGGTATCACCTGATACATCCATGACTAAGGCTGTTATGGAAATATCCTCCAAAAGGCTTGGGGTTGCTATTGTTGCAGATTCTGATAAGAAGATTCTCGGGGTCATCACTGACGGCGACCTGAGGCGGGGTATCGAGAAATGGGGCAAGGCTGTTTTTGATATGAAGGCAGGCGAGGTAATGACAAAAAATCCAAAGACCATATCAGAAGACGAGCTTGCAGCAAAGGCGTTATCCATCATGGAAAGCAAGTCCATAACTTCTCTTGCAGTGCCTGACTTAGATGGAAAGGCAAAGGGCATTATCCATCTTCATGACATATTGAGGAAGGGGATAGTGTGAAACAAGGTTCAAAGTTGAAAGTTAAAAGTTCAGAGTTAAAAGTTAAAGCCAAACATATAAAACTTCTCATCCTCGATGTTGACGGCGTTCTCACAGATGGAAGCATTATCCTTGACAATGAAGGGAATGAATTCAAGTCATTCCATGTGCGTGACGGCCATGGGATAAAAATGCTCGTCAGGGCAGGTATTGTAGTTGCAATCATCACGGGAAGGCAGTCAAAAGTAGTCGAGAGAAGGGCTCAGGAACTCGGTATTGCAGAAGTATTTCAGAGATGCCATGACAAGAACCTGGCCTATCGTCACCTTATTGAAAAATATTCGGTTAAAGACATGGAAGTTGCGTATGTCGGCGATGATATTGTTGACCTGTCCCTTTTGAAAAAGGCAGGATTTTCAGTGGCTGTTACAGAAGCTGATGATGAGGTTAAGAATGCTGCAATGATGATAACAAAAAACAGGGGAGGCAGGGGAGCTGTAAGAGAGGTATGCGATTTTCTTCTTAAGTCGAAGGGACTCTGGAAGGGCATCATAGATGAGTACTCCAAGACTTAATCTTCCGACAGTCCTTACTCTAAGCAGGATTATCCTTATCCCGGTATTTATTATTGTCGTTTACCAGCACCCGGTTTGGGGCGCAATAGTATTCAGCATTGCGGCAATCACAGATTTTCTTGACGGCTATTTCGCAAGACGTTCAGGCCAGGTAACAAAGTTCGGCATTGTCCTTGATCCTCTGGCAGATAAATTCCTTGTCATATCGGCTCTCGTTGTTCTTGTGGATATGGCAAGGCTGTCGGCATGGATGGCGATAATTATTATTGTCAGGGAATTTCTTATAACGGGTCTTCGGGTTGTTGCGCTTTCTAAGGATATAATCATCCCGGCTGAAATGGGCGGAAAACTAAAGATCGGCGCCCAGATAACTGCTATATTATGCCTCATTCTAGTGGGCAGCATTTTTGACAATCTCCCACTAGACTTATACGATATCGGCATCACCTTCATATGGATAGCTCTCTTGCTGGCTGTTGTTTCAGGCATTCAATATACTGTTTCTTTCTGGAAAAGGATATGATGAAAATATCATTACTGATAATCATTTCATTCATTATCGGTTCAATACCCTTTGGTGTGATAATCGCAAAAGTTAGAGGCGTTGACCTCAAGAAGACAGGAAGCGGTAATATAGGCGCAACGAATGTTCTGAGGGCTATGGGCAAAAGTTCTGCAGTAATAACGCTTCTGGGAGATATGCTAAAGGGTACTGCTGCTGTGGCAATAGGAAATTACCTGTCAGTCGGGACTGTTTATGAGGGATTATTGGGGCTTTCTGCCATACTCGGGCACAACTTTTCGCTTTTTCTGGGTTTCAGGGGCGGAAAAGGAGTTGCCACAAGTATTGGCGTCTTATTAATTTATTCTCCAAAAATTGCTATACTTACGCTTATAATGTGGTTGGTTATGGTGCTGGTAACAAGATATTCTTCTTTAGGGGCAATTGTGTCATTCGGCCTCTTGCCGTTGAATATCTATCTGTTAGAAGACCCGCAGGTAAAAGCAATAAAACTGTTAATTGCAGCTATGATTACACTTTTGATTTTAGTCAGGCATATTGAAAATATAGGGAGACTCATAAAAGGGACCGAAAGAAAGATTGGAGAACGTGCTTGATAAGGAATAGAAAAATTTATTCTGGATTTGTAATCTTTGCTTTTTTTATAGCAGCATCTTTCCCGCTTTTTTCTTTCGCAGCAGATATTTATGAATCCAGACTTGATAACGGCCTAAAGAATACGGAACCATATTCATATATCTTGATGAAAAAGGCCCAGGTTGACCCTGCCAACGCAAAGAGCCTTCTGGCAGAGGCAATAAAATACTCTCCGAATCTTCCGGCTGCTTATTTCGAGATGGCGAGAATAAGTTTTTCACATCTGCCGGACGGTATGTTTGAAGGATTCAGTTATGTGATAGAAGGGGTTCAGGCTTATAAAAGGAACTTCTGGTGGCAGATGAGCGTCGCAGGTCTTTTATTTGTAAGTCTAACGATGGCGTTTGTCTTTACGCTTTTGATGGTTATAGTTATAAGATTTTTTATAGACACACCGCTGTTATCTCACGAGATAAAAGAAGACAATAGAAAGATCCTTATTGTTTTATCCCTCATCCCTCTTTCATTATTGGGACCTTTGTTTTTTATAACAGGCGCCCTATTTCTGCTCGGACTTTATTTCAGTAAAACAGGCAAGGTTATAGTTTATATATCAATATTATTCCTTCTCCTGTCGCCTTTTATGATGCGTTTAGCAGACGTTTTCCTTTCTGCTTCCACACCTGAACTTAGGGCTGTCGTAGCCGTTAACGAGAGCAGGGATAATAAATATGCCATCTCCGCGCTAAAAGACAAGAATGATTTTGCATCTCTTTTTTCATATGGATTGGCACTTAAGAGGGATGGTCATTATGAAAAAGCAATAGCATCTTATAAAAATATTCTGACAACGTCGCCTGCCCCGATGGTTTATGTAAATCTGGGGAATTGTTATTTTGCCATCAATGATATACCCACCGCGAAAGATTTTTATAAAAAAGCCGCTGATACGAAAGCTCTGGCCTCAGCGTATTATAATCTGAGTCAGGCATCACGGGAAACACTTGATTTTGTAAAAGGGGACGAGTATTTTCAGGAGGCGGTAAAGCGCGGTAGAGATCCCATATCAAAGTTTGCTGCTACCGTAAAGAGAGAGCCCAATCGTTTTGTTATAGATGAGACACTGCCAGTGTCTGTGTTATGGAATTATGCAGGCAGCAGAGCCAGACAAACAATGAAAATATCTTTGTTGAATTCGGTTGTTTCGGTATTGCTGTCGGTAGTTTTATTTATAGCATTTTTTATGGTTGATTCAAGAATGAAAAACAGGGCATACAGATGTAAAAGGTGCGGTACGGTTCTCTGCGAAAAATGTGCAAAAGAATTACTTTGGGGCCAGATGTGCCCTCAATGCTACAAATCTATTGTAAAAATGGACCAGCTTGATTCGAGGGAAAGGATGGTAAAACTTCTGCAGGTTCGGGAACTTCAGACCAGGAGGACCAGGATGGCCAGGGTTCTTGCATTTGCTCCTCCGGGGATAGCCTACATTTATGCAGGAAGAATTCTGGCAGGCAGCCTATTACTCTGGCTATTCTTATTTCTGCTGACCCTGGTATTACTGAACCCGTTGTTTTATACGGGCCTTTCCTCGTTCGGGCACAGCTGGTTAAATATTCCATCTATTATCCTGATGGGTTTTTTATATCTTATTTCAAATGTAGCGGTAAGGAGGAGACTTAACAGAGGATGGCTTTAGAAGGCTCTCTAAAAGATTTTGGGCTTGCTGACATACTTCAGCTGATATATTTTCAGCGCAAGACGGGAATTCTTTCACTCGAAGGAAGGCTGGACAAGATTCGGCTCCTGTTTTATGAAGGCAACATTGTATCAGCAGAATCCAAAAGGAGGATAGAGGCAAATCGTCTTGGTAAGGTCCTTGTAAAAAAAGGACTGATTAAAGAGGAGGACCTCCAGAAAGCCCTTGAAGAGCAGCAGTCAACCGGAATAAAGACCGGTAATATCCTTATAAAGAATGGGCTTGCAGCAAAAGAGCAGATACAGGAAATACTCGCATCCCAGATAACTGAGACAGTAGTTCAACTCTTTGGCTGGAAAGAGGGTATCTACGAATTTTCTCCTCAGGGCGTTCCGGTTGATAAGGAAATACCTGTATCGTTGGATACACAGTATCTCCTGATGGAAGGCCTGCGTATAATTGATGAATGGTCATTGATAGAAGGCAAACTTACGCTTGACTCCGTATTTGAAAAAACCGGAAAAACCGGTCTTGAATTTACACCTGATGAGGAAGAAATACTCAAATATGTTGATGGTGAGAGCGATGTAAGTACAATAATCGATAACAGTCAGATGGATAATTTTCAGGCGTCCAAGGCGCTTGTATCTTTAATGGAAAAAGATGCCATAGAACCAAAAGAGGCCGTGCCTATAGCGCCCACCGCCCCTTTACCCGAGAAAGCAGAAGCCCCTTCAAAAAAGGAAAAAATATTTGTTCAATTTGTTACAAGAGCAACTTTTTTAATCGGTGCTATCATTTCCTTAATTCCATTATTGCTTCAGGGTGATAATAATATCAGCAGTCTTAAGGCATCAGAAGATATAGATGATATAAGGTTCAAGCTTGAGGTGTACAGATACGAGAATGGAGCTTATCCACAAACAATCGAACAGATAACAAAAAAGCAGGACAGATGGGGAAGGCCGTTTGTCTACAAAGCAGAAGATAATAATTTTATCATCTTTAGTACAGGGCCTGATGGGAAAGAAGGAACAGAGGACGATGTGTATTAAAATGCAAGTGGGCAAGTGGGCAAGTGGGCAAGTTAAAAATTTCTACAAACCCTTGAATCCCCGGACCCTTGTCTCCCCGGCGACTCGTTCTCCTCGGCGAATCCGCCTGAGTGCGGACCTGAGGCGAGAATCCTCGAACCCTTTTGTCCTGTGAAACGTGCTGTAGTTTTATTAAGCGGCGGTATTGACTCTTCAACAACACTGGCGCATGCAAAATCCCAAGGCTTCGAACCGTATGCGCTCAGCTTTGACTATAACCAGCGCCACAGGATAGAACTTGAATCTGCTAAAAAAGTTGTATTTGCATTTGGCGTAAAAAAGCACCTCATAATAAAATTTGATTTAAGAGAGATTGGCGGCTCTGCCTTGACGTCTGAGATGGAAGTTCCGAAAACAGGAATTTGGGATTTGGGATTAGGGGTTAGTGAAAATATTAATTCTCCAATCCCCAACCCCCAACCCTCAATCCCTGTCACATATGTCCCTGCCAGAAACACGATTTTTCTTTCTTTTGCCCTTGCATGGGCAGAGGTGATTGATGCAGAAGATATATTCATAGGCGCCAATGCGGTCGATTACAGCGGCTATCCTGACTGCAGGCCGGAATATCTGAGGGCATTTGAGAATATGGCAAATCTTGCAACAAAGGCTTCAGTTGAAGGTAAGATGAAATTCAGGATTAATGCGCCGCTGATTAATATGACAAAGGCTGAAATTATCAGGAGTGGCGCCAGCCTCGGCATTGATTACTCACAGACATGGAGCTGTTATAACCCGCAGCCTGCTAAAAAAGGGGTTAGGGGGTCGGGGTTAGGGGTTAGAAGAAAAGACCAATACCCAATCCCCAATCCCCAATTTCCATACCTGCCCTGCGGGAGATGCGACAGCTGCATTTTCAGGGCAAAAGGGTTTAACGAGGCAGGGATAAAAGATCCGCTGGTTTAAACAACCTTTATTTTGTTTTCAGCCTGTAAAATAAAAATGGAAGATTTTTGACTTTCATCTGCAGCCTTTGTACGCCGTATGCATTAGACTGCTTTAAATTTATGGTTGCTGCTTTTATATTAAGCCGTCCGTCATTTGTTAACAGATTATTAGTCCACTCTTCATGCAAGTCCAGAGGAGAGATGGCGGTTATTTCGGGTACAAGGTATAAATTATCAAATCCGAACTTTGGTATCAGGTCTATATAAAAATCCTCCAGGCACTTGCCGACATAACCGCCGCCAAGCATTATCGTCTTTGCGCCGACCGCTTCTAATAAAGCCAATAAATTATTCAAATCCGTTTCCAGCAGGTTGCCCTGGACATATGATGCTGATTCAATATATACCATAGACTCGGTTGCGTGAGTTGCCTCATTGATATAGCGGGCATATTCATCAAGTCCTTTAATATAGCCATAGCTTAAATAATCTTTGTAATCCCTGGGCAAAATGAGGATGATAAACTTTTTCTCGGTTGACATTAACTCCAGAAAATTTTTAAGAAGCATTTCCTGCTGTTGCATTATTTTCATAGGGGGGTCAAAAATAAAACGTTTTTTATAAAATCTTTCAACTATATTTTCTGTCGGAAATACCTCGGCGTCTTTTTTTGAAGACAATATCTCTGTATTCTGGAAGAATACATAATAAGCGGGATGGACAATAATATAAACTCTTCCGTTATCGGCATATTTTTTGAGATTTCCATATTCTTCTTTTGGTATATCATTCAGCTTTTTTATCTTTATTGAGTTGTACGCTTCTTTAAGCCACTCCTGAGAGTCCTCAACAGTTTTATTTCTTTCTTCAATCTTTTTTATTACTTCTTCAACTCTTGTTATTTTCTGTTTGTTGTCGACGGTTTTTGTCGGCTTTAGAGACATCTGTATCTCTTCTACCGGCGGGGTAGATGCGCATCCATAGACCAGAAATAATGCTGCAGCTAAATAAAGGATTTTTTTATGTACAGGGGTATTCAAAGTTTAAAAGCCATTATCTAATTTTATATATTTATAATTAAATTTAACATTTAAAGACAGAGGGAGTCAACGAATTAGCGCTTCGGTACCCCAAAAATGTGTATAATATGACTGGAAAAATGTGTGCGTATGATCTGATAAAGAAGAAACGTGACGGGATGGAGCTTTTCAGGGATGAGCTCGCATTTCTTATTACAAAATATCTTTCCAATGAAATCCCTGACAGCCAGATGTCCGCCTTTCTCATGGCGGTCTATTTCAAAGGCATGACAGACAATGAAACATCTGCTTTAACTGAACTGATGCTTTCCTCCGGCAGCAGGATCGATTTCTCCGATATCTCTGCGCCCAAGGTCGACAAGCATTCAACAGGAGGAGTTGGGGACAAGACGAGCATAATCCTTGCTCCCTTAATGGCTGCGATGAATGTGAAGGTTCCGATGTTGGCCGGCAGGGGGCTTGGGCATACCGGCGGAACGATTGACAAGCTGGAATCTATTCCCAACTTCAGGACTTCTCTGTCAATAGAGGAATTCAGGGGCAACGTTAGAGACATCGGACTTTCCATTATCAGTCCAACGGATGAGATTGCGCCTGCGGACAAAAGGCTTTATGGCCTTAGGGATATGACGGCATCGGTAGAGTCAATCCCTTTGATTGCAGCAAGCATAATGTCTAAAAAACTTTCGGAAGGCGCCGAAGGTCTTGTGCTTGACGTTAAAGTTGGCAAAGGTGCATTCATGAAAACCATTCAGGATGCAAGAAAGCTTGCCAGGACAATGGTGAATATAGGCAATTCATCGGGGGTAAAAACAGTTGCAATAATAACTGACATGAATCAGCCTCTCGGCAGGACTATCGGCAACGGGCTTGAGATTAAGGAGTGTATTTCCGCTTTAAGGGGTAAGATGGCAGATGACTTAAAAGAGGTTGTCCTTACGCTTGGTGCATGGATGGTTTATGTCGCTGATTGTGTTACAGAAGAGGCAACAATATCCAGACTGCCTGAACATGTAGTGATAAAATACAAGGCAGAACTCATGGATTTTATAGAAAAAGGGGACGCATTCAAAAAGTTTGCTGAGTTTGTTGATGCCCAGCATGGCGACCCTGAGGTTGCTTTCAAGCCGAACCTGATTCCGTCTGCAGGAAAAGTAAAGCAGGTAAAAGTTGCTGAAAAAGGTTATATACAAACTATGGATGCTGAAAAAGCAGGCATTGCAGCGATGCTTCTGGGAGCGGGAAGACAGAGGGCCGAAGATGTAATTGACCATTCTGCGGGCATAGTCATAAATAAGAAGGTTGGCGATTATATAACCCCTGATGAGCCTGTTGCAATATTTCACTATAATGATGAGTCGCGCCTTAAGGATGCAGAGGAAGTATTTTTTTCAGGGGTACAGCTAAGTGAGATTCCACCTGACAGAAAAGCAATTATAATCGAGGTAATCCTATGAAAAGCAGATTTGCTATACACAAAGTATTCTTATTAGTTTTCGGGGTAATATTTTTTGTCAATATGCATGAAGTTTATGCTGCGCAGATTATTGGCAGCGGGTGTTCTGTAAGCAATGTGGGTTATCTTACTGAATTAGCAAAGGAGTATGAGAAAACGACAGGGACAAAGGTATTTGTTCGCGGGGGAGGCACTGTAGTAGGCATAGAGGATTTGCGGAACGGAAAAGTTGACTTTGCAGCGTCATGCAGAACAAGAGGTGAAGGTGACCCCGAGGATATCCAGTTTATTCAGGTTGCATGGGATGCATTGGTATTTGTTGTTAATAAGTCAAACCTAGTCAGCAACATTTCTCTCGAAGACGTGAGGGCAATATACGCGGGGAAAATAACTAACTGGAAACAACTGAAGGGCAGGGACATGCCCGTGAAGGTTTTTATTTCACGGCCGCAAAAAGGCCTCAGCGGTGTTGAAGCTTCGACAAAGGCGCTGGTCTTAAAAGGAGAAGAGCCGGTTGTTACTCCAAATACGATATTCCTTGCCTCAACCGGGATAGTAGAGCAGATGGTTGAAGACACGCCTGAAGGATTTGCAACTACAGGCTTTACAAGTGCCAGGAAACGGCATCTTAAGATGTTTAAGGTAAACGGCGTCTATCCCACAAATAAAAATATTATAAGCAAAACCTATAGTCTAAAAAGACCACTGTACATATTAATACCCAAGAACCCTAAACCAGAGGTCAAGAAGTTCCTTGATTTTGTGCTGAGCAAGGAAGGGCAGCAGTTTATCAGAGCGCAGGGAGTTGTATCGCTTTTAGACGTAAAATGAAAATATCCTTACAGACAAAGGTTGCTGTTTTTATAACTCTGATTATTGTTTCAATCAGCGCCATAAGCACATTTCTTTTTACAACAGCCCACAGCCGCAGCAAGGAAAAAGGCCGTATCATCAGGGGCACAGCCCTCGGTTATGCTCTCTCACACGCTGCCGAGGAGGGCCTTATCCATGAAGACCTGGACCTTATCAAAAAGGCGTCCCATGTTACTAAGGCTCCTGATGTAACTCTTGTGCAGGTTTATTCAAACATCTGGGAGGGCCTTGATTCTTACCCCCTGGAAAAATTAAAAGAACCTCCCCATCCTGAAGCCGTGGCACATTTTAAAAATTCAAGCGAGCTATTATCTGTAAAAAGCAATGGCGGGTATGACTTTTACAGCCCGATTCTTTTCAGGGCATCTGAAGATTCTCCTCCGGTAATCATCGGCTTTGGCAGGATTGTCCTGTCATCTGCCGACATACAGAAGGAAATTAAGGGAATAGTCGCTACAAATATCACGGTGGCGGCGATTATAACGCTTTTTGCAATTATATCTATCAATATACTTATAGGGCGGCTTGTTATTAAGCCGGTGATGGCGCTTCACAGGGCTGCAGCGCAGTTTAAAGAAGGGATAATGCCTGATATTATCCCTCAGCACCCTATAGATGAGATAGGAGAGCTTTCCATAGAATTCAGCAATATGAGCAAGGCAGTAAAGGAAAAGACAGATATGCTTGTTGAATCTGAAAAGAGAATAAAGTGCCTCTTTGAACGAGTTGAGCACGCAATATTCAGGCTTGATAAAAACGGGAACATCATAGAGACAAACAGCAGATTTTATGAGATGTTCGGTAACATGACAGGCCTGTGCGATATATTAATCGGAGAAAAAAGCGCTTCTGATTGTCTGAGAAGAGTAGTCTCTGAAAAAGGGATGCATATGGAGGATAGGGCTATAGGGAAGAGAGGTGAGGAACTTATCATAGCTCTTTCTTTATATCCCGAGAAAGATAACAGCGGAAATGTTAAGGGATTTGACGGGTATATTATAGATATAACAGAGAAAAAGAGGCTGGAAGAAAGATTAATCAGGGCTCAGAAGATGGAGGCGGTAGGGACACTTGCAGGTGGCATGGCGCATGACTTCAACAATCTCCTGACAGCCATACTGGGATATGCCGAAATTATTTTATCGATGACACAGGAAGGGGATCCTTTCCACAAACCGGCAACCATAATCCACGATGCCGCAAAGAGAGGAGCGGATTTCGGGAAAAAAATTCTTACTATATCACGGAAAGAAAAGATAGAGACAAGGCCGGTTGATATAAATGAAATTATCAGGAATTCGATGGAACTCCTGCGAAGGAGTATGCCTAAAAACATAGAGATTGTCACAAATCTCAAGGAAGATATTCCGCAGACAAAGGCAGATCCGTCCCAGCTGCAGCAGGTCATTATAAACCTTGCGGTGAATGCGCGTGACGCCATGACGGATGGAGGGAAATTATTAATAGAAACTTCTGCGGTTGGTCTTGAAAACGGGGCTGCAGACAATATTCGTACAGATAAAAGCAGTTTTATAAAATTGTCTGTTTCGGATACCGGAATAGGAATCGACCGGCTAACTCAGCGAAAAATATTTGATCCGTTTTTTACCACAAAGGAAACGGGAAAAGGAACAGGACTTGGTCTTTACATAGTACATTCAATAATAAGCAACCACGGCGGCTATATAAATCTTTACAGTGAATCCCTTAAGGGAACACTCTTCAATATATATCTGCCTGTTACAAGGGATATTGAAACGGAAGATTCACTTGATACCCAGGATGTCAGAGGTTCAGGGATAATTCTTGTCGTTGATGATGAGTCTGATGTCAGAGAATTATGCAGGGACATGCTTGAGCCGCTCGGTTACACGGTCCTCCTTGCAGAAAGCGGAAGTGTTGGAATAAATATATACAGGGAGATGAGAGGCAGGATATCATTGGTCATTATGGATATGATTATGCCGAAGATGGGAGGAAGCGAGGTATTTCAGGCGCTTAAGACAATTAATCCCGAGGTTAAAATACTGATTTGCTCCGGCTACAGCCAGAATGGTTTTGCGGGCATAGATGCGCTTCTGAAGAGGGGCGCAGTTGGGTCTGTTCAGAAACCTTTCTCGCGGCATACCATTGCAATTGCGATTAAGAAAGCCCTCCAGGACAAATAAGATTTAATTTTTAATAAAAATACAGAACATCTGCCAGTGAATAGTATTGACAAAGATTCTCTGAACAAATATACTTTTAAAGAATTATGGATTCTTCTCATTTACAGGAACTGCATGACCTTGGCACAGAGCTTTTTGAGGATGGGAAATACTCACAGGCAGAGCCCATATTCAGGGATATTCTTAAAATTAATCCGAAATATGCAGATGTACTGAACAAGCTCGGCGTTATAATTCATCTGAAAGGCAACACGAAAGAGGCATCAGAATATTTCGAAAGGGCGCTTGAACTGAACCCGCGATACACAGAGGCGTCCCTTAACCTTGCCATAGCATACAATGATATGGGCGAGTTTAAGAAAGCACAGGAAGTATTTTT
>Ga0214473_10006697_pt1 | contig 13719 bp, 14 predicted proteins | sample RVTome_7_FD_203509 | JGI IMG/M metagenome (GOLD analysis project Ga0214473, IMG submission 203509) | Soil microbial communities from uranium-contaminated site in the Upper Colorado River Basin, Wyoming, United States - RVT98D197 | ecosystem: Environmental > Terrestrial > Soil > Contaminated >... | reverse complement strand
CCATCACGTCCTTCGCGGTCTCGAGCACGTCCACTCGAGGAAACCACTCGCCGAGACCGACGCCTCCGGCGTCGCTCGTGTCGAGCTCGGTCAGTTGATCGAAAATCTTGCTGAACTCTCTCTGGAGACTCGAAAGACTCGAAACTTCCGGGAGAGCTCCGCGGCGCTGCACCATTGGAGGTATGAGCGAAAGTAGCACGAACGCCCGGAGGGCGTCAACGCTCCGAGATCACGTCCGTTTCACGACGATGAGCGTTCGATCGTCGGTCGCGCGCGCGCCGGCGGTAAAGACCTCGACCTCGTCCTGGATCTTCCGCTCCAGCTCCCGCGCGGGGAGAGAGGCGTTGGCGCGAATCAGCTCTCCCATGCGCTCCTCGCCGAACTCCTCCTCATCCGGGCCCCAGGCCTCGCTCAAGCCGTCGGTGAAAACCAGGAGGATGTCTCCGGGCGCGAACTCCACCTCGCCGGCTTCGAACGGGGTCTCGGCAAAGAGACCGATGACGGTGCCGCCCGCCGTGAGCCTCTCTATCGTTCGGCTCTTCGCCCGATACAGGATCGGCGGAATGTGGCCCGCGTTGACGTAGCGCATCTTCCCCGTGCCGGTCGTGAGGTCTCCGAAGAAGAACGTCACGTAGAACTGGGCGGGGGAGTTGTGGAACATGACCCCGTTCGTCTGGGAGAGGATGGTGAGCACCTCGGCCTCCCGCTGGCAGGCGAAGTGCACCATCGACCGGAGCACCATCATCATCAGGGCCGCGCTCGCGCCCTTTCCCGAGACGTCGGCGAGCGTCACCGCGAGACCGTTCGGGCGCTCGATGAAATCGAAGTAGTCGCCGCCGATGGTGTAGCAGGGGGTGTTGGTGCCCACCAGGTCCCAGCCCGGATAACGCGGGGCCTGGCTCGGGAGGCTGTTCTGCTGGATCTCGCCCGCGAGCTCGAGCTCGCGCTCCATACGCTTCTTCTCGATCATCTCCTCGAGAAGCTTGGCGTTCTCGAGCTTGATCGCGGCGACGTTCGCGAGAGAGCTCAGAAGCGTGAGGTCGTCCTGGGTGAAGGAGTTCTCCCGGCTCAGGCTGTCGACGTAAATGAGCCCGGTGACGGCATCGTCGTGCCAGAGGGGAACGCACATCGCCGAGCGGATCCCGAGGGAGATGATCGACTGCTGCCGATCGAAGCGCGGATCCGCGAGAGCGTTCTTCGTGAGGATCGAGACCTTCTCCTTGACCACCTTGTCGGCAATGGAGCGACTAAAGGTGATCTCCTCCGTGGTGTTCCGCCCCTCGGCGCTTCTCACCGCCTCGACCGAGAGCCCCGAGCCCTCGGTAGTGAGCATCAGCACACCGCGCTCCGCGCGGATGGCCTTGAACGCGAGCTCGAGGATGAAGTCCAGGAGCTCGTTGACCGGCCGGTTGGAGATGAGCGCCATGCTCGCCTGACTGAGGGCGCTCAAGATCTGGTTCTGCTTCAGGATCCGCGCGGAGTCGTCGGCAATCGAATGAGAGGCAGTCCGAGCCGCCCCGCGGTTTCCCGCGACGTTGTCCCAGGTGTCTTCCTTGGCCCGGGCCGCCGCCAGGAGCTGCTCCGTCGAGACCACCACCGTACCCTCGAGGTCGAGCTCCGCTGGAGTCTCCGTCAGCACCACGCTTCCCGAGGCGTCGTGGACGAACCGAATCTGCTGATCGCCGAGGGTGATCACGTCGCCGTTCTGGAGGGGCGCGCGCTGCCCCAGGCGCATGCCGTTCACGTAGGTTCCGTTCCGACTATCGAGGTCGCGGATGAAGTGCCGGACGTTCTCCCGCCGGATCTCCGCGTGGATGCGCGAGAGCCACTGGTCCGCGAGCACCAGGTCGTTCTTCTTTGATCGGCCGATGGTGATGACGTCCTTTTCGAGCGCGAATCGATAGGGCTCTCCGTGGAGCGGCTTCACGTAGAGCTCTGGAGTTCGTGCCATAGATCGTATCGGATGAATGCGATCAGGAGACCGGAGAATCCTCCTCCCTTTCGGGTCTTTCCGCGACGGCGGCCACCGCGTCCGACTTCTTCTGCTCTTTCGCCGCCCGCCTTCGCTCCTTGGCCTCTTCCTTCTCCTTCAGCTTATGGGCGGACATGGCGTCCTGGAGCACGCGCGTCATGAACGCCTGCGCTTCGGCCCGGGTGCACTCCTTTCCAATGGCGACCTCGGCCGCGAGCCAGCTTCGGATCTTCTTGCGCGTCTGTTCCTCTTCACGCGCCAGGCCCGTGGTCTGGCGCAGGAAGTGGAGCCGCTTCAGGGCGCGGGCCAGGGCCCGGGGCGACCCTTCGGAAATCAGCTCCTCGATGACCCGGTGGCGGTCGGCGTCTTCCGGGAGCGGTCCCTCGAACTCCGCGGACAGCTCCTCCTGGACGGCCTGCATCGCCATTCCCGCGGGCCGGAGATTCAGCTCGGGCACGCGCGAGAGCGGGACGAGTATCCGGCTTCCCTCCTCGATGTCCTCCAGCTCCAACAGTTTGGCCCCCGGCGCGGCTGGATCCTCGATCACCCCACGGAAGATGCAATGGCCCACTTTGGGGTAGAAAATGGGCTCGCCAGGCTTGGGAAGCCTCGCGAGGGTGGCCTCGTATCCGCCCAACCGGCACCTCCCTTCGAGCCCTACAACATATCACGAGTCGAGCTGGCGCATAATGATCGGTCGCTCGCCTCGAGTCGCTCGCCCGCGCGTTGCAGCGGACGAGGCCTATGTCGGATACCATGGTTTCTGGTGGTGAGCGGGTCCGACTTCGGCAGCGCAGCTGCTGCTGCCACTGGGCTTCGCCACGCCGCTGAACGCGTGTTCACTTGCTCTTCGAAGAGAGGTTCATCTACTTCCCCTCCCGGCAAATCGAGGCGACCCCCGATTCTCTCGGCCTCGAGCACGACGAGGTTTTCCTCGAAGCGTCGGATGGGACCCGGGTCCACGGCTGGTTTCTTCCCGCTTTCCCGTCGCGGAGACCCCCCTACACCGTCCTCTTCTGCCACGGCAACGCGGGCAACATCTCCGGCCGGTTGGATCGCTCCCTACTCCTCCACAGCAAGTTGGGACTGGACGTCTTCTTCTTCGACTACCGCGGCTTCGGGCGGAGCGTGGGGCGTCCGTCCGAGGAGGGCACGTACCGGGACGCCGTCGCCGCCCACCGTTATCTGGTCGAGGAGCGGCGGATCGCGCGCGAGCGGTTGATTCTGCACGGCGAGTCGCTGGGCGCGGCGGTCGCGATCGAGCTCTCGCTTCGAAAAGACGCGGCCGCGCTCGTGCTCGAAGCTCCTTTCACTTCCATCGCCGACATGGTCCGGGTCGCCTATCCGCTTCTCACGCCCTTCACCTCGTTCGTTCGGACGCGATACGACAACCTGAAGAAGATACCGGAGGTCTCTCTTCCGCTTCTTCTCTTTCACGGGCGCCGGGACCCGGTGGTGCCGTTCGAGCAGGGAGAGGCCCTCTTTCGTGCCGCCCGCGAGCCCAAGACCTTCGTCGCAGTAGAGAGTGCGGGGCATGCCGATTCTTTTCTCGCGGGAGAGGAAGCCTACTGGAACGCCTGGAAGAGCCTCCTCCAGACGCTCGACTCAGCCGGAGCGCGCAAAGGGTAAAGACGATACGGTCGCGGCCGCGCCCCCTACCGTAACCTCCGTCCCTGGCTCCCAGTGCCCGCGCTTCAGGTAGGCGAACGCGAGGGCGCCGCCGAACGCGGGCGAGAGGGCGGAGCTCGTGACCGTGCCCGCTTCCTCGTCGCCGTGAAGCACCGGGCTTCCCGGAGCGGGCGCTTCGACTCCGGGGAGCCTCAGTCCCGCGAGCTTGCGGTTCACGTGGCCCCGGTGAGCGAGCCGGACGACGTACTCCTGGCCGACGTAGCAGCCTTTCTGGAAGCTGATGGCTTCGTCGAGGCCGGCTTCGAGCGGAAGGTGAGACTCGTCCATGTCGATTCCGAAGCGGGGGCGGGAGGCTTCGATGCGCCTCGCCTCGCGGACGCTCTCGCCTCCGAGGAGCGCTCCCCGTTCGAGGGATCGCTCGAGGAGACTCTTCGCGGCATCAGGGCTCGCGGTTACGTCGAACCGTGGCGTGAGCTCGCGCCTCTGGGCGGTGATCCGCGCGGGAACACCCGAGAGGTCGAGGGATCGAAAATGAAGGTGGGCGAGCTCGTCCAGATCGGACACGGAGAACCCTGTGAGCTCCGCCAGGATCCCGCTCGCTTTCGGTCCTTCTAGCGAGAACATCGCCTCCGACTCGGCGCGGCTCTCGAGAGCCACGTCCTCCGAGATGATGTATCGGTCGAGGGCCTTGCGAAAAGGCTCGGCGCGCTCGCGCTCCATCTGGAGGAGGAAAGAATCGCTCTTGAAGACGAGGAGGTCGGAGACGAGCTTTCCCTTGACAGTGAGAAACGCCGCGGGGACGCCGGTGGAGGGCGCGAGGGAGCGGACGTCGTTCGTCAGCATGTTCTGGAGGAAAGACTCCCGATCCTTCCCACGAGCGGCGATGGTCGCGAGGTGAGAGCGGTCGAGGACGAGAGCCCCCTCGGTGGCCGCGCGGTACTCTTGCTCGAACGAGCTGTCGATAGCCATGAGCTGGAAATCATCATTATGGCGCGCGGGCGGGAAGCGCGCTATCTTTGCCGCCATGGATTTTCCTCTTGATTACGTCCGTGGCTGTTTTTCCAGACCGGAGAGCCCGGACACCGTCTATTTTCGGAACGCGTCCGCCCCTTGGGTTCTATCGACCGTTCGCGCCCTCGAGAGCGGGGCTTCGATGGCCGACGAACCCGACGAGATCCTAAGGGACACGCGCGAGAGCCTCGCGATCTTTCTCAATAGCAACGAATCCTGGGCCGAGGAAGAAATCGTCTTCGCTCCCGACGTGAGGGATCTCGCGCGGCGACTGAGCGTGGGCCTCGGGAGCAATCTCGAGCCGGACTCCGAGGTGGTGGTAACCGAGATCGACGACGAATGGAGCCTTGCGCCGTGGCTCGCCCTCGAGGAGAGGGGTGTTTCGGTGCGGTTCTGGCCGCTCAAACGGCCGGAAGCGGGTCTCGACCCCGCGCGGCTTTCCGACCTTCTGAACGAGCGCACGCGTCTCGTCGTCGCCACGAAAGCCTCCTCCGCCATCGGCACCATCGTCGAGCTTTTGCCGGTGGCGCTTCAGGTCCGGGATCGGAAGAGCTCTCTAGTCGTGAACTGGACCCCGTTCCTCTCCCATGGGGCCATCGACGTCCGCTTCCTCCGCTCGGACTTCGTGCTCGCCTCGACGTCCTCGCTCTTCGGATCGCGCCTCGGGTTCCTCTGGGGTCGCCGCGAGCGGATGCGGGATCTTCGCGACGCGAACCCGGGGATCTTCGAAGGGCTTTCGACCGAGCCGAAGGAGATCGACGCTCTCGGCGCCGCGCTCCGCTACGTGGAGGAGCTGGGGCTTCTGGCGCAGGAGATGCAGATCCAGCCTTCCGAGGACTACGGACGGCGAAGGCATATGAGGCGGGGCATGCAGGCGATCCGCCACTACGAGAGGACCTTGACCTCGCTCGCGCTGCGGCGCCTCACCGAGATTCCCGGCGCCACCGTCTACGGCATCGATGACTGGGATCACTCCGCGAGACGAATGCCCCATCTCTTCTTTCGCATCCGGGACAAAGAGCCGGGGGAGGTGGCCGCCGACCTCGCGCGAGAGAACGTTCGCGTGGAGCACGGGTCCTTCGGCTGCCCGAGGGCGGTCCGGGCCCTCGGTCTTCCGGAGGACGAAGGCGCGGTCTCGGCCTCGATGGCGCACTACAACACCGAGGCCGAAGTGGAGAGATTCGCCGACGCCCTCTACGGGATCGCCACGTGAAGCTCCTCGCCGATCCGTTCTTTCCCGAGGGTGTGGTCCAGGACCTCAACGACGCCGGCTACGACGCCGTTCATGCGCTCGAGATCGGGGCTGGCGATCTGCCGATCCGCGAGTTCCTGCGCCTCGCGGCATTCGAGAGCCGCGTGGTCGTGACCAGGAACCGGAGCCTCGCCCGGCTGGTCGAGTCCGATTCGGGGGTCGCCTGGCCCTCGGTGATATTCTTCCGTCAGGACACGGTCGAAGCCCAGGTCATGACCTCGACCCTCTTCAATCTCCTCAAGCTCTTCGACGAGGATCTCAAGGACGGCGCTCTCGTCATCGTGCGCGACGGCCAGACCTTGCTGCGGAAATTCATAAAACCCTGAAGGCGGTTCTCAGTTCTCAGTTCTAAGTGATCAGTTGTTCGAGGCACGCGATGACCTCGCGCGTTCGACGCCACCGAGTATCGGACGTTTGCCGCGGGCCCGAGCATTTTCTCTTCCTCTGCTGGTTGTGGCTCAGATGTCCTTTCGGCCGCGCACGATCGACTCGAATCCGGAGAGAAGGTCGCTCTGACTCAGGGCCTCCTCGAGAAGCCGCAGGATCCGGCGGATTCGCTCCGTATCCAGCGCTCGCCCGTGAAGGCGCCACACGCCGCGCGCGTCTTCGATATCCTTGGGTCGTCCCGCGAGAACCTTGGCAATGATTAGATCCTCGGGATCGATGAGCGGGACGACGGTGCCGCCGAGGTCCGTGGGTCTCACCCGGTCGAGAAACTCGTCTTCGAGCCCAGAGCCTGCCAACACCACGTCGAGGGGCATGGCGGTCGCTATGTGGACGAAGGGCATGACCCGCGTGCGCCGCACGAAGTCCGGGTCTTCGACCCGGAGGGCAAAGCCCGCCGTCTCCATTTCGCGGACGAACCGCTCCGGTTCCTGCGGCACGAGGTCCACGGTGACGTCGACGTCGGCGCTCAGTCGCGGCACGCCGTACGCGATGACCGCCTGAGCGCCGAAGACGTACCAACGCCCCCAGTGCGACAGGACCTTCGACAGGGCCGTCAGCAGTTCAAGGGCGGCGGGCTGGACTGGCACGATGGAGGAGCTCGGCAAGCCGGACGTGTGCGTCGAGATCCTGGCGCCGGTCGTCGGGTTGAGGCCAGCGGGGATGCTGCGAAAGCGCCTGGCGCCGCAGCTCCTCGGCGATGCGGAACGCCTCGATTGGTCCGAGGCGCGCGATTCGCTCGCCCCAGTAATCGTCCTTGGCCTCACGCGCCGCGCCCCAATCTCGGGAGACGAAGTCGCGAATCCCTCGCGCAATCACGAGTCGATCGTAGCGCCCGGCTCTCCAGGCTGCAACAGTCCGCTTACTTCACCGCCAGCATGACGATCTCGACGAGCGCCTCGGGGGCCATGAGCTGGGCCCCGACCGTCGCACGCGCCGGGGGAGGGCTTCCCACCATCTCCCGGTACACCTCGTTCATCGCTTGGTAATAGCGGATGTCGGAGAGGTACACCATGACTTCCACCACGTCGTCGAAGTCGAGACCGGCGGCGTTGAGCGCCGCCCGGAGGTTTCCGAGCGTGAGCCGGGTCTGCTCCTTCGCGTCCGCGGAATAGCCGTTGGGACCGCGTCCCAACATGCCCGAAACGAAGAGGCGCCCTCCCGCCTCGATGGCCGGTGAGAGAGGAACCGAGGAGGGCGTCGCTCCCGCGGGAGCCACGACTCTTCGCGCCGGATCCTTGACGGCGGTGCACTGGATCTCGGAGGCGAACTGCGCGTTCATGAGGTCGGCGCGCACTGTCGCCCGGCTCGGCGGCGCCTGGGGGAAGAACGTGCGGTAGACCTCGTTCATGCCCTGAAAGTCCCGGGCGTCGTCGAGGAACACACGGCAGTGGGCGACGTCCTGATAGCCCATGCCCGCGGCCTCGAGAACCAGTCCCACGTTCTGAAGAATGTTGCGCGTTTGTTCCTGGACGGTCTTTCCCTCGGGCTCGAGTGTCTTGGGATTGCGGGCCGTCGCGCCCGCGATGAAAAGCGTCGAGCCCACCTGAATGCCCCAGCTATACGGAAGCTGAGGGCTCTGCATTCCCGAGGGTGTTATGACCTTGCGCTCGACACCGGGACGGGCGGCGACCATCGAAAGCTCCACGAGGGCTCCGGGGATCGCGATATCCGCCTCGACCGTCGCCCGCACCGGCGGGTCCTTCGGAAAATAGGTGCGGTACACCTCGTTCATCGCGGCGAAGTGGCGGACGTCCGAGAGGTAGACGTTGACGCTCACCGCACGGGAAAAATCCATGCTCGCGGCTTTCAGCACGGATTCGAGGTTGGCCATCGCCTGGCGCATTTGAGCCTCGATGCCCTCGGGAACCTCGAGCGTCCCCGGCTTGTTTCCGATGGCCCCGGCGAGATAGAGAAAATCTCCCGAGAGAACGCCCGGGCTGAAGGGAAGGCCGACGTCCGAACCTTCGGGAGCGATGATCTTCTTGTCTTTAATCAGTGCCGCGGGGACCCCACCCCCGCGGCTCTCGCTCCGGGACTCGCTTCGCTCGCCCTGCGCTCGGGCGGAGGGCTCTTCGGCGCTGACGGCGGCGGAAGCGGTTGCGATCGACGCGAGCAACAGCGTAGCGATGATTCGAATCATGCAGTGGAATATATCTCATTTCCAATCGAACCGAGGAGGATCATGGAAGAGACGATATAATGCCGCGCGGTTTGAGGTTGCAATGACTCCCGAGGTTTTCTACTACGAGAACGACCAGCTCTTCGCTGCCGGCGTGCCCCTCGCCGAGATCGCGCGATCGGTCGGAACACCGTTCTACGTCTACGATTCCGGGGCGGCGCTCGCGCGCTTTCGCGGGCTTTCGCGCGCCTTTGAGGGCGTCGACCACCTTCACTGCGTCGCTCTCAAGGCCAATAGCCAGCCCGCCCTTCTACGGCCCCTCTTTGCTGAAGGCGCGGGGGCGGAGGTCGTCTCGGGCGCGGAGCTCGCGCTCGCGCTCGCCCTCGGAGTTCCCGCGTCCCGAATCGTGTTCTCGGGGGTGGGGAAGACGGATCGCGAGCTCGTTTCCGGGATCGCCGCGGACGTGCTGATGTTCCTGGTGGAATCCGAGACGGAGCTCCGGGCGCTAAACTCCCTCGCCGGAGAGGCGGGGCGGAAGGCAAGAGTCGCATTACGCCTCAACCCCGATATCGACGCGAAGACCCATCCTCACATCGCGACGGGAGTCGCGACCGCGAAGTTCGGCATCGATCCGGACGAAGCGCTGAAGCTCTATCGGAGTCATCGCGACTTTGCGAACGTCGATTTCGCCGGAGTGCACTCACACATCGGATCCCAGATCACCGAGCTCGGTCCTCTCGCGGAGAACGCGAGGGCGCTCTCGTCCCTGGTGCGGGAGCTCCGCGAGCTCGGAGTCGCGATTCGCTACGTCGACGTCGGCGGAGGCCTCGGGATTTCGTACCGAGGGGAATCGACGCCGGCCTTCGAGGCCTACGCCGAAGGCGTCGCCAAGCCTTTCCGGGAGCTCGGAGTGACTCTTTTGACCGAGCCAGGCCGGGTGCTTTTCGGTCCGGTGGGCGCCCTGGTCGCGCGAGTCCTCTACGTCAAGCGCGTTCACGGCCGCGAGTTCGTGATCCTGGACGCCGGTCTCAACGACCTCCTGCGGCCCGCGCTCTACGGGGCTTACCATCGCGTGGTCCCGCTCGCGCGGCGAGAGCGGGAGCTGAGGACCTTCGACGTCGCCGGCGCGGTCTGTGAGAGCTCGGACGTCTTCGCCCGTGACCGTGAGCTTCCCACTCCCGAAAGAGGAGAGCATCTCGCGATTCTCGACGCCGGCGCCTACGGATTCGCCATGAGCTCGAACTACAACCTTCGGCCCCGACCGGCAGAAGTCGTCGTCGAGGACGGAGGCTTCCGCGTCGTCCGCGAGGCCGAGACCGAGGCCTCTCTCGTCGCACGCGAGCTCGGACGAGCTCGGTGAGCGCCCTCGAAGTCTACGTCCAGTGGTCTGCGATGAAGTGACGCCACTAAAAACGCCGGGGGGACGCGGCTCCCATTACCGCTTCGCGAATGCTCTCTATGAGGGTGTCGACCTCTTCCGAGTCGATGGTCCTATCGACGCTGGTTTCGGCATAGGCGCGCATCACCCCCCAGAGCTGACGCCAGCCGAGGTTTCCGGCGTCGTTGGCGGCGGAAAGGGCCCGAAAGGCGTCGTCGAGCTCTTCCGCGCGGTCCATCGCATCCGGATCGAGCCGGCTGGAGGTTTCCCGCGACAACGTCTCGATGAACGTGGCCTGCATCGCCGGGGGATTGGTCATGTAGAGGGAGGAGAAGAAGAGCAGAAACAGTACCGTCGTCCCCAGGAGTATGGCGGCCGCAACCACGAGCCAGCCAAGCCGTCTCCGGCTTCGTGGAACCGACTCGAGCTCCTGGGAGAAGGAGGGAGCCGAGCGGATGAAGCCGTCGGTCTCAGGCAAGGAGCCGCCTCGCGTAGTAGATCAGGCAGAGCACGAAGATCGCGACCGCGGGGAGCAGAATCTCGGGGGGGATCCAGACGGGATCGCCGAGGGTCTCGAGGCCCGCGAGGTTCACGAGCGCGAGCGCCGCGACGTTGTTGAGGAAATGGATGACCACGGGCACGACGATGCTTCCGGTCGCGAGAGCGGTCAGGCCGAGGACCAGCCCGGCGACGGCGAAGGAAGGCAGCGGCAGGATGTGAAGCGCCATGAAGAGAAACGACGTCCAGATGACCGCGCTTGCCCGCCTCATGGCGCGAGCAAAGGCGCTCTGAACGAATCCTCGGAACATCAGCTCTTCCGAGATCGCCGCGCCCGCCCCGATCGTAGCGAGCTTGACGAGCCAATCGCGCGGACCGGAGGCTCTGAGCCATCGAAGCTGCACCTCCCGGAGTTGCTCCGAAAGCTCCGCCGGCACGAGATCGGACGTGAGCGTCGAGAGCTGATCGCTCAGGATCACGAACGAGATCGCGAGCGGGACCGCCATCAAGAGGTCGGGCCAGGTCGGAAGGCGCAGGAGCAGGGTCTCTTTCGGGTCCAGGCGGAACCCGAAGACGAACAGAACCGTGAAGACCACGAGGACGAGAGGCGTCGCTACCAGGAGCCAGTCGGCGCCGATCCCCGAGGAGGCGAAGAGCCACCCCATGGCCAGGTTCGAGATCAGAACCGCGCAGAAAAGGGCGATGGCCGCCGTGAGGGAAGGGAGCTTCCGCGGACCCGAGGTCGACATGGGACGCTCAATATACATTGCCCGTGGCGGATGGAATGAGATAATCTTCGCCATTTGGTTCCCGTCGTCATGTTGCGGAGGTGCGTTGGATGAAAGCTCCGGAGCGGCTCCGAGTGGTGCTGTACGGACTGGGTCAGATTGGTCTCGAAACGGCGAAGGTCGTCCTCTCGCGCCGCGACATCGAGCTCGTGGGCGCCATCGACGTCGATCCGCGGAAGCTGCAGCGGGACGTCGCGGATCTCTCCGGCCTCTCGCGGCCGTCGGGGGTTCGGGTGTCGGATCGGGCGACCGAGGTCCTGCAGGTCACGAGACCCCATGTGGCGATCCTCACCACCGGCTCCCGCTTCAAGGACGCTCTGCCCCAGATCAAGCAGTGCGTGGATGCGAGGGCCCACGTGGTGAGCTCCTGCGAGGAGCTCCTCCTTCCCCACGTGCGTTACGCCGCCCAGGCCAAGGATCTGGATCGCCACGCGAAGGGAATGGGAGTCGCGGTTCTCGGCACCGGGGTGAACCCCGGTTTCGTCATGGACACCATGGCGCTGGCCGCGACTGCCCCCTGCCTGGAGCTGAAGTCGATCCGAATCGAGCGCGTGGTGAACGCCTCGACGCGAAGGCCGAACCTCCAGCAGAAAGTGGGGGCGGGAATGACCCCGGCACGGTTCCACAAGGGGGTCAAGAACAACGAGCTCGGCCACGTGGGGCTTCTCGAGTCCACTCACCTCGTCGCCGAGGGGTTGGGGTGGAACCTCGACCGGGTGGACGAGACGGTCAAACCCGTGCTCGCCAAGAGCCGGGTCAAAACGCCCCACGTCACGGTTCAGGCCGGTCAGGTGGCGGGCATCCATCACGTCTGCCGCGGCTTCGTCAACGGAAAGGAGGCCGTGAGCCTCGACCTCCAGATGTACGTCGGCGCCAAGAAGCCCTTCGACCGCATCACCGTCGATGGACGACCCGACGTCACCCTTCTGTTCGAGAACGGGGTCGCCGGAGATGAGGCGACGATCGCGATGCTCGTGGCTATGGTGCCCTCGATGCCGAAGCTCGAGCCGGGGCTGCGCACCATGGCGGACTGCCCGGTGCCCCATTTCCGCGCGGGGAACTAGTTCGTCTAATCTGAGTCCATGGACCAGGGCCTCGAAGGCTCGGCAACGCACCCCGTCTGGCGCGGGGTCAAGATCACGCTGGGCTTGATACTCCTTCCGCTGGGAGTGGTGGGACTCTTCCTGCCGTTTCTGCAGGGGGTACTGTTCCTTCTCGTCGCCATCGCCCTTCTCGCGAGTGAAGTCCCGTTCGTCGCGCGGCTGCGCGACCGCGTCCGCAACCGCTTCCCGGGACCCTGGCAGAAGGCCGAGGAGCTCGGCAGAAGCATCAAGGCCCGGTTCCGCGGCAAGGGAGCCAATCGTTGACGACGCCCGAGGCGCGGGAGCGCATCGAGGCCCTCAGAAGTCAGATCCGGCGCCACGACCATCTCTACTACGTGAAGGGCCATCCTTCGATCTCCGATGCGGCTTACGACAAGCTGCTGCGGGAGCTTTCGGAGCTGGAAGAGAAGTTCCCGGATCTCAAGACCCCCGACTCCCCGACGGAGCGTGTTTCCGGCAGGGTCCAGCAGGCCTTCGGCGAAGTGCGCCACCTCGCCCCCATGCTCTCCCTCGAGTCTCTGATGAACGAGGACGAGGTGCGCGAGTTCGGAAAGCGGATGGAGAAGGGACTCGGGCTCTCCCTGGTGGGCTACATGGCCGAGCCCAAGTTCGATGGGCTTTCGGTGGAGCTCGTTTATCGGGAGGGTCGCTTCCTTCGGGGTTCGACCCGCGGCGACGGCGCGGTGGGAGAGGATGTCTCAGAGAACCTGAAAACGATCCGGTCCCTTCCGCTCTCTCTTTTCACCCAGGAGCGGCCCGCCTCCGGCACCGTCTCCGTGCGCGCCGAGGCCATCATGCGCCTCGAGGAGTTCGAGTCCCTCAACCGGCGCATCACGGAAATGGGAAAGGAGCCTTTCGCCAACCCCCGGAACGCCGCGTCCGGCTCGCTTCGGCAGCTCGATACCCGGGTCACCGCGAGCCGTCCCCTGGATCTCTTCGCCTACGACGTGATGTACGCGGACTCGGTCGCGATACGCTCCCAGAGGGAGGCGCTCGACTTGCTCGCGGAATGGGGCTTTCGCGTCGACCCGACGAGCCGGCTCTGCGAGAGTCTCGACGAAGTCGTCGCCTACCACCGCGAGCTCGAAGCGAAGCGCGACGATCTCGACTACGAGATCGACGGGATCGTGGTCAAGGTCGATCGCCGCGATCAGCAGGCCGAGCTCGGCTCGCGCTCGCGGAGCCCCCGCTGGGCGGTCGCCTTCAAGTTCGCCCCCCGCCAGGAAGTCACCGAGGTCATGGACATCGCGGTTTCGGTAGGCCGGACGGGAAAGCTCACCCCGGTCGCCCTCCTCCGGCCGGTGGACGTGTCCGGGGTCACGGTGAGCCGGGCGACGCTCCACAACCAGGATGAAGTCCGGAAGAAGGATGTTCGCGTCTCTGATCGGGTGCGGATCCAGCGCGCGGGAGACGTGATCCCCGAGGTGGTCGAGGTCCTCCTCGAGCACCGCAAGGGTGATCCCCCCGAGTTCCAGATGACGACCGTCTGCCCGGTCTGCGGCTCCAGCGTGGAGTTGAAGGG
>Ga0214473_10006696_pt1 | contig 13719 bp, 10 predicted proteins | sample RVTome_7_FD_203509 | JGI IMG/M metagenome (GOLD analysis project Ga0214473, IMG submission 203509) | Soil microbial communities from uranium-contaminated site in the Upper Colorado River Basin, Wyoming, United States - RVT98D197 | ecosystem: Environmental > Terrestrial > Soil > Contaminated >... | reverse complement strand
CGACCTTGGGCTTGAGCCTGGGTCTGTAGGACTCGCCCTCGATGACGAGGTCGTAGGCGGCGTTGATGAAGCGGTCGACGGCGCTCTGGGCCTGGAGCAGGTCGTCGAAGGTGGCGATCCACTCGCTCGTGTCGCGATTGCTCGTGACGATGGTGGCTCCCCGGCCGGTGCGTTCGACGAAGAGCTGGTAGATGTCGCGGCTCTCGTCGCGGTCCATGGGCTCAATTGCGAAGTCGTCGATGATGAGCAGGTCGACGGTGCACAGCTCGAGCATCACGGCCTCGCGGGAGTTGTCGAGCCGACTCTGCCGGAGCGTCTTGAGCATCTCGTCGGCGCGGCGGAGCAGGACCTGGTAGCCGTGGCGGCACGCGACGTGGCCCAGAGCGCTCGCGAGGAAGGTCTTGCCCACGCCGACCGGTCCGAGGACCACGACGTTGCGAGCCGAGTCGACGAAGCGCAGGCTGACGAGCTCGTTGAGGACGCGTTTGTCGAGGGAGACCTTCGAGCTCTTGTCCCATCGCTCGAGGACCATGTCGGGGTCGAGGCCGGCCTGTTGCGCACGGCGCGCGGCGGCCGTGCCGTTTCGGCGCTCGATCTCGTCGGTGAGCACGAGCAGCAGCAGCTCCTCGAAGGCCATCTGCTGCTTGTCGGCCAGGACGAGACGCTCGGGGAGGATGTCGGCGATGTGGCCGAGCTTGAGTCGCTTCAGGGCAGCGCGCAGCTCGGGCTCGACGGTGGGCGTCTTCATCGGGACTCCTCCTCGTCGTCGGAGCCACGTCCACGCGTCTCGAAGCTGTCCGTCGAGCGGGCGAAGCGCGCCGGCAGCGGCAGCTGGACGAGCTTGCCGCGCTCGACCGCCTGCGTCTCGTCGACGAGCGCGGTCTTGAGCATCCGCTCGATGCGTCGCACGTCGAGCACGTCGAAGGCCAGGGCGCGCCGGCAGGCGGCCTCGACCCGCGCCGCGCCGTACTTGTCGCACAGCCGCAGCAGCGCGTACGCCTGACGCATCCGGGTCCACGGAAGCGGCCCCTCGAGCAACCGGAAAGCGAACGCGCCGACGATCTCGCTCCGCTTGTGGGCGCGCTCGATTAGCTCGTCCACGTTGCGAAACGCGTACGCGCTCTTGCCCTTGGGGTAGTCGTCGGGGTCGGTGGAGCGTTTCCCCGGTGCCATGCGGGGATGGACCTTGATGAGCCCCGTCCCGAGATAGATCCGCACCGTCCGCGAGTCTGCCCGCACGCGCACGCGCTCACCGATGTACCGCGTGGGAAGGGAGTACAGCGCCCGCAGGACCTGAACGTGATGGTCGGGGTGCACCTTGGCGTCCGCCCAGTGCGGCACGTCGAAGACTGTGACCGGAGCGGGCTTCATGTGCGGCTTCTCCTGCTGCTCGTACGTCGGAAGGGGAAGTTGCCGCGTCGTGCCGTGCACGCGCGTGCCGGCCACCTCGAGGCACCAGGCGAGCGCGCGGGCCTGCACGTCCTCGAGGCCGTGGAAGTCCTCGCCCGCGAAGAAGCTCTCTCGCACGTACGGCACCTGATTCTCCACGCGGGGCTTGTCCTTGGGGTGACGCACCCGGGCCGGGTCGGTGAACAGGTCGCGTGCTTGGGCGTAGTCCAGGAACGCCTGCGAGATCGTCGGGCTCAGCGGGTCGGGCCGGGTCACCACGGGCTTGAGATTGTCCACGACGAGGCGGGCCACGACCCCGTCGAAGAAGCGCCACGCCGCCTCCAGTCCCTCGCAGACGGCCTCGGTCGTCTGCCGGTACGTCGGCCACACGAACATGTGCCGGCTGAACGAGAGCGTCACGATCAGCGCCCACACTGTGCGCCGCTTGCCCGTGGCCGGGTCCACGATCATCCCGAGTCGGCCGAAGTCCGCCTGCGCCTCCTGCCCGGGCGGGGGGTCGTCCAGCCGAACCGTCACCGGCCTCTTGCGCCACCCCAGCTCCTCGATCGCGAACCGGCGCAGCGTCGAGTAGGACACCTGCACCCCGCGGCGCTCGAGCAGCACGTGCACCTTGCTCAGGCGAAGCGGCTCCTCGGCCTCGAGCCAGTCGCGCAGCTGCTCCCGGCGCTCGAGCAGCTGCGAACGCTGCTCGCTCGGCGCCGGCAACGTCCGGCTCTGCACGCGCAGCGCCACCTGGTGCACGAGCTCGTCGCTCAGCTCGCACACCGGCTCGAGCTCGCACACCTGGGCGGCGTGCACGTAGCGCCGCACCGTCTTGCGGTCGACTCCACCCTCTCGGGCAATCTGTCTCACTGCGTGCCCCGCCAGCCAGCGGCGAAGCACCTCCTTGATGTCGATCATGGTCAGCTCCCGGTAGGCCATGGGCTCCTCCCGGCGGCGCACCCGCGCGCCGCCTGGCCGAACCCTGTCTGATCTCCGGTCGCTCGACCCCGGGAACCCTCTGCCCGCCCCAGGGTGGTCCCATGAGGCGGAACATCGGGTGGTCCCATGACCCTGAAAATCTCAGCGTCATCCCCTCGCGGGGTGGTCCCATGACCCTGAAAATCGGGTGGTCCCTTGGGGCTGAAAAAAACGCCCCTCAGGCGGTCCCTTCAGCCTGAACGCTGGCAGTCGAGTGCCGCGCGTCCATGTGCCGAGTCGACTTCGAAATCGACGAGGACCGAAGTCCTCCACAGATCCATGATGAGCTCGTGTCATGGGCTTGGTCGGTGGCATCTCCTGCGGGACCGTGTCAATTCGCCGTCGTCGCTTCGATTGCTCGATGCGAAACGCTGTGCCGTACCGTGTACTTCCAGTGTGATCCCAATGCAGATGTCGCGTTCTGAGGTGCGCGGTCGCGCCGCTCCATGGGCAGGAGCGTGGATCGCCGTCGCGATCTCCGCGACGACGGGATGCTACCAAGAGCACAGGCCATGGGTAGACGCTTCGATGCCAGTGGACGGTTCTGATGACGCGGATTGGGAACGGGACATGACCTATCCGTGGTGCGGAGAGGTGCTGACGGACCCGGATTGTGGCTCCACGTGGCGCACGGTTGACCCCGAGATGCCCAGCCGGGCCACGTGTTGGTGTACGGTGCCGTGCACTCGTCCAGAAGGCTGCCGCGCCGCGCTCACAGGAACGGCGCGACCGCTGTGCGCCGGCAGCGGGGCGTTCTGTGCGCTCGCATGCGATCGTGGTGAGGCGTGTCCGACCGGGATGATCTGCATCGGCAGCACCCACTATCGCGAAGCATCCTCCTGGTGCATGTGGCCCTGACAGTTCACCTCGCGGGCTGACTCGCCTCGATGGTCCCGTTGAGTCCTGACGCCAGGCGCGTAACCCCTTCGGTCACGTCGGCGCTGGACGTTACCGCCACTGGCAGTCGTGCTAGGCTCCGGGCCGTGATCGGGAGGCTTCGGGGCGTCGTCGTTCAGCGCGGGAGCGACGGGTCCTGCGTCGTAGACGTCGGCGGCGTGGGCTACGAGGTCTTCGTGCCCCTCGGGACGCTGGGAGGCCTGCCGCAGCCGCCCGAGGCGGCGACGCTGCACATCCACACCCACGTGCGCGAGGATGCCCTGGTGCTCTACGGCTTCGCCTCGGCGGTGGACCGGGACATGTTCCGAACCATGTTGGGTGTGAGCGGCGTGGGTCCTCGGCTGGCCCTCGCGGTGCTCGGGACGGTGGGCTCGCGGGGATTGCGGGTCGCCATCGCGACCGGTGACCGGGCCGGGCTCAAGGGCATCCCGGGTGTGGGGAACAAGACGGCCGAGCGACTCCTGCTCGAGCTCAAGGACCGGCTGCCTCCGCTGGCCGCCGGGGAAGCGGCGGGCGTCGTCGCGCCGCTCGGAGCGGCCCCGCCGACGGGCCCCCTGGCCGCCGTCTCGAGCGCCCTCGTGCACATGGGGTTCAAGCCGGGTGAGGCGGAGCGGGCCGTGAGCATGATCCACGAGGTGGACGGTCGCTCGGCAGAAGAGCTGCTGCGCGAGGCCCTCGGGCACATGGGTTGACGCGATGGCGATGGGCGACACGGAAGGAGGCCGGAGGACCGTCGACGCGTCGGCCAGCGAAGAGGAGCGCGGATACGAGCTCACGTTGCGTCCCACGAGGTTCGACGATTTCGTGGGACAGGAACGGATCAAGGACAACCTGCGCGTGTTCGTGGAGGCCGCGAAGCGGCGCGGTGAGGCCCTCGACCACATCCTGTTCTGCGGACCACCGGGTCTCGGCAAGACGACGCTCGCTCACATTCTGGCCCACGAGCTCTGCGTCCCCCTGACGGCGGCTTCGGGCCCGGCCCTCGAGCACAAGGGACAGCTCGCCGCCCTGCTCACGAATCTCGAGCCGCGGGCCGTGCTGTTCATCGATGAGATCCACCGGCTGAGCCCGGTCATCGAAGAGAATCTGTACTCCGCCATCGAGGATTTCCGCATCGACGTCGTGCACGGGGATGGTCCCTACGCCGCGACGCTTCAGCTCTCGCTGACTCCCTTCACGCTGCTGGCCGCGACGACGCGCACGGGTCTGCTGACGCGGCCCCTGCTCTCGCGGTTCGGATACGTGGCGCGGCTCGACTACTACCCCGACGACGCGCTGACTCGCATCGTTCACCGCAGCGCACGCCTCTTGCAGGTGCAGATCACGGACGACGCTGCGACCGAGATCGCCACGCGCTCGCGCGGGACGCCGCGCATCGCCAATCGACTCCTGCGCCGATCGCGCGACTTCGCGGAAGTCCTGGGCGACGGCCGGCTCGAGCTCGCGGCGGCGCGCGATGCGCTCGATCGGCTCGACGTGGACAGCGCCGGTCTCGACGAGATGGATCGGCGGCTGCTCACGGTCATCGTGGACCACTACCGGGGCGGGCCCGTCGGGATCGAGACGCTCGCGGCGGCCCTGAGCGAGCCCCGGGACACGCTCGAGGACGTGTACGAGCCCTATCTCATCCAACAGGGCTTTCTGGCGAGGACTCCGCGGGGCCGAGTGGCCACGGACCGGGCCTACGAGCACCTCGGTCTCCCCCTGCCGAAGGGGCGGGACCAGCACTCGCTCTTTTGACCGACGATCTCTCCACGCCCGCCCTGATGTAGGATGCGGCAGGTCCCATGGTGCGTTCCGAGTCGAGAGTGAGTCGCGACGTCTACGCGAACCTCCTGCGCGACACGCGTGGTCTGCGCCGGGAGCAATCGACCGCGCGTGACGCCTGGTTCGATGCCTTGCCCTGGGAGGGCAAGGAAGACTCGCTCTTCGAGCTCGAGATGCTCCTCAAGGGCCTCGTCTGCTTCGGCAATTCGCTCAACCATCCAGGCCCTCCGCGCCGCGGGCCGCCGGCAGCCCACGATTTCACCGAAGAGACTCGCGTGCTGCGCGACGCGGGGGCGCGGGCGGTGACGCTCACACGCGAGCTGCTCGGGGACCGGGACCGCGCCTACGCTTTCACGCAGTACCTCGAGCACGTGCTCCCTGAGGACGCCGAACGCACGAGGCTCATCAACGAGCAACTGACCCAGGACACGCCCCAGGAGGCCCTGTTCGTCCTGCGGAATGCCTTCACAGCGCACGAGGCTATCGCCGAGGGTCTGCTGCGGACGGGGCGCATCTCGCACCGGCTCCACGCTGCTCTGCACGGGACCATGACCCGCGAGATAGCGCGCAATGTCTTCTTCAATCCGTTGGTCTCTCTCGAGTTCCGACCCGAGTACGATCGGATTCGCACCACCGAGATCCTCGAGGCGCTCGAGCACACGCCGACGGAGTCGGGCCATCGCGTGGTGGCCCTCACGTTCCTGACGCTCTGCAGGCTGCTCCGCTACCTCGCCCTGGTGGACAACTACGCTTCGGACGACTCGAATGCGCGGCTCGCCTACACCATCCTGGCGGCATTTCGGAGCGACTCGCGGGCCCTCACGCGCTTCGTTGCGGGTGGGGCGCCCGACTTGATGGCCGATGGTTTCGAACGCGAGGTCATGGCGGTGCAGGCCACGGCGATCCGCCCGGCCTTCACGGACCTGGCGGCGGTGGCCGCCGGGCTGGTCTCCCTGCGCGGGACGCTGCTGGGTCTGGCCACCGTCCTGAGGATCGAGGTCCGGCGCACGTTCGAGCGCGATCTCCCCGCGGCGCCGGACAGCAACATGGAGACCGGGCCCCAGATCGTGGTCGCGAGCGCCAACCTCAGGGCGGCCGTGCACCACGCGATCCTCTCGTTGTGTGCCGAGCTGCGTCCGGGCGCCGAGCCACCGGTCCTCGGCGGGCAGGCCCCGGCGAAGCGCCCCGCGAGCGAGCGCCTGCGGAGAGACGTGTGGATGTTCGGCCAGATCCTGCGCGCGTTCCTCGCCAAGGCGCGCGCGGCCCCGACCCAGCCCGATGAGTGGGCAGCCCAGGCGAGCTTCAAGTTCGTCCGCGAGTTCCTCGGGCACTTCCGCGCCATCGGCTATCAACTGCTTCGCGAGAGCGACTACTCGCGGCTCGATCCTTTCCTCGAGACCCTCGAGAAGCTGCGCGATGCGGATCTGCTCGAAGAAGAGCGACTGCGCCGGGCGGTGGACGAGAGCGTGGCGCTGCAGGCGTTCCTAGAGGAGCTCTTCCGCCAGGTCTCGCGCCGGGCTGAATTGGCCGACGTCGCCTTCGACAAGAAAGAGGCGGCCGCGACGCTCAGGGTCTACTTGGGTGCTGCGTGAGCGACGAGGGGGGTGCTAGCGCCGCGTTGACGGCCGCGGCCGCGCCCGCGGGTCGACCCCAACCGGGCGGCGCCGCCACGGGCCGGACGGCGAGCGCTTGCAGCAGCTCGACCACATCCTCGGGCACGGGCCCATCGACCAGCACGATGGCGACGCGCGAGGGCGCGAGCAGGGGACCCCACGTGGGCCGCAGGGATGGATCCATCGGGAGCGCAAAGAGCTCGAGATCCATTCCGTCGAGCCGAATGAGCCCCAGGGGACCGAGCACTCCGGCGCCGGCACCGGTGGGAGGCTGGGCCGCTGCGACGAACTCGTCCACGGAGGACAGGGCGCGCCCGAAGCGCGCCACGTCGGCCGCGGAGGAGGAGATGACTCCGATGCGCGCCGCGCCGTCGAGGCCAGGACGGCGCAGACGCGCGGCCGCCGCCCGCAACCCGATGATGCCCTCCGGCTCACAGAGACGCGCGCGTTCTCCGCGCGGGTCAAAGGCGATGAGCGCACCCGACGCGAGGAGGTCTCGGATCGCGCCCAGGATGTCCAGATCGCCGGCCGGCACCACATCGAGCAGCTCGTCGATGGTGCGCGGCTCATCGAGGCACGAGAGGACGCGTTCTCCGAGATCGTTGCCGGGATCCGGGGCACGCGCGCGGCCGATCAGGGACGTGGACGGAGGGAGCTGCCCGCGCAGCCGCCTCCCCTCATCCTGCTGCCTCGCGGCCTCCATCAGCAGGTGGTCGGTCGCCGCTCCGATCCGCTCCCTGTCGGGCCTGAGCCCGGGGGCAAAGACGAAGCGACCCTCCGCGAGCTGGAGCACGCGGTACAGCGCCTTTTCCCCGACGACGCCCGCGTAGGTGGCATCGACGATGCGGCCTTCGTGGACCCAGACCTCGCCCATGGCCGCGCGACCGGTGACCGTGAGCTTGCCTGTGCGGCGGTTGGCGGCGAACACCTGCAGCAGGTCCTGTATGGCGAACTGCTCGAGATCCCCGCGCAGCTCGGGCTCCGGACGCGGTCCCAGTCGCGTGCGGAGCACCTCCGCGACGCGCGCTGTCACCTCGGCCGCGTTGAAGGGTTTGACGATGGGCTCGGCCCTCGAGTCGAACGACGCCAGCCGACCCGGATCGCCCGTGCCCATCACGAAGACGTGCGCCCCGCTCGTTCGCGGGTTGTTGCGGAGAACCTCGAAGAAGGTGCGGACATCGACGACCGGCACTTCACGATCGACGAGCACCACGTCCGGCGCTACTTCCACCGCGCGCTGCAGGCCCGCCCTGCCGTCCGCGGCGAGCACCACGTGATGGCCCTGTTTTCTCAGCTCTGCGGAGAGGACGCCGAGGCTGTCGTAGTCGGCATCCACGACCAGGATGCGACCGCGGAGCGGCTCGGTCATGGCGACCCCCGGCGCGGGTCTCTCATGCCGCCTCGGGCTGCAGGTGATAGGCGGCTTGCAGGGCGGCGACGAGCCCGTCGACGAGGTCCAGATCGGCGGCATGGTAGGTCAACAGGAGATCCCGCGAGAGCCGTCGAGCGACGAGCGCGTAGCCCCCGATCTCCGTTAGCGCCAAGAGCAAGACTCGCTCCTCGAGTCGCGGGTCCTCCAAGGGTAAGCGGATTCGCTCGGCCACGTCCCCCACCGGAGCCCTTCCGAGGGCCCAGACGCGAAGCGGCGGTCGGACGGCCGCATCTAGGATGTGGCTCACCGAGGAGATCGTCGGCCCGTCTCCGGCGAGGTAGAGCGTGCCGGAAATGCGGTGCTGAATCGCATCGAAGGTGATGGCCGCAGCCAGGTGCGGCAGCAGCGTGACGGGAATCGCGGCGTGGGTCGCCAGGGAGGAGTCATCTTGGGCCTCCCTGAGATCCCCGTGCAGAGCCACCGTTCCGTCGCGCCCCACCCCCGCGTCGTCCTCGGAGCCGAGGACCCGATCGACAGCGTCCCAGAACGGAACACCGGAGAGACCCAGCCTGCGCCACACGCCCCTCCTCGAACGTTCGGCCCGCCGACGGCTCACGCGCAGCAACCTGCCCAGGTCGGCGCCGTCCCCAGGATAGACCGCGATACCCACGGCGGGATCCAATGCGTGGACGCCGCCGAGCGCCACGTCGGCCGCGAGCCGCGCGAGGCGCGCGACGATGCGCCGCCTGCAGGCGAGAGCCCCGAGAAGCCCGGTCTCCGGAAGAAGCAGGTAGAACTCGTCGTCCTCGACGCGGGCCACGACATCGGAGTCGCGAACCGCCTCGAGGATCGCGTCGGAGACGGCTCGCCGGAGGTGCACGATGGCGCTCGCGTCCTGGCGCACCCGCGACTCCTCGAGCCCCTCGAGCCCCAGCGTCACGAGACTGAATCGGCGTCCGTGTCGCGCTGCGCGATCGATCTCCCGTCCCGCGGCGTCGCCGAAATACGCGAACGTGTAGGCGCTCGTGTCCGGGTCCTTGATCCCTGTCCTCGCGATCCCCTCGACCTTGCGTGCGGCCGAGAAGGCCGCGGTTCCGAGCGACGCCACCACCTCGAGGGCTTCTTGCTGCGTGTCGTCGAGGGAACCGTCTGACGGCCCCGCCATGTCGATGACCGCGAGCAGGTCCGTGTGCCCGATCAGATAGACCTTCGCCCTCCCGTTCTCGCTGATCACGACGCGGCTCGGATCCACGTGCTCGAGGCTCGCCGGATCGATCTGCATGGGCAGCCCGCCCACATCGCCCTCGGTGGCCGTGCGGACCAGCGCCCGGGCCGGGCCGGGGTCCTGCACGTAGATGGCGCCGCTTTGCGAGCCAACCTCCTCGAGACATGTCTCGAGCACACGGCTGGCGACGGCCCGGGTGTCTGTCTCGGCGACGAATGCGGCACAGCGCGCATAGGTCGCAGAGCGACGGCGGCTCTGGGCCTCGCCGGTGGCGAGCCGCTGACGCTCGAGGATCAGAACGCGCCGCTCCCTCGCCCTGTCCACGGCCACGAGCAGCCCGTCTCCGGTGAGGGGCAGCATGACCGACGACAGGACGCCGAGCGCCATCGCGTGCGCGCTCTCCTCGAGCTCCGATGGGAGGGCCATCACGATCACGTCCACGTCCGGATGGAGCGCGCGCATATGGTGGACGAGAGCGAGGCCGTCGCCCCGTGGCAGCGACAGGCTCACGAGCGCGACGTCGAACGTGTCCGTCCGGAGCCGGGAGAGGGCGTCGGTGACCTCCGAGGCGATGGCGACAGCGTCCCCGTGGTCCTCGAGCACTCGGTTCGCGAACGCGCTTTCCTGCTGGCTGGCTGCGACCACGAGGACGCGAAGCGAGACTCTCTTCATGGCGAGCTCAGCTCGACCTGACCGTCGAAGACGTGGCGCGCGGGGCCGGTCATGATGACCCGCTCACCCGGCCCTTGAACCATCACGCCGAGGGTTCCCCCGGGTAGCCGAACCTCGATCGCCCGGCCCGCCGCGACGCGACCGGTGGCGACGGCCGCGACCGCCGCGGCGCAGGCAGCCGTGCCGCACGCGCGCGTCCAGCCCACACCGCGTTCCCACACGCTCAGCTCGATACCCGATGTCACCATGGTCGCAAAGCCCGCGTTCGCTCCGGCGGGGAAGCGGGGATCGGTCGCGAGGGCGGGGCCGATCTGCAGGCGGTCGTCGCCGACCGCATCGAAGGTGACCGCATGGGGATTGCCCATCGAAACGGCTGTGACGGCGACGGTCCTGCCCGCGATGCGGAAGGGCGCATCGATGACGGGTTCTGTTGCGCGCACGGGCACGCTCGCGGGGTCGAGCGAGGGCACGGCCATGTGCACGCGCACGTCGCCGTCGCCGAGCACGTCGCACAGGTGGGGCCCTGCGGCGGTCTGGACGGAGAAGCTCTCGCCGGAAACGGCTCCGGTTCGGCTCATGTGGAGGGCGACGCAGCGCAGGCCATTGCCGCACATCTCGGGGCGGGAGCCATCCGCGTTGATCACGTCCATGAAGGGCAGACCGTCGCGCAGCCCCGTGACGAGCACCCCATCGGCGCCGACTCCACGATGCCTGTCGCAGAGGGCGATCACCTGCTTGGCCGTCGGCGCTGCGCCCTCGAGCAGGATGAAGTCGTTGCCGATCCCCTCGTACTTGGCGAACCGCAGCTTCATCGCAACCGTTCCCGAGTCAGTCGCCTGTGAACGGCTCCGCTTCATCGACCGTCCGACCGCACGCGAACCAGGGTTCCCGGATCCTGGTCGGTGGGAAGGATCGCATACCAGCCTGCGGGGAGCACGGGTAGAGTGAAATCGAACAGCCAGCGGGCGTCCTGGGGGGACAGGTTGACGCAGCCGTGGCTGCGACGCCGCCCGAAGTCATCGTGCCAGAAGGCGGCGTGGAAGCCGTTGGAGCCCTCGAAATACTGGACCCACGGCACCCCCTCGATCGAGTAGTTGCTCGACACGTCCTGGCGTTCGAGATCGTCCATGTTCGACGTGGCCAGCTTGATCCAAATCCGGAACTCACCGACGGGGGTCTCGTGTGTGCGGAGCGCACGACCGCTCGACACGAGCGTGGCGAACACCGGTCGGTCCCCCTCGTAGGCGACGAGCACCTGCTGGTCCACGTCCACGTCTATCCACCGCTCGGTCGGGCCGACACCCTCCGGCCTGGGCGCTGGCCGCGCCCGGGCCAGATCCCGGGCCCGCATGAACGTGCCATCCGTCAGGCGAACGGTGCTTCGTGTCGGCTCTTCGGCGACGTGAACCACCTCCCGATGCCCCACGCGCCGCACCGCCCGTCCATTGACCTGATTGAGGGCCGATGCCCCACGCGCCGTGACCCAGGCGAGGTCGAGACCCTCGCCCTCCGCGAGGACGACTCCCTGGAAGCCGCTGCCGCCAACGAATCGCAGGGACTCCCGTTCGACCCACAGGCCACGCCGAGTTCGGGCGAACGGGATCCCAGCGTAGGTCTGGTGCCCGGCCACGATCAGACCGAACCCCTCGCCGAAGGCCTCGACGTACTGGTCGGCATCGTAGTCGCTCGGGTGAGCGTAAGCCCTGGTCCCGTCCGTTCCCACGAAGGCGTAGGCGTAGGGGAGAATGCGTCCGGACCGCATGGGCGGCTGGGCGACTCCGGCGGGCGGCAGGGAGGCATAGCGCACGCGCTGCTCGCACACGAAGGCTCCGTCGTCGATCTCGACCCAGAAACCGGTCGAGCAGCCGTCTCCGGCAACCCGGCGACGCACCGCCAGGCGGGTGCCGCTGGCGACCGTGCCGCGGCGCGGGGCCCCGGCACGGGGCTCCCGGTAGACAACGGCACCGTCGTCGACGATCTCTGCCGATCGTGCCCACGCGGGCGCCGGAACCGCCCCGACCTGCGCGCCGCCCGCGGACGGACCCGCGACCAGGCACGGCAGCATGGCCGCCGCGCACAGGACCCAGCGGGACGTCGGGGCTCGGGGCACCATCGCCCCAGTGTAGGACAAAGGGACCAAGGCGCCGAATCCTCGTCCCCGGCGCGAGCTCCGGGGGTGAGCAGGACCGACTGACGGCGACGGCGTCACTCGCCGCGGATGCCGTAGCGCTTGGCGAGCTCGCGGAGATGATAGCGGGTGAGGCCGGCGGCCTGGGCGCTGCGCGTGACGTTGTTGCCGTGCTTGTCGAGCAGGACCTTGAGATAGGCAGCCTCGAAGGCGTCCACGATGCGCTGCTTGGCGTCCTTGAAGGGGATCTCGTCGTCCACGAACTGCTCGGCGGAGACGTCGCCATGACTGACGACCACGTGACCCCTCTGGGCGCTCGGCATGAGGTCGCGCACGGTCAGCTCCGTACCGTCCGCCAGGGAGGCGCCCCTCTCGATCGTGTTCTTCAGCTCACGCACGTTGCCGGGCCACTGGTAGGCGCTGAGCCGCGCCATGGCCTCGCGCGTGACCGTGTAGGTGATGTCCTCGCCGGCATGGCGCCTGGCAGTGAAGTCGTCGAGGAAGCTCTGAACGAGGAGGGCGACGTCCTCGGGGCGCTCGCGAAGCGGGGGCAGCTCCACCTGGACGACGCCTAGGCGGTAGTAGAGGTCCTCGCGGAAGGTCCCCTCGTTGACCATCTGACGCAGGTCGCGGTTGGTGGCCGCCACGACTCGCACGTCCACGGGGATGGTCCGGTCGCCGCCGACCCGCTTGATCTCTCGGCCCTCGAGGACGCGGAGGAGCTTCGGCTGGAGCCCGATGTCGAGCTCTCCGATTTCGTCGAGGAGGATCGTCCCGCCATCGGCCTGCTCGAAGGAGCCGCGGTGGCGGTCGTGGGCCCCCGTGAACGCGCCCCTCTCGTGCCCGAAGAGTGTGCTCTCGATGAGGTCCTTGGGGATGGCTCCGCAGTCCTGAACGACCAGGGGACCCTCAGCCCGCCGCGAGGAGGAGTGCAGCGCCCCAGCGACGAGCTCCTTGCCCGTACCCGTCTCCCCGCGCACCAGCACGGTGAGGTCGGTGGGGGCGACCTTCTCGAGAATGGCGAAGATCTCCCGCATCTTCACGCTCTTGCCGCGCAGGTCGTGAAATCGATCGTCCTTGCTCAGATCGATCTCGACCATGCCCTCGACTGGCTCGAATCGAAGCTGCGTCTGGCCAGCACGAACGACCGTACCCGCCTTGACCCACACCTCCCGCAGCCGCAGGTCACCGCAGAACGTGCCGTTGGTGGAGTCCATGTCCCTGAGGACCACGCCCTTCTCCGAAGCCACGATCTCGAAGTGAGTCCCGCTGACGGCCTTGTCCTCTAGGACGAGATCGCAGATCACGCTTCGTCCGACGGTGATCCGCTCGCGCTCGATGACGAGCTCCTTGCCGCGGTCCGGGCCGTCGGTCACCACCAGCTTGCTTCGCTTCAAGCGCCGCTTGGTGGCCTTGTCGTCGACGAAAACAGTCGTCAGTCCGCCCGATTCGCTCACGACCCATCCTCTCGAAGCGCCCTGATTGCGCTCCCGTAGTCACCGGCACCGAATACCGCACTGCCCGCCACGAGCGTGTCCGCACCCGCCGCTACGACCAGTCTGGCCGGGCCCGGCTTGATGCCCCCGTCCACCTCGAGCGCGATGTCCCGACCCGAGGCGTCGATCATGGCACGGAGCGACTCGATCTTGGGAAGCACCGCGGCGATGAACTCCTG
>Ga0214473_10006695_pt1 | contig 13720 bp, 7 predicted proteins | sample RVTome_7_FD_203509 | JGI IMG/M metagenome (GOLD analysis project Ga0214473, IMG submission 203509) | Soil microbial communities from uranium-contaminated site in the Upper Colorado River Basin, Wyoming, United States - RVT98D197 | ecosystem: Environmental > Terrestrial > Soil > Contaminated >... | reverse complement strand
AGACCGACGAGCATTTTCTGACCGTGTGCCGGTACGTGGAGCGCAACCCGTTGCGGGCGAGCCTGGTGAAGCAGGCCGAGGCGTGGCCATGGTCGAGCCTGTGGCGACGGCGACGCGGAGCCGCCCGGACGCGGGAGCTACTGACCGATTGGCCGGTCGATCGGCCGGCGCGGTGGACGGCGCGGGTCAACGCGGCCGAGACGACCGAAGAGCTCGAGCAGCTCCGGCTGTGCGTGGCCCGTGGCAAGCCGTTCGGGAATCCGACCTGAACGCAGCGCACCATCGCCCGGCTGGGCCTGGAATCCAGCATCCGCCCCCGCGGCCGACCGAGGAAGCAACCCCATGACCAGGCATAACCGGACCTGTCCCGTTTTCCTGCCCTGTCCCGTTTTCCTGTCGTTTTCCTGTCCAACAGAAGACGCCTGGGCATTTGATCCGAGACGCGCCCGCCTGCCCTTTACGTCGCGAAGCGATGTCAAGGGTCAGGAAGCGGGGGGGGGCGCGCTAAACGTGGCAATTCGCGCAAGACACGCCCGACCCGAGACGCGTTAAATCGGCAACGCGCCCGTCAGGAAGCGGCCGGCGTGTTGAGCGTGGCGGGTGGAATCGCACGCGTCGGTCAGGTATTGCCCGGCGGACGTAGTTGCGGGGCGGTTTGATGCTCCGCCTCGTCGAGGTCCGCGCCCTGTCTCTCGCAGACGTACTCGCACGCTTCTCGCACGCTGGTCGCATTCCAAAGGTATCGGGTGCTGCCGTGGCGGGTCCAGGCCTTCGCCCGAGGCGGGAGGACGCCTGCTTCGACCATCCGCCGCGTGGCCCACGATTTGATGCTGTTTAGCACCCGTTCCGGCGGCTCGGGTGCGCTGATCACCATGTGGACGTGGTTGGTGCGGACATTCAGGGCGTGCACCGTCCAGGACCGGTGCTCCGCGACCTCCATAATCGTCCTGATTATCACGTGCCTTCGTGGGCCGTCCAGCCTGATCGGCGGATGTTTTGCAAAGCGACGGTCGGAGGGCTCGCGGCGCGGGTCCGCCGGCATTTTCGGCGTGCCGGGCACGTTGTGCGCGGGATCGACCGAGCCGCGTTCGTCTCGCTGCAGCCACGTGCCGTAGGTCGTGAACGACAGGAAGTAGGCGAGCGACGTGCCGGAGTCAGATCGAGCGTGGGGCTGCGGTTGATGCACTATAGAGTTTCCCGCTTCCTGACCCTTGACATCGCTTCGCGACGTAAAGGGCAGGCGGGCGGGTCTCGGATTGCGGACGCGTCGCGATTCGTGGGTCAATGATCAACCGCCTGTTCGCTCGTTGCCGGTACCCGCCGGTCAGTTCGTACAGTTCCTGTACCAGTTCGTCAAGCCGAGAGTCTTGCTGGTCCGCCCCCGCTTCCTGACAGGCGCGTCTCGGATCGTGGGCGCGTCTCGGATCAAACTCGACTCGGATCGCGGGCGCGTCGCGGATTGGGCGCCTGGTAAGTGCCCTCACCCCAGCCCTCTCCCGGCGGGAGAGGGGGTTGCGGCTGACGGCTTTGCCACAAAGCACGCTTACCCGCCTTCGGCGTAAAAGCGTGGCACCCGCGGCGCGGGCGTGAAGGCTGGCAGAGGCGCTCGAAGATCGAGGCGAGTTCGGTCGCGCGGGCGGCACGATCGACGACGGACAGGTGGTCGCGCCAGGCTTCTTGCACATCGTCATCATGCGTAGCGCCGTCGTCAGCGAGAATGTCATCATCACCAATGTGGTGATTGTGTGCAACGTGATCCTGCGCGGCGTCATCATGGGTCATGAGGAGTGTCATATTCCTGGCTACGGCCGCGTCGTCGTCGGGAGGGCAGATCAAAGCGGGAGCGTGCATTTTGCCGAGGATGGTCCCGAGGATGGTGATGATGGGACTGTTCGCGGCAGCGGTGGCGAGGATGGGTTTACCGATGGCGACGTACTCGAAGAGCTTGTTGGGAACCTGGAGATCGCTGCCGGGTCCGTCGGCGCCGGCGAGGAGGAGGGCGTCGCTGCCGGCCATGCGGGCGAGCGCCTCGGCATGCGTTCGCAGGCCGAGCACGATCACCGCGTCGGCGACGTCGGCCTGGCGGGCCAGTTCCTTCAGGTGCTCGCCTTTGTACAAGTCCGGGCCGATGAGCGCCAGGCGGGCCCGCCGGGCGAGATCGGGCGATTCCTCGAGCAGCCTGCGCAGGGCGCGAAACCAGACCGCCGGGCTCCGCGGGCCGTAGAACTGCCCGCAGTGCATGAAGATGAAGTCGCCGGGGGCGCCGGTCCGCACGGGCACCAGGCCGTCGAGCGAATCGAGGTCGAATCCGTTGAGGATTGTGGTCGACTTTGCGGCGAGCAGAGGCATCCGGGCGCAGAGGCACTGCCGCATCGTCGGCGTGTTGCACACGATGTGCGAGGCGTTCCGCAAGACGCGGCGCTCCAGCCAGCCGTCCCACCATTCCAGCGATGCGAAGCCGGACTGTCGAAAGGGGTTGTCCCGCCAGGGGTCCCGGAAGTCGGCCACCCAGGGCAGGCCGGTACGGAGGCGGACGAGCAAGGCCGCCAGGTGGGCGCTCATGCAGGGCGAGGTCGAGTAGATGACATCGGGGCGGCACTTACGAATCGCGGCCATCGACGCCCGAACCGCCGGCAAAATCCAGCCGGTGCGCGAGTCCGGAGTGAACATCAGGCGGGTCAGCCACTCGCGAAGGCTGCGGCCCGGCGGGCGGTTCGCCTCGACCTGCTGCCGTGCCGGCTCGCGATGGTCCTCACCGGTGTCCCGAAAACCGAATAGATGCTTGAGGCTAGCGACGGGGTCGGCCCAAGCCGTGCGCCGGACCGAGGCCGAGGCCGGCACATCGGCAAGCAGCGTGGCATCGATCGGGTCGTTGTGCGGCTGCGCGGTCACCACCGTCGCCTGCCAGCCGAGACGATCGAGGTGCTTCACGAAGCCCAGCGTGCGATGCGTGCCGCTGCGGTTGACCGGGGGGAAGGCCTGGGCGATGCACAGCCATCGCCGCGGATACCGCTGTTGTTCTTCGGGTTTGCGATTCATGATGCAACGGGGGCGCGGGCCCTATCCGTGACCGTTTTGGCGAGTTCTTCTCGCTACGCCCTGTAGGGGCGCGCTATCGAAGCCCAGGGCAGCGCCCTGGGACTCCGGGGGCACCCTTCCGACCTAGCCCTGTAAGGGCGAAATAAGATAGGGCGCCCCTTCAGGGCTTGGGCTCAGCTCGATCTCGCATCCCCAGGGCGTTGCCCTGGGCTGGCCTATAGCGCCCCTTCGGGGCTGTCTTGAACCGGACTGACCAAAAGCCAGGGGCGAACATCCCTTTGCCGATTCCGTCGCGGGCCTGCGCGGGCCGGCCCAGCAGGGTTTACGAATAGGCCAGGTACGCCTCCATACGATGCTGGAATCGGCCGCGGTCGCGCCGCCACTGCCACGAGCCGACCAGATACCCGGCCAAGTGGGACACCAGGATCACCCACATGACCACCAGACATGTCGGGTACGCGACCCAGCGCTGCGTCCGGTCGACGATGCGCGAGGCCTTGTCATGAAACGCCCAGAGGTAGAAATACCCCGCCAACAGCCAGAACGCTGGCGCCGCCCACGGCGTGACCAGGCAGAGCGCTCCGGCCAATCCCGTCATCACCAGGTTGCGGAGATTGTAGAGGAAGCTGGCCGCGTCGATCTGGGTGTGTCCGCGACCGGTGCCGTAACGGTAGAACTGCGTGGCGATCGATCGAAGCGAGCCGCGCGGCCGCCAGTGCACCACCGCCCCACCCGCGAAGCGCCACACCGCATTCATCTGCCGGATCTTGTGGTCGAAAAGGGTGTCCTCGGAGAAGCAGATCCACTCCGGCCAGCCGCCGGCCCGGTGCCACAGGTCCTTGGTGAGCGCCAGTGAACGCGCTGAAGGGTTGTAGGTTTCGGGGTCCACTGGCGTGAGCTGCCCGGGCATGGTGGCCAGACCGACCACCTGCTCCAGCAGCGAATGGGCCTCGATCCGATAAACCCCGGCGACGAACTCGGTGGCGGGGTCGGACTCGAACGGAACGACGAGCTCCCACAGCCATTCAGACTCGGCGCGGCATCCGCTGTCGATCGAAGCGATGATCTCGCCGGAGGCACGCCCGGCGGCGAGGTTGCGGCCGTGGGCGATGTTCGATCCGGGCGACTCGATCAAGGTCAGATTCCGCACGCTCTGCTCGTACTGGCGAATCACCCGAAGGGTGTCGTCGGTGGAGCCCCCGTCGACGACGACCACCTCGTCCGGCGGGCGCGACTGAGCGGTCAACGAGCTGAGCGTAGTGGCGCATCCCACGGGGTCGTTCTTGACCGTCATGATGACCGTCACGCTGCGACCACCCGACCTCGGCATCGGCTCGATGCACTCCGTTCCGGGCGCTTGCCGACGCATGAGGAGTTCCTCTTGAGATCACTGCCTGTGTACTCGTTGCGGCCTCCGTCGGTTGTTATCGGTCGCTGGACACACGAAGTGAAGCATTCCTTTGCCGGCAAAATCATGCTTGTGGCGTCAGGGTCGTCGTGGGTCGGCGGCGGACCTCTGCGGGGCCAGGCAGCAGACGACGTATCGCCCGGGCTGCGCCACCTCCGAGGGCGGCGAAAAGACGCGACCCGGCGCGGGCCGCGCGCCAGGCTTGGGCACATCCGGTCCAGCCAGGATGCCGGTAGGGATACAACCCGGCGAGATGTCGGCGGCTCGAACGTAATAGGGCCCGTAGATACCGCAAGCGAAAGCGCACGCCGGGCGTGCCCAGCAGATTCACGAGCACATGCTCCATCGGATGAGCGGCGTCGCGCGGGGCCTGGGCCAGCGTGAGGCGATCGGCCCAGGTCACCGGACGTGATGACAGGCCTTCGATGACCCCGCACAAACCGGGTACGTCCAGTTGCCGGCGGGTCTCTTCGAGTGCCCGGAGCAACGGCAGGGTCAGCCTCCAGGATGCCGCTCGTTCCGTCAGCAGGTCCCAGTCCATCGAGGCACCATGCATTTCGGTGAAGCGCTTGATGTCGTAAAGCCAGAGGATCCGCGAGAAACCGTGAAATGCGGCGTGGACCGCCAGGTGGAGAAGCATGAATTCCGGGCACGGGACCGCAGCCTCGCCCCGGCCGATAACCGCGTTGCCGGCACGCTCCCACAACGCATTGTCGGGCATGGTCCGGGACACACGCATCGGCCGGAAGGGCCGCACGTGAAGGTCGACCCTCGCCGGTCTCGCCGAGCGAGTGAACACTTCCGTCTCATAGTGGAACGTCGGGAAGAAGTCGCCGCCGACCAGGTCGCGGCCGCGCCCACAGCCTTGCTCGTCCAACAGCCGCAGTGCCGCGTCCAGGTGGCCCGGGCGGACCAGCACGTCGACGTCGCTCATCGGGCGAAGGTCCGGCCGGCCGTACACCGATCCGAGCGCGGCGCCCTTGAGGAGCATGACCGGTATTCCGCGCCGGTTGAAGGCGATCAATAAGTTCTCGAGTTCCGCGAGCAGGTGGAGGTTGTTCGCGGCGGCGACCACACAAGCGCGGTGCAGGCGGCCGGCACATTCCGGTGGCAGGGCCGCGCCGAGGCAGGCGGCGCGTTCCTGCACGATGCCGGCGAGACCACCGTTGATGACCTCGTCGGTCCAGTCACGCCACCGCCCGGGCGACTCCCAGCGCGGGAGCCGGGATCGATCGTCGGCCTTTAGCCACGCAGCCACGTCGGACGTTACCGTTTGCATGGCAGATCTGAACCGGTGCAGCTCCCCGGCACGCCGGGCCCCGCACCCCCCGAGGTCGGATAAAACCCGGGAGACCGGGCCGCCTTGTTCTATCGGACGATGTCTCGGGCAAATGAAAAACGCCGCCTGAGGGGCGACCGCGCGACATGTCGATCCGTTCCGGCCGTACGGCGCCCTGCGACCGAATATGACGGCATGGGGAGCCTTTTCGCGAAACTCACAGATGACCAGGGCCACGGTCTGCGGCGTCGCGTCCGAGCGTAATCATGCGATGTCGCCGGATCGCGACCGGAGGTGTGGCCGGGGTGGCGGACGCTGGAGCCGGTTGGTACGATCCGCCTCTCCTGACCGGGCATCGTTCAGAGGGTTGATTCGCGCGGCCGGACTGCCCGGCGGAGGCTGGCGAACAGAGGCGGACGCCAGCACGGGGCACTTCGCCGGCGCCTGGAGTCGGGCGGATTGACACGTTCCAGAAAGGAGTTGTTCACATGGGCAGGTTTGTGACGAGAGGGTGGCTGGGTGTCTTTTCGGTCGTCGGCCTGACGTTGGCCCTGGGGTGCGACGCCGTGCCTCCCGGCATCATTGATGACATCCTTAACGGCAACGGCAACGGCAACGACAACGACAACGACAACGTCAGTGTGGACCTGGTCGAGTTGCAGGTCTACGCCACGAACACGAAAGAGGCCAGCGGCCTGGCCCTCCATCCGACGACCGGCGAGGTCTACGCGGTCAACGAGGATGGGCTGTTCGGGCCGATTTCACAAGGGGCGAACCTCTCGACCATGACGCCGATCGGAGCGACGAACCTGGACGAGGCCCCTTTCGAGGAGTTCGAGCTCGACTCCCTGGTGCTCGCCATCACCAACTCTGGGGAGTTCTGGATCGGATCGAAGGGCAGCGGAATCCTCGCGGTGGTCCCGCCCGCGGGCGGGCCGGCGGAGGCGTTCGAGGGGCAGGCCGAGGAGAACACCGAACAAGCCATTCACCCGGAGACCATGGCGGTCGTCCCGGCCAGCTTCCAGGGGCCCCAGATGGCGCCCGGAAACCTCCTCGTAGGTCAGGATACCGACTTCGACTGGCTTAACGCCATCGACGTCGAGGCCGACCGCACCGTCATACGGGTCGACAACCCCACCGATCCGGAGAATCCCCAGGAGCGGGACGCGCACCATTTGACGTTCGGCCTCGACGGCGTGCTCTACAGCTCGCGGGCCGAGACCGCCCTGACTACGGAGGGAATCCAGACCATCGCCACGAGCGGCCTGCCCACGCCCCTGCCGGGCACCTTGGGTCTCAAGGCGGATTCGTTTGTCGGTTTGGCCAATGGGGACCTGATCATCCGCGGAGCGAGGGCGGTCACCGCCGGGAACACGGAAAACGGCATCCTCATTTACTCCGCCGCGGATGAAGAAACCGTGCTGGGCGTGGCGTTGCCTCTCCAGGAAGTTTCCGAGGACGACGAGATGATCATCACCTCCAATGGTGACACCGTGTATCTCTCGTTGCCGAAACGGAACCAGATCTACCGGGCGATCGACAAGCGATAGGCGCTAGTCCCGGCGCATCGCCCGGGGCGCCGTGCAGGCGGCTGGTGTCGGCTGAAATCAGGGAGGGTTCGGCGGGGACATGGCGGAGCAACCGTTCGTCCACCTGCACGTGCACACGCACTACAGCCTGCTTGACGGGGCGACCCGGATCGAGGGACTCCTTCGGCGGGCGGCGGAGTTCGGCATGCCCGCCGTGGCGGTCACCGACCACGGCAACCTGTTCGGGGCGGTCGAGTTCTATTCCGCCGCGGTCAAGGCGGGCATCAAGCCGATCATCGGCTGCGAGGCCTACCTCGCCCAGGGGGATCGCCGGAACAGGGAGGCCTCCACGGGAAAGGAGTCGTATCATCTTCTCCTCCTGGCGATGAACCTGGAGGGTTACCGCAACCTGCTGCGCCTCTCCAGCATCGGCTACACCGAGGGGTTTTACCGCAAGCCGCGCATCGACAAAGAAGTGCTCCGCGAGTTCTCCGCCGGGCTGATCTGCACCAGCACCTGCATCGGCGGGGAGATTCCCCAGGTCCTGCTCAGCCGGGATCGCGCCGCGGCGGAGGAGCGGGCCAAGGCCTACCTGGAGATCTTCGGCCCCGACCGCTTTTTCATCGAGCTGCAGGATCACGGGATGGCCGAGCAGAAGACGCTGAACCCGGAGCTCGCCGATATGGCGGCGCGGCTGGGGGTGGCGACCATCGCCACCAACGACGTGCACTACCTCGACCGCGACGACACCGAGGCCCACGACGTGCTCTGCTGCATCAACACCGGCAGCCAAGTCTCCGAGCAGGACCGCTTCCGTTTCCCCAGCGACCAGTTCTATTTCAAGAGCGCTGCGGAAATGGCCGAGCTGTTCCCCCGATGGCCCGAAGCCCTGACCAACACGCTCCGCGTGGCCGACCTGTGTGACCTCGAGCTGGATTTGTCCAGCCGGCACGCCCCGGTCTACCGCATCCCCGAAACCGTCACCAGGGATTCCGGCGAGACCCTCGATGACGCGGGTTACCTGCGCCGCCTCGTGTACGAAGGCGCCCGCTCACGCTACGCGACCCTGGGCGAAGACCTGCGCACGCGGATCGACTACGAACTCGAGGTGATTACCTCGAAGGGCTTCGCCAGTTACTTCCTGATCGTCTGGGACTGCGTCAACTTCGCCCGCGGGCAGGGGATCCCGGCGGGTGCCCGGGGAAGCGCGTGCAGCTCGGTGGTGGCGTACAGCCTGCACATCAGCGCCCCCGACCCGATCCGTTACGGCCTGTATTTCGAGCGGTTCATGGACCCCGACCGCGACGAGATGCCGGACATCGACCTGGACATCTGCCAGAACGGACGCACCCGGCTGATCGAGTACGTCCGCGAGACCTATGGCCACGTGGCCCAGATCATTACCTTCGGCACGCTCAAGGCCAAGGCGGCGGTCAAGGACGTGGCCCGGGTCATGGGCGTGGGCTTCGCCCAGGCCAACGAGCTCACCAAGCTCATCCCCAACGAGCTGCACATGACGCTCGACAAGGCCCTGCATCAGGAGCCGGAACTCAAGAAGCGCTACGACGCGGACCCGACTGTGCGGAAGGTCATCGACATCGCCCGGCGGCTGGAGGGCGTGGCCCGCAACGCCGGCGTCCACGCCGCCGGGGTCGTGGTCGCCGACCAGCCCCTGGTCAACTTCCTGCCGCTCTACCGCGCCGACGGGCAGGACACCCTGGTCACCCAGTTCGACGGGCCGACCGTGGAAAAAGTCGGCTTGCTCAAGATGGACTTCCTCGGCCTGCGTACCCTTACCACCCTGGAGCGGGCCCGCCAACTCGCCGAACAGAGCACGGGACGGGCCATTGATCTGGACATCGCCGAGCCGAACGACCCCAAGGTGTACGAGCTGTTCGCCCGCGGCGATACCAAGGGCGTCTTCCAGTTCGAGTCGGGCGGCATGCGCGACGTGATCATGCGGATGCGGCCCAACCGCATCGAGGACCTCATCGCCGCCAACGCCCTCTACCGCCCGGGGCCGATGGAGTACATCGCCGAGTACATCAAGCGCAAGCACGGCCAACGGTGGACCACCCCGCACCCCATCATGACCGAAGTGCTCGAGGAGACGTACGGGGTGATGGTCTATCAGGAACAGGTCTCCCGCGTGGTCAACCGCCTGGGGGGCCTTGAGCTCAAGGCCGCCTTCCGGCTGGCCAAGGCCATCAGCAAGAAAAACACCCGCATGATCGAGGCCATGCGCGAGCCCTTCCTGGCGGGCTGCGCCGCCAACGGGGTGAAGCGCGAGGTCGCCAATCAGGTCTTCGAGGACATCCTCAAGTTCGGGGGCTACGCTTTCAACAAGGCCCATTCCACCGGCTACGCCCTGGTGGCGTACCAGACCGCCTGGATGAAGACCTACCATCCCGTCGAGTTCATGGCGGCGCTGATGACCTTCGAGTTGTCCAGCACGGAGAAGGTGGCCGAGTACCGCGAGGAATGCACCCAGATGGGCATCGCCGTTGAGCCCCCGGACCTCAACGCTTCCGTCTTCGACTTCTCCGTGGAGCGCTCGGCGTCCGAACCCGGCGCGCCCGGGGCCGGCAAGGTTGCGGCCATTCGCTACGGCCTCGGCGCCATCAAGGGGGTGGGGGCCAAAGCGGTCGCCGCGATCGTCCAGGAGCGGGAGCGCGGCGGGCGCTACCGCGACCTGTTTGATTTCTGCGAGCGCGTCGATCTCACCGCGGTCAGCCGGACCGCGATCGAAGCGCTGATCTGCGCCGGCGCTTTCGACGGCACCGGAGCCATGCGCAAGGCGATGATGGACGCGGTGGAGCGAGCCATCACCGCCGGCCAGGATGCCCAACGCGACCGCCAGAGTGGGCAGATGGGTCTCTTCGGCGATGCCGGGGACGCCCCGCGGGGCGCCGCCGGACCGACCCTGTCCACCGCCGAATGGCCCGAGGCGGAGATGCTCGCCCGCGAGCGGGCCGTGCTCGGGCTGTACATCACCCGGCATCCCCTCGCCGGGCGGGAGAAGCTGCTCCAGGCCTGCGCCTCCGCCGCGACCGTCGACCTGGCCCAGTTCAAGGACGGCGACCCCGCCACGGTCGGCGGGATGGTCTCCAACCTGCGGACCGTCTCGACCCGCAACGGGCGCAACGCCGGCAAGCGGCTGGGCATCGTCACCCTAGAGGACCTCGCCGGGCGGGTCGAAGCGATCTTGTTTCCCGAGGAACTGGCCCGCTACCGGCCGATCCTCACCCCGGACGCGGTGGTGTTTCTCGAGGGCAGCGTCGATCGCAAGCGGGAGGAACCGTCGCTGCGGGTGTCGCGGGTGGTCACCGCCGCGGAGGCCCCGCAGACTTTCGCCCGGGCCCTGCTGCTGGACGTGTCCTCGGACACGCCGCTGACGCGGCTCGCGGAGCTGCTCCGGGCCCAGCGCGGCGATTGTCCGGTTTATCTGAATGTACCGACCACCGACAACCTTGTGGCACAGATCGAATGCCACCCGGCGATCCGCGTCCGCCCCGGCGACGCGTTGTTGTCGGCCCTGGTTTCGTTGTTGGGCCGATCCGCCGTCAAGCTGTTGGGCCCCACCCGAAAGCTCATCCCCCTGCCGTCATTGGCCCGCCCGCCGGCGCCACCCGCGCAGACGAACACCCCACGGTAGCGAGCACCGCTACAAAAAAAAGCCGCCGAATCCTGCCCCGCGCGCTACCCTCATCTTATCACCAAACGCGGCGATCCTCATGGTCAGACGCCACGGCGCCTCCCTCGCCCAAGGCCGACCAACCGGAGGGCGACAAGCCCCAGCAAGGTCACCCCGACCGCCGGAGCACCGGGCGTACATCGGTAGCCCGCGCCTCATGGATCGCGCGACACCAGCGTGAGCGGACACCTGAAGTCGTTCCCGCTCTCCCCAGCCGCGCTGCATTCCGGCGGTCTGGTCGCCTTGCCTCCTCGTGGCCCAGCGTGCAGCCGTGCATGGTAGGCACAGCCCTCACGTCCTGCGAGACTCTCCGCGACGATGGTAATGCCGCTGGCCACGCAGGCTCAGCCAAGACAGCAGGCCGATGACCACGCAGAAGGAGCTGCCCGATCCGCACGCACCGCACGTGCCCCCGGGGTTCGGAACGCCGACAACACAGCAGTCACCTTCCTCGTTGCACGCGTCCGGATTCGGGCATGGCGACCCCGCCGATATGCACACACCGTCGATGCATTCCTCGACGCCGTTGCAGTACTTTCCGTCGTCCTGGCAGTCCGTGTCGTCGACGCACGAAACGACCTGAAACACGGCAATGACACTCCAATCTCCGTTGAACGTGAGCGAAAGGGGATCATCCTTTTCAGTTTCGGCCGAAACGCCCTCCCCCTCCCACCGTAGAAAATTGCAGAGCCTGTCGACGCCGCAGGGAGCCTCGGGGACGGGCACGTCAATCGCGAGGCCGTCTCCGTAGTGCTCCGCCGGGGTCGCCAGAGGCACGCCTTCCTCAAGAGTACCGTCACCATCAAAGTCCTGATCCACGCGGAGACTTACGGTAAGTGTCCAGACACACGCACCGTCGATGCAAATCAGCCCACCGGGGCACAGCATGGCGGTGTTGTCGCAACAACCATCGCTACACACGTCCACCGTACACGGATTGGCGTCGTCGCATTCCGCATCGACATTGCACGCGGACAGAAACGCGCAACAGCCCTGATCGCAGACGTCGGTCGTACATGGGTCGCGGTCGTTGCATTCCGCGTTGCTAAGGCATTCGGCCGTGTTCACGCAGCAGCCATCCGCGCAAGCGTCGACGGTACAGGGATCGTTATCATCACAATCCGCATGCAACCTGCACGAGGGCGCTAGGCGGCAACTGTCTGTCCGTTCTTCGCAGCACTCATCGTCCATGCATGGTGGGTCGGTTGACTGACACGTGCCGGCGATACAGCGTTCCGTTCCATTGCAAAACAGGTCGTCGTCACGACATCCGTTGTCGGAGCAACACTGGGCGACGCAGGTCTCCGCCTGTTCGCAACAAACCGGCGACTCGCTGCCACACGGGGCGGGACCAAAACCGCAAATCCCATCAACGCACACCGGCGCACCTGTGCAGAAGAGCGTATCATCGGGACACGTGCCGCACGAGCCGCGGCAACCGTCGTCGCCGCATTCTCGACTGGCACAGTCCCGTCTGCACGGGCAGTTCGGAATGCGCGTGTGGACGCAAACGCCTGCGTCGCATTTGTCATCGGTACATTCATCACTGTCGTCGCAGTCGCCCGGATCATTGCACTCGCAGCGGTCCAAGTCTTCGTTGCATACCCAGCCGGTGGGGCAGGGATCGGGGCCGTCAACGCACTCGCCGGACTGACAGGTCTCTGCGCCGTTGCAGAACAGTTCGTCGGCGCACGACGTGCCATCGGGCGCGTGATTAGGCAGGCAGATTGCCGATCCGTCGCAAGTGTCGGGATCGGTGCATGCGTTGTCGGTGGGATCGCCGCAGGGCGCGCCGGTGGGCGCCGGCGTCCAGTTCTCGGGATCTGCGAACGGGTCGCACAGCAGGCAGTCGTTGTCGGGACTCCGATCGTCGTCGTTGTAGCACAGCCCGATGATCAGGCAGTGGCCGGAATCAAGCACCTGCTCGCAGCATCCGTCGAGCCGACACCGCCGCGACGTGCAGTCCAACCCGTCGTCCGGGCAATCGTCGTCGCTCGCGCACGGGCAGTGGCAATCTTCGGTGCACGAGTCCGGGCAAGGGTCCGCTCCGTCAGCGCACACGCCGGACTGGCAGGTATCCGCTCCGTTGCAGAACAGGCCGTCTTCGCACGAGGTCCCGTCAGGCTCGGGGTTGGCCAGGCATACGCCCTGCCCATCGCAACTATCGGGGTTGTCGCAGGCGGTGTCGGTCGAATCACCACACGGCTCGCCTTCCGCCTTGAACCCGTCGACCGGGCAACCACCGGCGCCGTCGCAGAACTCAGCCAGGTCGCACTCCCCCGCGGCGGGGCGGCACTCGACGGTTGGCGTCGCAGGGTTGGGCTGGCACACACCGCTTGCATCACAGGTATCCGGGTTGTCACACGGGGTGCCCTCCGGATCTCCGCACGGCGTGCCCTCCGGCTGGAACTCGTCGGCAGGGCAACCGCCGGCGCCGTCGCAGAACTCCGGCACGTCACACTCGCCCGCATCGACCCTGCACTCAACAATTGGCGGCTCGTGGTTGGGTTGGCAGACGCCAGCGCGGTCACAGGTGTCCGGAGCGTCGCAGACGCTGCTGCTTGGATTGCCGCAAGGCGTCCCGGGCAGCCGCGGCGTCCAGCCGGAGGGGTTGATCGTCGAGTCGCACATTCCGCACTCGTTGAAGGGATTCACGGCTCCATCTAAGTAGAAACGCAGAAGAAGTCATGCGGCTTGTCTCTGGACATCGTCATGATCGAACATGAAGCCCATCTTGTTCCGGTGTCCGTTGATGCGGGCGACGCCGCAAC
>Ga0214473_10006694_pt1 | contig 13720 bp, 7 predicted proteins | sample RVTome_7_FD_203509 | JGI IMG/M metagenome (GOLD analysis project Ga0214473, IMG submission 203509) | Soil microbial communities from uranium-contaminated site in the Upper Colorado River Basin, Wyoming, United States - RVT98D197 | ecosystem: Environmental > Terrestrial > Soil > Contaminated >... | reverse complement strand
GCGCTATCGTCAGCAGACGGCTATCCGGTAAAGTCTGTCGAGGCCAAGTCACGGAAATGAGAAAAGCATTACTGCTGCTTACTTTCGCTTTGATTTTCGGCGTTTTTTCAGCGCTGAGCGTCCAGACGACAAGTGTAGGTGCGCTGGGTGCGCCGACCGATAATACCACCGTACCGAATGTTCCTGCCGGCGACCAGTCTCAGGCTGAAATCATCCCGCCGGTCGAATATGTCTTGCTGGGACCCACGTCTCAGTCTGACAATACGACCCTCAACTTTATCGCCGGTTTCGTCGCTGCCCCGGGGCAGGCAGAATCCACCGTCACTGCGGACGAAACCTGGTACCTTGACCTGGACATCAATATGCCCGGGTGGATTTATATCTATGAATATTTCCCGGCTGGCGGTGATTTCCAGGGACAGTGGATAGCCTACAAATGGCAGTTGCTGGAAAGCGGACTGTGGCGGCTCGGTCCCTTTACTCCCCGGTATAACGAACCGGAGGGAGAGCATATATACCGCATCTGGTTCTACAGCGACGGTCAATGGGCTGTCGGGGACCCGGATAATCCACAGAATAATCTTGTTTACTGGACGTATTCCAAAGGCGAAACCGCTGAGCCACCATCGCCGATAGCCCCTGAGGCAGAAGCCGGCTTCCCCGGTAAGGTCTATGAACTTATCACCCGACCGGTGGTGCTCGGGACCTGTCTATTGGTCATAATTGTCGGCCTTTCCCTGTTGACTATTTATGTCTGGCGGAGGAGAAGTCAGGATAGGGTATCCTCGCCGGGTGAAGCAACGCCTGCAGAGCTATCCGCAGCCTTACCATCGGCCGCCAGGGCAAAGATAAGCTTACCTAACGGCATCGATATTCAGCTTTCCGGCAATAGTAAAGTCATAGGCCGGGGTGACCTGGCCAGAGCGCTGAGCCTGGATGACCTGGGGCTCATCTCCAGACGCCATTTCGAGATTAAACCGGACGGCGAGCAGTTTTACGTCAAGGACCTGGGCAGCGCCAACGGCACCCGCCTCAACGGCGAGGACATCAGCGGCAAAGGACCGGTCAGCCTCGATGACGGTGACATCATAGAACCGGCCGGCGCGGTACCTCTAAAGTTCCACCTCCTTTAAACCCAAAAACCCTCCGGAGATTCTTCAGTCACTTATTCTAGTTCCGCCATGGTTCGACAAGCTCACCACGAGCGGAACCATGTCCGCTCACCCTGAGCACACCTCCTACCGTTCACCCTGAGCCTGTCGAAGGGTCACCCTGAGCCTGTCGAAGGATCACCACCCTGTGACCACACGGGTACCGTGGAGCATCTGCTCCACGTGGGCGAACCTGAAGGTCCGCACTACATTTCCTTTAACCCCGCAAACCCAACACAGATTATCCCCTCTTCTATTTTGTCAGCTAACTGTCAGTGACCTGTCAGCCTGGAGTCAAGCAGCCTGCTCCCGCCGGAAGTATAGTTAACTTAATGAAACATATGGTATTCGGGAGTTGAGTCACACATGAAAAAAATCTTAATAGCTCTGCTGGTCACCGTCCTGGCCTTCTCAGTTGCCATTACTGCAATCTCACCCGTTTTCGCCGATGACAACCCGGTCCCGCCGTTAAGCCCTGATGAATCATGGCAACCACCGGATGAGGCAGGACAGTCTATAGAGCCATCGGTGCAGGTAGAAACATACAGCCATACCACGTCTGGTCTGCAAATCGCGCTGCCGCCGTCCATTGAACCCGGTATCCCCAGCTCTATAGTAAATGCCTACCTCGTCAACAGCTACGGCCAGATAGTGACCAACCTGTACGGCAACGAGGCAATCTATCTGGTCGTATCCTTCAACGGGCCGGGCTATTTTTACTTATGGGAATACTACCCTTATGGCACTTCGCCCTACGGACACTGGCTGTGTTACAGATGGTATCGCCCGTACGCCGGCGTCTGGAGAATCGGGCCTTTTGTCGCCCAGTCCTTTGACCCCGCCGGCCGGTACACCTGGAGGATGTGGTACTCTTCCGGGTATTCATGGTCGACGCGTTCACTGAGCTTCAATTACATCCGTGGTTATTATCCGCCGGACATACCATACCCTACGCCGGCGCCGGTTTATAACCCGCCATCGATTAGCTCATTCAGCGCCAGCAAGTCTACCATCGAAATCGGCGAGACTGTAGTGCTCACCTGGACGACCGCTAACGCTACCAGCGTGACTATATCGCCCGGCGTGGGCACGGTGGCTGCTTCCGGCTCCACAACGGTCACTCCGGCCGCCAGCACCACCTATACGCTGGCGGCAAGCGGCAATTCGGGCAGCTCAGTATCATCGACTGCAACCATAGCGGTCAGGCCCAGGGTGTCGCCCACCATCAATATCAGCCAGCCCACCATAAAGAGCGGGCAGGCAACGTCGCTCTCCTGGAATGCTCCCGGAGCCATCCGTGTACTGATCACGGGTGTCGGCAGTGCCGGCAGCAGCGGCACCACGCAGGTATCGCCGCATGAGACGGCTACATACACACTGACCGCCGCTTATATCGACGGCACTTCGCAGTCAACGTCGGTAACGGTCAATGTACAGCAGCCGCCGTATTTGCTCTGGGGACTAATAGCCTTGCTGGCAATAGTAGTTATAGTCATAGCCGTCTTGCTTATCAGGAGACCTGCCAGAGCCAGCAGAGCCCAGGCGGCAGACACACAGGCAGGACACGCCACTCAGACCGCGGACACAAATGCCGTGGATACACAGCCGGCTACCACGCCTGTAGCAGAGGCCTCAGCGGCTAAACTCACCCTGCCGGGCGGGAACGATATACTGCTGGCAGGCAACGCCAGGTCGTTCGGCCGTCGTGACTTCGAGGAATTCATGCCGGCTTCACAGGTCTCTTACATTTCCCGGCAGCATATCAATATCTGGTCCGAAAACGGCAAGTACTACATCGAGGACCGCAGCAGCACCAACGGCACCAGGGTCAACGGCATGGATATTAAAAGAACCGGCCGGCACGAGCTGGCTGACGGCGATGTAATCGAGCTTGCTGGCAAACTTAGCCTCAATTTCCAGAAACAAAATATTGATAGTGAGGAGAAACCATGAATTTTAAAAAGACAATTTTCATCCTGACAACAGCATTTTTAGTTTGCTCTATACTGCTAATAAAGTTCAAAAAATAAAAATCACTAAGGAGGTAAAAATGAACTTCAAAATCGGTATCCTGGTCCTGGCAGCAGCATTATTACTGTGCTCTGCGCAATTGCTCAATGTCTCGCAAGTATCCGCTTCAGAGAACGTGACGGAAGAACAGGGGGTGTTCCTAGAGGGGCCGCCGCCTCCATTTCCGCCATTCCCACCGACACCACCGACACCACCACCGCCTCCCCCGACTCCTCCTATTCCTCCGAGCCCTCCCATACCTCCCATGCCACCTTCACCTCACCCGTGGCACTTCCCGGGATATAACCCATACACCGGCCATTGGGACTACTCGTGGCCTAGCGGGAGGTGGCCCTGGTACGTATCGGGGAGGGTAATAGTAGTCCAGCCGCCCTATCAACCCTATCAACCCATTGTTTACGCGCCGGTAATCAACTCGTTCACCGCTAACCCGTCTTACATTCAATGCGGGCAGGGAATCGTGCTGACGTGGACGGTGACCAATGCCACCACGGTCACTCTATCCCCCGGTATCGGTTCGGTGCCCAGTTCCGGCTCATACAATCTAACTCCGGGTTACACGACCACCTACACGCTGTCTGCCACGAATAGCGGGGGCAGCGTGAGCGCCAGCACCACCGTAACGGTGGCACCATATGTATCCACCTACACCACCTCCAGCACACAAATAGCCGGCAGCGAAACCGTCGCCGATACGGGCACAGGCAGCGTCCTGACCGGTGGCTTGAGCGGTATATCGGACAATCCTGTTATGCTGATAACCTTGCTCGGCCTTCTGGCTGTAGCCGCCGCGGTGGCCATCGTCCTTTTTGTTAGAAGGCCTGCCGCAGCCCATGCCCGGGCTGGATATCTGGCTACAGCGACACGGGCGGCAAGCGGAACCCCGGGCACCACACCCGGCGACACTGGCCCCGGTCCGAAGTTTATATTGTCGAACGGGCAGCAATTATCACTGTCCGGCAATGCCGGGTCTTTGGGCAGGAGCGATTTCAGTTCCCTGCTAAAGGCTGACGAAGCTGACCTGATTTCCAGGAAACATATTCGGTTCGACTGCGAAGATGGCGAGTGCTACATCGAGGACCGCGGCAGCACCAACGGCACCAGGCTGAACGGGTCCAGTATCGAGGGAAAAGGCAGGTACTTATTGAGGGAAGGTGACAAAATCGAGCTTGCCGACATACTTGCCCTGACCTATAAATCTTAGCCATTTAGCCATATTCATCTCCATACGGAGCCGGCACCTGTTACAGAGCACGTGCCGGCTTTCCTTTGCGGGCGGACCTAAAGGGCCGCCCCTACATTGCTTTCCCTCTTTACCCCCGCTCACCCTGAGCTTGTCGAAGGATCACCCTGAGCCCGTCGAAGAGTCCTCGCCCCCATAACCACGTGGGTAGCGTGGAGCATCCACTCCACGCACAATTTCAGGCCAGCCTGAGTTTCAAATTCGACACTTGAGCTGAAACAGGAAATACGAGTATAATCTCTTCCTGACTATCACCGAAGCCTGCCCACATAAACACTCGCTTAAAAAGGAGGACTGGTGGACTTATCTGAAGCATCATTGCTATGCCGATGATTGTCGGTGATATAATCGGTATTGCTGTTTTTGCCTTCGTATTAAGACAGATAAGGCGATAGTTATTATATTGATTATAGGCCTGGGGCAGCGCTTAAATGTTAATATATTCAGTCGGGAAAGCAGGATTTCCCAACATCAGGAACAGAATAAATAAATCTGAAAAACAGGGAGCTTAATTGCATTTTCAATATGTTCCTTATATCTGGCCTCTGGTAGCTTCCGCACTTGTCACTCTAGCCCTGGCGGTTTACGCGTTATATCACAGAAACATCAGAGGCGCATTTCCTTTCGGTCTCTGCATGCTTCTGGCCTCTTTATGGGCTGGCAGCTATGCGCTGGAAAGAGCCGCTACCGACCTGCCGACCATGATTTTCTGGGTAAAACTTCAGTTCATTTCCTACACCATATGCCCGGTGCTGTGGCTGGTCATGGTATGCCTGTTTATTGAGCGTGACCGCTGGATTACCAGGCGGAATATACTGCTGCTGCTTATCTTGCCGGCGATCACATTGATACTGGTCTGGAGCAATGACCCTCTCTCTCTACTACAGCAGAATATCTACCTGGATACGAGCGGAGATTTCCCCAACCTGGGCAGAACATTCGGACACTGGTTCTGGGTGACATTAGCCTATGCGGACTTCCTCAATTTAGCATCCATGACTCTGATGGGATGGACGTTACGTAGAAAATCGCTTGCCTACCGCAGGCAGGTGCTAGTGTTATTTATCGGCCTGGGGCTGGTCGTTCTGCAAAATGCTGCCTACCTGGCTGGAATCTTTCCCGCCCGCTACTTTGACCTGACGCCGGTAGTTATGGGAGTATCGGGACTTATCATTGCCTGGGGCATATTCCGCTTCCAGCTTTTCAATATCGTTCCCGTGGCCAGGGAAAACATCATCGAAAATATGGCCGATGGCCTGGTGGTGCTGGATGACCAGAACAGGATAGTGGATGTTAATTTGACGGCAAAAACCATCTTTGGGAATATATCCAATCAGTCAATCGGGCAGGATGCCAGAGCCTTTTTTAATGATTGGCCAGCTTTCGCAGAGGTCGATTGTGAAACAGGGAAATTACCCGGAGAGATGGTTATAGAAAAAGACAGCCGCACGAAAATATTCGAGGTATCCTGTTCACCATTGTATGATAGACGGAGGAGGCGTAACGGGACGTCCCTTATTTTCCACGACGTTACTGAGCAGAAGGAGTCTCAGGCCAGGCTACTGGAACAACAAAGAGCACTGGCTATATCGGAGGAGAGAGAAAGGCTGGCAAGGGACCTGCATGATAACCTGGGCCAGGTCTTCGGTTTTATCAATGTTCAGGCGCAGGCAATCAAGCGTGAGCTGTCCAATACCGGAGTCAAAGTCACCTCAAATAAACTGGAAAGACTTATTGAGGTTACGCAGACGGCACACCGGCAAATGCGTGAGTACATTCATAATGCCAAAGACGTCGCCGCCGTTGAAAAGGACTTTTTGTCTGCCCTGAAACACGAAGTAGAGCAGGTTAAAAAGCATACAGGTTTACCTATAAAGCTGGATATTCCCCATGATTTGCCGCTTACAGGACTAAAGCCCGGTGCCGGGAACCATATGCTGAGCATTATTAAAGAGGCGTTGAACAATATACAAAAGCATGCCGGAGCTAAAATGGTATCTGTAGTAATCAAGGGCGACGATAAAGAATTCTGCGCCGTAATAACCGACGACGGCAAAGGTTTCGACATGGCCCGGCTTGAAAAAAGACCACTGGAAGGATTAGGATTAAACATAATGAAAGAGCGCGCTGCGGAAATCGGAGGACGATTGAAAATCGATACCGCCCCGGGAAAAGGTACGAAGGTTACACTGAGAGTGCCGTTAAAGGGATAATTGAACGGAGTAAATGATGAGAGTGATGCTGGTAGATGACCACCCGCTTTTTCTGGAAGGGCTGCAAAACCTGTTACAGGCACATGGCGTCGAAGTGGCAGGTACCGCGGGCAACGGCAAGCAAGCTCTTATCCAGGCGCGGAAGCTAAAACCCGATGTAATCTTAATGGATATCGCTATGCCCGTCTGCAGCGGGCTCGATGCCATACGTCCCATAAAAGAGGAGATGCCGCGGGTGAAAATCGTCATGCTCACTTCTTTCGACGATAATGAAGATTTATTTGAAGCTGTTAAAAGGGGTGCCTCAGGTTACCTGCTGAAGAACCTTAATGCCGGGGAGCTGGTTACACTGCTGCATGCCCTGGAACGGGGTGAAGCTCCTTTGTCTCCCGGCTTAGCTGCCCGGCTGCTCGTGGAATTCGCCCGCCAGACAGATAAAGCCAAACCGGATTCTGCAACGGAACAGGAGAAGACAGTGGCCAGATTGACTCAGCGGCAGGCCGATGTGCTCGACCTGGTAGCCCAGGGAAAAACGTATAAAGAGGCCGGGGCTGAGCTCAATTTAAGCGAACGCACCATTAAGTACCACATGGAGAAAATCCTCGAAATGCTGCAACTGGAAAATCGGTCTCAGGCGATTGCCTACGCTGCCCGCACAAAGGCCGACACAGGTAAAAAGTAAACCAGATCCAGATGAGTTGGAAATAAGAGGTTCCCCGAAACAATAAGCATGCTGCTCCTGTGTGCTCAATGAATCCCACTTGTACTGACACCAAGCACAGATTGCTTCGCTGCCTGCGGCATCTCGCAATGACAGGGTATATTTGCCGCCTTAGGTAATTGGTGGCGAAGAGTTAAATTCAAAGCCTCAATCTGGTTATGTATTGCCGCCTTAGGTAATTGGTGAAGATGTAAACATAATATTGCTTCTTCATTCGGCATCAGTCGCATATTGCTTCGCTGCCTGCGGCATCTCGCAATGACAGGGTATATTTGCTGGCTTAGGTAATTGATGGTGGAGAGTTCAGTCCAAAGCACCAACCTGGTTATGTCATTGCCGCCTTAAGTAATTGGTGGCGAAGGGTTAAGTCCAAAGCACCAACCTGGTTATGTCAGTGCTACCTTAGGTAATTGGTGGCGAAAAGTTAAGTCCAAAGCACTGATCTGGTTACGTCATTGCCGCCTTAGATAATTGATAGCAAGGAGTAAAATTCAAAGCTTCAATCTGGTTACTTCGTTACTACCTTAGGTAATTGATGGTGGAGAGTTAAACTAGAAGCCTCAACCAAATCATGTCATTGCGAGTGGTCGTAGACCCGAAGCAATCTATAAAATGTCCTTATATAAATCTCTCCATTCCTTATTCACACTAATTATAAGACCAATCTTTCTCTTCCGAGAACTTCCTTTTAGCTTTTTCTCACGTAACAGGGCATTTTCTATGTCTTCAAATATCTCATAATACACGAGCCTATTAATTCTGTACTTATTGGTAAAACCATCGGCAAGCCTGGCTTTGTGTTCGGATACTCTTCTGACTAGGTTGCTGGTAACCCCTGTATAGAGCACAGTGCTAGTGAAATTGGTGAGGATATAAACATAATATTGCCTTTTCATTTGACATCAACCTGGTTATGTCATTGCGAGTGGTCGTAGACCCGAAGCAATCTATACAGTTAACATCGGGTAAAGATTGCTTCGCTGCCTGCGGCATCTCGCAATGACATAGTATACATTATTTCCTATGTGTTGCCGGTCCAAAGGCAGCCGTTAGTTAAACTGTCATCATGAGGCATCCCGATTTAACACTGTCTGAAAGTACAGTCGAGCGCTTTGTAAGACTGTACTTTTTTTATTCTCATAACTGTGTTTTTCGACATTGGTTTTAGTCGCGGGAGAATCTATATTTATAAATGGCGCAATATGACCGGCATTCATCATATAAGCACGAACTAAGATGAAGGTACTGCTCGTAGATAACCGTACGCTCTTCTTGCAGGGATTGCAGAGCATATTGCTATCCGGCGGCATCGAGGTGGTGGAGATGGCTCTGAACGGGGAGGATGCCCTGGCAAAGGCCAGGCTGCTTCAGCCGGATGTCGTTATCCTGAATATCATCGGGGATGGCCGGGAGGGGCTGAAAACAATCCGCCTCGTCAATAACGAAATTCCCGCAGCCCGCATCATTGTTTTTGCCGACGGTGAGGATAATCTCAAGGCGGCTGAGCAGAGCGGGGTCTCAGGGTATCTGTTGACGGAGATAGCCGGGGATGAGCTGCTTAAAAAGCTCCGTGGAATGGAAATGAGAGCGATTAAATGTTGAAGACGGGTCGGATATGAGACGTGAGATTGTTTATTAACTCTCAACTGTCATGGCGAGTCCTTCGCTTTTGTCATTCCGAGCCCTTCATTCATGTCATTCTGAGGGAACGAAGTGACCGAAGAATCTCACTCAGGATAGACTCCGCATGGCAATCGCTGAGATTGCTTCGCCCCGATTGCATCGGGGCTCGCAATGACAAAGGCGAGGAATTCTATTTTTAGGAGTTAAACATGGGAATATTTAAGAAGGCCATACCTATGGCAGCTATCCTGGCAGTCATTATATCGTTAGCGCCGCCGGTAACTCCGGTGCATGCACATACGTATTACACCTGGTATACCAAGGCGGATTTCGACGCCGGCGTTCTTAGCAACGTCGATACCTCTTTCAGCGAGGGTGACGTTGTGCTAGCTCCCAATATTGATGTCGGCGATGGGTCCTGGGGTGACCTTACTATCCATAATCAGACGGTATATACTGATAATATCAGGACAAGCCTTACCAGTATGAGTAGCACTGGGGACAATGTATTATATGTAGCCGATACCACTGGTTTTTCACCATCTCAGGAGATATTCATCACCCAGACGTTTGGTGTGGGCGCCGGGAAATGGGAAACAAAATATATCCAGTCCGTCAGCCCGGGGCAGATTATCCTGACACAAAACCTGATACATCCCTATTTTGCCGAAGTATTCAACTCTGCACAGGTGATAGTGATTCCCCACTGGCATAACGTAACATTATACGAATATGGACTCCTTACCTGTCACAACTGGGATGGTCTTACCGGAGGCATTATTTTCTTCAGAGCCAGCGGCACTGTGGATTTTAACTCATTTTTTTCGAGCATTAACGCGGGTGGTAGTGGATTCAATGGCGGCAACGGTGGGGCTGGCGGCAGTAGCGGAGATGGCGGCGACGAAGGACATGGCGGAACCATATACGGTGATGGCTACGATGGGCATGTGGGGGGAACAGGTGGAGAGGGTGGTAGCGGTGCTTGGGGTTGTGGAGCCGGAGGAGACGGCGCGCTGCAGGGGTACGACGGCGATGACGGCAGCTCAGGCACTACCGGCAAAGGACCCGAGGCAGGTGGCCCCGACCAGGGAGGAAGCAATGGCAGCAGCAATAACCTTTCCCTGATACAATTGGGCAGCGGTGGTGGAGGAGGACATGGAGGCCGGGGCGGATACGGCGCTGGTGGTGGCGGCGGTGGTGGGGGTGGCGATTTAAGTTACGGGTCTGACGGGGAGGCTGGAGAATCGGGTGGAGACGGAGGCTCAGGCGGCAATGGTGGAAAGGGCGGTGGAGTAGTCATCATCTTTGCTAAGACGATAGATGTGACGGAGGGATTTATCAGCGCCAGTGGAGCTCCGGGTGCCACAGGAGATGGAGGAGAGGCTGGTGGAGACGGAGGGGATGGTGGCTACGGAGGCTATGGAAGTGGGGTATGTGGTGGTAGTGGCGGTGGCGGTGGTGGCGGTGCAGAGGGCGGCCACGGTGGAAATGGTGGTGGCGGCGGTGGCGGCGGCGTTATCTGGCTGGCTGCTGAAAACCTCATTCTATCTGAATATTGTGATCTGGTTCGGGCACAGAATGGAGCTGGTGGATATGGCGGTGATGGAGGATCCGGGGGTGAGGGAGGAGACGGTAAATCGGGGGAATGCAATTGGTATTTTCTTGGTTGCGGCGAAGATGGTGATGACGGCCCCGATGGCCCCAGCTATTCCGGTAATACCGGTGGCTCAGGCTCCGGCGTCGCTAGAATACGACTTGACTATAACACACTTTCAGGATGCACTAACCCCAGCCCCAGCTACACTTCACACGGCATGTACTATGCTACCGGTACCATTGCCTCAGATGTCAAGGAGATGGGCATTGGAGAATCAGGGTATCGCCTGGGCTGGCAGGAAACGCTGCCTGCAAATACCGATATCACCTTTGAGATCAGAGCCAGCGATACACTTTTCGCCAAGGATGACGATACTATCCCCTGGATTTCAGTGGGCAATAGCAGCCCGGTGCTGTCCGGTTTTCCCGAGGGACGGTACATTCAGTGGCGGGCTACACTGTCCACCAGTGATAGTGCCTATACGCCGGTGCTGCGCGACGTTAGGGTGGATTATATGCTTTATCCCGAAGTAACCACCAACGATGCCAGTAATATAACCACCGACGCAGCTACGCTGAATATGAGCTATACCGTAGGCGACTTTGACCCGGTCGATGTCCGCTTCGCCTACAAGAAGTCCGCCGATACCATCTGGACCTATACTCCTTGGGTCTCCAAATCGGCATTGGGCACTCATGCCGAGTCCGTATCAGGACTGGACTCCAATACCCAGTATGACTTCAAGGCACAGCTTAAGCATTGGGCGTATGGTGGTACCGAACAGGAGATTGAGGGCAGCATCAAACAGTTCACCACGGGGAAAATGCCACCTACGGTTACCACGGAGGCTGCTGACGGTATAACCACCGAGGCAGCCACTTTCCATATGAGCTATACCCTGGGGGACTTCAGTCCGGTAGATGTCCGCTTCGCCTACAAGAAGGCTGCCGACGCTGTCTGGAATTATACCTCTTGGGTGACTGATCCCGGCTCACCTTACACCCCATCGGTTCCGGGACTGACCTCCAACACCACCTATGACTTCAAGGCTCAGCTTCAGTATGATACCCCGGCCACCATGATTGAAGGTGATACCCTTCAGTTCACTACGTTGAAAATCCCGCCGACGGTTACCACCGATAATGTCAATGATATAACCACTGACTCCGCCACCTTGCATTTAAGCTATACCATGGGGGACTACGAGACCGTCGATGTCCGCTTCGCCTACAAGAAGGCCGCCGACGCTGTCTGGACGGAGACCTCCTGGGTGACTCTTCCCGGCTCACCTTACGCCGAATCGGTCTCCGGACTCACCTCCAACACTCCCTATGACTTCAAGGCGCAGCTCCAGTATGATACCCCAGCTAGCATGATTGAAGGTGATACCCTCCAGTTCACCACAGAAAAAATACTACCGACGGTTACCACCGATAATGTAAGTAGCATAACCACCGACTCAGCCACACTGAACATGAGCTATACCGTCGGGGACTACAGCACCGTCGACATCCGCTTCGCCTACAAGAAAGCAGCCAACGCTGTCTGGAATTATACCTCCTGGGTGACTGATCCCGGCTCACCTTACTCCGAAGCGATTTCCGGACTAACCTCCAACACTCCCTATGACTTCAAGGCTCAGCTTCAGTACGATACCCCGGCCACCATGATTGAAGGTGATATCCACCAGTTCACCACCGAGAAGATCCCGCCCGCGGTTACCACCGATAATGTCAGTGACATAACCACCGATGCAGCCACCCTGAACATGAGTTATACCATAGGGGACTATAGTCCCATCGATGTCCGCTTTGCCTACAAGAAGGCTGCCGACGCTGTCTGGAATTATACCTCCTGGGTGACTGATCCCGGCTCACCTTACTCCGAAGCGATTTCCGGACTAACCTCCAACACCCAGTATGACTTCAGAGCCGAGCTCAAGTATGACTCCACCGAGATACAGGGCAGCACCCTCCAGTTCACCACACTAAGAATCGGTGCAGCCAGTGTAGCTTCAGCTACCGGTGCTGGCACGGTTACATTCGCCACCAGCGCCGGTTCGATTATCGACCTTACTGCTCTAGCAACCACCCCATGTGGCTCTCTGGCTGACCTCACATTCCCTTATGGTTTCTTCTCGTTCGATATCACCACCATACCTGCAGGCTCAACGGTTACTATAACCATTACTCTTCCCTCTACCACACCCGCAAACACGCAATATTGGAAATGCCAGAATGGAGCCTGGGTCAACACTACGTCGCTACTCGGCGATAACGATGGCGATAACGTTTTAACGCTGACTATTACCGACGGTGGTTTAGGTGATGCCGATGGTTTGGCCAATGGTACCATCGTTGACCCAGGTGGGCCAGCAATACCTGTATTGCCGGGACTACCAGCGCCACGGGCTTCGGCATCACCACCATCGCTAACCTGGCTGCCACCGGTGGATATACGCCTGCATAATATCAGCGTCAGCCCCGGTGAGACTCAGGCCGGGCAGCCGGTGACCGTGCTGGCTAACGTGGTCAACAACGGTGCCACCAGCGGCAGCTACAATGTCGCCCTCGTGATAAACGGCAGGGTAGAGCAGCAGAGGACGGTCGAGGTATCTCCGGGAGCCGCTTATCCGGTCAAGTTCACTGTGACCAAGGCGCAACCCGGAACTTACACCGTAGACATCGGCGGCCAGAAAGGCAGCTTCACCGTCATTGGTGATGATAGCGGGTCAGGTGGAGATACGGGTAAAATCTTATTGCTGGCGGCAGCAGCGATTGCTGTCATGCTGGTGCCATTGCTGATAATAGTCGCCAGAAGGCGCTTCCAGGGTTACTAGCGTTCTTATTGACTTTCAATCCTTACTTTTGGCTTTTGGTTTTTAAGTTTTAACTTAAGTCCTCCCTCTCCCTCAACGGGAGAGGGTTAGGGTGAGGGTGAACAAAAATCAAAGATAAAATACCAAAAATCAAAATGACAAACCAAAAATTCAAAAGAACCGCTCACCCTGAGCTTGTCGAAGGGTAAAAATATTACTTCTCCCTTAGGAAAAGGGAGATTGTGAGGGATTTTTTACCTGTCATCGCGAGCCCTTCGGCGATAAATCTCCTCAGGATAAACTCCGCGTGGCGATCTCAGCAA
>Ga0214473_10006693_pt1 | contig 13721 bp, 12 predicted proteins | sample RVTome_7_FD_203509 | JGI IMG/M metagenome (GOLD analysis project Ga0214473, IMG submission 203509) | Soil microbial communities from uranium-contaminated site in the Upper Colorado River Basin, Wyoming, United States - RVT98D197 | ecosystem: Environmental > Terrestrial > Soil > Contaminated >... | reverse complement strand
GTTCATGGCCTGCTGCATACATGCATAGTACGTTTGCCAATGGGCCTACCTGCGCGGGTTTGCCTTTAAATGTTGGTGATTTAACCCACGAGTATTTGCCTTTATCCTGAAAATCAGTATATTTAGGTATTGTGTCTTCTTCCCATGGATGTTTGTCCCAGTCACCATCGTACCATGAGTGTTTTATGCTCTCTTTGACATTATCTCTGAAGAACGGATCCTGATAGCTTTTTATCGGCGTGAACTTGCCTACATCGCCGTCAGGAATATAACCTCCGGGCAGTGCAAAGACAGTCCCTTTTGTATCCATCGGCATATCAGGAGCAGAAAGATAGTTCATGACTCCTGAGCCATATTTTGTCCATTCAGCATAAAATGCAGCAACAGCAGCTGTGTCGATAAGGAGAACGTTTTCCACAAAGTCCCCTGTTTTATCTATCAGGGTCTTTATGTAGTAGAGTCGTTCCATGTTAAGTGTGGACTGGCTGTCAAGGTTGATTGCATTTGCAACACCGCCGACAGCAATGTTCTGGATATGCGGTGTTTTGCTTCCAAGGATTGCCACGACTTTATTTATCTCCCTCTGGTACTCCAGAGCCTGCAGATAATGATGAGCCGCAAGCATATTGACTTCGGGCGCAAGTTTCATTGCCGGGTGTCCCCAGTAGCCGCTTCCATAGATACCCAGTTGGCCGGAGCCTACAAAGGTTTTGAGCTTGTCCTGAGATGCCTTTATCGCTTCGTAGCTGTTTCCGGACCACGGCGAAAGTTTCTGTCCGAGACTGGCTGTTGCCCTGGCGTCAGCCTTCAGAGCTGAAACAATGTCCACCCAGTCCAGCGCCGCAAGGTGATAGAAGTGTACGATATGGTCATGGGTTGCGTGAGCGCCCATGATAATGTTCCGTATGTACTGCGCATTTAAAGGTACTTCTAATCCAAGTGCATTTTCAACCGAACGCACTGAAGCCAGTGCGTGAACTGTCGTTCAGACCCCTCAAAATCGCTGTGTAAATATCCAGGCATCCCTTGGGTCGCGTCCTTTAAGAATGGGTTCTATGCCGCGCCACATCTGTCCTGACGACCAGGCGTTAACAACTTTTCCTCCGTCAACTTCACAGTCTATCCTTAGATGCCCTTCGATTCTTGTTACGGGATCAACTGTTATTCTTTTTGCCATAAAGCCCTCCTCTGATATGTATTCATTTCCTTGCCTGGAACAGTTCCGGGCATATCTCCGTAATCCTCAACTTGCCTTTTATGTATATGGTCCAAATGTTTCAATGTTGTGTCTCAGGGAACAAGTTCAGATATTTTGCCGAGACTTTGAACCCGAAAACAGCAAAAGCCACCATAGCCATTGTAAGAACGAATTCCATTAAGGAAGGGAAATAATCTGCGCCGGTTCTGCCCGTATATTCAGCCAGCCCAAAAAGTGCAACGTTCATACGGTTTACAATAGTGCCGATTATCACGAGTATATTGATAGTATAGATGCTGTTTGAGCGGCTTCTCATGTTTTTCATTGAAAGCAGTATAAGCGGCAGTATGACCCCTATGACCATTTCTACAAGATACATGTTACCCGCCGTGCTGCCATCGAATGCGGCTCCTAAGCCAGGGCCTGTTACAAGGTCCCATATCTTCATGACAAAATAAAGAACAACAACTATCAAGGATCCCCTTGCAAGACCTGAAAGGATATCCATAGGAAGTTTGTGCTTAAATGCCCTTGCACTTAAAATAATCTCAAAGCTTACCACTGAAAGTCCCGCGAGCACAGCCGATACAAGAAAAGTGTAAGGAAGGTTGCTGCTATACCAGAGCGGGGAAAGCTTTGAAGGCACGATCAGGTAAACAGCTCCGAGTGATGACTGGTGTAGTGTAGAAAGGAGCACACCGAAGAGAACAATCGGAACCATTATCTTTTGAATTAAGTTCAGCGCCTTTGTCATCCCCAGTTTCTCGAAGAACATCGGGCTGGATTCTGAAGCAAGGGTTGTGGTGTAAAGCACAACATGTATAGCCACTATAAACATTATTGAATTGACCTGCCACATGTATATTGGATGATAGATGCGGAAAGACTGACCGATGTCCAGAAATATTGCCGTGGCGGCCAGCAGATATCCGAAAAAGGCAGTTAGAATAGCGGGCCTCACAATGGGCTTGTATTTCTTCCAGTTCAGGATATAAACAGCGCCGGCAATGATGAATCCGCCGGCAGCCATTGCGACACCGCCGAGAACATCAAAACTTATCCAGAAACCCCAAGGCCAGAGGTCATTCAGGTTGGTAGCAGCTCCGAGGCCGAATAACATTCGATAGACTGCCACCAAAAAGCCCGCTGCCATTATAAAGATCAAAACCGTGGTTGTTGGAGTCATCATTTTAATGTCTTTTTGATTCATTATGATTCCCCCTTATCTTTATTTTTCCTGCTAGTAATCGCCCAGGTTACTGCACCTGTTGCCATTACTCCTATAATCACAGCAGGAATCTTGGATATATATGCCCATGTCAGGTCAGGAAGGAAGTCGTCTTTGATGTTCTTATCAAAACCAATCCAGTCAAAGGGCACACCGGCGAGCAGCAGATACTGGGTGCCTCCTGCTTCTGTCATGCCATATACATGGTTTATATATTTTGATACCGGACGTCTCATGGTGTATTTTGAATCAACTGTCTGGACAGGGAAGTCATATTCTGCTCCGGTTTTCAGAGAAAGTCTTTTCTGCGCTTCTTTTTTCAGGTCGACCACTTTGCCGAAGATAGAAGCCCCTGTTGGACAGAACTCGCAGCACGCTGAATACTTTCCTTCTGCATACCTGTGATTACAGAGCTGGCATTTCCTGACCTGCGGGGATGCGCTCTCGTATTCATATTTTGGTATTCTGAACGGACAAGCAAGCAAACAGTAGCGGCAACCGATGCAGCGGTTCTCCACATAATAGACAACTCCGTTGACAGGGTCTTTCTTCAAGGCCCCGACCGGACACGCAGAAACACATGCCGGAGAAATGCAGTGCAGGCAGTGTTGTTTTACAAATGAATATCCGTTTTCAGTGCTATCCTTATTAACTGCAGTCCCGCTCTTGCTGACCTTAATGATATTGACCGTCCGAGAAGAAAGATCAACCGGTGCGTCCCATATTCCTTTCTCATAATTGTTGGCCTCATAAGGTATATCGCGCCCCTTTAAATAGAGGGCGCCGTCGGGGACACTGTTATATGTCTTGCAGTTAACCATGCAGGATTTGCAGCCGATACAGAGTGTAGCGTCATAAAGAATACCCACAGCCTGCGGAGGCAGCTCCTTAGGCATGGTTGCATTGGCAGGTTTTATATCAGATGCAAGGAGAAGTCCGCTGCCCGCGGCAACCTTTAAAAAATCTCGCCTGTTCATAGCCATGGCTTATTCCTCCTTGTCTTTTTTGTCTTCGTCCTTTTTCCCAAGCCCGGCCAGCATTGCTGCGCCTGCAGCGCCGATTGCAACACCGGCAACACCTGCAGCCAGGGCTTTTACTCCAGGAGTTACACCTTCTTTGCCAGGATAAACTTCAGTAAATATAGAAGGAGGTGTCAGATACTTCGACCTTGCAGGCGAATGTAACGGGGCGGTAAACCCGACACCTTTTTCTGAACAGCCAAAACACGGATGCCCTGTCCCTACAGGCCAGGAACCTGAGCCAACATCGTTAAATAGCTGGATCGGGCAGTTGTTAAATGTCTCGGGCCCCTTGCAGCCGAGCTTGTAAAGACAATATCCTTTCCTGTGACCTTCATCACCGAATTCTAATGCAAACCTGCCGGCATCAAAATGCGGCCTGCGCTCACAGTTTTCGTGTATTATCCTTCCATATGCGAATTTGGGCCGCCCCTGGTCATCAAGTTCAGGGAGTTTCTTTAGTGTAAGGAAGTAAAGGACTGTTGAAAGGAAGTTATAAGGATTTGGAGGACATCCGGGAATATTTACCACCGGAGTTTTTATACCTTTGCTCTTGAAAATTTCATGTACAGGGGTAGCACCGGTCGGGTTGGGATCAGCTGAAGGGATACCTCCCCATGAGGCGCAGGAACCGATCGCGATCACAGCAGCTGCCTGAGACCCCATCTCTTGAACCAGAGAGAGAGCGGTTTTTCCGCCAATCTTACAGTAAATTCCTCCATCCTTAACAGGTATGGAGCCATCAACTACAAGGATATACTTTCCTTTGTTTTCTTTCATTGATTTAATGCGGGCCTCTTCTGCCTGATGGCCGGCGCCGACGTTCAGGGTTTCATGATAATCCAGGGAGATTAATTCGAGTATTAGTTTCTCAAGGGTAGGGTGATTTGCTCTTAGAAGTGTTTCTGTGCAGCCGGTACATTCCTGGGCTGAAAGCCATAATACCGGAGGACGTTTAGGATTTGTAACTGCCTCCGCGATTTTTTCAGCCATTCCCAGGGGCAGGCCCAATGTGACCGCAACCCCGGTACAGAACTTAATGAAATCTCTCCGTGATAAATCTCTTTCCGTCAGCCTTTCGAGTTGACTGGCAGAGGTATCGTCAGTTTCCTTGAAAATGTCTTTCATGCGGCACCTCCTCAGCATATTGGTTAAAAAAATATGTTTTTGTTAAATTAGCCAAGCGGGTCTCTTTGGTTTGTTTTGTTGAAGGGAGACTAACTTTTTCACCTCTTGATTTCATTCTAATCCTTTCGGTGAATACGCAGTCCGGGATGCTGATTACCTATCAAATAATCTTATAAAACCATAGCAAGATTAAATGATATTGTCAAGGGTTCTTTTTCATCTTTTTTAGAAAGCGTACGTTTTACGGATGAGACGTCATAATTCCTGCGTGACGGAAATTTGGCAGGTAAATTTTGCAATAAAATCAAGCAAATTGTAAGATAGCTCTAGAATGATAACAATAGATAATGTAAGCAAATCTTTTGACGGTATGCGGGCTGTAAAAGGTTTATCAGTGTTTGTAACTAATGGCGAGGTATTTGGTCTTGTTGGGCCGAATGGAGCCGGAAAAACAACAACTATAAGGATGATGACAGGTCTTTTGAGGCCTGACAGCGGAAAGATTTTAATCGGCAGTTATGACATTGTTGAAGAGCCGGTAAAGGCAAAATCTAGCCTCGGATATGTGCCTGATAAGGCATTTCTTTATGAAAAACTGACCGCACGTGAATTTCTTGTTTTCATTTCGTCTATCTATAATGTTGAAAAGCCTGAGGCCATGACACGAATCGAAAAACTTCTTGTTATATTCGGCATTAAGGAGATAGAAGATGAACTTATCGAGAGCTTTTCTCAGGGCATGCGGCAAAGGCTTCTGTTTGCGTCTGCGCTGATACACAATCCTGAGGTGCTTTTAATCGACGAGCCGTTTATGGGGCTTGACCCTTTTGGCATCAGAATGCTCAAGGATGTAATAAGGGAATTAAGCTCAAAGGGTGTTACTATTTTTCTTGCAACCCACAGCCTTCATATAGCAGAGGAACTTTGCCACAGGGTAGGGTTTATAAACAAAGGCTCTCTAATCACAATAAAAAACAGGGAGGAGATAAAAGGTATCGAAGGCGGGCTTGAAGGGTTATTTTTGAAATTGGGAGGATAACCGTGATAAAGGTAAGGCATTGTATTCTCACTCATTCTCGTCCCGATAAGATCGGGACTCCGAGGCTTTTACCTCTTTATTATTATATAGCTTACTATCAGACTATCGGTAAAAAAAACCGTTCGAACACAATGCCTTACCTTTTTTGTCATGTTGAAAAGCTCCCTGCAGCTCAAGTCAGCCCTGCTTATTGGTGAGTTGAGGGGATGGGATGGTATTTGAGCGGCTTATTTTGTCGATATTCCGAAAGATATATTTAAATAAAATTAATGAAGAGGCAAAATCCTCGGAGCGAAGCGAGAATGAGCGATAATGCTGTCCCATCCCCTTAGAATGGACAGTATAAAGGAGAAATGGTGTCGTTATCTCTGCTTATAAAGCCAAAAATTCTGTCATTAAAGAATTCTATCAATACACCGATTGTTCTGCGGAGGCTGCCGTTTGTCGCAATCGGGGTCGGCTTCTGGATACTTTTTTATATCGGAACGTATAAAGTTCTTGGCTATGTAAGAGGCATCGAATTATTTGGCGAGATGCTGTCGATGAAACTATTTTCGATGACATTTTTCAGCCTGCTTGGATTCTTGATATTGAGCAATGTGATAACAGCGATATCTTCTTTTTATCTGTCAAGGGATATCCCGTTTCTTTTGTCAAAACCTTTGGAGATGCGAGATATTATCAGACTTAAATCATTCGATGCAATCCTGAATTCATCATGGATGGTCATGTCATTCATACCGCCTGTCTTTATTGCATACGGTGTGAGTTATAATGCATCTCCGGAATATTACATATTTATTATTGCGGCACTTTTTTTGTTTATTTTTGTCACGGCAGGCATCGGTATTTCGCTGGCACATGTTCTCACAAGGCTTTTCCCTGCGAAGAGGGCGAGGAATGCACTTCTTGGTATCGGCATAGTACTTTTTCTTGCGCTCTATTTTATTTTAAGGTCTGTCATACCCGGCGACCTCAGCACGCCGGAGGGTCTTATAAATTCCGTCACGACTTTTAAAACAGACTCATCGCTGCTGCCGAGTTACTGGGTTACAGAGGCAATTTCCCCTCTGTTTAAAAATAAAGGAGTGGATATTTTCTATATGCTTCTCCTTTTGAGCAACAGTGCATTTTTCCTTTTTGTATCTTCTGCTATAGGTAACAGGCTTTACAGGAGGAATATTGAAAGGATTGAGCCATCAGGCGGAATTACAGGCAGGGGATTTCTCAGAAATTATTATCCATCTCATAAAACAGCAATCATCTACAAAGACATGAAAATTTTTTTCCGGGATACAGGCCAGTGGTCGCAGATATTCATCATCGGCGCGCTCATCATGGTATACATATACAATTTCAAGTCTGTTCCGGTGAGTGCGATATCAGAGTTGTCTCCTTTTATAAAGGAACTCATGGTATTGGTCAATATGGTCATGGCAGGGATGGTGCTTTCTGCTGTGGCAGCGAGGTTTCTTTATACCTCTGTAAGTCTTGAAGGCCAGGCGTTCTGGGTTGTAGGAACTGCTCCGGTTGATATGGCGGGATTTCTGTGGTCAAAGCTTTTGTATGCCTGCATACCATTAACATTGCTTATTGTGTTTCTTGTTTTTGTGACTAATCTGGCTATGAATGTTGGGGGAGCGCTGATGTGCGCATCTGTGGCAACAACATTGATGCTTTGTATTTCAATAAGCGGACTTGGAACCGGTTTTGGCGCAATATATCCTAAGTTCAAATATGAAAACATTGCATCTGTCTCCATGAGTCTCGGAGGCATGGCGTTCATGCTGATTGCCTTCAACGTTGTGATTGTTACATTGGCGCTCGAGGCGTGGATTTTTTATCTTTATCAGATAAAATTGCGCGGTATTTTTAGCTGTCAGATTATATTATGTGCGGTTATAATTTTGTCGATAAATGCTGCTGCCTTTTATCTGCCTATGAAGATAGGGCAGAGCAGGCTTTCCAGGCATGCAGGAATCATATAAAAAGAATAATGACAGCCTGGTTTATATTTGATGGATAACTCAGGGCTGTATGTTTTGTATGATATAATTAATTATCCCAGCTAAAAGGAGGTTTTTTATGAAGACGGTAGTGATAATCCTGGCTATTGCATTCGCGGCAGTCACGGCAGGCTGTGCGTCTAATTATAAAATGGTTGATCTGTCCTATGAAAAATCGGTTAATGCAAAGGGCGGGACAGGAGACCTTTTTATTGCCAATCCCATCGAAAAGCATGGCGCTTCAAAACTCCCGTCAGGCGTGACAGTTATAGGCAATGTCAAAAATTCAGATGTTTTGGTGGCTACAAAAGACAGTATATCGGAGTGGGTAATGACATCGCTTATGCATGAATTCTATAGTGCCGGCTATAATGTAAAAACAGCGCCGGAGCTTCCGGCTGATGTAACAAAAGGGATTAAGGTGATTATTACTAAAATTTTCGCCAACCAGATTCCCGAAGAGATGGTTGTTAAAGATGAAACAGTTATTGGCATCGATGTTGAAGTCTGGAAGGAAGGAAAGCTGATAAAGACCCTTACTTTTGAAAATAAGAACGAAGGAAAAGGTCTCAGAAGAACAGCAGGTCTGATATCTGTGATGCTCAAAAGAACGCTTCAGGACATTGTGCAGCAGATAGTCCCGAATGTCATGAAGACACTTGCAGAGGATGCCAGGCAGTAATATCAGGCCTTGACGTTGCACTGAGTATATTTCAGGGGCATGGAAATGGGGACTTTAGCCTGCGTTAGTTTATTTCAGCTTTTCAAACTCCCTTTTAAAATGCTCCATTGTATTATCGTCATAAACGCAGAACTCGATAACCTCAAGAGAGGTCTTTTGGGTTTTAAGGAAGTTTGCTGATTCATTAACCAGTATCTTTGCGCACCTGTCCTTAGGAAAACCGAATATGCCGGAGCTTATCGCTGGCATGGAGACACTTTTTAAGCCTTTTGATGTAGCAAGTTGCAGAGTACTCATGACTGCGCTCTTAAGTTTATTATCCTCATCCCCTTCGCCCATCCTCGGGCCAACAGTATGTATCACGAATTTTGCAGGGAGTTTTCCTGCACTTGTGATTACTGCTGTACCAACAGGTGTAAAACCAATCTTATCACTCTCGTCCTGAATTATCTGTCCGCCTTTTCTTACAATAGCTCCTGCAACACCACCGCCGTGCTGGAGATGGGAATTTGCTGCATTCACAATCGCATCCACATCTCTTTCAGTTAAATCACCCTGCACAAGGCGTAATGTCTTGTTTTCTATTTTATGTTCTGTTATTAGTTTCATGCAAAAATCCCTCCTTATTTGTCATTCCGCACTTGATGCGGAATCCAGGATTATTAATCTGTCATGCCCGAAAGTTTTAATCGGGCATCCAGTGTTTCCCGTTTTCACTGGAACGACATCTGGATTCTCGCCTCGGCGAGTCGCTGAGGCGACCCGCTTTCGCGGGAATGACATTTACTTTTTATCGCGTATGATAAAGAGTATGGGCATATTATATAAAACTTTATGTTATAATTTTATATGCTTAAGAAAATATTTGTCTTTTTTATTTTCATAGCACTTTCCCTGCCCGCATTAATTTTTTCACAGGAACAGAAAAAAGACGTAATGGTCATTACGGTAAACGGTGTAATTAATCCTTCCTCTGCTGAATATATAGGCAAAAGCATCAAAAAAGCTAATGAGCAAAAATCCGAGGCATTGATAATAGAACTCGACACTCCCGGCGGACTCGATACATCCATGAGAGATATAGTCAAGAACATCATCGGCAGTGAAGTGCCTGTTGTTGTTTATGTTTCTCCGAGCGGAGCGCGAGCGGCATCAGCTGGTGTTTTTATCTCCCTTGCAGCACATGTTTCAGCAATGTCTCCCGGGACAAATATCGGCGCAGCGCATCCTGTTGGCGTAGGCGAAAAGATGGACAAGACAATGGCTGAAAAGGCAACAAATGATGCTGCAGCTTATATAAGGTCACTTGCTGAAAGAACAGGCAGAAACGCAAAGTGGGCTGAGGATGCTGTAAGGAAAAGCATATCTGCAACCGAGACAGAGGCATTAAATCTAAAGGTCATTGATATTGTCAGCAAAGACCTTAAAACACTTCTTTCCGATACAGACGGCAGGACAGTGAAAACTGTTATGGGAGATAAGGTTTTGAAGACTGCGAATGCAAATATTATCAGAGTTGAGATGGGATTAAGAACCAAGATACTTAATTTTATTACAGACCCGAATGTGGCTTATATGCTGATGCTTCTCGGTTTTTATGGTTTGTTCTTTGAGCTTACAAATCCCGGCGCAATATTCCCGGGTGTAATGGGCGGTATATGCCTTATCCTTGCATTCTATGCGTTCCAGACTCTACCCGTAAACTATGCAGGTCTTCTCCTGATAATTTTAGCCATCATTCTTTTTATACTCGAAATAAAAATTGTCTCTCATGGAGTTTTAACCATCGGCGGTGTTATTGCTATGGTGATAGGTTCTTTAATGTTATTTGAATCTCCTGCACCATTTATGAAATTATCTCTTTTCCTGATACTCCCTGCTGTAATAATGACGGCTTTGTTTTTTACTGTTGTTCTCAGCCTTGCATACAAGGCATATAAGAGAAAGCCTATAACAGGTTCAGAAAGTCTTATCGGATTGGAAGGAGTTGCAAATACAGATATAACAAAAGACGGAGGTGTGGTATTATTACGCGGGGAGATGTGGTCTGCATATTCTGATGAAACAATATCTAAAGACAAAAAAGTAATAGTCGAGTCTGTAACAGGCTTGAAGGTAAAAGTTAAAAAAGGGGAATAGGGTTTTGGGATTAGTAATTTTCCAAACCCCACCCCCTCAATCACTAACCACTAAAAAAGGAGGTAAATATGGGACTGCCGCCGGTATTCATGGGTTTTTTGTTTGTAGTATTTCTTGTTATCTATTTTCTTTCAAGTGCAATAAAGATACTGAGAGAATACGAGAGGGGTGTTGTTTTCAGGCTCGGAAGAATAATCCCTGTTAAAGGGCCGGGTCTTGTAATCATAATCCCTATAATTGATAAGCTTGTCAGGGTGAGTCTCAGGACGGTTACCTTTGATGTTCCTCCGCAGGATGTCATCACAAGGGATAATATCTCGGTCAAGGTAAATGCTGTTGTATACTTCAGGGTTATTGACCCTATAAAGGCGATAACCGCGGTTGAAGACTTTTACTACGCAACATCACAGATATCCCAGACAACCCTGAGGAGTATTCTCGGCCAGAGCCAGCTTGATGACCTCTTGGCAAAAAGAGAGGATATAAATGCAGAACTTCAGAAGGTGATAGACCAGCAGACAGAGCCGTGGGGGATAAAGGTTACTACAGTAGAAGTGAAGAATGTGGACCTCCCTGCAGAGATGCAAAGGGCAATAGCAAAACAGGCAGAGGCTGAGCGCGAAAGAAGGGCAAAGATTATTCATGCAGAGGGAGAATTTCAGGCATCGCAGAAACTTGCGGATGCGGCAAAAATTATAGCAACAGAAAGCGGAGCGCTGCAGTTGAGATTTCTCCAGACCCTTACAGAAATTGCTACCGAGAAAAACTCGACTATAATATTTCCTGTGCCGATAGATCTGATAAAACCGTTTATTGATAGAATGGAGAAGCCCAAATAGGTCAATATGGAACGTTTGACAGCGGCCTGCAAGGAGTAAATAATAGCAACATTTAAAAATAAGATTTGGCTTAGACTTTTCCTGCTAATATTTATAATTGCAGGCTCAATGTTAATCCTGTACTGGACGGGTCTTGTTTCATTTTTTCTTAGCAAAGAAAAGGTAGCAGAGTTTCTCAACTCTCTCGGCCCGATGTCTTTTGCCGGTTTCATAATCATTCAGGCTATTCAGGTAATAGCCGCCCCAATCCCTGGAGAAGTAACAGGCTTTATGGGAGGGTACTTATACGGAATTATCCTCGGTCTTATACTCTCAACTATAGGTCTAACCTTGGGTTCCTGGCTGGCTTTTTCTCTCTCGAGGTTTTTCGGAAGGCCCTTTGTTGACAGGTTTATTAAAAAAGAAACTATGGAAAGATATGATTACCTCCTTCACCATAAGGGTGCATTCCTCATATTTCTCCTCTTTCTGATACCGGGTTTTCCGAAGGATTCCTTATGCTATATCATTGGTTTGGGGCATCTGACCACAAAGGAGTTCCTTGTCATCAGCACTGTCGGAAGATTTGGAGGCACTGTCCTGCTTACGCTCGGCGGTAATTATATACACCGTCACCAGTATTACAGTTTTTTTGTGCTGATAGGAGTTGCTATAATTGTTATTTTTTTATCTATGGTTTATAAGGATAAGCTTGAACATTTTTTCAAAAAAATGCATCATTATTCTGACAAAAAAGATAAGACTAAATAGAATACTGTGTTATTATATCATTGACGATTAAGGATACTTTTTAATAAAATAGGTTACTGGAATTCCCGATAAAGCCAATCCCTTTTTGGGGGGCGGAAAGCTAAGGGGCTTCTGAAAGAGGATAGCCGAGCTGCCGAAGGATGAACCTTCGGCAGCTCGTTTTTTTTTGGTATAAAAGGAGGTGACAAAACAATGTAGGCGCTGCATGAAGGAGAGTTTAATTATGGATACGGGTTTTCAGGTAGATAAATGGGGTTTGGAATGGAAACGAATTTAAAAAAGAAGGGGTGTTCTTATGGAAAAAGTATTAGCTTACCAGAATAATAGCATTAGTGAAAATGCCTGTCTCATCAGCGAGGGAAGAGAAGAATATATCAAGAATCTTGATATAGCTGCCGAGGAATTTAATAAGGATCTGGAAAATATTGAGAAAAGGTGTTTCGATCCCAAGGAAAATTCCCGTGATCTTTTGAATGCAACTACAAAGGTTATCATGGATATAATGCATGTCTGTGAAGAATTTGAGCAAATAGTAAAGAATAAAGACATTATCCATGACGCAAGGATTAATTTTCGAGAGAAAACAAACCCAATTTTGTCAAAAAGTTATTGTATAAACCGTGCAAGAACCTGGCCTCAGGGACATCAGGGTGATTATAAGACACTGGAAGTTGTATACAAGAACATGCCCCTTTCTAAAGGGATAGGTTACTATTTGGATTTGTGTCTTCTGAATATAACGCTTGCACATGCCGTGAGGAATAGAATAAAGAAGCTTGAGGAGCTATTGAGGGATGAAATATCAAAGAGACAACAGCCGTCTGTTCTGAATATTGCCTGTGGTTCATGCCGTGAGCTCATGGGCCTGGTATCTGATATTAGCGCTTCCGGCGCAAAAGTCATCTGTATAGACAATGACAATGATGCCCTCGCCTTTGCAGAAAACCGCCTCTCTTATACAGGAGTGCTTTCTCAGATAGAATTTCGCAAATACAATGCCATCAGGATGTTCGATGATGAGCTGAACATGATGGAATTCGGAAAACAGGATATCATCTACAGCGTTGGATTATTTGATTATCTCCCGGATGATTTCCTTGTAAAGTTGTTAAGCGCCCTTTATAACCTGCTCAATCCGGGTGGTAAACTAATCGCTGCTTTTAAGGACGCAGACCGATATGAACATCAGCCATTCCATTGGATTGTTGATTGGGACGGTTTTCTGCAGCGTACAAAAAGCGATTTTAACAGTCTTCTTTATCAAGCTGGAATACCTGATAGCGCAATATCAGAGACGAGGGAGGAATCAGGTGTGGTAATTTTCTATCTGATTACTAAATAGTGTCTGTTTATAAAATCGCATTTTGTCATTGTCCCGCCGGGGCGGGACAATCCAGAGACTATTAAAAAAACAGGACAACTAGTCTGTTATAAGTCTCTGTGTTTCCCGCGGTTTGCATAGGTTTTTGAGGGCGGCGCAATCGTGTGGTTTTTGATTATGATTTAAAAATTTGATAGACTACAACAGCATATGGGGAAAAATTTGCTCTGTGATAAAGTGGCAATTGTAACAGGAGGGACAAGAGGCATAGGTCGTTCCATAGTTATTGCTTTTGCAAAAGAGGGGGCTGATTCAGCATTTACATATGTCAAAAATCAGGCGCTTGCAGATTCACTTGTTGATGAAGTTAAA
>Ga0214473_10006692_pt1 | contig 13724 bp, 10 predicted proteins | sample RVTome_7_FD_203509 | JGI IMG/M metagenome (GOLD analysis project Ga0214473, IMG submission 203509) | Soil microbial communities from uranium-contaminated site in the Upper Colorado River Basin, Wyoming, United States - RVT98D197 | ecosystem: Environmental > Terrestrial > Soil > Contaminated >... | reverse complement strand
CGGTCGTCGCGCCTTGCCACCCGGGCGCCTCGCCGCCCTCGGTGCCACAACGAACTTCAGAGACGCGACACCAGCGCGAACGCATCACCGCGCGCCCGACGTCAGGCCTCCGGCCATGGGCCCAGGCATCTCTGCAATCCCCGGCGTCAGGGCCAATGGGCCCATGCGATCGCGGGTGGAACGGGCATTCAGGTTCGCGCTGGATCACACCCTGCTCGTGGTCGCCCGAGCCGTGATCGCGCCCTTGTGGGCGACGACCCGCCCCGACTTCCCCGCCCGCCTGGCTCGCGGCTCCGGACTCGGCGGTTTGAGACAACGCCTCGCGACTGGCCTCGTCGGGGCCGGTTACGAGGGCGGCTGTCGCGTCAGGCGCTCGACGGCCCGATGCCGGCCCGACTGCAGTTCCTCCTCGAGACTGTCGAGCGCCGCGACGACGATGTCGCGGTGGTGAATGTCCGGCCCGACGGCGTTCACGGCCTCGACCCACATGCGGTGGATACGGTCGATGTCCTCCGGCGTCAACTCCGGGGCGTGCGCGCCCAGCGCAAACCGCTCGACTTCCCCGTCCGCGCGGTGGATGACGAACTGCGTGGCGAGGCCGCGGTCGTGCGTGGTCCGATCCCACGCGTCGCCCATCAGGCGCGCCTGGGAGGCGGGCGTAAGGTTCTCCGACTGGCCAACGATGATGTCGCTCGCGCTCAAGAGTATCGCCGTCTGCGCGACCGCATCGAAGATGTTCGTCGCCGGCAGCACGAGAAGCTTGACGCCCCGGCCATGGCGTTCGGCGATCGCCACGACCTTGGTGAACAGGATCTGCTCGTAGTCCGTGAACAGCTCGTCGGCGCCCAGCTCGTACGCACTGCCGTCGGGTCCGCGCAGCAGACGCACGGTCAGCACCACGATATCGCGGTCGGTCGGCGTCCGGGTCACCGCCCAGTCGAGCTGCGCCAGCGTGTTGTAGTCCCGGACCGGTACCAGCACGGCGCCGAGACGGCAGTGCAGGTTCTCGATGCCGACCTCCGGTTCGGCGTGCAGCTGGAACTGATCGAGGTTGCCTTTCCCGGTTTCGCGCTGCCGCGCCGTTATGCGCTCGGACACCAGGAACACCGCGAAGAACCCGCCCGTGAACAGGAGTCCGGAGATCGTGGCCGTCTCCTTCGTGAACAGGTTGACCACGGCGCAGACAAACAGAAAGGTCGCAATGAACAGGAGGCCGACCGGCAGCTCGCGCCCGCCCACGCGGACGTTGAACGGCACTTTCCAGCCGCGTTCGACGTCGGGCAGCTTGTAGCGCAGGACGGTGACGGCCAGCGCGTTGAACGCGAAGCTCCACACGACGCCGAACGCGTACGCTTCGCCCAGGAGGATGACGTCGCCGCGGCTGATGATGATCGTGACGATCTGCAGCAGCACGATCAGATTGATCAGCCGATACGTCGTGCCGAAGCGGGGATGGGGCTTGCGAAACCAGTCCGTCAACACGCCGTCCTCGGACACGCGGTTCAGCACGCCGTTCGACCCGACGATGGCCGTGTTGACCGCACCGGCGAGCATCAGGAACCCGACCACGACCACGACAGCCTGGAACACCAGCCGGAGCGGCACCGGGCCCACGAGATGCATCGCAATACCGGAGATCAGGTTGTCGTAGTAGTGGGGCCGGACGGCGTCGGGAATGATCGCCACCGCGAAGAAGCTGACGAGCACGGTGAAGATCAGGCTGTAGACGAAGATGATCAAGCCCGCGCGCTGCAGGTTCCTGACCTTGGGCACCTCGATCTCCCGGTAGACCTGCGCGAGCGACTCCCAGCCACTCATGCCGAGAATGGCGTGGCCAAGGCCGACGAAGATCGCAACCGCGGTGAACGTCGGCCAGACGGTCCCCTTCAGCCACCCAACCGCATCGTCGGAGAACTGCATGTGCGACGCACTTGGCAAGGGGGGCAAGGGCCCGCCATGGCGCACGAGCGTCAGCGCACACCAGCCGATCAAGATGACGACCATCACCGTCGTCACCTGCATGATGCGGAGCGCGTCTCCGCTGCTTTCGTGGAGGCCGCGTGTGTTGCGCCACCAGAAATAGATGGTGATCAGCGCGGCGATGAGAGCGGCCGTCTCGCCCTCGGGAATCCGCCCAGCCACGCCGCCGCGTGAGAGGAGATCGTTGAGGAGTCCCGCAATGTAGCGGCCCGCCGACACGCCGCTGATGGGCCCGGTCAGCACGTAGTCGAAGAGCAGGGCCGAGACCGACAGCTTCGCCATCGTGCCGCCCATCGCTTCCTTGACGACGCGATAGACGCCGCCGCGCACGAACATGGCGGAGCTCTCGATGTAGAGGGCGCGCACCGCGTACGAGAAGAGCATGACGCCGAGGATGAACCAGGGCGCCGATTTGCCGACGGCCTGCTCGGTGATCCCGCCGACGTAGAACGCCGTCGACCCGAGGTCGCTCAGGACGATCGCCGCGGCGCGCCAGAAGGAAATGAACGAAAGAAGAACTGTGGTGGCGACGACGACGCGCACGCGCCCGTCGCCGGATAACGGTGTGGTGGACACACGCGCCTTCCGCGTAATGCTGACGGGGTTAGCTGACGGGCTCGGACTCGGAATGTCCTACGGCGACAACGCGCCGATACGCCCCTGAAACCTGGGTCCCCCGTGTCCTGCGAGTGGCGCAGGACTTAGGCCGTCGGCTATCTTACGCCTTTTTCGGGCGGGCCGGACGCGCCGCGCTGCTCTTGCGGCTCCGGACCTGAATCCGGATCGGCGAGCCGACAAACCCGAAGCGCTCGCGAATCTGGTTGACCAGAAACCGTTCGTAGGAGAAGTGGAATGTCGTGGCCACGTTGGTGAAGAACACGAAGGACGGCGGGGCCGCGCCCACCTGCGCCGCATACATGATGCGCACGTGCTTCCGGCCGGAACTGACGGGCGGATTCGCCGCCGTGATCCCTTCGACGAACTTGTTGAGCGCGCCGGTGGACACGCGCGTGCGCCGGGCGACAGACACCTTGTCGATCGTCTCCAGCACCTTCGTGGTCCGCTCCCCTGTCAGGGCGGACACATGGAGGATCGGCGCGTAGTCCAGGAAACGCATCCCGTGCCGGAGTTCCTCATCGAACACCTCGACGAACTTGTGGTCCTGGCTCTTGACGAGATCCCACTTGTTCGCGATAAGGACGATGCCGCGGCCCGCACGGTCGACTTCGCCGCCGATCGCAGCGTCCTGATCCGACGCGCCGGTGCTGGCATCGATGACCAGCGCAACGACGTCGGCGTCCGCGATGGCTGCCTTCGCGAGGGCCACGCTGACCACCTCCACCTTCCCGCCGCGGCCGACTCGCCCGGGGCGCCGCATGCCGGCCGTGTCGATGATGCGGAAGTGGCGCTTGTGCCACAGGAGCGGCGTATCGATGGCATCGCGCGTCGTGCCGGGCATCTCGCTCACCAGGACGCGCTCTTCGCGCAGCAACCGATTGACCAGCGAAGACTTGCCGACGTTCGGCCGGCCCACGATCGCCACACGGGTCTCCGAAGGTGGGCTGAGGGCTGAGAGCTGCCGCCTTCGCGCCTCCGGCGCTTCGGCGTGCCTCGCCGTAGCTCCGACTGTTTCCGACGGAGCGGAGGCGGGAGGGCTGAGGGCTGTCACGATCTCATCCATGAGTTCGGCCACGCCCTGCCCATGCTCGGCGGAGATCTCGAACACCGGGTCAAACCCGAGCCGGTAGAACTCCGGCGCCGCCCGCTGGGCGCGTTTATCGTCGGTCTTGTTAATCGCCAACAGCACCGGCTGGCCCGTTTCCCGCAACTCGCGCGCGATCCGTTCATCGCCGCCGATGAGTCCCTCGCGTCCGTCGACGAGCAGAACCAGCAGATCGGCCCCGGCGATCGCCCGATGGCCCTGTTGGATCACGAGTTCGTGAAGCGGGTCCTCGCTCGCACCGAAGAGACCACCGGTATCGAAGAGGTCAAACGTGGTCCCACGCCAGACGACCGGGCGGGCCAGGGAATCGCGTGTCGTCCCTGCGATTGGAGCCACGATGGCCCGCCGGCTGCCGGTCATGCGATTGAACAAGGTGGACTTCCCGACATTCGGGCGACCAACCAGGACAACCGATGGCAGCTTACGAGACATATAGAGTTCCACTTAGCATCAGCATTGACAGTGTAAGTCTCACAATCTATAGTATTTACCAGCCGTCAGGAGACCCTAAGCATGATCAAGGTCGACATCGTCAACGAAGTATCGAAGATCGCCGACATCACCAAGGTTAAAGCCGAGGTAGCTGTCGACGCCGTCTTTGACGCGATGCGAGCCTCCATGCAGCGGGGCGATCGGATCGAACTGCGAGGCTTCGGTGTCTTCCAGGTGAAGCCGCGCAAACGCGGAATCGGCCGTAACCCTCGCACGGGCAAGGAGGTGCGCATCCCCCCGGGGCGCACGATCCGCTTCAAGCCCGGTAAAGATCTGCAAAACATCGGTTAAGGCCGGTCGAAAGACCTGGCCCATCGGTACCTCTTTCCCTTGGAACCCTCGCACGACGACGCTGCACTGCTGACTCCTGAAGCCGCCCCGTGGGCGCCGCGCCCCAGGGTTCGGGATCGGGTGTGGCTGCACGTCCTGCTGTTCGCCCTCACGGTCGCCACGACGACCCTGGTGGGCGCGGACCAGTACGCGGCCTATCTCTCGGACTTCGTGTCCCGTGAACTGCCGATGCCGCTCGGCCCCCTGCTCGTTCGGGGCCTCTGGTACAGCGCGACCATTCTCGGGATCCTCGGCTGCCACGAACTCGGGCACTACTTTGCCTGCCGCTATTATGACGTTGATGCGTCGCTGCCGTTTTTCCTGCCGTTTCCGCCCCCGATGTTGACCGGCACGCTCGGGGCGTTCATCCGCATCCGCGAGCCGATTCCGCAGAAGCGCATGCTCTTCGACATCGGCATCGCGGGTCCGATCGCGGGCTTCCTCGTGCTCGTGCCCGCTCTGTTCATCGGACTCTCGCTGTCCCGCGTGGTCCCGCTGCCGACCGACTTTTCGGGACTCGAGCTCGGCGAGCCGCTGCTCTTCAAGTTTGCGGCGACCCTCATCTGGGGCACGGTGCCAGACGGCTACTCGCTGAACCTGCACCCCATGGCGTTCGCGGCATGGTTCGGCATGCTCGCCACGGCGCTCAACCTGTTTCCCCTGGGCCAGCTGGACGGCGGTCACATCGCCTACGCCGTCCTGGGCTCGCGCTCGACGTATGTGACCTTCGCGACGCTCGGCGCCGCGGTTGTGCTCGCCTCCTTCTCGAGCAGCTGGCTTGTCTGGACGATCCTGATGGTGGCGATGCTGTTCATGTTCGGCCCGCGGCATCCGCGCGTGTTCGACGAGCACGTGCCGCTCGACCGCTCCCGGCTGATCCTCGCCTTCGCGGCACTGGTGATCTTCATCCTCTGCTTCACCCCCACGCCGATCCAGCCGTTGGAACTGATCGGACGCTAGAGGACGCTGAGGGGGTCGATGTCGACGATCACGCGTCGCTGAAGCTCATGACGGCCCGCGATCGCGGCCTGCAGGGCTTCGCGGATCTTCCTTCGATGGGTTCCCTTGACCAGCACCTGCGACCGGTATTCGCCGCGACCGGCCCGGCCCGCCATCTGTGTGAGCAGCTGAAAGGTCCGCTCTGCCGCCCGGAAGTCGGCCAGCCCGAGTTCGCGCTTGACACGGCGTCGGCGCGAGTCATAGTGTTGGCCATTGTTTTGATATCGCTCCTTCAATTTGTCCACCTACGCGTGCGGACAGAGAACAAGGCTTTATGCAAACGGTCCTGCTGTTAGTCCTCATGGCACTTCCGGGGCTGGCACAGTCCTCCCTACCCCCCGGGTTTCCGACGACCAAACCTCCACCACCCGCCGTGCAGCGGCTGCTCGACAAGCAGAACCAAGGCGACACGCTGAGCAGCAACGAGCAGAAGTCCATTGACGACTGGCAGGAGCAGCAGGTCGAGGACCTGCAGCAGGAGCTGTTCAAGGCAGTGCAGTCCAGTCCGGCAGCCGCGGAGGCGATGGACCAGGCGGGCGTCTTTGCTTGCCCCAAAGGGCAGCCGCCGACACCGGCCGTCGCCGCACCCACGCGCCCCCAGTTCGAGAACCTGCTGGACCAGCTCAAGCGCGAGTACGGAAAGCTGGCCGGCGATCGCCTCAGCGCGGTGAACACGGCGCTCGTCTCCGCGAAAGCCGACGCTGCCGGCACCAACCTGGCTCTGCCGCTGACCCTGGCGGGAAACGCCCCGGCTGCGGTGTTCGCCACGGTCTGGAGCTGTGCCAGGAAGCCCGACAACGCCACCTTCGCCAGCAACCTGGGCTCGCTGCTGGACGGGGTGGGTGATGCGCGCGCTGGCGCGGTGCTGGCGTACGCGCTGGCACTGGGACCCTCCAACATCCTCCCCAATGCCAACCAGGGTTGGTACCTATTCAATCGCGGCCAGCTGGCGCAGGCGAAGGCCTCCTTCGAGAAGGCGGCGGAGCGGGGGCCGGACCTGGGGCCCGTGCTGCTGGGGCAGGGGCTCGTGGCCCACTGCCAGGATGACCACCGCCGGGCCGTTGATCTCCTCACCCGCGCGCTCTCGGTCGCCTCCAGCCGGGCCGGCGAGCAGGCGCTCAGCACGTCGCGGGCACGCGAGGCTGACCACGAGAACCAGGACCAGAACGACACCGACCCCGACGCCGTGCCCACGCCCCGGCGCGAAGACTGGACGAAAGACGTGCGCAAGCCGCACGTGGTGTTCGCCGAGCCGGTGGTGCCCGCAACCAACGACGAGCTCGTCACGGTGGGCGCGAAGAAGAACGGGGAGATCGTCGAGGGATACCGCCGGGAGGGGGAGGCGCTGATCGCCGGTCAGCAGGCGCTCAACCCCAACGCCGGCGGCGACCGGGCCCCGACGCTCACGGCGACCTCCGTGACGTACTACCGCGGTGACGACGCGATGGCCGCGCTCGCCCGCGCCCAGTACACCGCCTATGCCGCCCGGATCCGTGCCGTGCGCGCGCCCTTTGAGCGCGACTTCAACGACCAGCGCGAGCGCGTGGTGAAGCAGGTGGCAGCGATCTTCGAGGCAGCGGTGGCCGCTGGCCCTGCAAACGGCCCTCAACTGTTCTGCAAGAACGCTCGCTCGGTGCTCAACAGTGAATACGGGAAGTACAAGGCCAGCTGGGGCGGCACCTGGGAGGCTGAGCAGAAAGTGATTCGCGAGTACGGCGAGGTGGCATTTGCGACCATCTCGCGCATCCGCCACGATGATCTACGGGAGTACGTCGACAGTGAGCGGAAGTTGCACCTGGGGGTGATGGCCATGGACGGCCCGGGCGACATCATCGCGTGGGGGGCCACAGTCGGCGCAGGAATCCTGTCCTGCACCATCCCCGTCCCCGAAGTACCGGCCGTGAAGGTGGCGCCCCAGGAGGCGGCGGACAACGCGCCCTGCCCCCAGTTCCTGCAGAACGGCATCGGCGTCAGCCTGGGCGTCGCGTCGGTCAGCATGGACTGCGAGAAGATCGCCGTCCAGGCGGGCGAAGGGCTGATCGGCCGATTCGAGCAGAACTATGTCAAGCACGAGCAGACCTACTACCTGGGGGTCGGACTTGAGGCGACGGCAGGCGTGGGGCCCGTCAGCGCAGGCGCGGGTGGCTCCGCGGGCGTGTTCATCACCTGCAGCGGCAACAGGGTCCGCGATATTGGTGTCCAGGGCAGCAGCAGCGCCATGGTGCCGGGGTTGTCAATGGAGGCCTCGGGCACGGCGGCCGCGGTCAGCGGCCCCAGCGGCTCGTTCTCGGCCGGCGTGGCCTTTTCCGAGATCTGATTGCCTGTTGAAAAGGTGGTCTTCAATCTTGCGCCTGGATGCTCGGGTTCTCGTCGACACAAACGGCCACGGCATTATCCGCCGGTGTCACTGCTTGACCAGCTCCACGCGCCGATTCTTGGCGCGCCCGGTCTCCTCGCCGTTGCTGGCGACGGGCGTGAGGGGTCCGACGCCATCCGACTGGAGCCGCGCCGGCGCCACCTTGTACGTGGTCGTGAGCGCGGTCACGACCGACTGCGCGCGCCGCTTCGACAGATCGAGGTTTTGCGCGAGCGTCCCCACGTTGTCGGTATGACCGACGACGTACAGCTTCAGGGTGGGACTCTTGACCATGAGCGCGGCGATCTCCTTCAAGGCCCCGCCGGATGCGGGCTTGAGGTCGGCCTTGCCGGTGTCGAACAGGATCTCGTACACGGCCACGTGCCCCACGCGGTCGAGGTCCTTGTCGAGCGCGTCGACGGAGATCTTCACGAGCCCAGTCTCCATCGGCTTCACTTCAACGACGACGATCTTCGTTTCGATCGTCATGGCATGCAGCGCCACGTACACGTCCCCTTCGGGGCGCGCGAGTTTGGCGGCCAGGTACCTGGCGTCATCCCCGTAGGGCAGGTACCCCAACCCCTTGAGCCCGATTTGCCCGCCGCACTGCTCGCCCTTGCACGTGAAGAGCGTCTCGAAGCCGGCCTCTTTCAACCCGCCCTCGTAGTTCCGGAAGATCTCGAGGGTCGAGCGACCCTGGGGACTCGAGTAGGATAACATCGTCACCTTGCCCTCGAGGTGCTCGGACTTCGACATCTTGCCGGCCTTGCTCGGCCCGGTCGGCATGTCGAACTCGTCAAAGGCCGAGACTAGGGTGGCCTGGTACGTCTGCGAGCCCGGATACGCTGGCACGAGCGGATGCCCCGATGGCGGGGTTTGTGCGGCCGCTGACGCGGCGAGGCACGCCGCAGTCAGAATTACGCCAGCGCTGAAATGTCGCCTCATGGTTCTCTCCTCCTGGTGGAACGTGGTGCGCCAAGAGCCTACCACGGACCGCGCGCGACGGCCGGCAGACGATAGCAAACATCAGGGGCCGGCCGAGGTTGTCGGAACATCACGCCCGTTCTCGGACGCCCTGACACAGACCTGCCCCCCTGGCAGCGTCGCGATGAGCCTCCTTCACACAGAGAGACGGGCCAGAAACGTCGAGGTCTTCTCCAACGCTTCTCTGAGCACGCGTGGGTTGTTCGCGTAGCCGATCCTGACGTAACCCTCCATGTCCATGACGCTGCCTGGCGTGAACAGGACGCCCTCGGATTCGAGCAGTTTCACGCATAGGTCCCTGGAGGGCATGTCGAAGGCGTATTTCAGCAGGGCCGTGGTTCCCGATCTGGGCTTGACGTACGAGATCGCAGGCTCGCTGGTCACCCACGCATCCAATATCGCGAGGTTCTGCTGCACGATCGCACGGTTCCTGCCAAGAATGGCATCCCGGTGCTCCAATGCGATACAGGCGAACAGGTCGTCGATCATCCCGACGCTGATGGTGTTGTAGTCCCGGTGGATGGAGACCTCTCGGATCAGCTCCACGGGACCGGTGATCCACCCGACGCGCAGGCCCGCCAGCGAGAACGACTTCGACATGCTCCCCGTGCTGATCCCTCGCTCATAGAGATCGGCCATGGACTCCGTGAATCCGCTGCCTTCCTGGTCGATGCCGCGGTAGACCTCGTCGCAGAGCACGTAGGCGCCGCAGGCGGCGGCGATCCGAGCCACCTCCTGGAGGAAGGCCCTGTCCATGAGCGATCCGGTCGGATTGTTGGGATTGCTGATGGCAATCAGTCGTGTTCTTCCGTTCGCCAGCCGCTTCAGCTCGTCGAGATCGGGCAGGAATCGGTCTTCCTCCCGCATCCGGAGAATCCGGACATCCGCCCCGTAGCATTCCGGAATCGAATAGTGCTGCTGATAGGTTGGCAGCGCGGAAATGACGCGATCGCCGGGCTCCACCAGCGTCTCGTAAACGAGGGCATTCGCTCCGACCGCGCCGTGGGTCACGATGATGTTCTCCCGCGCCTGCCTCGCGTACAGCGAAGCCACGTGATCCCTCAGGCGGTCCGAGCCCTCGATCGCGCCGTAGGTCAGCTTGAGCGGACCCAATGCCTGCAGGATCGTCTCCCGCTTGCCTGCAATCTCGAGAAGCTCATCGAGCGTCAGCGATTCCACGCAGGTTTCCGCGAGGTTGTACGTACACTTGGCCTCGTAGCGGTTCATCCAGATCTCGAGGCCGAACTCCCGGATTCTCATGATTTCCTCGCAGGCGGCCCCGCCGCCACTTCGTTCAGCAACGTATACACCATCGCCAGGACCACGAACGGCAGCGTCATCACATCCTCAGCTTCCCGGCTTAGAGCACTGAAAGCGGGTCGATGTCGACGATCACGCGTCGCTGAAGCTCAGGACGGCCCGCGATCGCGGCCTGCAGGGCTTCGCGGATCTTCCTTCGATGGGTTCCCTTGACCAGCACCTGCGACCGGTACTCGCCGCGCAGCCGGCCGAGGGGCGCTGGCGCGGGGCCAAGCACGCGGATCTCGTCCCGCCCGGCGTCCGCCGCCCTCAACCGCTGGGCCAGATCCGCCGCATCGTCCAGGGCCCCGGCAAACGTGCGGGATCGCACAACAATGTTGACGATCGAGAGGAGCGGCGGATAACGCATCGCGCGCCTGAAGGCCATTTCCTTGTCGAAGAACGCCGGGTAGTCCTGCCGGCAGGCGAGTTGAATGCTGTAGTGCTCCGGGTAGAGTGTCTGCACGATGGCTTCGCCCGGCTGGCCGCCGCGGCCGGCCCGGCCCGCCACCTGCGTCAATAATTGAAAGGTCCGCTCTGACGCCCGAAAATCGGCCAGCCCGAGACCGACGTCGGCCGACACGACGCCGACCAGCGTGACGCGCGGAAAATCGTGGCCCTTGGCAATCATCTGCGTCCCGACGAGCACGTCGATCCGGCCGTCGCGGAACTTCGACAGCACGGCGGAGAGCGCGCCCCTGCGCCGGGTGGCGTCGCGGTCGAGCCGCGCCACGCGCGCATCTGGACAGGCGTTCTTCACTTCGGCCTCGACGCGCTCGGTGCCAAACCCCGCCTGCTCGAGATACGGCCCGGCGCAGTGGGGACACGCCTGCGGCAAGCGCACGGCGTGATTGCAGTAGTGGCAGCGAGCCCGGCGAGCGGCGCCGTCGCCGTGCACGACGAGCGACACGCTGCAGTTGGGACAATCGAGCGTGCCGGCGCACTGGCGGCAGAACACCGCGGTGGCGAATCCCCGCCGGTTCAGCAGCACGAGCGCCTGCTCGCCCCGGTCGAGCCGCAGCTGGATGCCCTCGCGCAGCGCGCGGCTGAGGATGACGTCCGGGCCTTCGGCCGCGTACGCCTCGCGCATGTCGACGATGATCACCGACGCGAGCGGCCGATCGAACACGCGGCGCTCGAGCACGATGCGCTCGTACCTTCCGCTGACGGCGTTGTGGTACGACTCCATCGAGGGCGTCGCCGACCCGAGCACGACCACCGCTCCCGCGCGCTGGCCGCGCACGATGGCGACATCCCGGCCGTTGTAACGGGGGCTCTCATCCTGCTTGTACGACGCGTCGTGCTCCTCGTCGACGATGATCAGGCCGACGTGTTCGAGCGGGGCGAACACCGCGGACCGGGTGCCGACCACCACGTCGATGTCGCCGCGCCGGATCCGCTGCCACTGATCGTGGCGCTCGCCATCGGAGAGTCCACTGTGCTGGATCGCGACGCGCTCGCCGAACGCCTGCCTGAAGAGCGCGGCCACGGCGGGCGTCAGGGCAATCTCCGGCACGAGCATCAGCACCCGCCGCCCCGCGGCCCGCACGGCTGCGGAGAGGCGAATGTAGACCTCGGTCTTGCCGCTGCCGGTCACGCCGTGCAGGAGCGCCACGCGGAACCGGGCCGCCGACGTAAGCGCTTCGAGCCGAGCGAGCGCGCTCGTCTGCTCGTCGGTCAACTGGCGATCGCGGCCGGTGTCGATCGGGGTCAGTGTCGGGTCTGACCCGGGTCCGCCCACGATTTGCCCCATGACCGCCGCTCCGTCCGAGGCAAACGGATCGCGGTCGACACGGTCCTGCCGCAGGCTGACGAGCCCCTGCCTGGCCAGGCGCCCGAGGGTGTCGGACGCGAATCCCCGGCGGGCGAGCTCGGCCGTCGGCACGCCCGTCGGCGTCCCGGCCAGCACGTCGAGCGCCCCGCGTTGTCCGACGGTCAGTGCCCGCCCTTCGACACGCGCCGGACCGGCGCTCGCATCGAGCGCGTCCAACCCCGACGCCGTGATCGCGGCAACGCGGGTGGTCTTGTGCGCGTCGGCCCTTCCGCCTCGCGCCATCGGCGGCAGCAGCGCGGGAATCGTGTCGCCGACGCCCGCGGCGTAGTACTCCGCCGTCCACTGCGCCAGCGCCACCACCTCCGGCGGGACGAACGCCTCGGTGTCGAGCACGCGCGCAACGGACTTGACGTCTCGTTCCCCCGCCCCTCCAGCCGTCTCCACCGGCCCGCCGATCTCGACGACGATACCGGTGACCGTGCGCGTGCCGAGGGGAACGACGACCCTCGCGCCAACCACCGGCGGAGCTAGATCGTCCGGGACGCGGTACGTCAGGAGATCGAGGTTGGGAACGGGGACGGCGACGCTTATCAGCACCTTGAAAAGGAGAACTCAGAAGTCAGGACTCAGCATTCAGCACGCAGAAGTAGTATGCCCGAACATTGTCCGTCTGCTTCGGGAGGGCGCTTATTGGGCCGGCCCACCGGCCTCCGCGGAGCCGGCGCTCGAAGCCGTCGCCTCCGTCCGCGCCGATTTCAGACTCACGCCCATCGCGCGAGTCCTACCCGGCCTGGCTTCGCAGGGCCTACGGACGTCGCGCTCGAAATCGGCGCTCCCTCCGGCACGGCTTCGAACTGACGCTCATCGCGCCGCTCCGAGTCGGCCATGTCCCGGCCCAACAAGCGCTTTCCGTGATTGCGGTTCGAGTTCTCAGTTCCAGCTTCTCAGTGCTTCAGTCGCCGGCGAGCAGTTTCTTGGCGAGCTTCATGTCTTCCCAGACGTCGCGCTTGGCGGACGGATTGCGCAGGAGGTACGCCGGATGGAAGGTCGGGATGAGCCTCGCGCCGCGGTACTCGTGGACGCGCCCGCGCAGGCGTGTAATCGGCTCGATCGATTGCAGCAGCGTGCGCGCCGCGAACGTGCCGAGCGCGACAATGACCTTTGGTTTGATGAGGTCGATCTGCTGAAACAGGAACGGCTCGCACGTCCCGACCTCGTCGGTTTCGGGATTCCGGTTCTGCGGCGGACGGCACTTGATCACGTTCGCGATGTAGACGTCCTCGCGTGTGAGGTCGATGGCCTCGATGATCCTCGTGAGCAGTTGTCCGGCGCGGCCGACGAACGGCACGCCCTGCGCGTCCTCGTCCGCGCCGGGCGCCTCGCCGACGAACATCAGGTCGGCCTCCGGATTCCCGACGCCGAACACGATCCGCGTACGGCCGAGCGTGTGCAGTTTACAGCGCGTGCAGTCGCCGATATGGACGCGGAGCGCCGCCAGCGCCTCGGCAGGAGTCTTCGCCACGGTCATGGGTTCCTGAGGCGCGAGGTCTGCGCGCACCCGCCAGGCGGGGTCGCGGCTGACGCCGCGCACGCCAAGTTCAGCGGCGAACGCCAGATGTTCTTTAAGTTGATCGCGGTCCACGTCAGGGTCCTGCCGGACGGGCCGTGAGCAGCTGTTCCACGCGGTCCAGAATCTCCGCCGCGATGCGCGCCTTCGACTGCAGCGGAATCGACTCGGCGCCGTCCGGCCCGACGATCGTCACTTCGTTCGTGTCGACGTCGAATCC
>Ga0214473_10006691_pt1 | contig 13726 bp, 10 predicted proteins | sample RVTome_7_FD_203509 | JGI IMG/M metagenome (GOLD analysis project Ga0214473, IMG submission 203509) | Soil microbial communities from uranium-contaminated site in the Upper Colorado River Basin, Wyoming, United States - RVT98D197 | ecosystem: Environmental > Terrestrial > Soil > Contaminated >... | reverse complement strand
TCTTCGAGCTCGAGCTCCGCCAGCGCCTCTACCATCACGACCGCTTCGGCGACGACACCGTGATGGAGCGGGAGTGGATCGTGCACAAGGCGATCCACCGCAGCGGATGGGGGCTCGAGCCGCGCTTCCGGAGGAGCGGCACCGAACGGGGAGCCTGGGGCTTCGATCCGGTGATCCTCGCGCCGGTGGACCTCGAGCAGCTGCGTTTCCCGGAGATCTCCCACGACGAGGCCGAGACGGAGCGGCGGCTCGAGATCGCCGGGGAGCTCTTTGGCGACATCCTCGAGATCAAGCTCAAGGGCATCGCCCACCTCTCCTACCACCTGATGCTCGAGTACACCTCGCTGCGCGGCCTCGAGCAGGTGATGATCGACATGCTGGAGGCGCCGGAGATGCTCCACCAGGCGATGCGCTTCTTCACCGAGGGCCACCAGCGCATCCTCGAGCAGTGCACCCAGCAGAACCTCCTCTCGCTGAACAACGACTCGACCTACAACAGCACCGGCGGAAACGGCTACACGGGCGAGCTTCCGCCCGCCGACTGCGATCCGGAGCGGGTGCGCCCCTGCGACATGTGGGCGAGCGCCGAGGCCCAGGAGATGGCGGGGGTCTCGCCGCGGATGCACGAGGAGTTCATCCTTGTCTACGAGAAGCGCCTGCTCGAGCCCTTCGGCCTCACCGGCTACGGCTGCTGCGAGGATCTGAGCGGGAAGCTCGACCAGGTGCTCGCGGTGCCCCACATCCGCCGCATCTCGATCTCGCCCTTCGCCGACGTGGAGCGGAGCGCCGAGAAGCTGGGAGGCCGCGCCATCTTCTCCTGGAAGCCGCAGCCGGCGCATCTCACCGGGAGCTTCGACGCCGAGCGGATCCGCCGCTACCTCCGCCATACCCTGGAGGTGGCCCGCGCCCGGGGCTGCGTGCTCGAGATCATCCTCAAGGACACCCACACCTGCGAGAGCCGGCCCGAGCGCTTCACGCGCTGGCTCGAGATCGCGCGCCAGGAGATCGACCGGAGCGGTCAGCGGGAGAGCCGACATGGCCAGGAGTTGCCCCTGGGAGTGGCAGTCCGGGGGATGAAGAAGAGCAGAGGGGAGCCCCATGAAGATCACGGAGGCGGAGATCTTTGACATCCGGTTCGATCCGTCGGTCAGCCCCACCTCTGCCATCCAGATGGGAAAGCGACTCGAGGAGCCCAGGCCCTTCTTCTACGAGGAGCCCGTCGACGCCATGAACGTCGAGTGCATGAAGAAGGTCGCCGCCCATGCGGAGACCTACGACCTCCACATGCAGCCGCACAACTCCGGCGGCGTGGTCGCTACGGCGTGCGCCGTGCAGCTCGACTGCTGCATCCTGAACTTCATCATCCAGGAGTGGTTCCCCTATCATGGCGAGGACCTCTACCGCCTGGTGGATCGGGCTCTCGAGCCGCAGCTGGTCGATGGCTACCTCCCAGTGCCCCGCGATCCGCAACTCCGCATCGAGCTCGACGCTGCCGCCGCGGCCAGACAGAGCTGCGTCCGCGTGCGCTAGGAGGGACCGGCGAGCGGCAGGCCTTCTTCCGCTGCTCTAGGTCTGGGGCCCATGGAGGCCAGCACTGGCCCCAATCCCGAGCTCCGATTGGAGCCGAGAGAGCATGCTCCGGCAACCAAGCGAGTCCTTATCCACAGGCAACTGAAGCCGTAACTTGCCGATTCGTAACGTCCCTTGGAATACGTTCTCAATTCGCGTCTCATAGGGGAAGTTGCGGCGATTTCTTGCGCGCTTCTTGCCACGTGGCTGCCACTGCGGCCACTTCCACTTAGGAAACTCCGGAAAGTGTCTGTAAGTTTCCCCGCCCGCGGGACGGGCGACGCCCCTGTTTCGGGGCAACAGAGGCGGCGAAGATGCGTCAGGCACTGGAGATCACGAAAAGGGCAGTCCCCAACGCTCAGCGCGGCATTCCCTGCGCCGTCTTCGCGGTTGCTCATCCGTGTTCCTCCACATGCTATTCCGCCTTCGTCCTGAACGCCGTGGCGGCTGCCTTGCGTCGACACATGTGACTCAATTGGATCATCTTCCTTAGGAGGGACGTCGGGCGATGAAGGTCTTTCTCCTCGCGCTCTTCCTTCTGCTGGCTGCCAGTCGTTCGCCAGCCGTCGAGCTATCCTATCGATACTCCGGCGAGATTGTGGCCGCGCAGACGGCCTTTCAGGGATCCAGCCCGTTCGATCCACTTGAGGGCCGGGCGTTTTCTGGAAGCTTTACCTTCGACTCGGACGACCTCAGCTCGTTTTCTCCGGGCATGTCGAACTTCTACCCGGCGACGAGCGCCGACTTCCTCATCGACGGAGCGAACTTCGTCCAGTTCACGAGCTTTGACTGGCCACCGCTGATAGTCGACGACAACGGTCTCTTTCTGTCCGCGGACACGTCCGCCACCACAGGCCATGTGGCCGACTGGACCTTCGAAGGCGTCGACGTCGGCGAATCCATCGTCGGAGTTTACCTGAGCTTCTTCGAATCGGGTCTGCCGGAAACAATCATCGAGAAGTTAAACGAGGGCACTCTCACCGCTACCGACTTCACAGAGACTGGGATCTGGTTGTCGCTCGATGGGGTGCTCGTCCCGTTCACGCGGTATCTCAACGTGCAGGTCGTCGAGCAGACGGGGCCTGACCCCGGGGACTTCCAGATTCACGAGATCCACGGGGACATCACGTTCCTCGCCATTCCAGAGCCCGCCTCGGGGTTGCTTCTTGCGGCAGGCCTCGTTGCCATCATGCTCCGTCGGCGCGTTCACTAGTTCCCCGGAGGCGGCACGACCACCTCTTGGTAGGGGTGCCGCGTGCTCAACATGCCCGCGTAATGGAAAACATCCAGGGCGCTCTCGTAGAGAGCGCGCTCGATCTCGATTCCACCCGCCCAGGTCCCGAGCTTCTGGTAGTACTCGACGGCGGCGGCGGTCGCCTCCACGGCGAAGCTCGGGAAGAAGCGAGCCTCCGCCCGCGCCACCTCTCCGGGGTCGGCCGTGTTCACCCACTCGCGCGCAGCCCGGTACGCCGCCGTGAACCGCCTTGCCTCGTCCGTCGCGGGCCAGTCCCACCGGCAGACGAGGCTGCTGAAGGCTGTCGGCCCCACCGCCTCGCCGACCGACGCCACGATGTGGCCGATCCGTTCGTGCTCGAGCTGCTGCGGAAAGGCGCCCTGCTCGTGAAAGAAGTCGCCCTGCCCGTCCCGCCACTGCCGCATCATCTCGTCGCCGCCAGGGGAGTCGATGCCCTCGAGCTCGCCCAGATCGATGCCCCGACGGAAGAGGCCGTAGCGCAGCATCGCCTCCGGCTGACCGCCGTGCACGTACAGGAACCTCTTGCCCCGGAGCTTCGACCAGTGGAAATCCGCGTCCGGCTCCCGGGAGGCGATGAGGAAGCCATCGAACCGGTTGATCTGAGCGAAGTTGGCGACGGGGGGCTTCAGCCCCCGTTCCAGAGCGATCCAGCTCGCCGAGACCGCAGCCTGCCCCACGTCGATCCTGCCCGACGACACCTCGGCGCCCGCCCAGGTTCCGGCGGCGGGAGGTGAGTACGTGCCGGTGAGGCCTTCCCTCTCGAGGAAGCCCCCCGCGATGGTGGCGATCAGGGGGCTGTAGAAGGCGGAGTGGCGAGACGCCATCAGCTTGATCTCGGCCAAGGGAGCACCTCCCGGGGTGTGGGGATCAACGTCGCCCCGCCAGTCTACCGCGGCGCGGGAGCGGGAGGATCGGAGTCTCGGGCAGTCGCCCTCGGAGCCCTCTCTCTATCCCGCTCGCTCGTCGCCTGCCGGATTCGCGAACCACTCGATCGCTTCGCGCCAGCGTTCTCCGCACGGGATTTCTCTGGTAGGATGCGCCGAATCGCTCTCGCGAGGCGAGCGTGGCTCGAGCGCGGTGTCCCGCCCCGCCCTTCGGATCGACCGCTGCGGAGAGGCTTCCGATGTCCCGAGGCAGAGCCCTGATCCTCGCCGCGCTCGACATCGGGACGACCAACGTGAAGGGCGAGTCGAGGGTGTACGTGGAGGGGCGGCTCGACCAGAAGGTCACGAGCCCCTCCCTCTCCCTCGGCTTCTCGAACGGCATGGTGCGGGTCGAGCGCTTCGAGGAGGCCACGCGGGAGGTGCTCCGCCAGATCTTCGCAGCCCTCGAGATCGGGCCGCACCTGGAGGATGGCGTCCGGCCGCGCCTCGCGATCGCCGAGCTCGGGGAGGCCTTCTTCGCCGTCGGTGCCGACGGAGAGGTGATCGGCGGAGTCCTCCACACCAGCCAGTCGCCCCTGGGGCGGAGAGTCGTGGCCGATCCGGGGAGATGGGACCTCGCCCGCATCCAGGAGGCGACGGCCAGGGATTCCGGGGTCGCTGCCACCGACGAGATGACCTCCATCATGCTGCTCGACTGGCTCGGCGAGGAGCCGGAGCTGCGGGAGAGGATCACCTGCGTCGCCTCAGCCGGCGGCTACCTGACCTCGCTCCTGACCGGACAGCGCGCCACCAGCATGTCGGCGCTCGGTCGCGAGGGCGTTGCGGACATGCAGAGCTCGGATCTCTCCCGCCGGATCCTCGATCTCTGCGGGTTCAACCCCTTGTGGTTCCCGCGCGTCGCTCCCTTCGGTCAGCCGGTCGCGACGATCAAGGCAGCCGAAGCCGAACGGCTCGGAGTACCACCCTCGCTCGTCTTCTATCCCCAGAGCCACGACCAGTGCGCGGCGTACGAGGCCGCGACCGCGCTCACCGGCCTCGAGTTCGGCGTCCGGACGATCCTCACGGGAACCGCGAACGGCATCTGCGCTCCGACCCGGGGGAGCATGACCGACGAGGTGATCCGGGCCATCATCGAGCAGGGCTACTGCTTCTACCCCGGCTTGCGCAAGGGCGATCGGGTGAGCCTCACCTACCATCTCGATGGCGAGCCGGAGGAGAGCCTGATCGAGCGGCTCGCCCCCGGGCGCGCGCGTGCGGATGCCTGCCAGGTGCTCGACCAGCTCGTCTACGACTCCTACATCCTCCAAAGGGAGCCGATCGAATCGACCTATCTCCCCTGCCGGCTGATGAGCTTCCCGGTGAATCGCTTCCCGCAGGACCGGAGCTTTACGGAGAGCTTCCGGTTTCTCCCCGGCCGGTCGGGGCCACTCGCCGACCGCTCGAGGCTACGGGACTCGATGGCGGGCAAGATCCTCTTCGTTCGCGCCGGGTACGAAGCCCACTGCCGGCTTCTCGAGGAGAAGCCGCAGGAGCGGCTCGTCGCCTACGGCGGCGGCCACGCGAAGTCGATCGTGGAGTTCCAGATGTACGCGGACATCCTGGGAAAGGAGATCCAGGTGATCAGCGGCGAGACCGGCCTCAAGGGGAGCATGCTGACCACGCTCACCGACGAGGAGCGCGCCGAGATCGTGCCGTCCCTGCAGGAAGAAACCAAGATCACGACCTATCGGCCGGACCCCGCGCGGGTCGCGGAGCTCGACCGCATCCATCCCCGCTTCCTGGAGCACCTGAGAGACCTCTATCCACATGTTCCTTGAGCTGCACCAGTGCAAGGGAGATTGATCACGCCCTCGAGAGCCGACCTGAGGCCGCTGCTCGACGATGTCTCCGAAGATCCGGGCCCTGACCTCCCCCGATCCGACGCCGCGCTCAGAGGATGGTGCCGGGGTTGAGGATGCCCTTGGGGTCGAAGACCTGCTTGATCCCCCGCATCAGCGCGAGCTCGGTCTCCGTCTTGGTCTTGAGGAAGAGCGACCTCTTCAGCGTTCCCACCCCGTGCTCGCCGCTCCCCGCGCCCCCCAGCTCGAGGGCGATGCGCGACATCTCGTCGAAGATCTCCTCCGCCTTCTCCGGCCAATCCTCCACCGAGACCCCCTCCGGCTTGAAGAGCCCGGAGTGCAGGTTCCCATCGGCGATGTGGCCCACGGTCGGGATGGCGATGCCGTACTCCCGCCCCATCCGCTCGAGCTCCCGCATCATCTCCGGGACCTTCGAGAACGGCACCACGATATCGCTGGTGAAGTAGGCGTTGGGACCGGCGCGCGCGACCCCCTCCGCGTAGTGCTCCCGGATCTTCCAGATGTCCCTCGACTGGCTCGGGGAGACCGCGATCAAGACATCGATCGCGCCCTCGGCCAGGCAGCTCTCGCCCGCCTTGCGGCAGAGCTCCTCCAGCTCCTCCTGGGTCTCCCCCTGGAGCTGGATGATGAGAAAGGCTCCCGCCCGGTCGCTGTCCTTGATGGGGAACGCGATCCCGTGGTGCTTCGCGGACTCGGTGAAGCAGAGCCGGTCCATGAACTCCACGGTCTCGGGGATGACCCCTTCCGAGAGGATCACCTCGGCCACCGCGCGCACCGCGGCCTCCGGATCCGGGAAGGGGACCAGCATGTCCATGATCTTCCCGGGAGCCGCAATCAGGTTGAGAACGATCCTGGTGAAGATCCCGAGCGTGCCCTCCGACCCGATCATCAGATCGAGGAGGTCGTACCCCCAGGTGCTCTTCCGGAATCGACCTCCGACCTCGATCACCTCTCCGCTCGCGAGGACCACCTCCAGCCCCAGCACGTGGCGCCGGGTGTTGCCGTAGCGGACCACCTTCCCCCCGCCCGCGTTGGTGGCCACGTTCCCGCCGATGAAGCTGCTCTCCGTGCTCATCGGGTAGCCCGCGTACATCAGCCCTTCCTCTGCGACCCGCCGGCAGAGGTCGCTCGTCACCACCCCCGGCTCCACCACCGCCACCCTGTCCACCCGGTCGACCTCGAGGATGCGGTTCATCCGTTCCAGCGAGAGCGAGATGCCCCCGTGCGTCGGAACCGCGGCCCCGGCCAGGCCGCTTCCGGCACCCCTCGGTGTCACCGGAATGGTCTCCCGGGTGGCGAGCTTCATGATCTCGGAGACCTGCTGCGCGCTCTCCGGCTTGACCACCACCTCCGGCGTCCGCCCCTTGCCGTGGAGCAGCGCAAGGATGTCGGAGCCGTAGGGTCTCAGCTTCTCGGGATCGCCGGAGATCACCGCCTTCTCACCCACGATCCGCTCGAGCGCGCGGATCGTCGCAGGCGTGACCTTGCCGTATTCCTTCTCCAAGTGACGTACCTCTGCCGGGATTCGAGCGAAGGCCCTTTGGCAACGGAACTGCCCCAAGGGTAACGGAGGCGTTACCCTCGGAAAAGCGGCAACCGACGGGATCGAGACGCGGCGGCACGATTTCCCCCTGCTGCCTGCCCCCGAAGGTCAGCCAAGCTCCCGGACTGCCTCCAGCATCGCAACGATGTTCTCTACCGGAGTCCCGGCCTGGACGTTGTGGATCGTATTGAATACGAAGCCGCCGCCCGGCGCGAACACCTTGCAGCGCTCCCTGACCTGATCCCGGACCTCGTCGGGCGTTCCGAACGGAAGCGTCTTCTGCGTGTCGACGCCGCCGCCCCAGAAGGCGATCCGGTCGCCGTAGGTCTGCTTCAGGTGCTCGGGGTCCATGCCCCTGGCCGAGCACTGCACCGGGTTCAGGATATCGAAGCCGCACTCGATGAAGGACGGGATGAACCTCTCCACCGCGCCGCAGGAGTGCTTGAAGGTCCGCCAGCTGGTGTGGCGGTGGATCCAGTCGTTCACCCGCGCGTAGTAGGGCATGTAGAGCTCGCGGAACGTCTCCACTGAGCAGAAGGCCGAGGTCTGGGTGCCGAAATCGGTGCCGCAGACGAAGAGCGCGTCCAGGGCGTCGCCGATCCCGGCGTGGACCCTCTCGAGGTTCGCGAGCGCGTACTCGCACTGGGCGGAGAAGACGGCATGGAGGTAGTCCCTCCGCGAGACCGTCGACATGTACCACTCGGCGACGTCGCGGATGCCCTTGGGATGCTTGAGGAACGGCGCCGGCACGAGCGCGATGTCGCCGAAGGCCGTGCCACCGATATTGCCCACCACGAACCGCCCCTTCGATGCCGCCTCCCGCGCGGCGCTCAGCATGTGGGAAAGCGCGGCGTCGTCGATCGGCCCGAATTCCTCGAGGTTGTCCAGCGGGTCGAGCTGGGCGTCGTCGATCGGCTCCTGGCGAACGATCGCATCGAAGAAGTGGCCGCCCTTCGGCATCCTGCCGCTGGGCGGAGCGCTCGTGTCACCCTGCGGATGGATCAGGATGCTGCCGCCGGCGCCGACCGTGGTTCGAAAGTGCTCCGACACCAGGACCTCGAGGCCCTGCTGCGTTCGCCACGGCTTCCAGCTCTGGTTCGGGAAGCCGAAGATCGTCTGATAGGGTGGCACTCCCTGCGTATCGATTTCCATCGCTTCGGCGAGATCGTCATCGATCCAGCCCAGCATCTGGTAGGGCTCGTGGACCTTCACCGGCCTCTTCTCGAGGCCATAGTGGTCCCGCAGGGCGGCCACGCAGCTCACGTGGACTCCGGTGGTCGCGGTGCTGCCGAAGTCGAGGGGAATCCGGTCGGGCTCGCGGTGCTCCAGCGCCGCCAGGACTCTCTCCCTGCTGTTCATGATTGCCTCCAGAGGGTCGGGATCTTGCGAGGCCATCTCCGCCTGGCGTTCGGAACGGTCTTTGGTCCTGATCCGGAGCAGGTCGGGCGTCTCTCTCCCCCGTGAGCAGGCCGACAGTGATCCATTGGAGTATAAGTGAGCGAATCGGTACCTGGAGAGCTGCAGGATGGACGAGATCGCGTCCTACGGCCGCCGCTGCGACGCGCGGCCCGCTCGCGGGTGAGCTGGACCCGGGGGATTTCGTTCCCCTCGTTCTCCGAACCCATGCAGGGCTGCCGCCCCGGGCGCCTTTGGCGGCGCGGAGCGACCGGCTGGCCTTCAGCCGCTTCGCCGGATAGCTTCTCGCCCGGAAGCGGAATCGGAAAGCGGAAGCCGGCGGACTGCGGTGCGGATGATGAGCTCGAGCGGAGCGGATCTCGGAACCTTCTTCAACCCCGCGAGCATCGCGGTGGTCGGCGTCTCGAGGAAGGTCGGCGCCTTCGGAGGGGCGCTCTTCTTGCGCAGGTATCGCGAAGCGGGCTTCAAAGGGGCGCTCTATCCGATTCACCCCGAGGCCGGCGAGATCGGCGGGATGAGAGCCTACCCGAGCCTCTCCTCCCTCCCCGAGGTTCCCGAGCTGGTGATCGTCGCGGTGAAGGCGGAGCTCGTCCCCTCGCTCTTGGAGGAGTGCGCGCGGATCGGCACGCGCCACATCCACATCTTCGCCTCCGGCTTCAGCGAGATCGGCACCCGCGAGGGAGCGGATCTCGAGCGGCGGGTCGCGGCGATCGCCCGGGAGAAGGGGCTCCTGGTGATCGGCCCCAACTGCATGGGCCCCTACTGCCCTTCGTCCGGCCTCACCGCGTGGGGAGCGGTGCCGGGCAAGCCCGGTCCGGTCGGCGTGATCTCGCAGAGCGGCGGCCTGACCCAGCGCCTGACCGAGTACCTGTGCTCGCTCGGGATCGGGACCGAGAAGGCGGTGAGCATGGGCAACGCCACCGTTCTCGGCGCCCCCGACTACCTCGAGTTCATGGCCGAGGACGACCGGATCCGAGTCATCGGCATGTACCTGGAGAGCATCCGCGACGGCCGGAGGCTCCTGCGGCTCGCGCGCGAGGTCGGGAGAAAGAAGCCGATCGTGATCTGGAAGGGCGGAGTGAGCGATGCCGGCGCACGGACCGTCGCCTCGCACACGGGCTCGATGGCCGGGGAGCGGCGGCTCTGGGATGCGCTCTTCCGCCAGTCGGGTGCGGTCCGGGCCGGCTCGATGAACGACTGGGCCGACGCGCTCCTCGCCCTCTCGCTCCTGCCCGCGCCGCGGGGCAAGGGCGTCTTCCTGATCGGCGGAGGAGGAGGGTCGAGCGTCGCCAACGGCGACACCTGCGTCGAGTACGGCCTCGAGGTGCCCCGGCTCTCCGAGCGGAGCATGGAGCGGCTGCGCGAGACCGTGCCGGTCGCCGGCTCGATCGCCGGAAATCCCCTCGACGCCTGGCGGATCTTCGACGATTCCGAGTATCTGCTCGAGATCCTGCGGCTCGCCTACGCCGATCCCAACGTCTCGATGGTGATCGTGGATCGGATGGTCCCGAGGGCCGCCTTCCACATGACCGGCGACGCCTCGCTTCCCCAGGAGGTCGCGGACTTCGTCGTGAAGAGCGAGAAGCCCACCGTCTTCACCATCGACTGCGACGGCGGCGACGCGGATCTGGCCGGCAGGGGCACTGCGCTTCGCGCGGAGATCTGCCGGGCCGGGATCCCGGCCTATCCGTCGCTCAGGCGGGCCGCCTGGGCGCTCGCCAGGCTCCACGCCCATCGCGTCCACCGGGCGGCCGCCGCCTGACCCGGCGTCGCGATCGCCGCCTTGCCCGGAGGCCGCGTTTCGTCTAAGAGTGGCCGGTTGATCTTCCCGAGATGAGGCTCCCGATGACCGAATCCAATGCCTTCTACCAGTTCACCGGAACCCGCGGCTACATCGCATCGCCCCCGCTCGTCGATGCCGTCAACTGCGCGATCGCGCTCGAACGGCCGCTCCTCGTCAAGGGGGAGCCCGGCACCGGGAAGACGCTCCTCGCCCTCCACGTGGCGGAGGCCCTCGGGCTCCCGATGGAATCCTGGCACGTGAAATCCACCTCGAAGGCCGCGGAGGGGCTCTACGTCTACGACACCGTCCAGCGCCTGAACGATGCCCGCTTCGGCGACGGCAACGTCTCCGACATCCGGAGCTACATCAAGTATGGACCGCTGGGGCGCGTCTTCGCCGCCCGGGATCGCCAGATCCTCCTGATCGACGAGGTCGACAAGGCGGATATCGAGTTCCCGAACGACCTGCTGCTCGAGCTCGACGAGATGCGCTTCACGGTGTTGGAGACCGGCGACCAGGTCGTCGCCGCGCAGCGGCCCATCGTGATCATCACCTCGAACAACGAGAAGGAGCTCCCGGACGCCTTCCTCCGGCGCTGCGTCTTCCACTTCATCGAGTTCCCGGACCGCGAGCTGATGAAGGAGATCATCGCGGTCCACCACCCGAATCTCGACGCGGTGCTCCTCGATCAGGTGCTGATCAAGTTCTACTGGCTGCGCGAGCAGAACGATCTCCGCAAGAAGCCCTCCACCTCCGAGCTGATCGACTGGATCGCGGCGCTCCTCCGCTCGGGGATCGACGTCGCGAAGATCGAGTCCCACATCCCCTTCCTGGGATCGCTGCTCAAGAACGAGCAGGACACCGACGCGCTCGAAGCCTACCGGGCGAGAGGCGGCGCCCTGCCGAAGAGCTGGCGGGAGCTCGGCCCCCGCTACAACCTGTAGGCCGGGCGCGGCGTGTTCCTCGACCTCTTCTACGAGCTGCGTGGGGCCGGCGTCCCGGTCGCCATGCAGGAGTGGATGACCTTGATGGAGGCCCTGGAGAAGGGGCTCCACGGCTCGAGCCTGCTGCGCTTCTACCACCTGGCGCGCGCCTGCCTGGTGAAGAGCGAGACCTACTTCGACGCCTTCGATCGCGTCTTCGCCCACGTCTTTCACGGCGTGGAGGGCGAGCTCGAGGTGAGCGAGGAGCTCCTCGAGTGGCTGCGGGATCCCAAGAACTATCAGCCGCTCACCCCGGAGCAGCGGGCCGCCCTCGAGCGGCTCTCCCGCGACGAGCTGATGCGCCGCTTCCTCGAGACGCTCGCGAAGCAGACGGAGCGCCACGACGGGGGCGGGCGCTGGATCGGAACCGGCGGGCACTCGCCCTTCGGTCACGGCGGAGAGCATCCGACCGGGATTCGCGTCGGAGGGCCGGGCCGCAACCGCTCGGCGATGAAGGTGGCCGAGGAGCGCCACTTCAAGGACTACCGGACCGACCTGACCCTCGATCTCCGGCAGACGAAGGTTGCGCTCCGGCGCCTGCGCCGGCTCACCCGTCAGGGGCCAGCGACCGAGCTCGACTTGGGCGAGACCATCGACGAGACCTGCCGCAACGCCGGCGAGATCGAGCTGGTGTTCCGGCCGGAGCGGCGCAACAACGTGCGGGTGCTGCTGCTGATGGACGTGGGCGGGTCGATGGATCCCTTCTTCCAGCCGGTGAGCCGGCTGGTGACGGCCCTCCACGAGGAGCGCGGCCTCCGCGACCTCCGCGCCTACTACTTCCACAACTGCATCTACGATCACGTCTACACCGGCGCAGGGCTCTGGCACCGGGACGCCCTCCCCACCGGCGACCTCCTGCGCCGCTTCGACGAGCGCTGGAAGCTCGTGATCGTCGGCGATGCGGCGATGCACCCGGGCGAGCTGATGCAGTCTTTCGGCAACATCGACCCGAGGCGCGAGACCGAGACGCCGGGGATCCAGTGGCTGCGCCGGCTGACCGAGCACTTCGACCGCAGCGTCTGGATCAACCCCGACCCCCCGAAATCCTGGGACAAGACGCGCACCGTCCAGGTGGTCCGGCGCCTCTTCCCGATGTTCCATCTGAGCGTCGACGGCATGCACGACGCGGTCGCGGCTCTGGTGGGCGCCCGGACCAATTGACGCAGAGGCCGCGCTCCTCGCGTGACCCCTCCGGTGGGCGCTCTACTCCCAGGTGACCCTGATCGGCTTTCGATCCACCGTCTTGAAGAAGGTGAGCTTCGGGTATCCGAGGATCAGGGTGCTGTAGACCTCGTGGCCTGCGGGCAGCTTCAGCTCCTCGCGGATCGGCGGATGTGCACTGCTCGCGTTGGTGAAGAGGCCGATATAGCAGGTCCCGAGCCCCATCGTCATCGCGGTCATGCTGATGGTCTGCGCGGCGATCACGCAGTCGTCCTTGGGCGTCGTGGCCGCGCCCGACGAGTGAAAGACGATCACCGCCGGAGCCCCGTAGAAGATCACGTCCAGGCCGATCTTTCGCGCGATCTCCATGCCCTTGTAGCGCGAGAGGTTCGCGTGGAGATCGCGCACCGACTTCGGAACCTCCTCGCCGGCGGCCTCGTGCCGCGCGACCCGCGCCTCGACCTCGCCCATCAGGCCGATGAAGTAGTCCATGGTATGGCTCGAGAGCCGGGCGATCTTCTCGCAATCCTGGATAATCTTCAGCTCGACGGCCTGCCGATTGCTGCCGGTGGGGGCGTAGCGGCATACCTCCGCCAGCGTCTCGAGATCTTCGCGCCGGAGCTTTCTCTCCTTGAAGTGCCTGTGGCTCCTCCGCTTCCGGATGAAGTGGATGAACTCCCCCGTGTCGAAGTTGAGCCCGCGGTCGACGGGCAGGAAGTTCTCCGCGTTCATCTGGTGATGGACGACGGCTCCGGTCGGGCATAGCGCGACGCAGTGACCGCAGAGATTGCAGTTCTCTTTCGTGGCATGGACGGTCATCTTCTCGTTCTGAACCGAGAAGCACCGCATGCACCTGAGCGCGCAGAGCCCGCAGTCGTTGCACGCCTCGCTGTCGATCGTCACCCAGCTCATGACTCCCACCCCTGCTCGAATTCAGCTCGCTTCCGCTCGCGCCCCACCCCTGCGCGATCTCGGAAGGAGTGATTACCAGACCCGAGCTTCGAGGTCACCCGCCCTAGCGACCGGCGGTGCGAAGCCGGCGCACGCCACCGATCGCGGCCGGTCAGCTCCATTGCCTCGGGCGGCAACTTCTGAGGGCTGGACGGATATGCACAACTGTGCATATACTGCGGGCCGTGGTGCAGTAGGACCGGCAGAAGGCAGATGCCAACCGTGCGAAACACGGCGTCGACTTCGCCGATGCAGCAACGGTGCTGACGGATAACCTGGCCCTCACCAGACCCGATGACAACCCAGAGGAGGAACGCTTCGT
>Ga0214473_10006690_pt1 | contig 13726 bp, 8 predicted proteins | sample RVTome_7_FD_203509 | JGI IMG/M metagenome (GOLD analysis project Ga0214473, IMG submission 203509) | Soil microbial communities from uranium-contaminated site in the Upper Colorado River Basin, Wyoming, United States - RVT98D197 | ecosystem: Environmental > Terrestrial > Soil > Contaminated >... | reverse complement strand
CTCCGCTCACCAGGAGCCCCAGGAGCACGACCGGTACCGACAGCCGGTAGAGGCTCATCCCCCCGGCCTTCGCCGCGGTGAGCTCGCTCGTCTTGGTGAAGATGGCGAAGTTCACCAGAGTCGCCATCAAGGTCCCGAGCGGAAGCATGAAGAACAGGATCTGCGGCTGCTCGAACGCGAGGTACTGGAAAACCAGCTTCCCCTTGATTCGGTTCTGGAAGGCGTCGGCGATGACGTCGATGAGGAGTCCGAGAACGTAGACCACCACCAGCGCCGCGAGGATCAGGAAGAAATAACGCGTGAACTCCCGCGCGACGTACCGGTCCATGGTGTTGGGGAAGCGGAGAGAGAATCGCGGCACCCGCAGAATCACCACCGGACGATTCGCTCTGGCCGGCGCCGGAGGACGACCCAGGCGCGCGCCGACAGCTCGGGCGAGGCCCGAGAGGGAGGGAAGGCCAATCGGGGCCTCGCGGGCGGCGCGCACCAAAAGGAACACGGCCCCGGCCCCCAGCACCAGGTTCGCGGCCCACATCCCGAGAAGCGGCGAGAGTCGTCCGTTGTTGGCCATACTCTCGCCCACGTCGATGAGGACGTAATACGTGAAGAGGATAGAAAGGCTCGCGACGAACCCCCACGATCGGCCGTCGCGCCGATTGCGGATGCCGAGCGCGAGCCCGAGGACTCCGAATACGAAGCAGGCGAAGGGGATCGAGAACTTCTTGTGGATCTCGGTCAGATAGACGGGAAGGCCGGTCTCGACGTACGCCGTCTGGAGCTGGGCGAGACCGAGCTCGCGCGCGCCCCGGGGCACGTCGAAGTCCTCCGGCGGGAAGAAGCTCGCGGTCGGAAGCGGGAGCCAGATCTCCGCGGAGACCTGTCGCTGGTAGTCGTCGGGCTCGTTCTGCGATACCTGATGGAGCTCCGCGTTCTTGAGGTAGAAGGATACCGTCCTCTCGTCGCGGTTGACGAGGAGCCGCCCCTCCTCGGCGAACGTGACCCGCGGCGAATCCGGCGTCGCGAGATCCGCGAGGATGACGTTTTGCCAGTACTCGGCGCCGGTGGGCGTGTCCATGACCAGGAACATGAGGTTGGGGAAGAGCCGGTCGTAGAACACCCGCGGCCGCACCTCGGTTCCCGCCTGCGACGTCATTACCTGAAAGAGAAGCTGACGCACCCTCTGGTTCGAGTCGGGAAGGACGGAGATGATGAGGTGCGACGTCACCATCCACCCGGCGGCAGCGGTCACCAGGATGGGGAAGAGCAGGCGATAGAGGCTGACGCCGCTCGCCCGCATCGCGACGATCTCGCTGTCGGCGGAGAGCCTGCCGAGGGCGATCAGGACGCCGAGGAGAAAACCCATGGGTATGGTGAGGCAGAGAACGCTCGGGAGAAGATTGAAGAGGATGCCGGCGGTCTCGGAGGCGGTTGCCGACTGCGTCACCAGACGCTGGGCGAGGCGCAGGATCTCGTTCAGGAGAAGGACGAAAGTGAAGACACCGATTCCGAGAAAAAAGCTGGGAGTGACCTCCTTCAAGATGTAGCGGTCGAGGATGCGCAGCATGCTCGTTGGGATCGGGAAGTGAGCGCAACTTAGCACAGGCACGGTCCTTGCACCACCTCCCCCCACCGGGTTGGGGTTTCGTCACGAGAAATCCACCACATCTAGTGGCAAATCCCCTTGACCCCTCCCCCCCTTGTGGTAGACTCGCCTTCATTCGCGAGCCGAGCATTTAAGAAATGAAGTTGGAACGCCTCGACATCAGCGGATTCAAGAGTTTCGGGGACAAGGTCGAGCTCACCTTCCACGAAGGAGTCACGGCCATCGTCGGCCCGAACGGCTGCGGAAAAAGCAACATCGCAGACGCCATCGGATGGGTGCTCGGAGAGCAGAGCGCGAAGAGCCTCCGCGGGCAGAAGATGGAGGACGTCATCTTCAATGGGAGCCAGGCGCGGCCTCCCCTGTCGCTCGCCGAAGTCAACCTCCACGTCTCCAGCATCCAGTTCCCGGGCGAGGAGGACGAGGGCCTCAATCGAGGAGCGCCGCACAAGAGCGCCCGGGGGGAAGTCGTCGTCACCCGGCGTCTCGACCGGAGCGGGGGAAGCGAGTACCTGATCGACGGGGTCTCGGGCCGTCTCCGGGACGTCCAGGAGCTCTTCATGGGAACGGGCGTGGGAACGACCGCCTACGCCATCATCGAGCAGGGCAAGATCGGCCTCATCCTCTCGAGCAAGCCCACCGATCGCAGAACGCTGATCGAAGAAGCGGCGGGCATCACCAAGTACAAATCGCGACGCCGCGCCGCCGAGCTGAAGCTCCAGGCGGCGCAACAGAACCTGTTCCGGGTGAACGACATCGTCTACGAGATCACCCGTCAGATGAACGCCCTCAAGCGGCAGGCGGGCAAGGCCCGTCGCTACCGGAGGCTCTCCGAAGCCCTCACCCGGCTCGAGAAAGTCGTGGCGGTTAAGAAAGCTCGCTTTCTTGACTCCCGCCTGGCGGAGATCCGGACGCGACTCTCTTCGATCGGAGACGAAGAGCTTCGCCGGGTCACGAGCCTCGCGACCACCGAGACTTTCCTCGAGCGCGCCCGACTGCTTTCGGCGGAGAAGGAGCGTGTGCTCGCGGATACTCGTGAGACGCTCCACCAGCTCGAGCTCACGATCGAGAGGCTGGATCAGGGCATCGAGCGCGACCGCCGGCAAATCACGGAGCTCGGCCAGCGACGTACCGAGCTCGCGGTCGAGGCGAAAGAGCTCGAAGAGCGCCGCGGTCCGGTTCTCGCGCGGCTCGAAGCGAGGGAAGAAGAGGAGGGCGAGCTCGCGCGGGAGCTCGGAAGCCGGGAAGCGGACTCCGAGGCCCATCAGGGGCGTCTGAAGCAGGCCTCGACCTCTCTTCTCTCGCTCGAATCCTCGATCGAGGATCGAAGAGGCGAGATCGTCCACCGCATCAGCAAGATTGCCGCGCTCAACAATTTTCTCCAGGGCGTTTTGGCGAACGCCGAGAAGGTGTCGGCGGAGCTCTTCAAGCTCGAGGCCGAGGTCTCCGAGGTCGACGCCGAGAGGGCGCGGCTCGAGAAAGCCTCGGCCGAAGGAAGGCGCGCGCTCGAGACGGAGCGGGCGAAGCGCGAGGGCCTCACGGGTGAGCGCGAAGCGCTCGAGGCGGAGCTCGAGAAACGCCGCGCGGAGCTCGAAGCCATCGACCTCGAGCTCTCCCGGGGCAAGGACGAGCTCTCCGGGCTTCAGGCCCGGTGGTCGTCTCTCGAGGAGCTCGTCGCTGCCCGGGCCCATTTCGGAGCCGGTGCCCGGCTCCTCCTCACCAAGGGAAGGGAGAAGGGCGTCGTTCTTCTCGGGTCGGTCGCGGACGCGATCGACGTCGAGCCCGGTCTCGAACGGGCGGCGGAAGCGTTTCTCGATTCCGCCCTGCAGCGCGTCCGCGTCCAGAATGAGAACGACGTCGAACGGGCGCTTGAGCTCCTCGCCTCCGAGCAGGAGACGGGTCGCTCCGAGCTCCTCGTGGAGTCGCTCTCGAAGCCGGCGGAAGAAGACCTTCGTTCCGCGCTGGCGCAGCTCGAGGCGCGCGGAATGGAAGGACTTGTGGGTCTCCTGAGCGACGGCCTGCGCTACACCTCGGATCCACCCGCCGCGGGGCTTCCCGACGCCGTCGTGGTTCAGAGCCTCGCTCAAGCCATTCGATGCTATCAGGAGGTCCCCGCCCCGTACGTCAGCCTTTCGGGCGAGGTGGTGGCGCCCCCGGGGGTCGTCGCTCTCGGTCCCGGAGGCGCGAGCGCGGGGCTCCTGGCGACGCGCCGGGAGATTCGAGAGCTCGAGGAGCGTGTTTCCGCGGCGAAGACGAGGTTCGAGGTTTGCTCGGAGCGGCGCCGCTCCCTCCAGGCCGAGCTGGCTTCGGGAGACCGGCAATCCGCGTCCCTGCGCGACGAGCTCCACGCCCTCGAAAAGACGCTGGTGTCGCTCGAGCATCGCGCGAGCCAGCTCGACGAGGAGCTCGCCCGCGCCTCCCGAAAGCGCGAGGTGCTCGAGAGCGAGCGCTCCCGCGCCGCTTCCGAGAGGAGCGTCCTCGGCGCGAAACGCACCGAGATGGAGGCGGCTCTCGAAAGCGAAGAACGCTCGAAGGACGACGCCGAGACGGCGCTCGAGAGCCTTCGGGGGGAGATGGCCTCGAGGCGCGAGGCCGTGGAATCCCTCCAGCTGAAGGCCGCCGAAGAACAGTCGCGGCTCGCGGCGCTGCGGGAACGGCGTGACGCCGTTCGCCTCGACGTCGAGCGCCTCCGCGAAGGAGTCGCCGAGCTTTCCGCGCGGGTCGAATCCGCGAAGCGAGAAGCGCTCGGCCTCGCCGAGCGGGAATCGAGCTTGAAGGAGGCGATCGAGCGCGCGAAGCGGGAGCTCGAGACCTCGGTCGTGTCGAGATCCGAGAAAGTCGACAGGGGCCGCTCGCTCGAGGCCCGGGTCTCGGTCCTGAAGCGCCGCATCGAGATCACCGACTCCGCTCTCAAAGCGCGCCGTCGCGAGCTCGAGACGGTGCGCGAGCGCCGGTCCTCCGAGGAGGTGGTGCTGGCGCGCGAGGAATCCGATCGGGAACATCTACGCCAGAGCTTCGAGGGAGCTCACGGGATTTTGCTCTCTCACGCCGCGTCGATCCTCTCGCCCGAAGAGCTCTCGAGGAGCGACGAGGAGACGCAGGCGGAGCTCCTCGGAATCAGGGAGAAGCTCGACGCCATCGGCCCCGTCAACCCTATGGCCGACGAGGAGTACCGCGAGCTCGAGACTCGCAACGACTTCGTCACGAAGCAGCGTCAGGATCTCCTGGACGCAATTTCCCAGACCGAGACCGCCATCGGCCGCATTGACCGGAACTCTCGCCAGCGCTTCAAGGAAGCTTTCGAGGCGATCAATCGCGAGTTCCAGCTCACCTTCCGCCAGCTCTTCGGAGGCGGAGGCGCGGGTCTCCGACTGGTCGACGAGGAGGACGTCCTCGAAAGCGGAATCGACATCGTCGCTCAGCCCCCGGGGAAGAAGCTCCAGAACGTGCTCCTGCTCTCGGGCGGAGAAAAGGCGATGACCGCGATAGCGCTCCTCTTCGCCATCTTCCGCTACCGTCCCTCGCCGTTCTGCCTCCTCGATGAGGTCGACGCTCCCCTCGACGACGCCAACATCGGGAGATTTCTCACGATGCTCCGCGAGCTTCGCGACACCACGCAGTTCATCATCATCACTCACAGCCGGAAGACGATGGAGATGGCCGATCAGCTCTACGGCGTCACCATGGAAGAGCCGGGGATCTCGAAGCTGGTGTCGGTGAGTCTCGTCGGGAGTCGGGCCTCGGCCGTCGAAGCGGTAGCCGGCTGACGACGGGCCGCGCTACACTTTCTCTCACCTTGACCATCCAGCTCGAGCAAGAAGTAAAGTTTCGCCTTCCCTCCTGGGATGACGGCATGCGCCGCATCGAGGCCGCGGGCGGAACCAACACGCGCCCGCGACACTTCGAGTCGAACCAGCTCTTCGACTATCCCGACTCGCGCATCGGCAAGCGCGACTCGGCCCTGCGGCTGCGCTTCGTGGGAGACCAGGCGTGGCTCACCTACAAGGGCCCGAACCACGGGAGCGGAAAGATCAAACAGCGGCGGGAATCCGAGACCTTCCTTGGAGACGGGCGGGCGATGGAGGCGATTCTCGAGTCCCTCGGGCTCGAGGTGCGCTTTCGCTACGAGAAGTATCGGGCGGTTTTTCGTTTGAGCGAGGCCGAAGTGAGCTGCGACGAGACGCCCATCGGAGCGTTTCTCGAGATCGAGGGCTCTCCCGAGGAGATCGCCGAGACGGCGGAGCGGCTGTCCCTCGACATGAAAGAGGCGATGAGCCTCTCCTATCCGCGGCTCTACCAGCTTTACCGTGCCGAGCACGCCGGCGCTCCCGAGTTCATGGTGTTCGCCCGTGAGACCGCAGCTTCTCCGTGAGGCCCGTGAGCTCGAAGCTGCCCCATCGCGCTATGGTCCTGGCGGCGGGTTTCGGGAAGCGCCTGAGGCCACTCACCACCTACTACGCGAAGCCCGCGCTTCCTCTTCTCGGCCGGCCGTTGATCGAGTACACCTTTCGAAGAATCGCACGTCAGGGGATCCGGGACGTGGTGGTGAACCTCCACCACCGGCCGGAGACGCTCGAGCGCGCGCTCGAGCGCGCTTCCGAGACGCTTTCCGTCCATCGATCGCTCGAGACCGAGATTCTCGGAACCGCCGGAGGCTTGAAGAAAGCGGCGAAGCTTCTGGGGCAGGGAGTCTTCCTCCTGCTGAACGGCGACACCCTTTGCGACTTCGATCTCCCGAAGATGTCCGAGGTCCACGCCCGCTCGAAAGCGAAGGCTACTCTGCTCCTGCGGCCGAGGCCCGCGGGAGGCGGCTATTCCGGGATCCAGGTCGGACGCCGAGGGGAGATCCTGGGCATCGAGCGCGGCCGTGAGGGGAGCGCCGAGCTGATGTTCGCGGGGGTCTGGCTCCTCGACTCCTCCGCGATCGAGCTCCTGTCGGGCGAGCCGCGCGGGCTCGAGGAAGAGCTTCTGCCCCGGCTCATCGAAGAGAGGAGCGCCTTCGCCTCGGTTTCGGACGGGCGATGGATTACTATCGATACACCGCGCCGCTACTGGGAGGCTTCACTCACCATGGTCCGGGACCGGATCTTCGAGGAGGAGTGGGCGGTGAGGCGGAGGCCGCACGCCGTCGTGGACGGCGCCTCGGCCCGCGTCCTCGCCGGAGCCGATTCGCGCGTCGAGGAAGGCGTGCGCTTTCGGGGCACTGTGATTCTCGGAGCCCGGTGCCACGTGGCTCACGGGGCGAAGCTCGAGAACGTGGTCTGCTGGGACGACGCTTCCATCCCCTCGGGCGCGTCGCTCGGAAACTGCGTCGTGACCGACGGGGTGGCGCTGCCGTCCGACTGTGAGCTCAAGGACAAGGTGATCCTCAAGCTCGGGTCCGATCGATCCGGCTTGAGGCGGCGCGAGATCCAAGACGACCTGGTGGTGGCCGAGCTGAAGAGCGGGAGAACGGCGACTCTTTGATCGAAGCTCGAGTAAAGGAGTTCCTCGCCAGAACGCGAACTCCCGACCTGTCGACGGCGCGGCTCAAGGGGCTCGCGGGGGATGCGTCGAACCGTCTCTATTTTCGAGTCGAGCCGGACGGTGCCGAAACGAGAATCCTTGCCCTCTTGCCCGGGCCGTTCGACCCGGGGGAGCTTCCCTTTCTCGAGGTCTCTAAGCTCTTCGAGGCCATTCCCCTTCGCATCCCGAAGATCCACGAAGTCGCCGGGGAACTCGGCATCCTTCTTCTCGAGGATCTGGGAGACCTGCTTTTCCAGGATGCGGTGGAACGAGGCTCGACGGAGAGCCGCAAGAACGCCCTCTATAGAAAGTCGGTCTTGATGCTCGTCCGGCTCCAGACCCGCGGGGCGGAGCTCTCCCGGGAGGGGCGTGGCTTCGGCCCGTTTCGAATCGCCTTCGACGACAAGAAATTCGGCGACGAGCTCGCGTTCTTCCGCATTCATTTTCTCGAGGGGTTCTCGAGCCGCGAGCTTTCCGAGAGCGACTCGCGCGAGCTCGACTCCGAGTTTCGAGCTCTGGCGTCGGAGCTCGCTTCCCAGCCGTACGCCCTTTGTCATCGCGATTACCACTCGCGCAACCTCATCTTGTGCGGGGACGAGATCGCGGTCATCGATCACCAGGATGCGCGGATGGGGCCGAGGTGCTACGACCTCGCCTCGCTCCTGAACGACTCCTACGTTGCGCCCGGGGCGTCGCTCGTCCGTGAGATGAAGGATCTCTTCTCCCGGGAGACTGGGGCCGATGTCGAGGCCGAGTACGACGTCGCCGCGCTCCAGCGAAACCTGAAGGCCCTGGGAACGTTCGGCTATCAGATCTCGGCGCGGAGTAACGACGTGTACCGCCGCTACGTCCCACACACCCTCGCCCTAGTACGCGCCAACTTGGAGGCGAATCCGAGGTGGGATAGGCTCAGGTCCGCGCTCGCGAAGCACTTGCGCGAGCTCAGGTAATCAATATGAGCACCAAAGACCAGGTCTACATCGATCAGCTGGCCAGCCATGAGGGTGAGGCCGTCACCATGAAGGGTTGGCTCCACAATCGTCGGTCGGGCGGAAAGCTCCAGTTTTTGATCTTTCGCGACGGCACGGGCTTCATGCAGGCGGTGATCTCGAAGGCCGATGTCCCGGAAGCGGCCTGGGAGCAGGCGAAGGCCCTCACGCAGGAGAGCTCGCTCGCCCTCACCGGCATCGTGCGCAAGGACCCCCGGGCGCCGGGGGGCTACGAGCTCACGGTGAGCGGGGTCGAGGTCTACCAGATCGCGGAGGAGTTCCCGATCACCCCCAAGGAGCATGGGACGAACTTCCTCCTCGACCATCGTCATTTGTGGCTCCGGTCGAAGCGGCAGCACGCTATCCTGCGCATCCGGAACGAGGTCATCATGGCGGCCCGTCGTTTCCTCGACGACCGCGGGTTCCTCTGCTCGGATACGCCGATCTTCACGCCCAACGCCTGCGAGGGCACGACGACCCTCTTCGAAACGAAGTACTTCGACCAGTCGGCCTATCTCTCCCAGAGCGGACAGCTCTACAACGAGGCCATCGCCATGGCGGTTGGGAAGACCTACTGCTTCGGTCCGACGTTCCGCGCGGAGAAGTCGAAGACCCGGCGGCACCTCATCGAGTTCTGGATGATCGAGCCGGAGGTGGCCTACGCGGAGCTCGAGGATACGATCGGACTCGCGGAGGATCTGATCTGCGCCATCATCGAGTCGGTTTTGACACGGAGGCGGACGGAGCTCGAAGTGCTCGAGCGAGACGTCTCGAAGCTCGAGGCAGTGAAGAAGCCCTTCCACCGGATGACCTACGACGACGCTGCGGTGAAGCTGAAGGACAAAGAGACGGGCTTCGAGCTCGGAAACGACCTCGGCGCCCAGGACGAGACCGTCCTCACCGAGGACCTCGACCGTCCTCTCTCCGTGACCTACTACCCGACCCAGGTCAAGGCCTTCTACATGCAGCCCCATCCCGAGAGGCCCGACCGGGTTCTCGCCGTCGACATTCTCGCGCCCGAGGGCTACGGCGAGATCGTCGGAGGCGGCCAGCGCATCCACGACCTGGCTCTCCTGAAGAAGAGGCTCGAGGAGCACGGCCTCCCCGAGAAGGACTTCCAGTGGTACCTCGACCTGAGAAGGTTCGGAAGCGTGCCCCACTCGGGATTCGGGATGGGAATCGAAAGGCTCGTCTCCTGGATCGCGAAGCTCGAGCACCTGAGAGAGGCGATTCCATTTCCGAGGATGTTGTATCGGCTGACACCTTGATCTCATCGAGAGCCGCACCTGACGCTTCACCGGCGTGATGAGTCCGGTTGGAGCGTGCTGACGGCGGAGCGAGGTGGCGTGCTGACTCTCGCATCCCGTCGCGGTGCGGGTCGAAGTCGACGAGGTCTACAGGGACGATCTGGAAGATTGCGACTGATTCACGGCTGCAAAGCCCGCTTCAACGTTTCCGCGACCTCGGCGTGCCCGGCTTCCAGCGCTCGCCCCAGTGCCGTCGAGCCGTCGTCCGCCTTCGCCAGGGGGTCGGCGCCGGCCGCTAGCAGAAGGGTGATGGACTCGAGGGCTCCGGCGGCGGCGGCGCAGGCGAGGGGAGTGACTCCTCTCTCACCCTTGGCGTTCACCCGCGCCCCCTCCTCGAGGGCTACTCGAACCACGGCGGGGTGAGCGCATCCGGCGAGGAGCGCCGCGTCACGGTCCTGGGCCCGGGCCTTGGCCTCGAGAAGCGTGCGAAGCGCCCAGGGGCTGTCCTCCCGCGCGGCAACGACGATCGCGGTCTCTCCGGCGTTGTCGAAGCCGGTCGCTTCGACCGACGGGTCGGCGCCCGCGTCCAGAAGGGTCACCAGGATCTCGAGGCGGCGATGCCTCAGGGCGGCCATGAGGGGAGTCTCGTAGAGGTCGGTGTCGAAGCCGTTCACATCCGCTCCCTCGGCGATGAGGCGTCGGACGGCGTCCTGGTCTCCTTCTCGAATGGCCTCGTGCAGCCGATCCTCGAGGCTCGTCGTCGCGCCCGCGGCCCGGAGGAGTGCTTCGATCTCGGAGGCGCCTGAAGCCTCGGCGATCGTGAGGGCTCCGACTCCGAACTCATCGCGATGAGTGACGTCGGCTCCGCTTTCGATGAGGATCCGGACCGACTCGAGTTGGCTTTCGGCGGCGACGAGGAGAGCCGTCTGTCCTTCGTCGTCTTCGAGGTTGGGGTCGGCGCCCGCGGCGAGGAGAGCGCGGACGATCTCGACTGCGCGCCCGGCGCCGAGGAGGAGCGCCGTTTCCCCGTTCGCGTCCTTGAGGTTCGGGTCCGCCCCGGCAGCGAGGAGAGCCTGGACCATCTCGGCGTCGCCTCTCAGGGCGGCGAACATGAGCGCCGTCGAGCCGCCCTCATCCTTGGCGTCGACTTCGGCCCTGGAGGACAGAAGCGACCGCATGCGCGCGAAGTCGCCCGCTCGGGCGGCATCGACCAGCTCCTGGCCCGCCAGAAGAACGATCCAGGCGAGTACGCTCGTCACGGCCGGCAGTATAGACCCGGCTCTTCGATTGAGCTAGGCTGGACGGATCCGCCATGAAGAAAGTCGGCTTCGTCAGCCTCGGATGCCCCAAGAACCTCCTGGATAGCGAGGTGATGCTCGGGCACCTGACGCGCTCCGGTTATCAGCCGGTCCAGAGCCCCGAGGAAGCCGAAGTCCTCGTGGTGAATACCTGCGGATTCATCGAGGCCGCGAAGCAGGAGAGCATCGACACCATCCTCGAGATGGCGAAGCACAAGACGAACGGCAACTGTCGCAGGCTGGTGGTCACGGGATGCCTCGCCCAGCGCTACGCCCAGGACATCGCGCGGGATATTCCCGAGGTGGACGTCGTCTTCGGCCTCGATCAGCTCCACACGGTCGTCGACGCCTGCGAGGGCGAGGAGCGGCGGGTCGAGAACGTCCGGGCCGACGGCTCGGCCGCCTATCTCTACGACCACCTCGCCCCCCGGGTCCTCACCACCCCTTCGCACTATGCCTATCTGAAGATTTCCGAGGGCTGCGACTATCCCTGCACGTTCTGCATCATCCCCAAGATCCGGGGCTCGTACAGAAGCCGCGATCCGGAGTCCATCCTGGCGGAAGCCGAGTCGCTTGCCGCGCAGGGCGTCAAGGAGCTGGTCCTCATCGCCCAGGACACCACCCGCTACGGCGCCGAGCTCGGCCTGAGGCACGGTCTGGCCTCGGTGCTGCGCCAGCTCTCGAAGATCGAGGGCATCGAGTGGGTTCGCTTCCTCTACGCCTATCCCACGACGGTCGACGACGAGGTCCTCGAAGTCCTCGCCTCCGAGCCCAAGCTCTGCCGGTATGTGGACATCCCGCTTCAGCATGCGAGCGACCCGATCCTGAAGGCCATGAAGCGGCCCGGCACCGGAGCTTCGAACCTCGCTCTCGTGAAGCGGATTCGCGAGGCCGTTCCTGGAGTCGCCGTCCGCAGCTCCTTCATCGTGGGCTTCCCCGGGGAGGGCAAAGCGGACTACGAGGCCCTTCTTCGGTTCTGCGCCGAGGCGGAGCTGGACCACCTGGGGGTTTTCACCTACTCGAACGAGGAGGGGACCGCCGCTTTCGTTTCCGCGGAGGCGGTTTCGGAGGAGGAAAAGACCCTCCGCCGGGACAAGCTGATGCGACAACAAAGCCGGATCTCGCTCGCCAGGAACCGCGCGCGGGTGGGCCAAAGGTTGCGGGTTCTCGTCGAGGGCCCGTCGGAGGAAACCGACCTCCTCCTCCAGGGGAGGGCGGAGCACCAGGCGCCGGGAATCGACGGCGTCGTGCTGATCAACGAGGGGGAGGCGACCCCTGGAAGCTTCGCGAACGTCGAGATCGTTGAGGCCCATCCCTACGACCTCGTTGGCCGCATCCCGGCACTTCAAGCTTGAATTCGAAGCCCCCGTAGAATATATTTGGGGCTCCTTAAGGGTTTCACGGAGTGGGCACCGTGCCCACTTTTTTTGTTGGTTGAACGCTCGAAGCTTCTTTCGCGCGACTCCCTAGAAAAGCAGAGGTGGTCGGACGAGGTGAATGGAACGATGTTCGCTTCTCCAGCGACCCCGTTGGAGCATTCGGGCCCATGGGGCCTATTGGGGAAGCGGGCACAATGACCGAAGCGTTGCTCGAGACCCTGGACTCGCTCGCCCGTCGCGCGGCTCAAGCCGAAGGGCTTCAGGTGGCCTGGATCGAGCTCAAACGTCAAGGAGGATCGCACGTGTTCCGGGTCTTTATCGAGCGGGAGGATGGTAGCGCGAGCCTTGCCGATTGCGAGCGCCTCACCCGAAGGCTCGGTCTTCTTCTGGACGTGGAAGATCCCATCGATTCCGCCTACGTTCTCGAGGTCTCGACGCCGGGACTCGACCGTCCGCTCCGAAACGAGAACGATTACGCGCGGTTTGCCGGCCGGCTCGCCCGCGTCAAGACGAAGACGCCGCTGGACGGACGGCGGCGGTTCGTGGGAAGGCTCGGCGGCCTCCGCTCTGGCGCGGTCGTGATCGATGACGAGGAGCTGGGCGAGGTGAGCATCCCACTGTCTTCGGTCGATACCGCGCGGCTCGAGGTGGAGTTCGGGCGGCCCGCGGCACGCGGTCAATCCAAGAATTCGAGGAAGCGCGCATGAGTCCTCTCTATCAGCTCGTCGAGCAAATCAGCCGCGAGAAAGGCGTCGACGCCGCGATCATCATCGCCGCGCTCGAGGATGCCATTCTGACCGCCGCGAAGAAGTACTACCGCACGGAAGAGCCATACCAGGCCCGGTTCAACCAGGAGACCGGTGAGATCGAGGTGTTTCTCCTGAAGCGGGTGGTATCGGAGGTCGCCGATCCCTCGACCGAGATCTCGCTGAAGGACGCGAAGCGGATCGATCCCAAGGCGGAAGTCGGGGGCGAGGTCGAAGCCCACAAGCCCACGGATGTCCTCGGTCGCATCGCCGCCCAGACGGCGAAACAGGTGATCTTCCAGAAAGTCCGCGAAGCCGAGCGGGACCACATCTTCAGCGAGTATGGAGACCGCATCGGTCAGCTGGTGACCGGCATCGTCAAGCGGGCGGAGAGCGGGGACCTGGTCGTGGACCTGGGGAAGACCGAGGCCCTCCTTCCGCGCCGCGAGCAATCCCGTGCCGAGGTCTTCAATCCCGGCGAGAGAATTCGCGTGGTCATCGTGCGGGTCTCCCGCACCTCCCGCGGCCCGCAGGTCATCGTGTCCCGCACCGATCCCTCGCTTCTCGCGCGGCTCTTCGAGATGGAAGTGCCCGAGATCTACGAGGGAACGGTGGTGGTCAAGAACGCGGTGCGCGAGCCCGGCGACCGGGCCAAGGTCGCGGTCTACTCCAAGGACAAGGACGTCGACCCGGTGGGCGCCTGCGTCGGAATCAAGGGGGCCCGTGTTCAGAACATCATCCGCGAGCTCCGGGGCGAGAAGATCGACATCGTCGAATGGAACGACGACGCCAGGAGCTTCGCCATCAACGCCCTCAATCCCGCCAAGGTAAGCCGGGTCGCGATCGTAGACGACAAAGAGAAGGTGATGGAGGTCATCGTCGAGGACAAGCAGCTCTCCCTCGCCATCGGGAAGCGCGGACAAAACGTGCGCCTCGCGGCGCGCCTCCTCGGATGGCGCATC
>Ga0214473_10006689_pt1 | contig 13729 bp, 12 predicted proteins | sample RVTome_7_FD_203509 | JGI IMG/M metagenome (GOLD analysis project Ga0214473, IMG submission 203509) | Soil microbial communities from uranium-contaminated site in the Upper Colorado River Basin, Wyoming, United States - RVT98D197 | ecosystem: Environmental > Terrestrial > Soil > Contaminated >... | reverse complement strand
GGAACGAGGACAGGGAGTGAAACCGCTCCTGCCGTTGCAAGGTTGTCTGCCGCGCCTGCGTCGGATGTCTCCAAAGGAAAAAGTCCACCGAACCGGATACGGGCCGCGGAAAAGCCTCCAAGGGGTCTCGCACGGTGGGATCTGTTTGGGGGTTCTTGTTTCGTTTGCCGCAAGCGTTTCCGCTCAGCAGTCGGCCACTCCCGGAATGGCCGCATCGGGCGAGTGGATCAACCGCATTCTCACCGGAGACCCCACTCGATTCTCGTCCGCGACCGCAACTTGGAACGTCTCCTTCACAACGCGCGAGAGCTTCGCCCCACCGGAGGGATTGCACGACTATGCCAACGTACACGAGCCCTCTCTGTTGGAAGTCACCGCATCGACCGATTCGGTTCAAAACGTTTCCCACGAGGCTCCTTTGTGGGACGATGAGGTTTTTCTCGACCACGAGGGAAAACGTCTCGCCCATTTTTGGACGGCCCTTGTCCCGGCCACCATGACTTTGGTTTTCGCCTCCCCGTTCGTTCTGGAGAAAGTGGACCTCACCTCCCCCACTCGCAGGGGCGGTTTCTCGGATTTCAAGGTGCTTGTCAGAAAAAGGCACGAAGAGGAACGTGCCGTTCCGAGGATTCTGGAAGCCACGGTGGCTGTGGACGGTACGGTGCTGGAGAAGTTTCTATGGCGGTTGACCTTTGAGCCGGTCGAGGTCGAAGAGCTCACGCTTACATTCTACCGGGGAACTGTTTTTCTTCCTCGACAAGTCTTCCTCGAGGACCTCGACATTTGGGGAAGACCGCCCGACTAGGCCTTTGCCACCGGAATGCTCAGAAGGACCGTGCAACCTTTCCCCAAACCTTCGCTTTCGATGGAAATGCCCCCATTCATGTGTTCCATCAAGGCCTGCGAGATCGGCATTCCCAATCCGGTCCCGCCATATTTCCGGGTCGCGGAAGGGTCTGCCTGACGGAATTTCTCAAAGACCAGGTCGATCTTGTCAGGCGCGATTCCGATCCCGGTGTCCTCCACCCAAACCGTGACAGTCTCTTGGGTCCCGTTTTGAAACGAGGCATTCATTCGAACCCATCCCTCGTCGGTGAATTTGAGGGCGTTGCCGACGATGTTGAAGAGGACTTGCTTGAGCTTCTGGTAGTCGGCAAGAACCTGGACCTCCAGTTCACCGATGTCGAGTTCGAACTTCAGGCCTTTCTGGACGGCAACCGGGTGCATCAACGCATGGACTTCGGTGAGCAGGTCGGTCAGATCGAGGGGTTCGATATCCAACTCGATTTTCCGCGCCTGAATCTTCGCCGCCAGAAGGATGTCGTTGATCAAATCCAAAAGGTGGGTGGCGCTGTTCCGGATGTTATCGAGGAACTCTTTTTCTTCTTCCGGCGATTCGACCAGGTCGTTTTCCAGCAAGTCGATAAACCCGAGAATGGCGGTCAGCGGCGTGCGGAGCTCGTGCGAGGTGGTTTGGAGAAACTCGTTCTTGACCTGGTTGGCCCGTATCAGCTCGTCGTTGATCGCGGCCAGTTTGCCGTTGAGTTCCTGCATCTCTTCGAGCCGGCGAATATGGTCGGTCACATCTTTGACAATGATGCACGCCATGGCGACTTCCGCTTCGGCGTCGAACAGCGGCCGAATCTCGGTTTCCTGAATCATCAGCAAAGCTCTCTCGGGAGCCCTGTCTGGATCGAAGGACAGGAACCGACTGCATTCCTGGTAGGAAATCACGACGGGCTGACAGCTCTTGAAAACCTCGAGAATGGGCTTTGCCAATCCACGGCTTTCCAGAGTGGGAAAAGCCTGGAGAAGGCTCTGGTCTTGGGTGTGGGCCCGAGGCAACCCCGACCAGCGTTCCATACAGCTGTTCCAGTCGTTGATCTTCAAGTTCCTGTCCACGACGATGACCCCGAAGGGGAGATCGCGGACGATCTGGTGATTGAGAAGATGGACAGGGTTTATTTCCATGTGAATCGTCATATCCTTGCTCTCTGTCGACCCGACTCGGGAGGGCGACGACGACAAGGGTGGTTGGAGAGAATTCGTGCCTTTGTCGATCTCCCCGTGACAGGGAAGTTATACACGTATCTTATCGGCCGGAAACCTGTCCGTCTTCAGGATTTCACTCTCCACGGGAGAAGACAGGGATGCATGTGTGGGGTTCATCAAACGAGGGATTCCATTCAATGGAGAATGCGCGTTTGGACCACCCGCGTTCAATCTGCCTAGCGACATGTCACCTCTCGATTTGGCAGTGATGGATCTCGCACCGAGCCCACTTCCCAGCGCGGGAAGTGGGGACAGACTTCGGGGTGGCTAGAAAATCTTCAGGGATCGAAATGCATGGGAGCACTCATGTTTCGGGACTGCGAAACCATCCCGGCAACCATCCGTAAGGTCGTCCTCCTGGCACTGATCGCCCTATTTGTCATCTTGGAGTTAACCGCCTATCTCCAGTTTTACCTTGCCAAGATCGACCTCGACCGCAACCTGGAGGCAACGCTTTCCACGGAGGGACAAGCCATCGCTCAACGCCTGTCCGAGGCTTTAGCGCCGATTGAAGATCTCGATCCGTTTGTCGGAGGATGGGATCGCCCCACCTATAGTCCGGTTCTCACCGGATCGAGCTGGGTCCTCTTGGATGCATCCGGAGAGATCGCCACCAGTCCGTCGGGCGAGATGCTGTACGAACGGCCTGCGGGAGCCTCCGCGGAGGTGGTTCATAACAAGGAACCGGACCTGGTCAGGGAAGCAGCACGAAGCGATTCCGGGACGGTTGTGGCCTCACTGCTAACCGGAAGCCGGGGCGCCTACTCGAAGCGCGTTTACATCCCGGTCCGGGAGCTCTCCGGTCTCATCACGCAACCTTGGGTCCTGGTCGGCCAGGCGGGCGAAGGGTATTTCTCGGATCTGTTCGCCAAGCAACGCCGGTTTTGGTGGACCGCCTCTGTCCTCACTCTGGCTTCCGCCGTGTTCCTAGTGCTGCTATTGCGGGGAATCTTTCGAACCGAAAGAATGGAGCGCGAACTCCGCGAAGCGGAAGAGTCGATCGAACTCGAGTCATTGACCTCCACCCTTGCCCACGAGCTGCGGAACCCTTTATCCATCATCCAAAGCACCGCGGAGATTCTCCTTCGTGACGAAGACCTCACTGAAGACGGGCGTGGACTTCTGGACGACCTGATTTCGGAAGTGGAACGTTCCCAAGACGTGCTCTCACGGCACCTTCACCCGGAAAGGCAACCTGTCGGCGAAATCGATAACCTGGCTCGCTTCTGCAAGGAATACTGGCTGCAGCGGTCCGCCTATCTGGAGACTCACCGGATCCGCCTGCAGACCGCGATTCCTCCCGACCGGCCCCCCCTCCATGTCCGCGCCGCTCCGGCCCGCCTGGTTCAGATCCTGGACAACTTGCTTCGCAATTCGATCGAGGCGACCGCGGAGGGAGGAGAGATCCATTTCGAACTGACGGAGTCCGGCGACTCGGCGGTTGTCCGCTTCTGCGACAGCGGACCCGGTCTCGGTCGAAGCTCCTCCTTCTGGAAAGACGGGTGGAGGTTGGGAAGTTCCAAACCTCAGGGAAGAGGAATCGGACTGCGCCTGGCGCGGAAATGGGTTGCTCAGTGGGGAGGGGAACTCCATGTAACCGACATCCGGTCCGGCACTTTCTCGAGGCCGCGGGGTGTGGAAGTCCGGATCGCGCTCAAGCGCGTATGAAAATCCGGAAAATCCGGGGACACCACACCTATTTTGTGTCCTTTCTTGGCCTTTTCGCCTTCATGTTGCCCAAGGGAACGATTCGGGAGAATCTCGGGTTTTTCGGGAAAAGTCTCGTCCCCCACTGGTCACCCAATCCGCTCGTGCTGGTGGACAGGGACTCTTCCCAATTGTGTATCAGCGATAGGAGTGGCTCGACCTTGACAATCTGGTTACCCCATGCGCTCGAACGTGTCACCGCACTGCTCCAGTAAAATAAGTGTGGTGTCCCCTGATTTTCTCAACTCAAGTTGCTGAGAGTCCAGCAGCCCACACCGCCCCGCCTCTTGCACGGTCAAGACGTCGACGCCCCTTCGCCGCAACCCATCTGCCACAGCATAAGGGAGATGCTGGTCAAAGAAGAAACGGACTTCTTCAGCCACCGAGCTTCTCACGCACTTTTGAGGGATGGCGGGTCAGCAGATCCTTGGCCGCTTCTTCATCCAGACGAAACTCCTTCTCGATCTCCTCACGGCGATCGAAGTAGTACGCCAGCGCAGCATGCACATCCGCCAATGTGAGCCCCGGAAACATTCCGACGATTTCATCCGGCGAATATCCCCGCATCTCGTGCCAGACGACGATGTCCATGACTCGAATACTGTGACCGGATATGCAGGCTCTTCCGCCGCAGACCCCCGGTGTCTTTTCAATGTGTTCCACGACGACATTTTCCATTGGTTCTACCTCCCGCCGAAATCGAGGGACACCACACCTATTTTGTGCCCTTTCTTGGCCTTCTCACCTTCATGTTTTCCAAGCGAGCGGTTCGACCTTGATAATCTGGTCGCAACATGCGCTCGAACGTGTCACCGCACTGCTCCAGGAAAATAAGTTTGGTGTCCCCAGATTTCCTATTCGCGTCGTGAACCGAATGCCGCAATGATCGCGCCGTAGGCTCCGATCACAAAGGAGGCCGCCCCCACAACATAGAGAGGCCCGGAACCCCAATAACCTCCCGCGCAGAAAAAAGCCGCCCCGACGAAAAGCGAAATCCGGTAGACGATGGGCAGCCGACGCGGTTTCGATTCGTCTTCCGGTTCCTTCGTGTGGGAGATCGTTTCCAGAATCGGGTACCTGCAGTTGGGACAGTACGGCAATCCATCGGAAACCTTTCGTCCACATTCGGGACAGTCGATGACAGCCATCAGAAGCAACCTTTCTCTTCGGGGCGGAGGAATCGTCGCGCCCATTCCCATCCCCCCCAGAATGCCTCTCTGTCGAGAAGGCGGCAAGGATGGTGCGGAAGATGTTTCTCCATGGCCTCGACCAGCCGTTTGAAATAGAACTCCGACCCCTTGACCAGGCCGCCCGAGAAAAAGAAGCGCGCCCCCATGGGAAAAGCGGCTTTGGCCATCAGAGCCGAACACGTTTCCGCAACTCCCGCAACCTGTCCGGCGAAGATCTCTTCCGCCACTCGGTCGCCACGCTCCGCTTCACGTAAAACCAATGGAGCGAACCGAGCCCAGAACGCAGGCTGGAAAGCGTCCGTATAGAGAACCCTCAAAAACTCGGGGGGGGAACCCACTCCGACCATTTCGAGAAGCGGTGAAGTCAGAGTCGTGTCCGGGCCGGTTCCGTCGTGCGCCCGGCACACCGCAATGAAACCCTGGCGCGCCAATTCAAAACCGCTGCCCCAGTCACGAAGCAGGGGACCCCACCCGCCGGCTCGCCAGATTCGGCCTTCGGGGTCCCTGGCGAAAAAGGCGCTGCCGGTTCCCAAAAGCCCGATGGCCGCGGCCCCGGCCGGGTCGGCGGCCCGGAGTGTCTGCCGGGCGTCCGATTCGAGCAGCCACGGGAAGGGGAAACCCTCGGACTCGATAGATGCTTTCAGTTCCTTCTGATCCTCTTCCCGGTCGAGGCCGGCCAGTCCCACCACAGCGACCCCGATCCCGGAGCTTTCGACCCCCGGTTCGATAAGAGTCCGCCTTGCGATCCCCGCCAAGCGTTCGGCGACCTCCCTCCAGGTTGCCATCAAGGGGTTGATCCCGCCCTCGCGGATCGATGCAATCTCCCCACCGTCCACAGTCACGACGTGGGCTCTCAGGTGAGTCCTTCCCCCGTCGACTGCGAGGATAAGATCGGGGCGGGTTCGTCTCATCGTTTCTCGTTGTGCAGCCTCTGAATCTCGCGCCGCAGTTTTTCGTTTTCCATCTGAATCTCGGACAGGTCCTCCTCCATCCGGCGTCTCTTCTGCGCCCGCTCCTTGGCGAGGCGGTTCTTGAGATCGGAAATGGATTCCGTCGAAGTCCCCCCTCTCTGGATTGGAAAAACCTGCCACAGGACCGCCGATACGAAAAGAAGACCTCCCAGGACGGTCAGCAGGACAAGCAAACGGGGTCGTCCGGACCTCCTATTCGTGGAACTCCTACTCTTAGCCGCCATCGGACTGGGTGGAGGGGGAAGTCTCGGGATCGAGGCCGACGGAGATTTCACGCCTATCGGTGACGGTGACGGGGAGCAAGTCTACAAGGAGATCGATGGGGGGGTACTCATACCATTTCGGTTTCAGAAAATGCAGCTCGCTGACCGATTGGTATCCCTTTTTCTTGCAGTAAATGGTGTAACCGCAAGCCACGCTTCCGAACTCATACTCCACGGGTGTCGTCTGGAGTTTTTTCCGGTTCCCCTGGAAATCGAGTTCGGCTTCGGTCAGCGCTCTCCCCTTTTCTTTCTTCCGGTCGATCTTGCGAGCGAGATTTCGATTCGAGTCTTCGACCTGAACGCGCCGACCCTCGATGAAAACGTAGGCGCCCGGAGGAGTAGTCTCGACTCGAAGCAGGTTGCGACGGCAGCCGGTGGATGCCATGCCGAGCGCGACAATACACGCCAGGAACAATAACGCGCCACGCCTTCTCATGCGCCCAGTTTAACCCACAGGAGAGGTTCCCTGCCAGCCGGATGCCCCCCGCGGCGCACTTGTTTCCCCCCCGCCAAGTGACTACCCTCCCAGCGGGAACCGAACCGATGCCAACCTCCAAGAGCCTCACCGTTTTTTTCCCGGCCCACAACGAGGAAGCGAACATCGGAAAGCTCGTCGAGGAGACCCACGCGACACTCGAGGGGCGCGTTCGGGATTTCGAGATCCTGGCGGTCAACGACGGCAGCACGGATGGGACGAGGCGGATCCTGGACGAACTGGAAGAACGATTCCCGGAGTTTCGCGGAATCCACCATGAGGTCAACCAGGGATACGGCGGAGCGGTGCGGACGGGCTTCCGAAGCGCGACCAAGGATCTCGTTTTCTTTTCCGACGGCGACGGTCAGTTCGACATCGCCGAAATCCACAAGTTCCTCGACGCCATCGACGCGCAGGATGCCGTCCTGGGGTACCGAATCAACCGGCAAGACCCCTTTCACCGCAAGGTTTTCGCGAAGTGCTGGGGGTTTCTCATCCGTTGTCTGTTCGGGTTCAAGATCCGAGACCTCGACTGCGCTTTCAAGATGTTTCATCGCTGCGACATCGAGTCGATCGAATTCGAGACCCAAGGGGCCATGATCACCACCGAGCTCCTCGCCAAACTGACCCAACGGCCCGGTTTCCGCTATTCAGAGATCGGGGTGACTCATCGCCCGCGTCTTGCCGGGCAGCAGTCGGGAGGGAGTCTCAAGGTGGTGTTGCGGGCTTTCAGAGAGCTTTTCAGAATGTACGGCCGCTTGAAGACCTACCGCCCCCCGAACCGATCGACCCCAGGCCAATGACTCTTGCGAAGAGTGACTTTCGTGGTGCGAAGTCCGAGACTCCGCACCGGCGTAAACACCGGTGCTAACACTGCAAGCACGCTGAAGCGCGCTACTGGGTCCAGGGCGCTTCAGCGTCCTTTCCACCTCAGACCCGTCCTTCAGGGCGGGGCGCATGCGTGACCGGTCGATCATCGAGGCAGTTTGGGAGAGGTCTTATGGTCTGAAGCGAAGCCTCGCCAGTACCTCGTTGAATGGACTCTGCAATCTGGGGCGACTCGCTCCGCACAGGCATTCCTCTTGTGGAATTCTGGTGGGATTGCACCCCTCTGGCTTTCGGCACGCGAGAAATTGAGAAGGGGTTCGACGAGCGTTTCCAGCCGGAGCTTTGGTGGCATCTCTCGCTTTTCGCGAAAGAGTCCGCCCCGCGCTCGCCGAACCCACACTCTTCCTAAGAGACCGGTCGGTCTTCGGATTCGCCCCTCGTACCAGCGGCCACGATTCAAGAAGGATTCGGTATGAAACAATCAGGTATCGGACCCGACTCTTCTTTCAGCCGATACACCCATTACAACCTAGTACAACGGAACGGCCTCAGAACCCATTCCGCTTTATCTGTATTCTCGGCAATTTTCCCCGGGGGGAAAGCGATAAAAAGATTGATGAAAGGAAGACACGGATTATTTTCTACTCGCCTTCCCCCTTACACCTACTCATATCAAAAAAAACGGCTCGTATCAACGTTTCGTTTGCGACAGCCCTCACTATTCCTACCTGCACGGGGCCGCCTTTCGGTTGGAAATCGACCAGCGGAGGTATTCCTCAGTAAACATGTCCAGGTTTCCGTCCATGACACTTTGGACACCGGATGTCTCGGCTGCGGTCCGGTGGTCTTTCACCATGTTGTAAGGATGGAAAACATAGGAACGGATTTGGTTCCCCCAAGCGATGTCCTTTTTCTGCTCGGAGGCGGCTGCGAGCCGTTCCTCCTGTTCGGCTTTCTGGATTTCATACAACCGGGCTCGGAGGACCTTCATGGCGGTGGCCCGGTTCTTGTGCTGGGATCGCTCGTTCTGGCAGCAGACCACAATACCTGTTGGTAAGTGCGTGATTCGTACTGCAGAATCGGTCTTGTTGACGTGCTGTCCTCCCGCTCCACTGGACCGGTAGGTATCGATCCGCAGCTCCTTTTCGTCGATCTCAAGTTCGATCTCGTCTTCGATGTCGGGCACCACCGAGACCGAAGTGAAGGAGGTATGACGCCTGTTCTGGGCATCGAACGGCGAGATCCGGACCAGCCGATGGACGCCGTGTTCGCCTTTCAGACGACCGTACGCGTAGTCCCCTTTAACCCAGAGTGTGGTATTCTTGATCCCCGCCTCGTCCCCAGGTTGATAGTCGATGAACTCGACTTCGTAACCCTTGAGTTCGAAATGGCGGGTGTACATTCGCAGGAGCATCTCCGCCCAGTCGCACGACTCCGTCCCTCCCGCGCCCGGGTGGATCGTCAGGTAACAGTTGCCGGCGTCGAACTCTCCCGATAACGTGCACTCCAGCTCGTATTCGCCAACGTCGCTCGTGAGGGCCTCCAACTCGGCGTCGATCGTCTCGTTTTCCGAGTCGTCGTCCTCCTCACGGGACATCTCGATCAGTGCGACAAGGTCCTCCGCCCGGGATTCGAAACTCTCCTGGCGCGCGATCTCCCGCTGCAAACGTTTCACGGTTCGTCCAAGATCCTGGGCTTTTTCCGGGTCGTTCCAAATGTTCGGTTTCTCGAGTTCGGGCTCGAGTTCTTTCAGTTGAGACTTCTTTCCGGCGACGTCAAAGCCGGCCTCCGAGTTCGGTCACCCGTTCTAGCAGGTCTTTAGCCTGGTCGTGCTGCTCTTCAAACATCTTGATGGCTCCTTATCGGACTGTGATTCCTGCCGAGAATCCTTCCGTGTGATGAAAGCCCTGCGGCGACGAGGGCGCCGAATCTCGGCATCCATTGGATCCTCGCTCGTGCTTGGATAGAGCAATCGCTCCAGATGGGTTTTCCACCGGAAGAAGGAGGAGAATCTCGGGTGGAACGCAGCGACTTCTACTCAGAAGTCAGGTTAGCACCGTTCCGGCGAATTTGGTAAGAGGTCCGGAGTCCATGAACCTTGACGGAAGTCCGGGCGCGTTCGGTGACAGGTGCGCCTTTCATGGGGAATTGACCTGCTTGACAGACACAGATCGCCCTGGGATCGTCGGCCCCGTTCACGCTTGACAGCTGCAGCGATTCTCAGAGGCCTGCGCGGATCTTGGGGGTGGTCGCCGGAATGAGCATGACTCGCCGTGAGTTTGTCCAGGCAGCAGTTGGAGCTCTTGCCAGTGGAGTGGCCCAAGGCGCCGGGCAGGAAGAGGGAACCTACGGGGCAACGGACGCCGGCAGCGAAACGCTCTTCTTGAGCGATTCGCTAAGGCGCTGGAACCTCGGTCTCCATCCGGGAGAGGGCCTCACATATTTTGGCCTCGACTCCGAGGGAACGGGGCGGGAACGGACGAATCTCCTCGCAGCCCCTGTCACCTTGGCGTGGACGAATTCCGACGCGCCGGCGTCTCATTGGGAACCGACCGGAGCAAACGCCTGGACCTGCACCATCCCAACCGAGAATCGGGAAGGCGCCCTCACCTGGGTCATCTCACGAGACAACGACGACCTTGTGTGGAGGTTGTCCTACGAGGGAAGCGCCACCCTCGCCGGTTTGTGTCTGGGACTGCCGTTTAACGCACTGCTGGCGGCGGTGGTTCTGGTCCCGGCCGGGTTGGACGCCCACAACCGGGGACTGGGGCCGTGGCTCCTGGTGGCGCCGGATTTTGGCCATCTCCGGGTCGAAGCGGAGTCTCCAAACGAGTGGGTTGCATCCAACGACGGTTCGCGCGGGGGGACGTCCCACAACGCGCCCCAAGGAGGTGTCGACCCCCGTCTGCGCGGCCAGGCGTGGCTCGATGCGGTGGGCCTGCCCGACTACCGAGCAGGTCGACTGACGCTGCGACTCTTCTGCGAAAGCCCCTTTCCCGCAGGCCCGCTGCTGACTCTGCGTCTGTGCCCCCAGGAACTCTCCACTCCGCCGGGAATAGACCCGACGACATGGAAACGGATTCGCCGACCCTACCTCAACCACTGGCAGCCCTGCGGAACCTGGTGTGGGCCCGAGCGGGAAATGGTTCTGGCAAACAACGTCTTGTCCGACCCGGCGTCTTGCTCGCTATGGTTCTACGCCGAGCCCATGCTCTTCTGCCAGGAGCCGGTACCCGGACTGAACCTCCAAGTACTGCTCCGCAGATCGCTCGACTATTGGCTGGACCAGGGTGTGAGCGCCCAGGGACACGTCAACGCCTTCGGAAAGATGTACGACCTGTACGTCTCTTGCGGAGCCTGTTTGCTCGTCGCCGCCTGGGACTACTGGTCGATCTCTCGGGACGTGGACTGGCTGCGCACCCGAGGCCCCGTCCTGCACCGGATGGCCGATTACTTGCTGCGACGGGACGTCGATGGGGACGGTCTGGTCGAAAGTTACGGCAGCGGAAACGCGGGTACTCTGCGCGATCCCGACCGGGCGGACATCTGGTTTGAGATGATGAACTTCGGCCACAAGAACACGTGGACGAACGCCCTTGCCTACCGGGCCTTCCTCTGTCTCGCGGAAATGCTCGCTGCAATGGAGGAGCCCAAGGGAGCCGTCTATTACCGGCAGCACGCCTTCCGACTTCGCGAGGCATTTGTGCGCCGATTCCTGAGTCCGGCGAGCGGCTGGTTTGTCAGCTGGATCAGCCAGGACGGCGAGGTCCACGACTATTGCCACACCTTCGTCAACGGGCTGGCCGTCGCGTATGGGATTGTGGGTCCTCCACAAGGCAGGGAGATCCTCTCGCGCGTCATCGCCAGATCGAAATCCATTGGCTTCACCCATTGGGATCTCGGTGTTCCCGGAAACCTGATTCCTTGCCGGAAGGAAGACACGATCGGCCCCCGCATCGGCATCGACGGAGCGCCACTGAAAAACGACTTCTCCTGGCCGGACGAACTGACCGAGGAAGAAGCCTTCGGAAATCGGTACCCGAACGGCACGATCCATCCCGCCTTGACCTGGCCCTACCTCTTGGGTCTGCAAGAGGCGGGATTGAACGAAGAAGCCGACCGAATCCTGAACGCGATGATCGCATCGGCGGAGCGGGGACTCTTCCAGAACGGCATTGTCAACGTGGGCTATGGCGGCGCCGAACATTTCTACGCCAACGGTCGCACGTGCGGCTACGAGGGCTTTCTCCCCGAGAGCTTCAACTTCTTGATGGGGGCTTTCACACGCGACGTTTCGATGCGGGCAAGGTTGCTGGGCCCGATGATGAAATTTGCAGGAGGACCGATGGACTCCACGACTGCCCCATGAAGAATAGGTCTTCCCCTCTTTCCAGGAGCTGCGCCAACTCCCGGACCTCGGAGGGGAGGCGGTTTCCGGGAAGGAACTTCAAACCACCCCCGCCCCCTCCGTTTTCGGGACCTTTCCGATCACCTCATCTAAGATGTTGTCCGGCGTGATGCCTTCCGCTTCTCCTTCGAAATTCAGTATCAGGCGGTGACGCAGGCCGGGGTGGACCATTTGGGCTACGTCTTCGTAGCTGACGTTGAACCGGTCGCGAAGCAGGGCTCGGATCTTGGCGCCGAGAATGAGGACTTGCCCGCCTCGCGGTGAGGCGCCGTAGCGGACGTAACGGTTCACCTCTTCAGTAGCGAACTCGCTTCCGGGGTGGGTCGCTAGGACCAGACGGACCGCGTAATCATGGACGTGAGGCGCAACCGGCACCTCACGGGTCGTGTCCCTCAATCGGACGATGGTCTCTCCATCGACCACCTCGGAGAGGTCGTAGTCTTCCTTCGAAGTCGTCCTGTCCAAAATGGAGTGGAGCTCCTCGCGAGATGGGTAGTTCAGGAGGAGTTTGAAAAAGAAGCGGTCGAGCTGCGCTTCGGGAAGCGGATAGGTGCCTTCCATCTCGAGCGGGTTCTGGGTGGCCATGACCAGGAACGGTTCGTCGAGTTGGTAACGGTTCCCGCCGACCGTGACACTCTTCTCCTGCATCGCTTCCAGGAGGGCCGACTGAGTCTTGGGTGTGGCCCGGTTGATTTCGTCCGCCAAGAGCAGGTTGGCGAAAACCGGTCCCTTCTCGAACCGGAAGTCCCGGTTCCCCCGATCGTCGATGGTGATGAGATCCGTGCCCACAATGTCGGCGGGCATCAGGTCCGGCGTGAACTGGATCCGGGAGAAGTCCAGATGGGCGACTTGTGAAAGCGTTCGGATCAGAAGCGTCTTTCCCAATCCCGGAACGCCCTCCAAGAGAGCGTGACCGCCCGCAAACAGACAGGTCAACACGCCCGTTACGATCTCGTCGTGACCGACAATGACCTTGGCAATCTCCTCTTTGATCTGCTGGAACCGTTCTTTGAACTCCGCGCTTTTCTGGGCTGGATCCATGATGACCGCTCCTTCGACACTTGATTCTCAATCGGCCTTCCCGCGCCGAGGCGCGTGAAAGGACCGGGTTTTCATTTTCTATTTCTTGTCCAAACGCTTCTTCAGATCGAGTAACCGCCTGGTCGAACGCGAAGAATCGAGATCGGCCGCGCGGTCTTCGGCAGTTGCCTGAGTTTCTCTCTTCGAAGGGGCCGCCTTCCGCCCTTCGGGGAGTGAAAGGTCCACGTCCTGGGGTTCTTTTTTCTCGAGCGCGTCGAAGTCGAACTTCCGCTCGGTTTCGACGGCGGGCTCGGGACGTTGTTTCGTTCCGGTGGCGACTGCCTCTTTGGTTTCTTTGAGCCGTTCCAGCGTTGCCGTGGCGCTCTCCGCCTTCTTGGGCAGGAAGAACTGTCCCACCACAGCCGCCGCGTTGCGGACGTCCCCCCAGTCGACCAGGACCCTGCGGACGAAGACATCCCCCCAGAAGAGGATCGTGGCAACTGCAACCAGCCAAGGCCAAAGGGCGAGAGGTTTCGAGTACGCGATCGAGGTGTGATCGAACAAGTCCTCGGTTCTTGGCACAAACCTTCCATTCGTCAGGTCCGCGATCTTTCGCAACAGCTTCAGATTGGACTGGTCGTTGGAAAACTCCGGGGAGTAGGGAACGCAAAGCCCGGCGCTGATAACCCCGCCGGAAGTCTGCCCTTCGTCGGTGGCTTCGTAGATGTTCACGAGGTAGGTCCCCTCCTCGTCCGCTTCGAATTCGGCTTCGTAACGCCCGAGGTCCGTCTGCACCAACCTCAACGGAACGACCT
>Ga0214473_10006688_pt1 | contig 13730 bp, 10 predicted proteins | sample RVTome_7_FD_203509 | JGI IMG/M metagenome (GOLD analysis project Ga0214473, IMG submission 203509) | Soil microbial communities from uranium-contaminated site in the Upper Colorado River Basin, Wyoming, United States - RVT98D197 | ecosystem: Environmental > Terrestrial > Soil > Contaminated >... | reverse complement strand
CCCGCCTCGTGGCGGCGACCTGCTGATCGAGCTCGCCCAGGGTGATCGGCTCGCCCTGGACGCTCGCCACGACCTTCTTCCCCTTGACGACCGGGAGATCCTGGGCGGTGCCGCTCCCTGCCGCCAGGACGACCACCACGAAGCTCCCGGTGGCGATCCAGATGGATGAGCGCGTTCTCATTTCTGCTCCTCTCTCCCGCCCGCTTCCCGCGGCGGCATCCGCCGCCTGTTCTCTTGCCCGGCCGCCCCCCGGGAGGCCCCGGCCGTCGGGGGCGCCAGCAGCATGCGTTGCCCGATGGCCCGGGCCATCTGCGAGGCCATGGCGTGCGCCGTGTTGACCCGGCCCCAGTCGAAGAAGAACACCCCGTCATCGCCGGCATTGTGACTGTACGAGCTGTACACGACCCTGCGCGTCTTCCGCTCGATGAACAGGACCCCGAAGTCGACCTGCGGCGCCCCGTACGGTCCCCGCGGGTCCTGGTACTCCAGCACCTCCCCGTTGAGCACCAGGTCGGCGTTCACGGCGTTCAGGACCGTCTCGGTCTCGGGCAAGGAGATCCCGTCGGTCATGATGATCCGGAACCGCAGGAGCTCCTCCCGCACGATGCCGGGCTCCACGACCTCCAGACCGGGAAACGCCATCAGGTTCCGGATCATGTGCAGGGCGATGATCTCCCCGGCATATTTCCTCGCGCTCTTGTTGAAGAAGGGCACGACCGCGACCGAATGGGTGCGGGCGGGATCCAGCGCATCGGAGCGGTAGACGATCTTGGGCCCGAACTTCCGCGCCCCCGGTCCGTCGCCGGCGCGCCCCCCGGCCTCGGACGCGTGCCGGGCGAGCGACGCCGCCAGCGCGTCCACGGCGCGCGCCAGCAGGGCGTGGGGGTCCTCGATCAGCCCGATCCCGAGAATTCCCGGCGAATCGTCGCCGGCCGCGCCCGTTCCGTCGATCCAGCGGACGGCAGGGGCGTCCCCGGTCGAGACCAGCCGGGCGAAGAGCGCGACCCGCGGGGGGCTCGCGTCATCGTAGAGCTCGAGGGACGGGATGAGGATGCCCTCGGCGCCGGTCTCCCGCCTGAGCGCTCTCGCAAACCCCTGTTCGACCCCTGCCGTGTACCGCACGCGGTGCTTCGTGACCACGCTCTCGAGCGCCGCATCGTCCAGCACGTCCAGCCCGTGGGCTCTCGATCTCTCGATCAGCAGCCGCCGGACGTCTGCCAGCGGAGCGCGCGTCCCGGACAGGTTCTCGACGGGAAACACGGCGATGAGGGGCGTCCCCGGCCGGGCGCGAGCCCCCGTCTTGATGGCGTCCGGTGCCGCGCCGCAGCCGGAGAGGTCGAGCAGCGCGCACACCAGCGCCGCGGCGCCGGACAAGCGCAGCCGTCGACGCCCGCGACGTGCCGTGTTCGCCGAGGAGGGCATGGGGCGCTACTTGAACAGCTTCTCGATGAGGTCGTTGACGGCGTCCCGCGTCACGTCGTTCATCGGCCGGCCGCCGCCTCCGAAGAGCCGGTCCAGGACGCTGATTCCCCCCTTCGTCGACGAGGCCGTCCACACCGTCCGGCCCGTCTGCGCCTCCAGCATCTGCACGCTGACGGCAATCAAGGTGGCGGAGCTCGACCCCGACCGCACCTCTCCGTACTCTTGCACCACGCCCGTGATGATGGCCTGGGCCTTGAGGGCGCCGCCCAGCTTGACGACGTCGTCGGGGGAGGGGGCGGCGGGAGATTGAACCTCCAGCCGTCCGACGGCGCGCGCGACCTCTCCCACCGGCTGGACGTACAGCGCGCCGGTGGACAGCAAGCGGTTGATGAACACGTCCCGGACGCGGTCCGCCGCCAGGCTCTCCCGGGTGAGGTTCTGGAACGGCATGACCCCGACGGTCTGGATGGCGCCGAAGTCCATGTTCGGGTCACGATAGACGGCCCGCGTGATGCCCGGCGTGCACGAGGCCAGGAGCGCGAGCGACACGGCCGCCAGGACAGGATATCTCGCCTTCACTCGTCGAGGCCCCCTCTTCAGGCGCTCATGCCCGCCGGCGCAGGCCGCGGGCGCGAGAACCGGTTCACGATGATCAATGATACGTGACCTCAGCGGTTCCATGCCACAGGGAACCTTCCGTCCGGCGGTCTCAGAAATAGGTCTTCAGGGTCGCGCTGAACGTGTTCGACTCCGTCCGGAGGGAGTCGGATTTCGTGGTGTTGACCTGGTAGCTCGCCTCCAGGTACGAGCGCCGCCGCGAAGACAGGTACCAGCGCAGCGTCGGCTGGATGATCCGCGAATTCTCGGGCAGGTGACTCTGGGCGTAATAGAAGGAGAACTGGAGGTTCCCATCCGGAAACGGCGCCCAGCTCAGCCCGTAGGTGTGGCGCACCGTCGTGTCCTTGCCCGTCTCGGACGCGATATTGGCAGCGGCGGAGAGAGAAAGGGTCCGGAACGGAGTGAACGACAGGCCCAGATCCGCTCTGTTCTCCGTCGTGTCACGAGACCCTCCGGCACTCCCGCCCGAAGAGCGCGAGAGCTTGCCCGAGTAATAGCCCGTCAACGTCAGGGTGGGGTGGGGAGTGATCCCGGTGCCCAGGTTCAGGAACAGATCCCGGCGGCGCGACGGATTGCCGCCGCCTTCGTCGTTGGAAGTGAACGACGCGCCGAGGTTGAGGCTGGCATCGATCCCCCGGTACAGCTGGGCGGTGTTGTAGAGGCCCACGGTGTCGCTCGTCGTGCTCGTCGCTCCCAGCCACTGCCGGTTGCCGCTGAACACGAGGTTGTTCGTCAGTGTCTTGAGCGGGGTGGCGCCGAGCGATGCGTAGTAAAAAGCGGCAGTGCGTGTCTCCTCCTGCTCCGTGCCGACCTCGAACGACGTATTCGCACTGGCCGAGAAGATCGGATTGAGCTGGTGGTTGAAGAAGAGCCCGTTCGAGATATTGTATCTCGACTGTCCGCTCTGGCCGCCTTGCCCGCCGGAATCGAACTGAAAGTAGGAGCCGTTGAACCGGTAGTAGAGGGACGGAGACCGGAAGAGGATCACCTTGACGTCCAGGTTGTAGTTCTGGACGACCTGCGTGCTCTTCTTCTTCAGCTCCGGGGCCGTCCTGTCGACGAAGGCCTGGATCTCCGTGATGAAGATATTCGGGAACAGCGACGAATTCGTCGAGCCGATGACTCCGCCGGAGAGCGGCCGGGTGACCACCTTGACGTAGCGGGCGGTCACGGCGGGGAAGCTGATCTCGAAGCGGCGGTCGAAGGGCCCGAAGACGGCCACCGGCACCGTGGCGTGCACGGTCCACGTCAGGTTGTCCGTGCTGGTGTAGACGTCCCACGAGAAGGAGCTGGTGATGTCTGCGGGTAGGTTCGCCGGCCCAAACCCGTCCACCCACACCTCGAGCCGGCTGACCTCCACGGGGGTCAGGAAATCGAGGCCGACGTTCCGGCGCGAGAAATCCCCGGCCGACCCCGGATACCCGATGTTCAGGCCGGCGCTCGTCGTCTTGTCCCCGTCGGTCAGCGCGGGGTTCGCGGCGAGGGCGCCGTCCAGGGGCGTATCGTCGAGGGCGGAGAGGCCGGCAAAAGGGGGCAGGGGGACCTGGGTGACGTTTTCGAGCTCGGTCATGCGGACGCGATTGTCCGTCGTGAGGGAGATGCGCCCGTCGAGGAAGGTCGTCGCATAGACCAGCTTCCCCTCGTGCGATAGCTGAGTGGATACGACGTCCCGGATATCGTCGTCGGTGCGCAGATAGGTGCCGGCATAGTAGGCGTTGAGACCCCGGTAGAGGTACTCCGTCTTGAGGAAGACGTAATCCTCCTTCGTGTCGACGGACGCTCGCGGGTCGTCCCGGGTCATCGTCCGCGTGTAACGGAGCTGCGTCGAGGGAAGCTCGGTGGGGCGCCAGTTGAGGTACGCGGCGTAGGTTTCCCGCGTGAGCGTGCTTTCCGGCTGGCCCGAGGTCTTCACCGTCTCGTCCCGGAGGTCGTAGCCGATCGACGCGCGCATCACGGGGTCACGAAGCGTCAGCCAGAAAAAGGGCCGGAGTCGCGTCACCTCCGTTTCCCCGCCTGCCACGTCACCGGACACATCGAATATGTTCTTGTCGTAGGTGACGCCCGCGTTCAGGTTGAGCTTCGGAAGGAGATCGTAGTTCACCCCGAGGTTGAACGTGGCCCCGTAGTTGTTGCTCTCGGTCTTCGTGGTCCTCCTTGACGCGTCCGTGGTCTTGCTGGAGAACAGGTTGTAGGTCGTCTCCACGTACCCGTTGACGGTCTCGAGAATCCCATCCGCCCGCGCGGGAGCGGGACACGCCGTCACGCCGACCATGGCCGCGCAGAGAAGGGCTCGTAGGGCATGCTGCGCTCCCGGGAACGACGGCATGGAGTGTCGTGCCGGTCCTAGTTCTCACCCATCACGCTGATCCACGAGGGCCCGTCTCCGACGTCGAGCTCGCCCACCAGCCGTCTCCCGATGCGGTGGGATACGAGGACGCGGTTCGCGTCGGGGCTCGCGAGGTACAGGGTGTTCTCTTCCCCGTCCGTCGCCATGTGGGCGATGCCCGCGCCGGTGTCGAGGAAACCCACGGCCACGAAGGAGAAGGGCTCGTACACCCCCACGGCGAGATCGCGCCTTCCCCCCAGGTACACCAGATCCGTGTTCAGGTCCACCTTGATCGCATCCATTCCGGAGCGGACCGGGAACCTTCCGGTGAGGACCCCGGTATCGGGATTGATCGCCGTCACGTACGGCGACGTCTCGTGGACGACGTACAGCCGGTCGCCCCTGCGGTTGAAGTCCCCCCGCACCGGGTCCGGGTCCGTGGGAACGCTTCGAATCACGGCGCGGCTCAGAATGTCGAGGACCGAGACGGTGTTGGAGAGCGAGTTGAAGACGAACGCCCGCCGCCCGGCGCGATCGATCGCGATGAATCGCGGTCCGTTCCCCACGGGGATCTTGGTCAGCTCGGCCCGGGAGCCGGGGTCGATGAAGCTGACCGTGTTCGATCCCCGGTTGGCGGAGAGCAGGATCTTGCCGTCCGGGGTGAGGGCGAGCGCCGCGGGGTCGTCCCCGGGGGTCAGCCTGATCCGGTCCGCGACCTTGCCCGCCATGAGGTCGATGATCTCGACACTGTCCTCGCCCGCGAGGGCGACGTAGAGCTTCCGGGCCCGCTGATCGAGAGCCATCCCCGACGGCCCGTTCCCCGTGGCGATCACGTCGAATACCTGCAGGGATTTCTTGTCGAACACCGTGATGTCGTTCGACCGGCGGTTGGCGACGAAGCCCATGAGGCCGACGGCCGGTCTGTCCGGGGAGTAGGCGGAGAAGGCAGGGGCGAAGCGGAATGCGGCATCCACCGACTCGGCGTAGCTGAGGGCCAGGGCGATGACGTGGCCTTCCCGCCTCCGCACGAGAAATCTGAAATCGATCCGGGTGGAGGCCTCCGGCACGAGCAGGGCCGACTCCCCGTCCTCGCCTCGAAGGGCGGCGCCTCTCGTCTGGAACACGAGCCCCGAGTATTCCCCCGCGGGGAGAGGCCCCCCGGCGAGGAGCCGCTGTCGCCTCGCGTCCCGGCCGCTCAGCTCGCGGAGCGACAGCGACAGGGGAAGCTCTCTGCCATCACGGTGGAGCGCGGAGACGCCTGCGATGCCGACGCGCAGGCGCGCCGCCTCCTGAGCGAGCGGCTGGAGGTAGAGGTACACCACCCCCTCGTCCTCGAGGCGGGGCCTGAGTTGCGGCAGGCTCGCCTGGCAGCCGAGCAGGCTCAGGCCGATGGCGAAGATGCAGGGACGAAGGCTCTTCACCCGGAATTCTCGATCGCCTCCCCCGCTGACCATAGGACGTGCACGCGCGCGAACGCAAGGAGACAAAAAAGGGGAGGGCTGGCGCGGTGGCCAGCCCTCCCGCCCGCCCGTGTCGAGACGCGGCTCTCGACACTACGGGGCAACTAGTCCCTGGCGTGGCACTTGTTGCAGAGCACGCGCTGGTAGCTCGCGAACTGGGTCACCGGGCGGTCGTAGTACGCCGCCTGGGTCTCCGCCCCGAGCCGGCCGCGCGCGAACTGCGGCGCGGTCGGCGTGGTGTCGGTGCCCGGGTACAGGCTGTTGTACACCATGAACTCGCCTTCCATGTTCCAGCGGAGCATCTCCGGCCAGCCGGTGGCGTGCGCGCGGTGGCAGGAGAGGCACGCCACCTTGTCGCTGCTCGACGGGCCGTTCAGGTAAGCGTTGGTATTGCTCGCGTGGCTCTTGAGCGTCGCGACGTCGCCCGTATTCTCCATGAACGGAACCAGCGAGGTGAAGGAGTTGGCGGACGTGCCGGTCAGGTCGCCCGACTTGACGTACGCGTTGTAGTTGGCCGCCTGTTCGCTGTCGAGGCCCTCGTCGGTGGGGTGGACGTAGTTGCCGCTGGAGTGCATCTGCGGGTGGCAGCTCGCACACCAGTTGCCCCAGGTGTTCGTGCCGGTGGCGCCGTAGGCCACGCGGACCTGGTTGGTCGCCTCCGTCTGGTTGTAGGTGGACGGGGCCACGGCGATCGCTACCCCGTTGAACGTGACGCCCTGGGAGTTGTCTCCCAGTCCGCGGAGGAGGCGGTACACGCCAACGGCCTGGCCGGCCGCCGGATCCGTGCTGGTGGCGTAGGAACCGGAGCCGATGATCGGGGCCGTCGCCACGCCCCTGACGCCGCCCTTGACATAGGTCCCGTCGTTGAGCCGGCGATTCGCGCTGTGCGGATCGTGGCAGCTCTGGCAGCCGAGCTGAGCTGACACGAAGGTGCCGCCGGGAGCGGTGGTGTTGGTCGGGTCGGCGGCGTACCCCCAGTCCGTCGCGACGATGTTGTGGCCGTGGGTCGCGCCAGCCTCGGTGCTCGTCGTGCCGCGAACGGTCATCGTGTACGTCTTCTTCAGCCAGCCGAAGTCGCCGCCGGGCGTCCGCTGCTTGGGAGGAACGCCGGCGGGCATGTCCGCGTCCGCGGTGGAGATGTGGTAGCTGCTCGGGCCCGTGTCACCCGCGTGCTGGTGGCAGTTCAAGCAGGTCGAGCTCTGATCGCTGCCCTGCAGGAGGAAGCTCCCGCCGGCCTTCGCGCTGTGCATGCTGTGGCAGCCGGTGCACTCGGCGACACCGCCCGAGTGGAACGCATAGGCCGCCCCCGCCAGCCCCAGGGCGAGGACCGCCGCCGCCAGGGCTGTGAACCCCCATCTGATCCTCATGTTCTCCTCCTTCTTTGTCCGTGAATCGGGAACCGCTTGCCGTTCGGCAGATCTCGTTGTCCGCGCCCGGCCCACCTCCTTGCGCTTGAGTTCGTGAATCTCACATCCCTCTCCCCCCGGGATATTCCAGCGCGAAGACGCTGACACCTCTCTTGGCCATCTGCGTGACGTACAGTCGGTCGCGGCTGTCGATCACCAGATCGTCCGGAAAGATCAGCTCGCCCGGCTTGTAGCCGCGCCTGGCGAACTGGGTCAGGAAGGCGAACTTCCCGTCGAAGACCAGGACCGAGCCCTTGAGCTTGTCCACGACGAGGAAATTCCCCTTGCTGTCTCTTGCGATGCCTCCGGTGATATTGAAGCCCCCCGGCGCGCTGCTGGCCTTGCCGAACGCGCTGAGCCGTCCGTCCGGAGACAGCACGAAGGCGCGGAACAGGACGGGAACGGTCATCAGCATGTTCCCCGCTCGATCAACGCTGAAGCCGCCGATCTCTACGCTCCCCCGGTCCTTTTCCTCGAGCTCGAACAGCGGGAACAGATCGTAGCCCTTCGTGAAACTGCCGTCTCGATCCGCCATCACGATCTTGAGCTGGAGAGGGGAGAGCAGGTAGAACGCTCCGCGCCGGAACACCATCCGGTTCGGGCCGAAACCCGAGAACTCGCGGGGCAACCCTTTCAGCGTGATCTCCGATTGCGGCTGGCCCCGGTAATTGCACCGGACGATCGCCGGCCGGGACTCCCGGTAGACGAGCAGCAGGACGTCGCCCCGGTCGTCCACCGCGACGTCGACGATGTGACCGAGGTCGAGATCGTCGCCGAACTGGTACACCTCCATCCCGAACTCGTTGAACACGCGGACGGCGTTCTGGTAGAGCACGTAGACTTCGTTCCTCTCCGGATCTACCGCCACCCGCGACCAGTTGTAGGGAATCGAGCCGGTGAAGCTCGAGAGGGTGTAGATGTACCCCGCCTTGACCGGCTGGGACGCTGCGGGCCCGGCGGCGAGCACGAGGGCGGCGAGCGCCGCGAGACCCAGCATCCGCTTCGCGGTCGGTCTCGCGTTCCTCATGGCTGTCCCTAAGCCGCCACGGACTCGGCGGTGGTGGCGGCGCCGACGACGATGCTGAGGAGCCGGAGATGCTCCTCGCCGGGGTTGACGATGCGGTAGGGCTGGGCCCCGGCCAGCCTGAGCGAATGAGCGGGGAGAACCTCCCAGCCGAGGTCGCCCTGCTCGAACAGCGCCCGGCCCTCGACCACGAGATGCCAGGAGAACCCGCAGATCAGCGACGCATCGGAGAAGGCGCTGTGGACGTCGATCTCGGAGACCACCACGTCGAGGTCTCCGTACCGGAACAGAAGGCTGACCTTCGCGCCGGGCAGCTCGACCGAGCGAATCGGCTCAGCACTCGGGCCACTGCTGCCGATATAAGCGGTCTGGTCCATCACGAAGCTTTCAACAGAGCACCATGCGTACCAAACCGGACGAAGTTGACGCCCGGCGGCGGATTGCGCGGAAACAATCCTGAAAACAGCCTGTTACAGCCGGAGTGAGATTCGACGGAGTCAGCGCATCGCCGGGCAGCATCTGCCGGATGATTGCAGAATGCAATCAGCTACTGTCCAAGTACTTGAAAGATAAGGATTGAGATACATTTCACAATGTAGAGGTCAATTCAATTTGGAGCCCCTGGCTCGTCATGGCTGGTGATGCGCCGAAGATACCCTTCACCTATTGAATACGCTGGCTTGCATCCGTCGAGCTGATGGGCGGGGGCGACAACCACCCGACCGGTTCGGAGCGTCGGTTGGAGGGGGTCCTGAGCCAGATCGGCTTGCGGCGCTCGCAGAAGATCACCGGCGGGCTCGGCAGGGGCCGGCGGATCGCGGGCGTTTCCCGCTCCTGGACGGGCAGGGCCAGGGGAGCGGGCGAGCGGCGGCACCTCCCGGTGCACGCCCTGCGGCTGCCCGCAGCGATCCCGGTGCGATCGGCTACCGCCTCGCTCGTCCGTCCTCGTCGATGACCAAGGCGATCCACACGCGACCTGGATGGCCTCGTCCGCGCCGGCCCGTTTGATCGCGCGCGCCTCAGCGCCCCGACGGTCTCCGCCGGAGATGGCCGAGCAGCTCCGTGTTCCTTTTTCCGAAAGCCCCGCGGCGGCCAAGGAGGATTGCGTGCATGGAACGCGTGGGGATAACCTGGCGAGGGTCGTGTATTCTCCGTGGCGTGGAGGCCGATACGAGTCGATGGCACTGGGCGGCCAAGTGGATCCTCGCGGGCGCGGTGCTGGGGCTGTCCGCGCTGGTGCCGGCCGGGTGCGTGGAGATGCAGGCACCCCGGCCTCAGTTCGCGCAGAGGGATTGCCTCGAGTGCCACAAGAAATTCGCCGAGAAGTACCTGGGGATGAAGAACGTCCATCCCACCGTGAAGGCGAACAAGTGCGAGACCTGCCACCTGCGCCACGGCCTGATCCCCAAGACCGCCATGAAGAAGGACGGCAATGAAGTCTGCTACCAGTGTCATGCGCGGGAAAAGATCGGGCTGAACCGCAAGCATGTCCACACCGCGCTCGCGCGCGGCCGCTGCACCGAGTGCCACGACCCGCACGCCTCCCAGGCGAGCCGCCTGCTGAAGGTGGAGGGCGACGAGGCCTGCTACCGGTGCCACAAGAAGGAAGAGCATCAGCGGAAGGTCGTGCACGCGGCCTCGCCGGCGAAGGGCTGCCTCGCATGCCACTCGGCCCACGGCTCCGACGAGAAAGACCTCTTGCTGAAAGCGGCGGCCCCCCTTTGCCTCACGTGCCACGACGCGGCGAAGCCGCAGTTCAGGAAAGCGCACGGTGAGTACCCCGTCGAGAAGGCCGCCTCGTGCACGGGATGCCACAATCCCCACTCCGCGGCTCAGCCAAGGCTCCTGAAGACGAGCGCCCACAACCCCGTCGCCACCGGCCAGTGCGAGGCGTGCCACGCGCCCGCTTCGTCGGCGAAGCCCTTCGAGACCGCGGGCGCGGCGGACAAGCTCTGCGCCACCTGCCACGATGCGGCCGATCTGCGCGCGGGCGGCAAGGTGGACCACGCGCCGTTCAAGGATGGGATGTGCACCTCCTGCCACGCGCCGCACGCCTCGGAGTTCCCGAAGCTGGCTGTCGCCAAGGGCAGCCAGCTCTGCGTGACCTGCCACCAGGACCAAGGGGCGACGGTGGCGGTGACGCATGCTCCGGTGGTCGGCGATCGGGGATGCGTGTCCTGCCATCCGCCGCATTCCGCCAAGCTCAAGCCGCTCCTCAACCAGCAGGAGGGCGCGCTGTGCTTCTCGTGCCACGCGAAGACGCGCGAGGCCCTGAAGTCCAAGGTGCCCCACGCGCCGTTCGCTCAAGAAGAGTGCAGCACGTGCCACAATCCACACGGCTCGAACATGAAGCACCTCGTCGCGGACCGGATGGATCGGGTCTGCTACCGCTGCCATTCGGAGGCGGAAGCGAAGTTCCTGAAGACGTACACGCATCGGCCCGTCGCGGAAGGCAGTTGCGCCTCGTGTCACACTCCCCACGGCGGCGGGGAGCCGAAGCTCGTCAAGGCCGCCGACGGGCAGCTCTGCTCGCAGTGCCACGGGGAGTTCATGAAGGAGGCGGCGGGTGGGGTCAACCACGTGCCGTTCGCCGGCGGGATGTGCCTGAGTTGCCACGACGCCCACGGGAGCAATGTCAAGGGGATGGCCTCCGGCCCATTGGGTCCCCTCTGCGCCTCCTGCCATGACGAGATCGACAAGGAAGCCAAGGGGGCCAGGAGCAAGCACAAGCCCGTCGCGGCCTCCGAGTGCACGCAGTGCCACAACCCGCACAAGGCGCGGCTGCCGGGCCTCCTTCTGGCCAAGAGCCCCGAGCTCTGCCTGACCTGCCACAAGGACATGAAGGCGCGGCTGGAGAAGGAGCACGCCCACCAGCCGGCGGCCAGAGACTGCCTGCGATGCCACAAGCCGCATTTCTCGGCCCAGGACTCCCTGCTGGCTCAGGCCATCCAGCCCACGTGCCTCGAGTGCCACAATCCCCAGCGCGCCGCGTTCAGCAAGGCCCACCTGAACATCGAGGCGACGGTCATGAACTGCCGGAGCTGCCACGACCCCCATGCGTCGAAGGACCCGAAGTTCTTCAAGGCCAACATCCACATGCCCTTCGGGTCGAGGTCGTGCGACGAATGCCACATCCCGTGACGTAGGTCCGGATATGCGCACGAGAATCCCGTGGGTAACGCTCGTTATCGTCCTCGTCTCGCTGCTCGCGACGCCGGCGGCACACGGCCAGAACAAGTTCCGATTGAAGCCCGGGCCCGTTGGAAAGCTGTGCTTCGACTGCCATCCGGACCTCGCGGAGAAGCTCAAGGGCAAGTTCGTCCACACGCCGGTGAGGACGGGGAACTGCGCCGGATGCCACAGCCCGCACACCTCCGCCCACGGCAAGCTGCTCTCCGCCTCTCCGAGCGCGCTCTGCCTCACCTGCCACCCGAGCGTCGTTCCCGAGAAGGCCGTGAGCAGCCACCGGGTCGTCGTCGAGGGCAGCTGCGTCAAGTGCCACGACCCGCACGCCTCCAACAACAAGGCGAACCTGCTGAAGACCGGGAACGACCTCTGCGTCAGCTGCCACAAGGCCATCGGGGACACGGTCGCCAGGGTGACGTTCAAGCACGTTCCGGTGTCGAACGACTGCCTGAGCTGTCACAACCCCCACGCCTCGGACAAGTCGGCGCACCTGCTGAAGAGCCCGGTTCCCGCCCTCTGCGTCCAGTGCCACAAGCCGGACAGCCCGCGCTTCACGAGGCAGCACGTCGATTACCCGGTCGCCCGGGCCAACTGCGTCTCGTGCCACGACCCCCACGGGTCGAACACGGCCGGAATCCTGTTCGACACGGTGCACCCGCCGGTGGCCAGCAAGCGGTGCAACCAGTGCCACAGCGCGGCGACGGCCGCCGAGCCGTTCGCGACCAGGCGGCCGGGCTTCGAGCTGTGCCGGGGTTGCCACAGCGCCATGATGAACGAGGCGTTCGGCAAGAACCGGATCCACTGGCCCCTCGTGGACAAGACCGGATGCCTGAGCTGCCATCAGGCTCATGCCTCGCGGGAGAAAAAGCTGCTGAACGTCCCGGAGGCCGGCCTGTGCGGCCGATGCCACACGGACACCATCGACTGGCAGGTGAAGCTGGCCGAGAAGGCGGCGCAGGAGAAGGCGACCGCGAAGACGCGGGGCGAGAAGGGGGCCCTCACCCACGAGCCGGTCCAGACGGGGCGCTGCTCGGCGTGCCACCTGCCCCACGCCTCGGACAGCGCGCGGCTCATGCGCCAGGCCTCCATCGTCGAGGGGTGCGGCTCGTGCCACGACTGGCTGAAGCACAACTCGCACCCGATGGGGGAGAAGTTCGCGGACATGAGGAACAAGAACCTTTCCGTGAACTGCCTGAGCTGCCATCAAGCGCACGGAACGGGATACCGGCACATGATCACGTTCCCCACCACGACGGAGCTGTGCGTGCAGTGCCACAAGCAGCTCAGGAGGTGACGGCGTGCCGAGCATCCTGGGCTCGCTGCTGATCCTGTCCTGCCTCGGCTGGCTCTGCGCAGAGGCGGGCGCCGCCGAAGCGGGCAAGCTCCGATTCGTCGCGGCCATTTATCTCGACGACAAGGGCGTCGGCTTGCGGCAGCCCGAAGGGGTGGCCTGCAACGACAAGTCGACCGTGATCGTGGGGGACACGGGCAGGGGCCGCCTCCTGCGCTACACCGTCGACGACCGGAACGTGAAGCCGGCCGGCGAGATCCGGGCCCCGCAGCTCTCGGCGCCCATCCGGGTGCAGATGAATTCCAAGGAGGAGGTGTTCGCCCTCGATGGCCGACAGCGCCGGATCGTGCGGTTCGACGTCAAAGGAGAGTCCAAGGGCTATCTGGATCCGGAGGGAGTGCCGGCCCCGGCCGGCATCGTTCCCCGGAGCTTCCGGATCGACCGGGATGACAATATCTACCTCCTGGACGTCTTCTCGGCCCGGGTCCTCGTGCTCGGCCCCGACGGGAAGTACCTGCGGCACGTGGGGTTCCCCACGGGGTACGGATTCTTCTCGGACCTCGCAGTGGACAGCCGCGGCAAGATCTACCTGCTCGATTCCCTCAAGGCCACGGTGCACGCGGCCCAGAAGGACGCCAAGGAGTTTTCCCTCGTGGCGAAGAATCTGAGGGCGCATCTGAGCTTCCCCACGTCCATCGTCGTCGACAGCCGCGGCATCCTGTATCTCGTGGACGAGCACGGGGGCGGGATCGTCCTCCTCGGCCAGGACGGCTCCGTGCTCGGGCGGCAACTGGCGATGGGCTGGACCGAGGGCCTCCTCAACTCTCCGTCCCAGATGTGCCTCAACGACAGGGGCCAGGTGTTCATCGCCGACCGGGGCAACAACAGGGTCCAGGTCTTTTCCCTCGTGCGATGAACGCGCCCGGCACTGCACGCGGGTCTGCTGGCCGCCCGGGAGGATGCCCGCCGATACCCGGCGGGGCGCTCGCGAATCCGC
>Ga0214473_10006687_pt1 | contig 13731 bp, 15 predicted proteins | sample RVTome_7_FD_203509 | JGI IMG/M metagenome (GOLD analysis project Ga0214473, IMG submission 203509) | Soil microbial communities from uranium-contaminated site in the Upper Colorado River Basin, Wyoming, United States - RVT98D197 | ecosystem: Environmental > Terrestrial > Soil > Contaminated >... | reverse complement strand
GGTAGACCTCTTGAACGGATCTCGGATCCGTGTTCCGAGCTCGATCTGACAAGCACTCATTGGAGATGATGAGGTCATGAACTCGGACGAATCGCGTTGGGCGCTGATGAAGCCGCGTGCGATCACCATCGACGGCGATCGGGTCGTCTACCGGGTCGCCGGCAACGGGCCGGTGCTGCTGCTCGTGCACGGCATGGCCGGTAGCTCCGTGACGTGGAGGCACGTCATGCCGGCGCTGGCCAGGCGGTTCACGGTCCTGGCCCCCGATCTGCTCGGGCAGGGGCAGTCCGACAAACCCTGCGGCGAGTACTCGCTCGGCGCCCATGCCAACACGCTGCGCGACCTGTTGGACACCCTCGGGTACGAGCGGGCCACCGTCATCGGCCAGTCGCTCGGAGGCGGCGTGGCCATGCAGTTTGCGTATCAGTTCCCGGAGCGCTGCGAGCGCTTGGTCCTGGTGGACAGCGGTGGACTGGGCCGGGAGGTCACGTTCTACCTCCGGATGCTGACTGTGCCCGGATTCGAGTCGGTGTTTCCGCTCTTCTGCACGCCGTGGCTGCGAGACGCCGGAAACAGCGTCGCCACGTGGCTCGGCCGCGCGGGCGTCCGGTCCACCCCCGCCCGCGAGGAGATCTGGCGGAGCTACGCGTCGCTGGCGGACGCCCGGAGCCGCCGCGCATTCTTTCGCAGCCTGCGCGACGTTATCGACTTCAGCGGGCAGGCGGTGAGCGCCCTGGGTCGGCTGTACCGGGCAGCGAAGCTGCCTGCATTGATCATGTGGGGCGCGCAAGACCCGTTCATTCCGGTGAGCCACGCGGTCGCGGCGCACGCGGCCATCCCCGGCAGTCGCCTCGAGATCTTCGACGGCGTGGGCCACTACCCGCACTGCGAGGCCCCCGAGCGGTTCGTCGAGGTGCTCGTCGACTTCATCGCCTCCACGGAGCCCGCCCGACTTCCGCTGCATTCGCCCCCACCCGGCCAAACCCCCGGTGTCGACGAAGCGCCCGGGCCGGATTAGACGATACCCTCTTGGCTCTCGTGCGGGCCGTCGTGATGGTGACGGCCACCCATCGTGTGTCTTGCCGACGCTTAAGTCGCCGCCGTACTCAGTTGCCGCTCGCTCTCATCCAGGCGCTGCTCGCAGACCTCGTGGCGGCGGGCATGGTCGGACGGATGCGGGGGCGGTAGCTGGCGGGCTGAGACTCGTTTCTTACCGAGCTGACGGCAGCACGACGACTGCGCCAACGTCATCGCCGCCCAGGTGATCCACACCGACTTGCACCTCATCAACCTTGAACGCGGCCCGCTCCCACGTCGTGCGCGGACGTGTCGCGGTCTGCTGGGGGCTGGTACAAGAGGCATGAGCGGTTGTCGGGGGCTACGGCCCGCCGCAGAAGCGCGACGATATCATTGATGTTGCATTTGCAGCCGGTCAGCTATCGAATGGCTTCGGACGCAGCTGGGTTGCGTCCGTCCGCTCGTGGGGAGCGTTGGATTTCGCTACGGTGTGCCATGGCGCAGACGACGTTGGCGGACCGGCTTCGGGCGCTCTTTCCCGAATCCTCGGGGCGGAGCCGGAATACGTGGCTCGCGCGCGGGCGGGTGCTGGTCGACGGGCGGGTCGTGCGCGACGGCCGCACAGTCGTCAACGCGGGTGAGCGCGTGGCGCTCGGGCCCGAAACGGTGCCGCGGGTGCCGCTGCCGAGGCCGCTGCGGCTCGTGCACGAGGACGAGCACGTGCTCGTCGTCGAGAAGCCGCCCGATCTCCTGACCATCGCCACGGAGTCGCAGCGTGGACGGACGGTCTATCGCATGGTCTGGGACTACCTCGCGGCCGCGCGACCGCCACGGCGCCCATTCATCGTGCATCGGCTCGACCGCGAGACGTCGGGCCTCCTCGTACTCGCGAAGTCGCCCGCGGCCAAGTCGCACCTGCAGGCGCAGTTCGCGTCGCACGCGGCGGAGCGTCGCTACGTGGGGATCGTGGAGGGCCGAGTTGCCGCGGACGCGGGCACGATCGAGAGCCGTATCATTCAGGATCGCGCGCTCCGCGTGCGTGTGGCGAGACGCGACGAGGAGGGAGGCCGCTCCGCGGTGACGCGCTATCGGGTGCGCGAGCGCCTGACCGTGGTCACGGTCCTCGATCTGGCGCTCGGGACGGGACGGCGGCGACAGATCCGTGTGCAGCTCGCCGCGCTCGGCCACCCGGTGGTCGGCGATGGCGCGCACGGCGCCACCACGGACCCGCTGCGCCGGTTGTGCCTGCACGCCACCGCTCTTGGATTCGTCCACCCCGGGACCGGAAAGCCCGTGCGTTTCGAGAGTCCGATACCTGCCGCCTTCGCCCGGCTCGATCGGCGCTCGCCGATGGGGCGGGGACCGCGCGCGTGAGCCCACCGCGGAACGTCCCCGGATACAATGACGGCTTCACCTACCGCGAGTGGATCGGCGAGCGGACCGCAGGCCAGCTACGTCCGAGGACATTCGAGAGCTAGGCGATCGCAAGTGCGACATCACTGATATCCAGGCACTTCTCGGCGGGTGGCGAGTTCGTCGGAGGACGATCGGTGGACTCACACACGGTGCACCGTGCCGCTCGCGCTCATCCAGGCGCTGCTCGCAGACCTCGTGGCGGCGGACATGGTCGGACGGATGCGGGTGCGGTGGCGGGCTGCTTACGACACCGCCGTCAAGCCGTCTTCACGGCCCTCGCTGCGCCCGCCAGCCATCCTGGTGTTAGCGTCCTGGTTGACCGACCTGGACCGCTCATGCCCGCTCAGCCCGCCGTCGCCGCAGGTAGAGCACGCCGCCAAACATCACCAGCGCCGTGCCTAGGATGCCCCACTCGGAGAGCGTGGGCACGTAAGCGCAGAACCCGCCGAGGTCAGCACAGATCTCAAGGGGTGGGCACTCACCTAAGCACAACGGCGGGGCCGCGGTGATCCCGTATTGTTCCCGCCGCGCTCGCCGACTATCGTGCACCGCGATGAGGAGCATCGACCGTGCGTGGTGACGAGGCGGGCGGGCGCAACTGGGCCGCCGTCCTCGGCCCAGTGCTATGCGCCGCCGGCGTGGCGGGCTACTTCGTCGTCGTCTTCCGCTTGGGGGCGGCGCTGCCCGGTGTGCGCGACTGGGCATTCCCCAACTGGATCGTCATCGCCGCCGGGCTGGCGCTCTCGGCGGTCGGTGTGCGGCGCGCGCGCGTCCGCGGACGCATCCTAGCGCGCGTCCTGGCGACGATCAGCGTCGCCGTTACCGCCGGCTTCGCCTGGATCCTATACGTCCTTCCTGCCCTACCGCCGGCCGCCGGCCCGACAGTGGGCGCCCCCGCGCCCGACTTCGCGCTCAGTGCGCCCGACGGCCGCACGGTCAGGCTCGCCGACTTTCGCGGCGGGCCGCTCCTGCTCGTCTTCTATCGCGGACACTGGTGACCCTTCTGTCTCTCGGAGCTGCAGGGGCTGCAGCTGAACATCGATGAGTTCCGCGCACGTGGCTGCGCCATCGCCGGCGTGGTGGTCGATTCGGCGGAGATCAACGCCACCGTCACACGCGATCTCGGCCTCACCTATCCGATCCTCGCCGACCCTGCGCTCGCGACGATTGACGCCTACGGCCTACGCCACCCCGGCGGCCATGACGGAAACGACATCGCCCGTTCGGCGTCGGTGCTGATCGACGGCGAGGGCGTGGTGCGATGGAGCGCGGTCGGCGACAACTTCCGCTTGCGGCCGAGACCGGCGACCATCCTGGCGGTGGTGGACGCCTTGCCGGACGTGGTGCGGCGCCCGCCACGGTAGTGTCGCGCGTCCGAAGGGCGCTGCAACTCGGACTCCGGCCGCCGCCGCTGCTCCTCTCGGAGCTCGCCGCTTACGCCCGTCGATAGACAGCACGAACGGCATCTTGCCGCCTCTTTGTTTACGTGACGCCCGATATCTGACGTCCGGCCCTGTCCACCCGTGGCTCGTCATTATCCCGTCGGCCTTGAGACTCAGGCAGCTGGTGCGACTGCCGACCCAGGATGCGAGAAACCCAAGGTGGGCCTAGGCAGCGGGCTGGCCTGAGCGCGGCCCACTCCCACGTCGTGCGCAGACGTGTCGCGGTCTGCTCCCGCTGTCCGCGCACCGGTCGCGAGGAACTGGCGGCATGAAGCAGTACGAAGGTCGCAATTGCGCTGGCGGCGTCCAGAATGCTCGACTATGTAACTGGGTCCCGTCGCATTGAGGCGGGGAACCGGGCGGGCTACACGGGCCCACGGCGTGGGCAACGGGCTCGAAGCCCGCCGCCAGCACCAGCGCAGCACCGAACGTCGCGGCGACTACCAATGCACTCAGCGTTCTCGTCATCGGCGGATCCTCGCTTGTCGCGGTTCCTCGTGGGGTCTCAGCGCGACACGTGCCGCTGGCTCCTCACCCGGGGCGCGGCCGCAAACGGCGAGAGGTGCCGCTCGCGATGCCCCTGAATTGAAGCGATAGACCCGAATCGCCTCCGGAATCAGAACACCCGCCCGCTTCATGTCGTGTTTCCCCAGCGAGGTGAAGCGCTCGGGATGCTGCGCGACCGTCTGCTTCAGCAGTTCGTGATGGGCAACGCGCATGCCGGCGGGGACGGACTCGTCCAGCACCAGCACTTCGATTGATTCCTGCTCCAGGAACGCGATGACTTCCTGTGCGTTGTCAAACTTGGCCCGGTAGCCGCTGCCGCTCCAAGTACTGCTCGCCAGCGCTTTGCTGCCGCGGCGAATGGTGTGACCGGGCCGCTTGTCGCGCATCACCACTTCCGAGATGAAAATGCCTTCGCCTGTGGCGTCGGAGGAAACGAGAAACCGGGCGCTCGAATTGGCGGGATCGGCCAGGAGTGACTTGGCAACGTTGCTGAAACCGGCGTAACCTTTGTGATAGACTTGTAAGCTTTCCAGCCCATACGCGGCCAGCGCGATCCCCCAAACCAACGCCGCTGCCTTTTGTGGCGCCACGTTCCGTGCCTTGAGCCAGACGATCACCATCCGCGCTCCGGCGACCGCGAACATCAGCAACGGCGGCAGCCCCGGCAGCAGATGGCGCGGTTCATAGCCGCAGGGGATGATTAGTTGCTGCAACACCACACTGAACAACAATCCCGCTGCCATCGCCCATTTGCCCGATCGGAATTGCCGCAGACTGGACTGCCGCAGCGGACCGAGGCAGCCTATGAGCGCCAGGAGGAAGAGCGCCAACCCCACAGCCAGAAACAGTTTCCTGGGATAGTAAACTAGGGCGTCGCTCGTGAACGCCCAGAGCGGCTGGTCGAATTCCCACCCCGCCCGCGCTGCTTCGCGGAACTTCCAGGTCCACGGTCCCGCCAGCACCAGCACGATGGGCACCGGCAGCCAGAAGGCCAGGGCCTTCAGCCGGTCAAAGCGGCCGGTCAGTAGCACGCTCACGGGCACGGCCCAGGCCAACGCCATGCCGGAGCCTTTCGTGAGGATCGCGGCGGAGGCTAGTAGGCCGAACAGGACTGTGTCACATGCGCCGCCCCGGTCCAGAAACCGACCCCAGCACAACGCGGCGGCCAGGCAGAAGATTGCCACCGGGATTTCCGTCATGACCAGTGCTGTGTGTTCTTGAACCAGTGGCAGGCTCAACAGCAGAATGCCGCCGAGCAGCGCCGCGCCATGACCAACCTGATGGTGCAACGCGCGGCAGAGCAGCCAGGCTAGGAACGCGGCCACCACCGACATCAGCAATAGCACGGCCGTTCGGGAGGTGGAGAAGAGGAGTGTCCAGACCGCTTGCAGGAGGTAGAACATCGGCGGCCAGTTGCCGAGGGCCACCTTGGGATAATGATCATAGAAGCCACCGGGCGTGTCCTTACTTACAAAGGAGGCCAGCGGTTTGAGGGAACGTTCCGCCATGCAGACCGGGAGCCTGGCGATGGCATCCCGCACAAAGACCCCGGTGACGTAGTGCACCGGTTCGTCCGGGTGGCCGCCGAATTCGCTCTGGTAGACTCCGCCCAGCCACTGAAAGCCGAGCGCCACCGCCAGGAACAAACCGAACAACAGGGCTTCCTTCCGCAAATCGATGGCCCTGAGGGATGTGGTCAAACAGCGGAGTAATCTGATCATGGTCAGTTGGCGGATCGTTTCCGCGTGCTCATACCGTTGGACGGCATTGTCGGTATTCCGGTTGAAATGGCTGTGAGGTTAGTAGAAGTCATTTCAAAACCCGGCGCAGTGATCATCGCACACGCGAGATGAAAAAAGCCCGTATGGGTAGCCTACAGACGTTCGTAGCGCACGACGAGGCGGCGAAAATGTCCGAGCCAGGCGAAGGTAGGCTCGACGATCCACCGGTTGCGGCTCGCCATTATCCCGTCAGCCTTGAGAATCAAGCACCTGGCGCGCCTGTCGACCCTGGATGCGGAAGACCCGAGGTGGACCTCGGCGGCGGGCTGGCCTGAGCCCGCCCCGCTCCCACGTCGCGCGCGGACGTGTCGCGGTATGCCCGCAACGCGTCTCCCCAGCTTCATGGCGCTGGTTTTTACCACGTTGGGACTTTCACCCACTGGGTTGTACCGTCTTCTCTGGTGACACAATGTCCTTGGACGGAATTGGGCGGGGCCTGCGCCGCACTTGACTGTGTCGCGGACGCAGGCCCCACCGCTCGGGCGGGCAATCAGGCAACGATCGCCCTACGGATTGGAAATCCTGAACGCGTTGTGGCTCAGAAGCCCCGCTACGTAGACTTTGCCGCTAACGTCAACCGCGATGTTTGTAGGGTTATTGAGAGAATTCCCTGCGCCGTCGCCGGTGCTGTCGATGATCTCGGTGATCACACCGCCCGGCGTGATCTTGAACGCGTTGTCGCTGGAATTGCCCGCCACGTAGACGTTGCCGCTGCCATCAACCGCAATGTCCTCGGGTAGGGAGAGCGGATTCCCGGTGCCGTCGCCGGTGCTGTCGATGATCTCCGTGACCACCTGCGTCGGCGTGGCTGTCACCGTGGGTGTGGGCGTCGGCGTGGGTGTCGGCGCCGTCGCATTCTCGAGTTCGGCCTTTGCGTCGGCGACGAAGGCATCGATCTTGGCCTCGAGGCTCACGGTGTCCCCGAAGGTCAGGCACGGCCCGTCGTTCTTGATCTCGAGCTTGCCGATACAGCCCGAGGCGATGCCTTTGGTGCCCCCGTCAAACTTGGCGATCACCTTGGCCTCGCAAGCGGTCTGCACCGAGCCGCACTTGGCCGGGTTCTTCTGGCACTTTCCTATGCACTTGAGCAGACCCTCGGTCTTCTTGTTCACGCACTTGGTCTTCCCGGCTAGGCACTTGTTTGGCCCGCCTGGTGGCGCCTGCGCCACACCGAAGTTCCAGACGCTCGCCGAGCTGGTGAGGATGGTGAGCTGGATGTTACCGTCACCGAGCAGCTCGCGACCCGAAACGCAGGGGTCGGGGATCGCCTGCGGGGCACCCGTACAGTTCTGTATCAACGAGGGTCCGCCGTCTTTGAATATCTGGATGCTGTTCTCGTCCTCCCCGGCGGGAACGCGCGAGGTGTCGATGCGGAACACCAGGAGGAGCGGATCCAAAGCGGTGGCCGGCGGGGCGGTCAGGTTCTGCCACCCGGGCAATCCGCGTTGGTCGAACAGGCCTCGGCTGCCGCGGTCGCGCAGGTGTCACAGTGGCACTTCTGGCCAGTGAATCCCACAGCTGTGCAGTTTGGGTTGGCGGTACTGAGCGTCATCGTACGGTCGGAGGTCGAGAGCGTCAGGCCCGTTGGCACGAGATCACCTATCTCGTCCGAGGGGACCGGGGGGCAATCGAAGCTCACGTCGCCGAAGAACGGACTCGTGCCATTGGTCGTGCACGGCTGGCCCGCACGGGGACCCGAGTCGCAGCTTCCCCCGATGCACAGCGGGCAGGGGTGATCTGCGGTGGGCCCAGAGTAGATGCGTGCGTGGAACGGCAGGTTCATCGCCACCGTGCCGGCCTCGACGTTGGTGCTGCCACCGGTGAGCGGGCCGGTGATCTCGTTCGTGACGCAGACGCTCACACCGCCGGCAGAGTAGGGGAGCGGCGGGCCGAAGAAGACGTGACACGGCCCCGCTAGGCCGCAGTCGGCGTCGTTTACACAGGTCTGCCACGTCGCGCCGACGCAGCGGCGGTTGTCGAACGTCGCGCCGCCAGCGTTTGCAATCGGGCCGGAGAGCTCACACGTGCCTCAGGGGGGGGGTCGTGCCCGGGCAGCCGCTGACGTCCATCGTCATCGTGAGCCCGACGAAGTGCCTGTCGTGGGCCTGGCCCGTCCATCCGGGGTCGATGTCGGTCGCGGGGCCGTTCGCGTCGAAGCGGAGCGCCTGCGGGCAGCGCTCCGCCGCGCGTGCGGGCGGGATGCAAAGGGCCATGAAGAACACCAGTGCCGCCGTCATTGTGGCGACGCTTCGCATGTGAGCTCTCATAATTTGTCCTCCTCTCAAGGTCGTGCGTTCGTTTCTGCGTTACTGTGATGAGCATGCCGGTCTACGGTCCGGCGGAACGGGCGCACTCGTCGGTGAACGGCGTCCGCTACGTCGCGATTCTTAGACGGACGGTCGCGACGTTGAGCAAACGATCAAACGGGGACACGGAAGGCTGGCTGGACGAGAACCGTGTGTCCTTCAAGGAGCGGGATCGTCACTGCCAGATGCACGTCCGGCATGTAGGGGCCGTGGGACGCGGAAAGGTCATTGTTAAGGAGTCCCCCCGCTCCTGCCCCGGCGGTTGCGGCAGCGCGGTGGGTGCTTTCGTGAAGGAGATCTGCGGCGGGATGGACCGTCTCGAACGACAGCAAGAGCACGCACAGCGATAGGACGACAAGTTGCGCCACGGACACACAGCGCCGCTGCGGTGCGCAGCCATACGACGTCACGTTGTGGAGCGTCCCCCGGGCATGCGCATCAGGTACTTGGAACTCCCTCCGTGGCTTGTCGATGCGAATGGTGCTCCGGTCGCGTGGGAAAAGCAAGCCGAGCGACGGTTGGGTCCGAGCCGCACCTGGGCGTGGGCTGTGGTCAGGCGGAGGGCAAGAAAGACGCTCGGCGGAAAATGTCAAGCGACACACACACGAACCTGACAATAGTCATGTCTACGGCTGACTTGAGGCAGCCCTCGCCGCACTTAAGCGGCTCACCTGCTCCATTCTGACGCACTTTTCGCGGCACGGCTGCGGCAGTCTCGGCGCCATCGCTCTCCGGTGGCGGACGGAGATCCCCCCGACAAGCACATGTGCGTGCTCGCATACCTCGTGGCGGCGGGCATGGTCGGACGGATGCGGGTGCGGTAGCGGGCTGAGAGTCGTCTCTTGCCGCACTAACGGCTGCACGGTGATCACGCCAACGCCGCCGCCCAGGTGATCCCCGCCGACTCGCACCTGACCGACCTTGAGCCCGGCCCGCTCCCACGTCGCGCGCGGACGTGTCACGGCTTGCTGGGGGCCGGTACTAGAGGCATGGGCGGTTGTCGCGGACTACAGCCCGCCGCAGAAGCGTTGCGATATCATTGATGTTGCATTTGCAACCGGCCAGCTCTCGAACGCCCGTGGACGTAGCTGGGACCGTATCGGACCGCAGCTACGTGCTCGGCATGCGCGGGACGCCGTCGGTGCAGGGAACGCCGGTCTGACACAGGCCGCAGGCATAGACGTCTATGCCGTAGTGGCTCTTTATCACCGGTATCTGCTGGAAGACGAACTCCATGCAACGGACCTTGTCGTGGCCGTCGGCCGTGATCGCATCCGCGAGACAGCGCTTCATGCAGGCGCAGCAGTTCACGCCTTGGTTGGCGAGACAATCCCTGCGGGCGTCTTCGGCTCTCGCGGGTGAGCTGAGCGCCCTGTTGACGATCACACTGCCTGCCCGGTGCGCCTTGCCGAGCGGCGTGATCAGGCCGTCGCACAGGCCGAACGTCCCCAGGTTGGCGGAGAAGGCCACATGGCGTTGCGACCACGGCGAGGCCAGGCCGACGCGCTCATCCTGAACGATCTGGGACATGTCGGGTTCCAACTCGGGCGCGACGGCTAAGTAACCCGCCTCCTCAAGCAGGCGAACGATCTGCGACTGCAGCTTGCGATTGAAGGCTTCGCCGAACAGCCGCGTGTGTGCCCAGCGCTCGGCGGCTTACCGATCCCAACGGTACGTCACGTTGATCTCCAGGTCCTGGCTCAGGCTTAGGCGGACAGGGCAAGTATCGGCCGCGTGCTGCAGCGCGGGGCGCAACTCCTCGGGAACGTGGCTTGGGAGATCGAGTGTGACGCCCAACCTGCCGACACGGCGCCGAGGGTCTGCCACCATCTCCTTCGTGACGTGGACACGCGTCCCCTTCAGATCGATACCTTTGGTACGGGCGTAGATCCCCATGATGGTCACCATGCAGACGCCAAGCGATGTGGCGAGAAGGTCCGTCGGTGAGAAGGCCTCGCCCTTCCCCTGATTGTCCTTCGGGGCGTCCGTGACAAGGACGGCGCCGGACGGCCCGTGCACCGCGCGACAGTGCAGATCCCCTTCGTACTCGATGTCGATCTCGACCATGGATGAACCTCCCGAAACGGGCGGGCGTTACGCCCGAGCCCAAGTCTGCACGCTGAGGGACAGCGAGTATCTATCTCGCTCTCTCCTGCAGCAGCCGTGCGACAACTTCCTTCATCTGCTCGAGCTCGCCCTGGAGCTGCCGTAGCGCCTCGCCGGCACCGTACATGCTGTAGATTTCGAGCTTGACACGCGCCAAATTCCCGACAGCGTTTGCTCTTGACGCGTCCAGCGGCCTTAGCTTCCGGCGCACCTTGCCGTCGGGACGCTCCACTTCCTCGTATTCGCGACGCGCCACTCGGTTGAGGGCATCGGTAACGATCCGATCAAGCATATCGACCGGATTTGTCGGCGCTGCCGCACGAACCATCCGTCGCTTGTAGTAATTGTTGCCGAGCGCGAACCGATGGATCGGCTTCTTCACCCCCGGGGGTCCGCCCGCGTGTTCGCCGCCCGACCTTGTACCGAGCGCAGTTGTGGCGCTACCGGCGCTTTCACTGTCTGCTCCGATGTCTGATCAGCGGTTGATAGAACCCCAATTTACTGTATTCCATAAACCTTCCCTCAAGTATTCATTATGCACTCTCGTCGCCGAATGTCACGCTGAGACGACCTCAGTGTGCGGGTTTCCTGTTTCACCGCAACGGTTCGTTACTTTCTGCTCCTCACTGATAGAACGGCTTCCAGTAGTCCCTAGCTCATACTAGCGGGGCTCTCCCTTTCGTCGAGCAGAAGCCGATCTCTTGCCACGCCGAGAAGTCGCTCCAATGTTATGATAAGTTGACAGATCCGCGGGAACCTGTAGCATGTATCCTGAAATTGAACCTAGCGGGCCACGTCGCCCCGAACCCAACGGGAGATATGCGATGGAGGCTCGTCCCAAACTCGTCAGCGCCAGTTGCGCCGCCGAGATCTTCGGCATTGACGTCGGCACCCTGCGCAATTGGCATAAGCGCGGCCTGCTGCGCTCGTACCGAACTGCTGGCGGCCATCGGCGCTTTGACATCGCCGCTGTGCGTCGACTTCGAGACAAGTGGAGCGGCACCGGAGGCGCAGATCGGAAACAACGGCAATGATGATTTTCGCAGACGTAACGAGTGCGCTCGATGACGTGAATCAGCGGTGGCGGGCTGGCGTTGAGGCGTGGCACAAGGATATCCAACGCCTCTTTGATGATCGCGCGGCTCGAGTCTCCCAGGCGATCGCGAATGACCTGCTGGCGCTCTTGAGCGACGAGACGGGGGCGCACGTCGAGGAGGCTCGGGCTGCTGCAGCCCGTAGGCTGGCGCTGCGTCTGCCTCCCGGCCTTGCTGATCGCCGCGCTGCCCACGAGCTGAGGCAACTCGCGAAGCTCAGTCAGAAGCCCCCCAGGTTGCTGCTGCGGCAGGAGATCCTGCCGTCTGCCATGTTGATCGCGAACACGAGCAGGAACGCCCCGCAGCATGTCAGGCTCGGGGCGCGGTGGCTCAAGGATCCCAGGGGTCGGAAACGTCACGTGGTCCCAGAAGAGGACCTCACCACCCCGACGTTCATGCGCTGGCTATCCCAGAAGACGATGGCGACGGCAGCGGCCGATCTGTGCGGTGGCATCGATGCGAGCTCGACGACACGAGCGCCTGAGCACGCCCCTAGTGATGCTCCGGTGGGTCACCCGGCCAGGGAAGAGCAGCTGCAGCACCTGAACGCGAGCCTCCCGCCCCGGGAGCGGGAGCTCATCGCCCATCTAGTATCTGGCGTGTCCCGCCACAAGCTTCCCACCGTTATGGGAGCCGCGCCGAGCACCGTTAGGACCTGGATCCACCGCATCAAGCTCAAGTGCGCCTCCTGAAGTCGACAGTCGTGTAAACGCACTTCACCACCGGTTGAGAGTCCCACACAGAATGGGACTGAGACCAGGAGGTGAAGCGCTTGCACATTTTCCTGACTGTGTCGCAGGGCAACTCGGGCGATGATGCGCAGCCCCTGTTTGCAACTTCCGATCCGACCTTAATAGCGGCTGTAGTACGCGCGCTTGAGAACCGCCTACGAGGCATTCGACGGCCCACTGCACTGATCCGCGAAGCACAAGACGACGGCGTCGGTACAATGTCGAAGGAGTAGCCGCGGGAATAACGTCAGCCTCGACCGAGACGGGAGGGAGTAGGCCGCTGCTGCGCCAGCAGCACCGGACCGAACAGGACATTCACATGCAGAATACAATATATCCTGAGAGTGGACCGTCGGCAAGCCCTACACCGGCATCGCCTTGGCCATTCTCACACAAGACTAGATATATTCGCTGCCTTCCCGCCGGCAGCCGCTTTGGATCACAACGCCCCTTAACGCCCCCGTCAGGCCGAGCACGTCCCCCGCCTCGCGGCACCGTCCCGGCGTGCCTTACATGAGTCCGACAACGCAACAAAATACAGTTCGCGAATGAATACCGTGAAGGAAAGGAATGACAATGAAACGGGACGAATTGTTTCCCAGCAAGTACTTGAAGGCGAATGATATCCCGCCGGCCGGTATCGAAGCGCGCCGCCGCTCGCATTCCTACTGGTGGATGCGATAGAGTGCCCGCATGAGACGCGACAGTATCCTGCACACCCTCGCGCAGCATCGGGATGAGCTGCATCAGCGGTACGGTGTGAAGTCACTGCGATATCGTCCGGAACAAGATTCCGCAGTTGCTCGCGGTCGTGAAGCAGCTCCGGAAGAAGGACACGTGAGCCTCGAACAGTGAGCCGATTGCGATCGGCTTTCTCGATCCGTTCTACCCCGCGGACGAACAACCTCTGTACGTAGGTGACGACGCCTTCGAGACCTTCTTCGGCGGCATCGCTCTCGCCGCCGATCCAATGCGTGACTAGACGGTCCGGTGGGCCTCTACGTCAAGAGCCTCACGTCCTTGTACTTGATCGGTCGACGGCAGCTCGCGCAGTCATCCACAATCCAGAAGTTGTCCTCGGCGCCGTCCTCCTCGTCGTCGAGCGCTCTGAGGGGGCAACGTCCAGCCTCCGCCTCGGCGTTCCAGCACTCGGCGCAGAAGGAGCGATCCGACCCGTCAACGTAGCCCACGTGCATCGAGACTTTCGCGTACTTCTACCGGGGCCGAAGGTGGTCCGTCACCTCGGCCCAGGTGTGGAGGGCGGCCCGCACGCGCGCGAACATCGCCGCGAGCTGGTCGTGCGGGGCCTCGTCGGGTTCGCGCCCGTCGTT
>Ga0214473_10006686_pt1 | contig 13733 bp, 9 predicted proteins | sample RVTome_7_FD_203509 | JGI IMG/M metagenome (GOLD analysis project Ga0214473, IMG submission 203509) | Soil microbial communities from uranium-contaminated site in the Upper Colorado River Basin, Wyoming, United States - RVT98D197 | ecosystem: Environmental > Terrestrial > Soil > Contaminated >... | reverse complement strand
ATTCTTCACTTCTATTGGTGAAGTCAAATCTTCCTTACTGGCATCCAGGACAAAGTTCTTTCCTGTTTCGTCGAAAGACAGAAATTCATACGGAATGATTTTAACCTTCTGGCCCATCCCCCCCATTCCACCATGAGAGAAAATCACAAAGACAATCCGGCCTTGTTGCGGATCCATCACAAAATCTTCGATTTCTCCGAGTCTTTCCCCTTTAAGATTCTTAATTTCAGACTTTTCCAGTGTGCTGAGCATGTAGTTTCTCCCCCAGCCACTCGGCGCCAGATTAAAAGCCGAAAGCATAGGGGCCAACACAAAAAAGAGGGCAACAAGGAGATATATAGATAAAATTTTTTTCATTTTTCCTACCACCCTTTTGGACTGGATTTGGTCAAAAATCAGCCCCTTGGCATCGTTTCCCATTATTAGACGCTGACAACCTCTACTTTAGATGAAAAAACGAGTCGTGAGGATTCTGAAGATAAAATCTAGGTCAAAAAGTATCAGCAGGTCGAAAAACCGATGGGAAATAAGTTGCGGGAAAAGGTACATAGCCAGCTCCGGCCCAAAAATGTAAGATTGTTTTCCTCTAAAAGGATTTCAGTGGAAAACTCATATAGCTGCGCAAGGGTTTGTTCCCATTAAAGGAACGCAGATATCCACCCAAACGATTAATGTCAAATCATCTGATGAGCCCATCATCAGCTGGAGGGGGCCATTGAAACACTCCAGAGTGAACTCCAGGCCATGATCGATGAATCCAAAAAGAACGTGGGAATACCGACGATCAAGGTTTCCAATCAGATTTTCTCGGGGACAACAGTGGAAGGGTTGCACGCTTCGATGATCGTAAAAGAGAATACCCTACGCGTCCGGATCAAGGAAACTAAGATCGACCGCCCGCAAGGAAAAGCATTCGAATGGGAAATGAAAATTTCCGATATCTAGGTGGTCTCGCCATGCGTACCTCCGTTGGTTCTTTTCGAGTTCATTAACCCACTGCTCCTATCTTCGCCAAACATCCCAAGGCCATAAGAATAAGTAGCCGGAACCATCCAGGGAAAGACTTTCCTGCGGCAGCGGGAAAAAATTGCCTAAAATGGGTATTGCAAAAGTCTGGTGCGGCCGGATAGAAATTCCTATAATGCCTGTAAAAAAGACCAGTTACCCCAATTATGGATACGAAATGACCTCTGGCACATATCCTGCAAAATTTCTAACCGTAATTCTACTCTCGACTCGGTAAGGAGATTTTTTATGATTGGGCGAACGGTTTTTTCAGTGTCTCTCTTAGCGGGCATCTTCTTTTCGAACTTCAAACTGGAAATCAGCGGGATTGGACTCCTTTCCAACCTTAGCGCCCTTTTCCTGGTGCTGGGGGGAATTCTTTCGACGGTTCTGATTCCTTATACATGGGGAAGGTTATCCTGGACCTTCCGGCTCCTGAAAAAATCCTTTGGAGCAGGAGCAGAAATCGATCGGACGATCCGGACCATCGTTGACTTGGCCCGCAATTACAGGAAAAAAGGGAGTATCCGACTGCTCGAGCAGCGGACGAATGACCTTCCCCAGGGCCTTTTGAAGAGAGGGCTGGAATTGATTACCTACCATTATTCGCGAGATCAGATTGAGCAGGTTCTGCGTAAGGAGGCATTAAATACTTACAATCAATACGGGGCTGCGCACAAAATCCTGCAAAATATGGCCCGCCTCGCCCCGGTCTTGGGGCTTGCGGGGACCTTAATTCAACTCATCCGTGTCTTCGGCAACAGCAGCAGCCATCCAGACCTTGTCAGAACGTTGGCCTTTGCTCTCCTCAGCACTTTTTACGGGCTGATTCTGGCCAGCCTTCTTTTTACCCCACTGGCCAATCGGCTAAAAGAGTTCATGGAGCAGGATCGATTGCGGATGGAAATCGTTCAGGAGGGTGTCCTGGGCATCTATGATCAGGAGCATCCCCGGGCGATCCAGTATAAACTTGAGATGCGATCGGCAACCCTGGAGCTTTCGCCGAAACCCCGAACTTCCCCCCACGTCGTCTTATTAACCCCAGGCGAGCGCCCGGTGGAGAATAAGATTTTATAAATTGGAAACCCGTAGGGGCTGATGCCTTTATTTTCCTTCTTATCCTTCCACAAAAGGCCGGAGCTGCGGGGTGCGCGAAGGATGGCGCAGCTTGCGCAAGGCCTTGGCCTCAATCTGCCGGATGCGTTCCCGGGTGACGTCGAAACTCTGACCCACCTCCTCCAGGGTATGATCTGTTTTCTCTGCGATCCCAAAGCGCAGTCTCAGGATCTTTTCCTCCCGGGGGGTTAAGGTAGCCAGAACTTTGCGCGTCTGCTCGGAAAGGTCTTGATTTTCCACGGCGACCACGGGCGAGACGACTTGGTGGTCTTCCAGAAAATCCGCCAGATAGGTTTCGTCGTCCTCCCCCAGGGGGGCATCCAGGGAAATCGGCTCCTTGGCGACCTTGAGCGCTTTGCGTACCTTCTCTGGAGACATCCCCATTCGCTCGGCAATCTCCTCCGGTGTGGGCTCCCGTCCAATCTCCTGGACAAGGGCATTGGAGGTGCGCACCAGCTTGTTGAGGGTTTCGGTCATATGCACAGGAATCCGGATCGTTCGCGCCTGGTCGGCGATAGCCCGGGTGATCGCCTGACGGATCCACCAGGTGGCATAGGTACTGAATTTATAGCCGCGTTCATATTCGAATTTGTCCACCGCCTTCATCAACCCCACGTTCCCCTCCTGGATCAGATCCAGGAATTTCAGGCCACGATTCACATATCTTTTTGCGATGGAGACCACCAAACGCAGGTTCGCGCTGGTCAACCCATTTTTGGCCAACTCGGCCTTGGTCTCGCCGTTCCTTATGGCCTGAAGGGTTCGCTTCAGCTCCTTCGCGGAAAGGCCGGATTCCCTTTCCGCCCGGCGGACTTTTCGCTGTCCATTTCGAATCCGCGCGCTGTAATCCTCCACCTCTTCGTTCTTTAGACCGTACCTCCGGACGAGGCGTTGGAACTCCGCCGGTTTTTTTCGCCTGACCCGAAGCAGGAGCGGCAATATGTCAAGGGGGGTTTTAAGCCTGTTCTGAGCTTCCAGGACCTCCGCTTCCGCCCTTTCCACGCTTTCTCCCAGTCCCTTGAGTTTTTGGACGATTTCATCCACATACTTCGATTTTAGATTGAGGTCCTTCAGCAACGAAAAGATCTTTTCCCTGTTTTCCTCCAACTGCTTCTCCAGCTGGGTCCGGCGGGAATCCAAGATGGTTTCCCCGGTCAGCCGCTCTTGGGCCTGCCGGTTTCGCTCCGCCAGCTTTTTGATCCGCTCGATCAGGGAAAGGATTCTCGGGACGTTAAACTCCTCCTGGAATAAATCCCCTTCCTCTTCTTCCGGTTCCCTCACCCGCTCCCCGGCTTTGGCCTTCTTCGATGCCAACCGCTTCCCGATCTGGGTGATTTCCTTGATCGTGAGGGGGGAACTCAGAACGGCGTTGATCACCTCCTCTTTTCCCTCCTCAATCCGTCTGGCGATCTCTATTTCCCCTTGACGCTTCAGCAAGGGGACAGAACCCATCTCCCGAAGGTAGATCTGCGGGAGATCTCTCGCCTTCGCCCCGCCCTCGGCTTCCAGCTCCGGCTCTTCCCCCGGAGGAAGGAGTTCGCCTTCTTCCGGGGGTTTGGGCGCCTCCATTCCCTCGGCCTTGATCACATCGATATTCATCTCGTGAAACATCGTCATCAAATCATCGATCTGGTCCGGGGCAACAATATCTGGCGGGAGCAGGTCATTCACCTCAGCATACGTCAAATAACCTTTTCCTTTACCCAGGCTGATCAATTGCTTAACCTTTAGCTGTTGGTTTTCTTCCATCATGAAAATTATCCACTTCCTTCTCTTCGCGGAGCCGGTTGCCCCGCCGCGGAAGCAACCGATTCTGCCTCTTCGATATATATAATTTAATGCCGGAAAGCAAAGAGGTAAAGCCTGCTCAAATTTTTTCTTCTCTTCAGGCCAAAGCAAAAGAGAGTCGAGATCGGCTGGAATGATCATTAATCCTTTGATTTTACTCCCACCCGGACGTTCCGGAATCTCGCCGGGGCGGTGCCATGACCCACATGCGCCACCTGGCCGGGCTCTCCCTTTCCGCAGTTCGGCGTTCCCCACATCTGCCAAAGCTCCCGGTTGCCCACCGCGTCGCAGGAATTCCAGAATTGGGGAGTGATTCCGGTATACGTTGGATTCTTGACCATCATCCCCAGTTTCCCCCCCTTGATCTCCCAGCCGATCTCGGTTCCGAACTGAAAATTGATCCGCTGGTCGTCGATCGACCAACTGCGGTTGGTACTCAAGAATAACCCTTCTTCCGTATCCGCGATCATCTGCTCCAGCGTCCAGTCCCCCGGCTCCAGATTGATGTTGGTCATCCGAATTAAAGGAAGGCGATTCCAGCCATCCGCCCGCATGGTACCGTTGCTCTCCTTGCCCAAAATAGGCGCCGTTTCCCGCGAAGTCAACAGGTTGACAAGCCGGCCACGGGAAATAATGGGCACCCGCTGGGCCCTGACGCCTTCATCGTCGAACCCGAAGGTCCCCAACCCGCCGGCAATTGTGGCATCGGCCACGATGTTCACCGGCTCAGAACCATATTGAAAATTGCCCACCAGCTCCGGTTTCAGAAAACTGGTTCCGGCGTAACTGGCTTCGCTGCCCAGGATCCGGTCCAGTTCGATGGGATGGCCGATGGATTCATGGACCTGTAAAGCCAACTGCGACCCATCCAAGATAAGCGTAGTTTCTCCCGACGGGCAGGGTTTGGCGGATAGGAGCCGGACGGATTCCTCCGCGATCCTCTCGGCATGGTCCCCCAGGCTTAATTCCTCGATCCACTCATACCCTCTGGTCGCAAAGTTTCCGCGGAAGGAGCTGGGATAGGACCGAACCTGGATTTCTCCTCCTGCGATGGCGGTGGCAGAAATTCCGCCCCCGCATTCCACGATCTCCTGCCCGATGAATGATCCCTCCGTGGAAGCAAAGGTTTTTTCCGTCAGATGGGCCCCCATAAAAGCCTCGGAGATATTCACCCCCTTATTCCGGCGGATGGCCTGATCCGCTTCCAGGAGGCACTTTAATTTTGTTTCCAGCGATACCTGGAAGGGGTTGATGGAAACCGGAGTCTGGTATCGGGCTACAACCGGAGGGGCGGGGGGAAAGAAGGCCCTTTTTGCCTGGATTCTTGAACCTGCCCTGGAGATCTTCCAGGCCCGTTCGAAAGCCCTCGTCAATTCTTTCTTATCCACCCTGGAACTGCAGGCAAACCCCCAGGCGCCCTGGAAAAGGACCCGGATCCCGAACCCGAAATCTTCATCCTGGGTAACCGCCTCTATATTCCCGTTTTTCACCAGGATCTCTTCGGTCCGGCGGCGGACAATGCGGACATCCGCATATTCCGCGTTTTTCAGCTTCGCCAGGGTGAGAATATTTTCTGCCAGATCCTTCATCTCAGCCTCCAGGTTTCGACCGCGCCCTTGCGGGCAGGTTACAGGGTTGATACCCCCGAAAAATTAAACCCGTCCACCTGAATGGCGGGAGCCACCGTGCCGGTGATGAATCGCCTGCCGTAGACTGAACCCGAAGAGCAGAGCTTCCTCTCCCGGGAAATCGCCTTCACCCGGGAAAGAGCTTTCAGGATCGATTCAGTGAAGCGAAGATTCTTGATCGGATTCTTGATCTCACCCTCTTCGATCCAAAAGGTTCCGTCGCGGGTCATCCCGGTGATGACGGCCTTCCTGGGCTCCACCACGTTGGTGTAATGGAAACGAGTTACGTAGATTCCCCGCCGCACGGAGCGGATCATCTCTTCCAGATGGGCTTCTCCAGCCTGCATGAAAAGGTTAACGGGAACCGGCCCCTCGGGGTTCGGAGGGATGAGGCCATGGCCGGTGGACTCCTTTCCTTCCCGCCCCGCAGTGAAAGAGTCATACGTTACATTTTTGGCTACACCTCCCTCGAAGAAAATGACTTTCTGCTTGGGCATCCCTTCAAAGTCGAAAGGAACCTGCAACCCCTGGGGCTCCAGGCCATCATCATAAAGCGTGACTTTTTCGTGCACCAATTTTTTGCCGAACTCGTTGCAGAAAAAGCTTCGGCCTTCCTGGACCGCCAGGGCATGAAAACCCAGATAGGCCAGAAAAACCATGAGCTCCTGGACCGCCTGCGGTTCCAGAATCACCTCGTACTCGCCGGGTTCGACCTGAACCGGGTTCCCCTGGGAAGCTTTGGCGACCGCCGCCTTAACCAGTGGCTCTACCGCCAGTTGATCGTAATCCCGGGAGACGAAGCTGGCGTAACCCGAGCCCTTTCCATTCTGCACAATCAGGTGCAGGAATAAGTCGGAAAATTCTTGGTAAGCTTCCACGCCCAAGGAGTTGACCACGGCCAGCTCCACCTCTCCATGGGAAAATGCCCCCGAGGCGCCGAACCCTTTTTCCTGCACGCGAGTCATGATCTCCTGGATGATCTTTACCTTCCTTCCCGGGGTGAGACGGCGGATATTTTTGAAAAAAGTGTTAATCGCAGGAATGGGCTTCGGCCCGGGCAGGGACACGAAGGCCTCGTTGGCAGGCTGGATCTTGGCCAGCGAGATGGCCTTCTCCATCAAAGTTTTAAGCGAAGAGGGTTGAAGAATATTCGTCGTGACCACGGTAATCCGCTTTCCCAGAACAACCCGCAGGATCACCGTCCGGTTCCGCTCGGCCATATGCTGATGAATCGCCGTGGGAGTGAAGCGGGCCAGGGAAGAGTCCTCCGTCAGCAAAAGGGCTTCTGTTTGATCGGCCCGCGACTCCTGGACCAACCTCCTCAACATCTGCAAGGCAGCTTCTTTTCCGATCATTCCCGATGCTCCCTCTTTGGGTTCATGAAATATGAAAGGATAGCCGAAGATTCCCCTATTCTTATTATAGCCGAAAGTCTAAGGACGGGACAGAACCGCTGCCAGGATATCCTTTCTTTTATAACGCCCAGGCAGCAGGCCATAAAATGTGGGTCTCGCCGGATGGCCGTGGATTTCGGGCCCAGCAAAATATCAGGGTGGGAGAAGAGGCTGGGTCTGGGGACCGATAGCGGCGGAAGGCCTAAATAAGCAACTTATGCTTCGTATACTGAAGGTAATGGTCGGAGATGAAATTCAAAGGCTTCTTGGCTTTTTGAAAATTTTCATAGAGGACCCAAAAGGTTTCAGCCAAGTCAAGTTCTTTGGCCGAGGGATGCTCCGCAGCCAGTTTATAGAATTTTCGGCCTTCCTTTTCGTAGTCTTCCGGACCAATCCGCAGCTTCCCGCGAATATGGGGTCTGATTTCCCCCGAAAAAGGATAATGATAATCACGCTCGGCATATTCCGGAAATATGCCCACGTTAAAAAGACAGAGATCGGCAATCCTTTTATAAAAACCCATGCGATACTCATCCCCTGCCGCCTGACAAAAGGTCATAAGGCTGAGGATATCCAGGTCATTGAACCGGATCTTTTCCCAGACCCCCTTCCGAAGCTGGAAGGAAAAGGAATAACTCTGAATCTTGGTAAAGGAGGCCAGCATGTCGGCCAGATAAAGGAGCAGCGGCTCCCGGGTTAAAAGCTCCGACACCTCTTTCGTGTCAAATACCGGAATTTTCATACGGCTGGTTTTTTCAAGGGTGTAACCGGCCTCTTCCAGATCATTGGCGGCCTTACGCAGCAAGATCTCAAAGAAAAGCGCCGGGGAGATCTTCAGAAATATCTCCTTATCGTCCATCAGCTTCGTGAATACTTTTTCGTCTCCCACGTACGAATTTCTGAAATCCTCATCTTCCTGAATGATCTGCTTGAGCCAGGATTTGTCTTTGATTTCCGGAGACGTAGTCTCCGCCAGAAAATCCAAATCCCTGTCAGATAATCGATTTAATTTAGGCTGGGTCATTTTCCTTCTCCCTCTTTCCAAAAGCCCTTCTCGGTCTCTTACCTTTACTTATCGTTATTTTCCTTCCGGATATTTAGGAAATTCCTAAAAATATAATAGATTTTTTTCGAAAGAGCAGCTATGAGATAGATCCTATGGCCGCTATGCTGGCCGCATAAGGCTATTCGAATTCGCAGATAGACCGGGGGCGTGATCCTTTCTGGAAAGTTTTGGGGATGTTGAAAATGAAGGATCGAGGAATGAATGACTTCATGGGCCAAAGGGACAAAAGGGAAAAAGGAAAAAAAGGCGGAAGCGGGTCTGTAAGCCGAGTTCTGTCTCTCCGGAAGATCCGGAGAGGGTGATCATTCCTCTGGCCCCGACATTGCTGCCGGAATCTAGCGACCTACCCGGGAGCATCGAGCGGGCCACTCTCCAACGCTCCTCTATTCGGTCTTGCTCCGGGTGGGGTTTACCTTGCCAACCCTGTCGCCAGGGCTGCGGTGAGCTCTTACCTCGCCTTTTCACCCTTACCCCCATGAGATCGGCCTCTCGGGCGTCTCTGGAGGCGGTATCTTTTCTGTGGCACTTTCCCTGGGGTCACCCCCGGTCGCCGTTAGCGACCACCCTGCCCTGTGGAGCCCGGACTTTCCTCCCGCCTTCGGCGAGCGATCACCCGACCCCCTTCCGCATTTTTAGAAACAGGATTCGAGGGTCCCAGCGTTTTTTCTTTTCATTTTCACTTGACCCCTAGAACCATAGGCCCCTTGAACCCTATTTTAATCCGCCCCCCTTATTTTCTGATCGATGGCCTCGTTGGCCAGTTGATCGGCCCGCCGATTCTCTTCCCGGGGAACATGGTGGATATGGTGTTCTGAGAACCGGTTCAAAATATCCAAGGCCTCGCGGTGCAAAAGTTTAAGATGGGCCTCTCGGACCTTATATTCACCCCGCAGTTGTCGAACGACCAATTCCGAGTCCAGGTGCAGGGTGACGCTACCCGCTCCGAGGTCGAAAGCTTTTTGCAAGGCCAGGATTACCGCTCGATATTCGGCGACGTTGTTGGTGGCCATCCCCAAGAAATACTTTAGCTCTTTGATGGTTCGCCCGCGGGCATCTGCGATCACGGCCCCAATCCCCGACTCGCCCGGATTTCCGCGAGAAGCCCCGTCCGCCTGGATGAAATATTCCGGGAAGCGTTTCCTGGAGGGAACCGCCTCCGTCAAAACCATTTTCTCTTCGACCCGCTGGGCACTGCTCAACAGGATTTCTTGCAGGTGGCGAGTGCTTAAGGAGGGAAAGCGCTTGAGCGTCTTCGCGACGCTCAATGTCTGGGCCAGATGCCGGAGTATACTTTCATCCGAAGGAGGGCCTTCTTTCTTCTCCTTTTCCTCGAAGAGGGGAAGGGGAGTCGCGGTTTTCTCGGCGCTCACGAATCTTTGCCCTTGCCCGACCCATTTTCCCAGAAGAGGATTCGGTTGCAGTTGGGGCAGGCAATGAGGGAATCCTGTTTTTGTAATTCGATATAAAGTTGCGGGCGAAGGTTCATATTGCAGGCCTGGCAAACCCCGTTGATCACCCGGGCCACGGCGACGCCTTGCCGCTTTTCTGAGAGCATGCGGTACTTGCTCAAGAGTTCCTGAGGAATTTTTTTCTCCTGGGCCTGGCGCTGCCGCATCTCATCGGCCATCTCGGCCTCAAAAGAAGCGGCCTTCTGCTTCAGCTCAGCGACCTCTCGTTGGTACTCCTTTCGTTTGGCCTCCAAGATCTTCTCGTGTTGGCCCAGTTGGGTTTGCATTTCCTCGAAGCGCTCGAGGATTCCCAGGATCTCTTCCTCCCGCTGCCGGTTGAGTTTTTTGGCCGTTTCAATTTCTTTCAAGACCGCCTGGTATTCTTTGTTCGTCTTGATCTCGAAGACGCGGGCCTCCGCTTTTTTCACCCGGTCGATCTCTTCTTCAAGGTCTTTTTCTTTTTGTCGGCGATCCTTTTGGAGTTTTTCAAGGCCGCTACGCTCCGCTTTGAGTTTCTCCTCTTCCTTCGTGAATTCTCCCTCCAGAAAAGCAAGGCGCTGGGGGATCTCCTCCTTTACCTTTTCCATTTCCTGAATCTTCAGGTCAACCGTTTGCAGGGCAACCAACCTTTCCATCTCCTCACGCAATTCCGTTTCCTCCCATAAAAAAAGTGCACCCCCCGGGGTGCACTCTCTTATTTGTTAGGCTCGCTCTCTGGGCTCGAGAGCCTTTCTTTTTTCCATAGGACGATTTGGTCTTCGGCAATCATTCTGAACGTCCTGGTGGGCCCACCTGGGTTCGAACCAGGGACCTGCCGGTTATGAGCCGGTGGCTCTACCGCTGAGCTATGGGCCCCTCGTTCTTCATATTTTAAAATACACGTTTCTGCGCTCCTTGTCAAGAACCCCCCTAAAGTCCACCCCCCAAACCCCGCTTGGACTATTTAACCGTCTCAAACCCCCACTTCTGTCGGAACCGAGGCGGCTTCATCCTTCCACAAAGGACCGCAGCTTTTTCGAGCGGGAGGGATGGCGCAGTTTGCGCAGCGCCTTGGCCTCGATCTGGCGGATGCGCTCTCGGGTGACATCGAAATTCTGTCCCACCTCCTCGAGGGTGTGATCGGCCTTTTCATCGATACCAAACCTCATCTTCAAAACTTTCTCCTCCCTGGGCGTCAGGGTGGCCAATACTTTGCGGGTTTGCTCCGAAAGGTTGAGATGGACCACCGCCTCGGAAGGCGAGACCACTTTCTTATCCTCGATGAAGTCCCCCAGGTAACTGTCCTCTTCTTCCCCGATGGGGGTATCCAAGGAGATGGGTTCTTTGGCGATCTTCAATACCTTGCGGACCTTGTCGAGAGAAAAATCCATCCGCTCGGCGATCTCTTCCGGCGTAGGCTCCCGGCCGATTTCCTGGACCAGGTAGCGGGAGGTCCGGATCAGCTTGTTGATGGTTTCGATCATGTGAACGGGAATCCGGATGGTCCGCGCTTGATCGGCGATGGCCCGGGTGATGGACTGGCGGATCCACCAGGTCGCATAGGTGCTGAATTTGTAGCCGCGCTGGTATTCGAATTTATCCACCGCCTTCATCAGCCCGATGTTCCCCTCCTGGATCAGGTCCAGGAACTGCAAGCCGCGATTGGTGTATTTTTTGGCGATGGAGACCACGAGGCGGAGGTTCGCCTTGATCAACTCATTCTTGGCCAACTCCGCCTTCGTCTCCCCGTTCTTTACCGCCTGCAGGGTCCGTTTCAGCTCCTCCACCGGCAGGTTGGACTCCGCTTCCACCCGGCGGATTTTCCGCTGGGCGTTCTTGATCAGCCGGTCAAATTCTTCCAGCTCCTCCCGCTTCCGCCCGGACCTGCGGGCGGTCTTGCGAAACTCTTCCGGCTTCTTATTCATCAGGCGCAGAAGGCGGTGGAGCTGATCAGGGGGCATGTTCGCCCGCTTCTGACATTCATGGATTTCGGCCTCCGCTTTCTCCACCCGCTCGGCCAGTCCCTTGAGTTTCTGCACAATCTTATCGATATGTTTGGTCTTCAGGTTGATATCTTTGAGCAGCGAGACGATCTTCTCTTTATTGGCCTGCAGGCGTTTCTCCATCTGCCCCCGCGCCGTGGTGCTGAACTTGCCCTTGGCCAGCCTCTCCCGATCTTTCCGATTTTTTTCGTCTAACTTCTTGATCTGGTCGATGAGGGAGAGGATCCGCTGCACGTTGAATTCCTCTTCCAGAAAATAGTCTTCTTCCTCCATTTCCTGGGCCAGCTCTTTGGTCTTAACTTTCTTCGAACGCAGCCGCTCTCCGAATTGAATGATCTCCTTTATGGTCAGGGGAGAATTCAGGACCGCCTCGATGACTTCCTTTTCCCCGGTCTCGATGCGTTTGGCGATTTCCACCTCCCCTTCGCGAGTCAGCAGGGAGACCGAACCCATCTCCCGTAAATACATGTACACCGGGTCGACCGCTTTGGCCAGCGCTTCGGCCTCCAGCTCCATCTCTTCCTCGACCGGAAGGCGCTCGACCTCCTCACGCTGCTTCCCCACCTTCACCTTATGGGCGGCGTCGACGACCTCAATGTCCATTTCTCCAAACATCATCATCAGGTCGTCGATCTGGTCCGAAGAGACAATGTCCGGGGGGAGGAGGTCGTTGACTTCATCGTAGGTCAAATAACCCTTTTCCTTCCCCATGCTGATCAACTGCTTGACCTTCTCCATCCCGCCTTCTTTGGCCATACTCTCTCCACCTCTTCTCGGGCTTATTGCCTGGCGTCGAGACCGTCCCCAACGCCGGAATCATGCACCCATTTTTTCTGCTCGACGATGAGCCGCTGCTTTCGTTTCAGAAGCTCTTTCAGGCCCGATACGCCCGCGGACCCTTCTTGACCCTCTCGGGTCCTCTGACGGATTTCCTCATCCACATGCTGAATCTCCTGGCGAACGCGGGAGAGCCTTACTTTGCGCAAGCAATCCCGGAGCATCCGGTCGGCATCAATCACGCTTTCCTCGGCCAGGAGCAGTTCGGAAATCAAGGCCTTTAGATCTTCGTCCCCCACCCGGCTGAGGAGTTCTTGAACGTCCACTCTCTTCTCGGTTTCCCAGAGGGTCATGAGTTCCTGGGCCAGCTTCTTATGCCGGGGGTCTGAGAACCCATCCGCACCCAGGACCCCCTGCACTTCCTGGATGACTTGATCCCGAAGGAGCATGAGCTGCAAAAGGACCCTTTCATGGACGGGTCCCCGGGGTACCCGCGGGGGTGCTTGCACGGCCTCTTCGGCCACGTTCCCCTTCGTCCTAAGTTGGGCGCGGATTTGAGACTCTTTCAGCCCCAGGCGGCTGGCCACACGTTCGACGTACAAGCTCTGCTCTAAGGGATCTTGCAGGCGATTCAGAGCCGGGATCAGTTCCCGCACGGCCCGGACCTTCGCCTCGACCGTTTGCGTGCCGTGCCGGCGCAGGGCCTGTTCGAGCATATATTCTACGACCGGAAGGGCAGCGTGCAGGATGCGCTGAAACCCGTCCATCTTTTCCCGTCGGATAAAGCTGTCGGGATCGAACCCGCCGGGCAGAGAAGCCACCCGGGCGGAGATACCCTCCTGCAAGAAAAGCTCCAGGCTCCTCTGGGTAGCCTTCTGGCCCCCCTCATCTGCGTCGAAAACCAGGACCGCCTCCCGGGTGTATCGACCCAACAAGCTGACCTGGGCCAAGGTTAAGGCGGTCCCCAGCGAGGCGATGACATTCCGGATTCCCTCCTGATAAAGAGACAGGAGGTCCATGTACCCTTCCACGATCAGGGCCATGCCTTGTTCCCGAATTGGTCCCTTGGCCGCGTTCAGGCCATAAAGCATATGCCCTTTGCTGTAGATGGGCGACTCCGGTGAATTCATATACTTCGGGGAAGGCGGAGTCCCTTCGGTCGTGGCGCTGTCGATGATCCTTCCTCCGAAGCCACTCACCCCTCCTCCTTCATTGAGGATCGGAAAAATCACCCGGCACCGAAAGCGGTCATAGAAGCTGGGGCGGCTTGCGGTGCCACTTCCTTCCTTGCGGGGGATGATCAGCCCCAGGTCTTGGGCCAGGTTCAAGGGCACTCCCTTCCCCTGCAAAAAGAGCGCCAGGGAATCCCAGGCCGCGGGAGCAAAACCCAGACGATGGTCGGCGATGATCGGTTCGGAAAGTCCCCTTTGGGCCAGGTAGCGCCGGCCCTCTTCTCCATCTTTCTGGGTGAGCAGCACCCGGTGATAGAATTCCGCGGCCAGCTCATTGATTTCGAACAACCGCGCCTT
>Ga0214473_10006685_pt1 | contig 13733 bp, 6 predicted proteins | sample RVTome_7_FD_203509 | JGI IMG/M metagenome (GOLD analysis project Ga0214473, IMG submission 203509) | Soil microbial communities from uranium-contaminated site in the Upper Colorado River Basin, Wyoming, United States - RVT98D197 | ecosystem: Environmental > Terrestrial > Soil > Contaminated >... | reverse complement strand
GCACGGCAGGACGTCCGGGAGCGCCAGGCTCCCGTCCGGGTCAACGACGTGGTCCGGATGGCGGTCGCCATCCTCAACCACGAGATCCTTCGCGCAACGCATCGCTTCGAGGTGACGTACGGGGAGGAGCTTCCCGCGGTGTCGGGCTCGGCCCGGCAGCTGGAGCAAGTCGTCATCAACCTCCTGAACAACGCGCTCCAGGCCTTACGCTCGAGCCGCCAGGGCATCACGGTGAGCACCCGCAGCGTCCGGGAGACGGGGGAAGTGGAAGTGAGCGTGGCGGACGAGGGAGTCGGGATGTCCCCCGAGGTGCTGGAGCGGACCAAGGTGCCCTTCTTTTCCACGCGCCTGGACAGCGGGGGGCTGGGGCTGGGATTGTCCATCTGTCGTTCGATCGTCAAGGACCACCGCGGGACCCTGACGTTCGAGTCCGAGGAGGGGAAGGGGACGCGCACGACCCTTCGGCTGCCGTCGATCGGTGATACCATGCGGGAGGGTCCGGAAACGACCGTACCCATTTAGACATCGGGGAGGGGAGATTCGGTGGAGCCGGCGTCGGATGGTTTCCCTGTGCTGTTGGTGGACGACGATCCCCAGTTTCTGCTTTCCTCCGGAGTCGCATTGCGGTCCGCTGGGGTTCAGCCGGTCGCCACCATCGAGGACAGCCGCAACGTGATGAAGTTCCTGGAGGACCGGGAGGCCGCGGTGGTCGTCCTCGATCTTTCCATGCCGCACATGAACGGCATCGTGCTTCTCGGACGGCTGAAGGAACGGTACCCGGAGCTCCCCGTCATCGTGATGACGGGACACAACGAGGTCGTCATGGCGGTGGAGTGCATGAAAGCCGGCGCCTTCGACTACCTCGTCAAGCCGGTCGAGATGAGCCGCTTCGTCACCTCCATCCGGAGCGCGCGGGAGCTCCACTCCCTCCGGGACGAGGTGACCACCCTCAAGCGACATTTCCTGTCGGGCCAGGTGGAGAACGAGTCGGTCTTCGCGGAGATCGTCACCCGGGACCGGAAGATGCTGGCGATGTTCCAGTACGTGGAAGTGGTCGCCCGCTCGCACCATTCGATCCTCGTGGCCGGGGAGACCGGTACGGGCAAGGAGCTCGTGGCGCGGGCGATCCACGTGCTCAGCGGCCGCAAGGGAGAGCTCGTCCCGGTGAACGTCGCGGGGTTGGAGGACGCGATGTTCTCGGACACCCTGTTCGGGCACCGGAGGGGGGCCTACACGGGGGCGGACCAGGCCCGGGAGGGGCTGATCGCGAAGGCGTCGGGGGGAACGCTCTTCCTCGACGAGATCGGCGATCTGCGGGAATCGTCCCAGGTGAAGCTGCTGCGGCTCCTCGAGGAGCACCGGTATTACCCGCTGGGATCCGATGCCGCCAAGGAGAGCGACGCGCGGATCGTGTGCGCGACCCACAGGGACCTGCAAAAGGCGGTGACGGCGGGGACGTTCCGCCGGGATCTTTATTATCGGCTTTCGGCCCACCATGTGCGGATCCCGCCGTTGCGGGAGCGCCCCGACGACATATCGCTCCTGGTCGATCACTTCCTCCAGGAGGCCGCGAAAGCGGAGGGAAAGAGAAAGCCGACCGCCCCCCCGGAGCTGTCGGTGCTCCTCGCCAACTACCCTTTCCCCGGCAATGTCCGGGAACTGCGGATGATGGTGACCGACGCCGTGCTCCGCCACAAAGGCGGGGTGCTGTCGATGGAAAGCTTCCGGAAGGCCACCGGGATGGAAGGGATGTCCGCCGGTCCGACCGATGGGGCCGGATCCGCCGGGGCGCAGAATTCCTCCCCGTTCCTCTCGTCTTCCCGCCTGCCTACCCTGAAGGAGGCCGAGGAGTACCTGATCACCACGGCGCTCGCCCGCGCCCGGAACAACCAGGGGATCGCCGCCTCTCTCCTCGGGATCACCCGCCAGGCCCTGAACAAGCGGCTGGTCCGGGGGAGCCGGGGGGAGAAAGGCGGGGCGGAGCCGGAGGTGTAGCGCATTGTCTCCGATGGGGGGGGAGTGAAGATGCGGATCCGCACGATGCTGGCATCGGCCGCCCTCTCGACGGTTCTTGCCGTCGGAGCGCCTGCGACCGGCGCCCTCGGGCACGACGCGCACCGGCACGCGGAGCCGCCGAAGGACAACGGGGTCCCTGTCCTCCAGGCCCCCGGGGAAAAGGTTCCGCGCCGCCTCGACGAGGGGGAGCAGCGCCGCTACTTCACCGACACGAAACTGCTGGACCAGGACGGACGGGAGGTGCGCTTCTACACCGACGCCCTGCGGGGGAAGGTCGTCCTCATCAGCTTCATCTACACCAACTGCACGGACATCTGCCCGATCCTGATGCACAACCTCTCCGATGTGCAGAATTCCCTCGGCGACCGGTTCGGAAAGGACGTCTTCTTCGTCTCCATCAGCGTCGACCCGGAGGACGACACGCCGGAGGAACTGATGAAGTACGCCGGGCGGTACAACGCGCGTCCCGGCTGGACCTTCCTCACCGGCCCGAAGAAGGACGTCGACGCGGTGATTCGGCGGTTCGGCGAGTTCCAGGAGGATTTCGAGGACCACTCGATGACGTTCGTCCTTGGGGACGTGAAGAACGCCCGCTGGTCCAAGATGCGCGGCGACCAGCCCCCGGAGGCCATCCTGCCCCGGATCCGGGACCTCCTTTCGCGGAGGGAGGCCGGGGTCCCCTCCCGCACGATCCCTTAATCCTCACGCCTCTGAATCGTCGCCCGCGGACCGAGGGGTGATACAACCGTTGACAGCCGCTCTGCGGGCGGAAATCCACCTGACCTGATAATTCGCAACATTGCGATTCATTCCTACATTTTAACCTGAAAAAGGTTGCACCCCTCGCTCCCCCTCTTTCTTTCCGTTGTCAGTTTTAACAGATTGATAATAAAAAGAAAAAAATACATAACAGCGTTTGGTGCAGATATTGCTGCAATAAGATCGCTATCAATTACCTTGTCGGATGAAAACTTCGGGAACGAACGGATCGGTCGGAGAAAGGGGAAGCGACATGAAGCGACGGAAACCTCTCCACTTCCTGATCGTCGGGGGAATCGCGGCAACCCTTGTTGCGGGAGCCTGGCCGGCGCACGACGCGATCGCGGCGATCGTCTGCGAGCGGGACGTCATGGCCGACGTGGTGGCGATCGACAAGCCGCTCATGTACAACCGGCTCGGCGCGGGGAACATCAACGGGATGATCTACGCCCTCAAGAGAGATGTCGTGAACCTCAGCACCCTCCAGACGCTCACGGATAACGCGGCCGGCGCGATCCCCGGGCAGGTCGATCTGCGGGGCGACAAGCGGCCCCGCCCGCTGGTCCTGCGGGTCCGGGAGGGCGACTGCCTGACGGTGAACTTGACGAACCTGCTGACCCCGGCGGCCAACCCCTTCAACCCGGTGGTCACCACCCCGGCCGGCGAGGTCTTCCGGACGAACATCGACGAGCAGGTCGCCGACCGGGTGGTCGGGTTCCACGTTTCCGGGATGCAACTGGTGAACGGCATCGACGACGACAGCAGCATGGTGGGGACGAACCACCTGGGCCTGCCCGGGAGCCAGGGGGCGGTCTCGGTCGACGGAAGCCTGGTCGGGATCGGCCAGACCCGCGCCTACAAGCTGTACGCCGCGAAGGAAGGCGCATTCCACGTGACGAGCCACGGCGCCACGTTCGGTTCGGACGGCAACATGGGAAACAACACCAACGGCCTGTTCGGGCAGGTGAACGTTGAGCCGAAAGGCGCCGCGATCTACCGCGGCCAGGTCTTCGAGGAGGAGATGCGGCTCTCCCTGAACACCGCAAGCCTGAACTCCTGCGCGGTCCCGGCGACACCGGGATACACGTGCGACGGGCACCCGATCCTCGACTATGAAGCGACGTACCCGAATACGGAGCCCTGGATCGGCGAGGGGAAAGCCGGGCTCCCGGTCCTCAACATGATGCGGGCAAGCGTAGATGGCGCATTCGAGATCGTCCACTCCGAGATCAACGCGGTGGTCGCGTACGGCCCGGGCGGCGCCGTCGCGGGAGACGGGCATTTCCCGCCCTCCACCTACCCGCTGGAGTCGGTCGAGAAGCGGAACCCGACGGTCCCCAACCGGCTGGAGCCGTTCCGCGACTTCGCCTCGGTCTACCACGACGAGACGGCGAGCGCCCAGGCGTTCCCGCAATTCTTCAAACCGGTGGCGGGGAAACCGTTCTCCTCGGTGTTCACGTACGTGCTGGCGGGCGTCAAGGACGCCTTCATGATCAACTACGGCTCCGGGGGGATCGGCTCCGAGATCATCGCGAACCGCCTCGGGGTCGGGCCGATGCACGACTGCCTGACCTGCGCCTACGAGGAGTTCTTCCTCACCTCGTTCACGGTGGCGGACCCGGCGATGACGGTGGACACGCCCGCCAACTTCGGGCTGGAGCAATGCGCGCCGGACGACCTCGGCACGGCGGCGTGCGCGGCGGTGGGGCGGAAGGCGAACTACGCGATCGGCGCGGAGGACCCGGCGAACATCCACCACAGCTACACGGGCGACTTCGCCAAGATCCGGAACACCCACCACGGCAAGGAGCAGCACGTCTTCCACCTGCACAACCACCAGTGGCTGTACAACCCGAACGACGACAACGGGAACTACCTGGATGCCCAGGGGATCGGCCCCGGTGTCGGCTACACCTACGAGATCAACTTCGGCGGGTCGGGGAACCGGAACAAGAGCGCCGGCGACTCGATCTACCACTGCCACTTCTACCCGCACTTCGCGCAGGGGATGTGGTACCACTGGCGGCACCACGACGTGACGGAGACCGGGACGGTCCTGGCGGCGACCCCGAACGAGCCGGACACCCAGGGGTTCGCGGTCGCGACCGGGTTCCACACCGAGCGGTGGGCCCTCGCCAACACCACCCCCGCGGCGGGCGCGCGCGCCTACCCCGACGGCGAGATCGCGACCGGGACGCCGATCCCGGCGGTGGTCCCCCTGCCGGGGAAGCCGATGGCGGCGATGCCGGGACGGGCGACCGTCGTGGCCAAGGTGGCGCCCGGCGCGGACAACGTCGTCGGCACGCCGGACGACATCGTTCTGGGTTCGAACGCGAAGGTGATCGACCGGACCGTCAACCCCGGGTTCCCCTTCTGGATCGCCGGGATCGAGGACGTCGTGGGGCAGCGTCCCCCGACGCCTGTGCTGGACATGGCCAACGCGGCCGACGTCGCCCGGGCGAAGGCGGCCAAGCCCGCGCTGTTCGCCGAACTGGACGCCTCCCAGGCGGCCGGTTGGGACGGCGGGCTGCCGCGGCACGCCCTCCAGGGGTTCTCGGATACCGGCGTGGCCCGGAACGTCGCCGCCCTGTCGGTCATCTCCCCGGTCGACTTCAGCAAGGTCGTACACGTGGCGAAGCCGGTCTACTTCCCCGAGGAGGGGACCGACCTCGAGCAGGTGGCGATGGAGTTCCACTCCCACCGTTGCAAGGACTCGTTCCTGCCCGACGGGACGCCCGCGCCCTGCACGGGGACCAACGGTGAAGGCAAGCCGTTCCAGGGCGGGTTCATCTACAACGGGAGCCTTCCCGTGATCGGAGCCCCGTACCACAACCCGTGCATGGACGACCAGGGGAACGTCCTGCGGGCGGGGGTGACCGGGAACTTCTTCAGCGGCGACCTGGCCGTGGAAGGGGGTCTGGCAACCCACGGATCCAGCGTCTTCAACTCCGACGCCCCCCGGATCTACAAGGGGACGAACATGCAGTTCGACGTGGTCCTGAACAAGGTGGGGTACCATTACCCGCAGCAGCGGATCGTGTCGCTGTGGGAGGACGTCGCCCCGGTCATCAGGAAGAACAAGGCTCCCGAGCCGCTCGTCATGCGGAATAACACCTTCGACTGCGCGATCTACCACCACGCCAACCTCGTCCCCGAAGTGTACGAGATGGACGACTACCAGGTCCGCACGCCGACCGACATCATCGGGCAGCACATCCACCTGCCCAAGTGGGACCTGACCACGACGGACGGCGCGGCGAACGGATGGAACTACGAGGACGGGACGCTCTCGCCGGGCGCGGTGCGCGAGCGGATCGAGGCGATCAACGCCTACAACGCGACACCCGGGAACATCCCGGTGGAGACGCTGGACGGTCGCACCATCCTGGAGCCGCTGCCCCACCCGTACTTCGGGCCCGTAGCCGCCGCCCTGGGCGGCGCGTTCCCCGAGCGGTGGGCGGGCGCCCGCACGACGACCCAGCGGTGGTTCTTCGACCCGGTGGTGAACGTGGAAGGAGTGGACCGCGGGCTGGGGATCATCTTCTCGCACGACCATTACGGGCCGTCAACCCACCAGCAGATCGGCCTCTACTCGACCGTGCTGACGGAGCCGGCGAACTCCCTCTGGAAGCACAACGAAACCGGCGTCCAGCTGGCGTGCGCGGACGCCGTCAACCCGCTCCAGCCGGGTCCGTCCCTTGCCGAGAACAAGGCCCCGTGCCGGTGGGACGGCGGTCCCACGAGCTGGCAGGCGCAGATCGTTCCGCGCACTCCCCTGGCGGGCGTCAACGTCCTGGCCGATACGATCGAGCCGTTCCGCGAGTTCTACTTCGAGTACACCGACTTCCAGCACGCCTACGAGGCCGGCATCTACGTGGGCGCCGACCAGGACGGCCTGGCGCTTCCCGGGACGGGCCCGGGGTTTCCGGCCCAGTTCGCGAACCTGGGCAATCCGGCGTTCCCGGCGGTCGGAACCGCGGCTGACCTCTTCCGGTTCGCCATCAATCCGCCGGCGCGGTTCCAGATCGCACCGGTCTTCCCCGACCTGGTGGTGGAGGCGAAGGAGTGCGTCCTGGATCCGCGCAATCCGGCCTCTGTCCTGCTGTCCCGTCCCTGCCCGCAGGCGATCGACGTGCAGGACCCCGGCCTGTTCGTCGTGAACTACCGGAACGAGCCGGTGGGCCTGCGCATCTTCGACCCGAACAAGATCGGACCGGACGGCAAGCCCGGAATGCAGGCGGCCGGCGCGGCAGGGGATCTCGCACTGGCGCTGTCGTCCAACGTCACCCGGACGATCGCGCGGCTGAACGTACAGCCCACGGCGGCGACGGTCATCAACGGCACGAAGTTCCCGCCGCCCATCAACTCGGGCGGGGTAACCGCCCGGGATCCGTTCACGCCGATGGTGCGGGCGTACATGGGCGACCGGATCCGCGTCAAGGTGCAGGCCGGAGGGGACGAGGAAGAGCACAACGTAATGATCCACGGCATGAAGTGGCTGCAGTCGGGCTCCGGCCACGGGCGGGCCCCCAATTCCGGGTGGCGCAACTCCCAGGCGGGGGGAATCTCCGAGCAGTTCACGCTGAACACCCCGGTGACCCCCCTGGTCCGGAACACGAAACGGGCGGACTACCTCTACACCATGGACACATCCAACGACGGGTTCTGGAGCGGGATGTGGGGCGTGATCCGTTCCCACTCCGACTTCCAGAACACCCTGGGCCTCCTCCCTGGGAGCCTGGTCACGCCGGCAACACCGCTCACGATCGCCAACCCGGCGCAGTTCAACGGGGCGTGCCCCGTGGGCGCCCCGTCGAGAAGTTTCGACATAACGGCCGTGCTGGCCAACAGGGTGCTCCCGAACGCCTTCGGAGTTTCCATACCGAGGAAGGGGGTCGGAGATCCCGTCGCGGACAACTCGGTCGGGTCGGGGCTCAACCCCCTCGGGGGCACGCTGGTGTACAACCACCGGGCCGACGTGGTCGGAGGGCAGACGATCGTCGATGAGACCGGCGCGACGATCACGCTCCCGGCCAACAAAGGCCCGATCCACGACCCGACGGCGATGATGTACGTCCTCACCGCCGACCTCGAGGTGAGGCCGGCGGCGGAGCTGACCGCGGCGCAGAAGCTGCTGTGCGCCGCCGGCGGCGTCAACAACCCGCTCTGCCCGGTGCGGCTCAGGGCCAACGCCCCCGTGGAGCCGCTGGTCCTGCGGGCGAAGGCCGGGGAGTGCGTCAACGTGACCCTGCGGAGCCGGCTGGAGGTCGTGGTCCCGGATCTCGCGACGTACTCCACGCTCATGGGGGTGGTGAAGCGCGACCGGTTCGATCCGGAGGGGTCGACCACGTTCCAGACGAACCTCTTCCGTCCCTCGTCGCTCACCGGTCTGCACCCGCAGCTGGTGGCCCACGACGTCACGCGGGACGACGGGGTGGTCGTCGGCCTGAACCCGACCCTGACCCAGGTGTCCGCCCTGGGGATCCCGGTATCATACCGCTGGTACATGGGGGACGTCTCCGGGGTGCCGGTCGGCGACAAACTCCAACTCGTCGCGACGCCCGTGGAGTTCGGCGGGTTCAGCCTGGCCCCGGCGGACAAGGTCAAGCAGGGCGCCAAGTCGCTGGTGGGCGCGATGGTGGTCGAGCCGGCGGGCGCCACCTGGACCCAGAACACCCCGGTGCCCAACCGTCAGGGGAATTTCCCGGGCACCACCCCCCAACCCACCCGCAAGACCCGGGCGCAGGCCACGGTGACGGCGCCGGCGGGCTCGGGCGGGAGCGGCGGAACGTTCCGCGACTTCTCCCTCGTCCTGACCAAGGGGCTGACGCAGTACTACACCGACAACGCGACGGGGCGCATCACCCCCGTCGAGCACATGAACGGCGAGGGGGACGGCATCCCCGAGGACAGCCAGGAGGCGAGCGGGATGGCCCTCAACTACGGGGTCGAGCCGATGTGGTTCCGGTTCGGCATCCTTCCCCAGTCGCCGTTCGGCCACGCGGGGACACCCGCCAGCTACGGGAATATCCCCAACGCGCACCAGGCGTATAGCAACGTCCTGACGGCGGGAAATGATCCGGTCACCCCGGTGTTCTTCGCGAACAGGAACCAGCAGGCCCGGATCCGGATCACCAACCCGCACGGGACCAGCCGCGGCTCCACGTTCGCCCTGCACGGGCACGTATGGCAGCGCGACCCGTACGTGTGCAGCGACGACCAGTACGGGCTGGACGGCAAGTGCCTTGCCCCCGCCACCGGCGGCTCCACCTGGCTTGGGTCGCCGCTGGTCGGTTCCAGGGCCATCGGCAACAACCCGATCGGGTTCGCCCAAGGCGGCCAGGAGAGCTGGACGCCGATGAGCCACTTCGACATCGTCCTGCCGAGCGCGGGCGGCGGGAACGGGGTGACGGGCGACTACCTGTTCCACGACGTGGCTTCCTTCGGGAACGCGAGCGGCGTCTGGGGGATCCTGCGGGTGCAGTAGTCCGGGCAAGGTTCCCAACCTCTCACGCGGGTACGGCCCCGGCCGGGGCCGTACCCGTTATCTTTCCGACGGCCGGGATCCGGTACAATGGAATCCGGGAAGGCCTTTCCCCCGGGCGTCCGGGGATTTCGAAAGGGACGGAGGCGGCGGCGTGCGACGGATGACGGGTCTGCACCTTCATCGGACGGCGGCATGGTCCCTCCTCCTTGGGCTGATGCTTGTCGGCGGCTCCCCCGGGACCGCCCTCGCGGAAGCCGCCCCATCCCCGGCCCCCGCCGGGAACAACGTCTCCGCGCGCGCCCCCGAGAAGTTCGCCCGGGAAGGGATCCTGGTGGAGTTCTCCTACGGGGCGGCGGACAGGAAGCGCACCGACAATCGCGTCGTAGAGGGGGAGTTCGCCGACCTCCGGTTCCGGGTGACCGACCAGGCCCGGGGGGAGCCGATCCGCTCCCTGCGCCCCGGCGCCTGGATGGACATCAGCAAGCCGACGGACGCCCCGGAGGGGCAGGAGCGGCCGGACTGCCGGAAGAAGGTGGGCCTCTTCCTGCAGGGGATCGTGGGGATCCGCCCGATGCAGGACCTGAACGGCTACTACATCGTGCTGATGAACCGCGAGCCCAATTTGTACGTGATCGACCCCTTCGTCGCCCTCGCCGGGCGCACGAACGTGCTCGCAACGGTGCGTCTACGGGAGCCCGGGACCGATTGGGCCAAGAGCGGGGACGAGAAGCGACTCTACGTAACGCTCTCCAAATCCGGCAAGGTGGCGGCGGTGGAGACGGAGACGTTCAAGCTCCTGTCGGAAGTGGACGCGGGGGAGAACCCGGTCCGGGCCGCCCTTCCGCCGGACGGCGGGCTCCTCTGGGTCGGCAACGACGCGCCGGAGGGGAAGGAGGGCGGGGTGACGGCGATCGACCCGGCGGCCCTGAAGAAGGTCGGGTCGGTCCCGACGGGGAAGGGGCACCACGAGCTGGCGTTCTCCGCCGACAGCCGGTTCCTTTACGCGACGAACCGGGCCGACGGGACGGTGACGGCGGTGGACACCCGGTCCCGGGAGGCGGTCCGCCGGATCGGGACGGGGGGCGTACCGATCTCGCTGGCGTACTCCGGCTTGAGCCGGTCGCTGTACGTGGCCGACGCGCAGTCCGGCACGGTGTCCGTAGTCGACGGGAAGACGCACGAGGTCGTCGGGAAGATCGCGGCGAAGCCCGGGTTGGGACCGATGCGGTTCACGCCGGACGGCCGGTGGGGGCTGGTGCTGAACTCCCGGGAGGACGCGGTCCACATCCTCGACGCGTCGAGCAACCGCCTGGCGCACACCGTGGCGGTCGGGAAGGAGCCGTACGCGATCACCCTGACCCGCGGGTTCGCCCACGTCCGGTGCCTCGGGACGGAGCGGGTCTTCATGGTCAACCTGGACCTTCTCGGGAAGGATGCCCCGCCCCCGGTCCAGAGCTACGCGGTCGGGGCCGAGGCCCCCGGGGATGCGAAGGACCTCGGGATCGCGAGCGGGATCGCCAGCGTCGCGGGGCAGTCCGAGGTCCTGGTCGTCAACCCCGTGAACAACACGACGTACTTCTACATGGACGGGATGAACTTCCCCTCGGGAAACTACCCGGGGCACCAGCAGCACCCGCGCGCGGTGGAAACGATCAACCGCAGCCTGAGGGAGACGGAGCCGGGGCTCTACACGACGCGGGCGCGGGTGCCGGTGGCGGGAGTCTACGACGTGGCGCTTTTCATGGACACGCCGAAACTCGTCCACTGCTTCACGCTCGCGGCCGAAACGAACCCTGCAATGCGGAAGCCCGAGGCGGCCTACGAGATCGAGTACCTCACGAAGGAGGCCAAGGCGCCCGCCGGGCAGCCGTTCGCCTTCCGGTTCCGCCTCAAGAGCGCACTGACCGGGGGACCGGTGGAGGGGATCAAGGATGCCCGGGTGCTCCACTACCTCTCCCCGGGGAGATTCCGGACCGAAGTCCCTGCGCGGGAGGACGGGGAGGGAGTCTACGAGGCGATGCTGACCTTCCGGGAGCCGGGCGCCTATTACATCTATGTGGCGGCGCCGTCCCGGAAGATCGGGTACCGGACGTTGCCGCACAAGACCCTGATCGCGGAGAAAATGGTCCCGAAATGAGAGACTCTTTCCCCCGGAGGGCGTTGTGCGGGATCCTGCTCGCCGGGGTGCTCGTCGCCGGGGCCTCCGGTGCCGGCCTGGGCGAACGGGAAAAAAAGGGAAAGAAGATCTACATGGAAGGGACAGGTCGCAAGAAGATCACCGCGTTCCTGCCCGGTGCGGGGATCCGGGCGCCCGGCGCGGGTTTCCCCTGCGTCAACTGCCACCTGGCCGGAGGATCGGGTCAGTTGGAAGGCGGCGTCCGGTCGGCCGACATCGCGTGGGATACCCTTACGAAAGAGTACTCCGGGAAGCGCCCGTCCGGGCGGGCCCACCCCGCATATACGGAAGAATCGTTGCGGACCGCCGTTACGGAAGGGCTGGACGCGGCCGGCAACGAGCTGAACGCCGCACACCCGCGCTACGAGATGGCGCGGGAGGACCTGGACGATCTCATCGCCTACATGAAGGTGATGGACTCCGAGTCCGTGCCCGGTGTGACGGACGCCGCCGTGCGGGTGGGATTTCTCTACCCCGCAAAGGGACCGCTCGAAGAGGGCGCCCGGGAGGTCCGGACGCTGCTCTCGGGATACGCCGCGGAGGCGAACGCCCGGGGGGGCTTCTACAACCGCCGTCTGGAGCTGGTCGAGATCCCCTTCGATCCTTCCGTGGAAGGGGCGGCACTCGCGGCGGCACGCACGGCGGTCGAATCGGAGGGAGTGCTCTGCTTCCTGGCCAACATCGGGATACCGACGGACGGCGCGGCCGCGGCGTACCTCTCGCGGGAGCGGGTGCCCGTGTTCGTCCCGCTCCTCTCCGCCCCGGAGGGCGGTTACGGGGCGGACCGGTACACCTTCCACGTCCTCGCTGGCATAAAGGACCAGGCGCGGGTGATGGTGGATTTCCTTTCGGAGTCCCTGAACGGGCCCGCGAACCGGCTTGGCATCCTGTACGCGAAGGACGCTTCCGGGGAGAAAGGCGCCGAGGGGGCGCGGGAGCAGGCGGAAAAGCGCGGCTTGCGCGTGGCGGCGGAGCTCTCCTACGTTCCCGGCGTCTTCGACGCCCTCGATGCGGTGCGGCGGATGGGGGGTGACCGGGTGGACGCCGTCCTCTACTTCGGCGGCCCGTCGGAGGCGCTCGCGTTCGCCCGCGGGGCGTCGGGGGAAAAGGGCAATACGCCGTTCCTCGCCCCGGCCACCATGGTCGGGGACGCCCTGCGCGCGGCCCCGCCGGGGTTCCTCCGGCGGGTCTACCTCGCCGCGCCGCTCGCCCCTCCCGACGAAGGAACGCGGGAGATGGCGGATCTGCAGCGGATCCGGGAGAAATATTCCGTCGGCGACCGGCACCGCTCCTTCCAGCTCCTCGCCTACGCGGGGGCGGTCCTGCTGGAGGAGGGGTTGCGCCGGTCGGGGAAGGGCGTGACGCGGGAGAAGCTCGTCGGCGCGATCGGGAACGTCTGGAAGCTGCAAACCGGGGTCACTCCCCCGCTGACCTACAACGCGAACCGCCGCACGGGCGCGCCGGGCGCGGCGATCGTCCGGGTGGATCCGGGCACGGGCCGGCTCGTGACGGTCGCGGAGTGGCGGGAGCCGCAGTGATGCGTCGGGAATGGAGATCCGCCGGTTCCGCCCGGACCTTGGCCGCGCTGGCGCTGGCGGCGGCCATCGCCTGTTTCCCCGCCTCCGCGGCGACGGAGGAGGCGAAGAGGGGCGAGGCCCCGAAGGAGATATCGTCCGGGTCGGTCACCGTCCGGCTCCACGACGTCCTCCTGCTGGACCAGGACGGGCGGAAGGTACGGTTTCCGGGGGACGTGATCGGGGGTCGGGTCGTGGTGATCGACACCTTCTTCACCACGTGCGGGCTCGTCTGCCCTATCCTGGGCGCGATCTTCTCCGACCTGCAGGAGCAGCTGGGTGACCGGCTCGACCGGGAGGTGCGGCTGATCTCCATCACCGTCGACCCCCTGACCGACATCCCTCCGCGCCTGAAAAACTACGCGGCACAGTGGGAGGCCCGGCCGGGGTGGCTCTTCCTGACCGGCGAGAAGAAGACCGTCGACCGCGTCCTGGAGGGGATCGGGATGTACTCCCCGGATTTCGCGGACCACCCCCCGGCGTTCCTGGTCGGGGACGGGAAAACGGGCGAGTGGACCCGCTTCTACGGGTTCGCCACTCCGGAGCAGCTGATGGAGAAGGTCACGGAGTTGACCGGAAAACGCGCGGCGGGAGGAAAGTCGTCATGACGAGGATTGCCCTTACAAGGGCTGCGAAGATTGTTTCAGGCCTACCGTTCTGACGGGAAACCAGGGGCAACAATTTTCCCTTTTTCCCCGTGGAAATACCGCAAGCATGGGAA
>Ga0214473_10006684_pt1 | contig 13733 bp, 7 predicted proteins | sample RVTome_7_FD_203509 | JGI IMG/M metagenome (GOLD analysis project Ga0214473, IMG submission 203509) | Soil microbial communities from uranium-contaminated site in the Upper Colorado River Basin, Wyoming, United States - RVT98D197 | ecosystem: Environmental > Terrestrial > Soil > Contaminated >... | reverse complement strand
CCTTCAGGTTCATCACCCGAGTTCCCATGGTAGCCCTTCCGGCGCGCTTGATCTGTTTCACCTTGGTGCGCAGCACGATGCCGCCGCTGGAGATGATGGTGAGATCGTCTTCGGCATCCACCACTTTCGCGGCGGCAATCGGCCCGGTGAGCTTGAACTTGTCCCGGCTGAGGGTGAGCACGCCCTTGGTGGCACGGCCTTTGGTGGGGTAGTCCTTCAGGGGCGTGCGCTTGCCGAAGCCTTTGACGGTGACGGTCAGCAGATCGGCCTTGGGGTCCACCACATCCATGCTGGTGACGATGTCGCCCTTGCCCAGGCTAATGGCCCTCACGCCGGCTGCCGGCCGACCCATGGCCCGCACCAGTTTCTCCGAGTAGCGCAGCGCCTGGCCGGCCCGGGTGACCAGGATGATGTCGTGCTTGCCGCTGGTCAGCCGCACCCAGCCCAGCACATCCCCCTTGTTGAGGGCGATGGCGATCAGCCCGGATGGCCGCACCGCCGCGAATTCCGAGAGCGCCACCCGCTTGATGCGGCCGCTGCGGGTGGCCATAGTGCAGTAGCTGGCGGCGCTGAAGTCCGGCACCGGGACCGCGGCGGTGATCACCTCCCCGGCCTGCAGTGCCAGGATGTTCACCATGGGGATGCCGCGCGCCGTACGGTCGGCGTCCGGGATCTGGTAGGCCTTCTCGGAGTACACCTTTCCCCGGTCGGAGAAGAAAAGCAGCGTGTCCAGCGTGCCGGCCGGCAGCAGCATGTTGACTTCATCTTCGCCGCGCACGCCGTGCCCCTGCACCCCTCGCCCGCCGCGGCCCTGGCTGCGGTAGGTCTTTGCTGGGACCCGCTTGACGTAGCCCTTCTCGGTGATGCTGATCAGCACCCGCTCGTCCGCCACCAGGTCTTCCTCGCGGAACTCCTCGCTGGCGTCCGGCGCGATGCGAGTGCGGCGCAGGTCGCCGTACTTGCCCACCATATCCTTCAAGTCGCTCTTGATCAGCGCCAGGATCTTCTTGGGGTGGCCCAGCAGGTCCTCCAGATAGCCGATGCGCTCCAGGACCTCTTTGTGTTCCTTCTGGATGTTCTTGCGCTCCAGCGCGGCCAGCCGGCGCAGTTGCAGGTCCAGGATCGCCTGGGCCTGCAGGTCGGACAACTTGAAGCGCTTTATCAGAGTGGTCTTGGCCTTGTCCGCGTCGGCCGCCTTGCGGATGGTGGAGATCACCTCATCCAGGTTGGCCAGGGCGATCATCAACCCGTCCAGGATGTGGGCCCGCGCCCTGGCCTTCTCCAGTTCGAACTGTGTGCGGCGGATGATGACCGTGCGCCGGTGCTCGATGTACACCATCAGGGCCCGCTTGAGCGACAGCAGCCGCGGCTCGCCGCCCACCAGCGCCAGCAGCTGCACACCGAAGGTGGTCTGCAACTGGGTGAACTTGAAGAGCTGGTTGACCACCTTCTTGGGCTGGGCGCCGCGCTTGAGCTCCAGCACGACACTCAACCCGCGCCGGTCGGATTCATCCCGCAGATCGGAGATGTCGTCGAGCCGGCCGTCGCGCACCAACTCGGCGATGCGCTCGATCAGGCTGGTCTTGTTGACCTGGAACGGGATCTCGGTGATCACGATGCGGTGGCGGTTGCGGGAGGTCTCCTCGATGTTGGCGATGCCCCGCGCCACGATGCGGCCCTTGCCGGTGCTGTAGGCCTGCAGGATGCCCTCCGAGCCGACGATCATGCCGCCGGTGGGGAAGTCCGGGCCCTGCACGAATTTCATCAGGTCGTCGACGGTGACGTCGTCGCTGCGGTCGTAGTTGTCCACCAGGTAGGTGATGGCGGCCGCCAACTCGCCCAGGTTGTGGGGCGGGATGTTGGTGGCCATCCCGACGGCGATGCCGGAGGCCCCGTTCAGCAGCAGGTTGGGCAGTCGGGCGGGGAGCACAACCGGTTCCTGCAGGGCGGCGTCGAAGTTGTCCACGAAGTCGACGGTGTTCATGTCGATGTCCTGCAGCAGCTCTTCGGCGGTACGGGCCAGGCGAGCTTCGGTGTAGCGCATGGCCGCGGGCGGGTCACCGTCGATCGATCCGAAGTTGCCCTGCGGATCGACCAGCGGGTAGCGCATGGAGAAGTCTTGCGCCAGGCGGGCCATGGCGTCGTAGATCGCCTCCCCGCCGTGCGGGTGGTACTTCCCCATCACCTCGCCCACGATTCGGGCGGACTTGCGGTAGGCGGTGTTGGAGCGCACCCCCATTTCGTGCATGGCGTGCAGGATGCGCCGCTGCACCGGTTTCAAGCCGTCGCAGGCATCAGGCAGGGCGCGGGAGACGATGACGCTCATGGCATAGTCGAGATATGCCCCGCGCATCTGCTCGTCGATATCGACCTGTCTGACCGTCCCGATTTCCATGCGCTGTGATCTCTCCCTCGGCGTTATGTAAACCTGAAAAGGCCCTGCCGTTCGGCAGGCCCTCAGTGAAACCCATTATAGTCGGGGCGTCCGAGAATGGCTACTTAGGGGCCTCTAGGGGCCTAGACGGGGGGGAATCGGACGCGCCCCTGAGCAGGGGCGCGGTGTGTGGAATCCCCTGTTTCGGGGCCGGGTTACTGGGTCAACTCTGCGATGCGATTGGTCAGATCGGCCACATCCACAGGCTTGCGCAGGATCCCGTTTGCCCCGGCGGCGGCTACACGCTGTTCCAAATCGTCTTCGTCTGTGGCGGTCACCACGATCACCGGCACCACTGCCCCTCCGGGCATGGCCCTCAACCGCCCCAGGGTTTCGATGCCGTCGATCCCGGGCATCTTGAGATCCAGCAGCACGACGTCGGGCATCTCGGCCCGAATCAAGTCCAGCGCCTCTTCGCCGCTGTAGGCCACCCGGGTATCATGCCCCTTGGAGCCCACCACGATGCTCAAGGCCTCCACCATGGCATGGTTATCGTCCACGATCAAAACCCGCGCCAGCGCCATCACTCCTTGCCCAGAGGCTCTCCTGCCGATCGATCTCTGCAACAGCCAATTGTAGCCCGATCTAGCGGGGAATTACCAGCAGGCCATGAGGTCTATTGCGGCAGCCGGGAATCCGAGGAAGAGGACTCGCCCAGCACGTGCTCGATGATCTCGTGCAGTTGGTCGAAGCTGTACGGCTTGCCCAGGAAAGCGTCGGCCCCTGCCAGCCAGGCCGCGGCTCGATTCTTGGCCAGTCCATTGGCACTTACCACCACCAGGCGGGTATGCAGGAATTCCGGTTTGGACCCGATGTGGCGAAGCAGGGTCAGCCCATCCACCTCCGGCATCATCACGTCGATCAGGATCACCCGGGGAGTGATCACCCTCAGCAGCGACATCGCCTCCACCGCCCCATGGGCCACGTAGGCCGGGTAGCCGCTATGTTGCAGCAGCATGGAAGTGGCTTTGGCGTATTCCTTCTCGTCGTCAACGATCAGGATCGTGGGTTTTGGATCGGAAGCCATGGTCTCTCCCCGCTGCTGCTGAACCTGGACATCGAAGGGTGCACAAGGCCATTCTATGCCGGGACCGGCATCCCCGAACTTACGACCGGCTATCGACACCCCCTGGCGGAGGCATTGCCGGTCCTAGGGCGTCCCGGCCAGTCGCATCTCTCGATCCTGCCAGCGCACCGCCAGCAGCGAGCGTTTGATCTCCAGGTCGCTCTCCACCCGATGCACCAGCTCAATCGGTGTGGAGGCGTCGTCCGGGATGGTGGCGTGGACCGAGACCAGCGACAACTCGGTCTGGAACTGTCGGCCCAGGGCGTGCAGCAACAACCGCTGGACGTTGGTCGACACGCGCCTGGACACGGTCGGTCCGTACTTGCCCGGGCAACGCATCAGTGCCATGAGGACGCGCTCGTGGCCGGCGCGGCACACCAGATCGTCGGCGCGTAGATTGCGGCGGACTTCCTCGCCCACCCGCTGCAGGACGTCGTCGCCCAGCGCATCCCCGTGGCGCTGGCGGAATGCTGGCAGCCCCTCGACCTGCAGCAGGACGCAGGTGACCGGCCGCGGTCGGCGAAACAACCGGCTCATCCGGGCCTCCAGTGCGTGCAGGACGAATTCCAGGCTGTACAGGCCGGTGGCCTGATCCCTGGCGACCAACCCACGCCGGGAAAGCAAGCCCTCCTCGGCGTCCCGCAGCCGATTGCGGACAGCTCGATCCCAACCCTCACTCCCGGACTGCCAATAGCGCAGGACGAAGAGAGCTGCAAGAAAGGTCATGCCGAGGGCGGCAACCGACAGCACCGATTTGAGGCGGTCGCTCAGGTCGGTGAAGCCCAGGCCGATGCTTGCGGTGGCCGCGGCCACTGCCAGGAAGAAATAGCCCAGTCGCAGGGCTGTCTCCACCATGTCCGAGGCACGGGCGGCCCGCTGCAATTCCCGGAGCTGCTCGGCGGAAGTGGCACGGGCGGTCGGTCCCAGGTTCCGGGCGGCATCGCTCGCCTGGCGGCGGCGCCGTTGGGCCCGAATCATGATCACGCCCAGGGCGAGCAAGCCGGCCAAGAACAGAATTCCGCAAGTCTGAACTACCAGGATGACCATTCGTCATCCCCCTTCACCCGGAAAACGAGTGTGACGACGGGCCGGCTGAGCGCGCTTCTCGGGTTCCAGCCCGGCCTGCTGCTGCCGCGTGGGAAGCGGGACAGGTGATTCTGGGGGTATTGTAACGCAGGGGGCGAGCTTTCTATCGCTGCAGCATCTGTCGGAGGGTTCTGCCCAGCGCCTCCGTGGAGAAAGGCTTCTGCAGCCAGGTGACCTGCCGCTGATCCAGCAGCTCGCGGGTCCCTTGGCCGGTGGGATAGCCGGTCATCAGCACGATCTTGACTGCCGGGTTGATTGCCTGCAGTGCCCGGTAGAGTTCGACGCCGCCCTTGTCGGGCATCACGATGTCGGACAGCACCAGGTCGATCTCGCCCCCGCGGCGGCCATACTCCTGCAGGGCCTCCTCGCCGCTACCGGAGGCTGAGACGCGATAGTTCAGTGCCTGCAGGATTTCCCACATCGCCTGCCGGGTGGTGGCGTCATCTTCCACCAGCAGGATCTGCTCGCCCTGTCCGCGATCATCGCTCGGCGGGTCGAAGTGTTGACCGCTGGCCTCCTCAACACCGGCGGCGGGCAGATAGACCGTGAAGGTGGTTCCCTGCCCGGGGCGGCTGTCGACGGTCACCAGACCGTTGTGCTGCGCGACGATCCCGTGCACCTGGGCCAGCCCCAACCCCGTGCCTTTGCCCGGCGGTTTGGTGGTGAAGAATGGCTCGAAGATATGCGGCATATCCTCCGCGGCAATCCCTGAGCCGGTGTCGGCCAGCCGGAGAGCGATCCACTCTCCGGCGTCCAGGCCGGCCGCCGGAGGGGTCTGACCGGGCGCCAGGCTGAAGCGGGACAATCGGATGGTCAGATCGCCGCCCTGCGGCATGGCGTCGCGCCCGTTGAGCGCCAGGTTCATCACCAACTGCTGAATCCGGGTCGGATCGGCCTCGACGGTGAAGTGATCTCCTTCGTATTGGAGATTCAGCCGGATAGATTCCGGCAGGGTGCGGGACAGCATTTCCTGGATTTCATACACGAAGGCTTTGAGATCGAAGGAGTGCATCTCCATCACCGAGCGCCGGCTGAAGTCCAGCACCTGCCCGGTCAGGGCCGCGCCCCGGTGGGTCTGTCGAATGATGGTGTCGATGCGTTCTTGATCGCTGGACGGCAGCTTTTCGTTTCTGCGCAGCAATTCGGCATACAGACCGATGGTGCCCAGGATGTTGTTGAAATCATGGGCGATCCCGGCCGCCAGTTGACCGACCGCCGCCAGCCGATCTTGCTCCTGCGCCCGCCGTTCGGCCTGCACCCGTTCGGTGACATCCCGGAAGAAGCCCTGGTAGCCGAGGATCGACCCGCCGGGTCCCTGACGGGCGCTGGCGGTCACCAGGCATTCCATCGTCTCTCCGCTCTTCTTGCGCAGCCTGATCTCGAAGTTGCGCACCGCCCCGGCTTTCTCGATCGCTTGCTGAAGTTCGTCGGCCTGCTGCGGATCGAGGCAGATCTGCTGGATTCGGAGCGCCAACATTTCTTCGCGGGTGTATCCGAACAACAGCAGGGTGGTGAAGTTGAAATCGACCAACTCCCCCGCCCGTCCGATGATCATGACCGGATCCCGCGAGTCTTCAAAAAGCGACCGGTAGCGCTCTTCGCTCTCACGCAGCGCTTCGTCGGCATGCCGTCTCTGCTCCCGCAGCGCCCGCTCTTCCAGGGCCTGCCGCACGGCCTCACCCAGGCGTCCCAGCCGATCCTTGGTCAGATAATCCGCCGCGCCCTGCTTCAGGCAGCGGATGGCCAACTCCTCGAATCCCCCGGTGACGACGATGAAGGGGATATCCAGGCCGCGCTGCTGCAGGGCGATCAGGGCTCGCAGCGCATCGTATTGGGGCAGGGAGTAATCGGCCAGGATGAGGTCGAGCGGCTGCTCCAGGCTGGCCAGGAAGCCGGCCTCTGAATCGACCCGTCCCAGCAGCAACTCGTAACCGGCGCGGCGCAGCTCCTGGGCGATGAGCTCGGCATCCTGCTCGTTGTCCTCCAGCATCAACACCCGCAGCTGTTCAGGCATGCCTGCCCCTACGCGCCCCGGGAGGCCTGGACCCCGCCGGCTTGGGTCGGCGCCGGTTCGGCGGTCTGCATCCAGAGATCCCGCATCTCCAGAAAGGCATCCACCACCTCGGGGTCGAAGTGCTGGCCGCGCTGTTCCTGCACGTAGGCCGCGGCCTTGGCCGCCGGCCAGGCCGGGCGATAGGGACGGTTGGAGGTCAGTGCATCCCAGACATCCACCGCGGCGAAGATGCGCGCCGCCCGCGGTATCTGCTCCCACTTCAACCCGCGCGGGTATCCGGTGCCGTCCCATTTCTCGTGGTGGCAGTAAGGGATCTCCAAGGCCAGGCGCAAGTATGCGATCGGGGCCAGCCACTCCATGGCATACACCGGATGCCGGCGCATGGCCTCCCACTCCGCTTCGGTCAGCGGGCCCGGTTTGCGCAGCACGCTGTCGGAAATGGCCATCTTTCCAATGTCGTGCAGCAGTGCGCCGCGCCGGAGGTGTTCCAGGTCGGTTTCCCGCACCCCCATACGGCGGGCCAAGGTCACGGTCATCTGGGTGACGCGCTGGGTGTGGCCCTCGGTCTCCTGGTCGCGCAAGTCCAGGGCCTTGACCCAACCCTCCAGCGTCGTGTCGTACGACTCGATTAGGTCCAGGTTGGAGCGGTGCAGCTCCTCGAACAACGCGGCGTTGTCGATGGCGATGGCCGCCTGGGCCGCCAGGGCCTCCAGGAACTCCACCCACTCTCGATCGGGCTGGAGCTGGCGGCGGTGAAAGACCTCCAGGACCCCGTTGACGGTTCCACGCGCCAGCAGTGGAGCGGCGAAGTAGGATACAAAGCCTTCAGCCTCCAGCTCTGGCCGCCGGAAGCCGTTCGGTTCCTCGGTCAGATTGATGGTTCCCACGCTCTGCCGGTCCCTGGCCACCCGGCCCGCCAGTCCTTCCCCCAGCGGCACGAGAGTGTGGGTCAAGTCACCCCGATGAAACCCACGGCTGGCGACGTGCTTCAGGATGCGGGTGTTCTTGTCGTAGAGCAGGATGGCCGCCGCGTCCGCCTCCAACGTAATGGTTACCCGATCCAGGATGACCTCGAAGGTGACACGGGGATCCAGGCTGGCCGTGATGGCCATGTCGATCGCCCGCAGAGTGCTCAGACGATCGATGCTCCGGAGCAGAGCCGCCCGATCGCGGCGCTGATCCTCCCGCAGCTGCTTCTTCTCCAAGGCCAGGCGCACCGACTCTCCCAGCCGGGTCAGGCGATCCTTGAGCAGGTAGTCCGCCGCGCCCAGCCGCATGCACTCCACCGCGGCTTCCTCGCTCACGCTTCCGGTGATCACGATCAGGGGCAGGTTCAGCTCACGCAGTTGGATCGCCTTCAACGCCTGCAGCGCGTTGAAGGAGGGCAGCGTGTAGTCGGCCAGGACCAGATCCGGCGGCTGATCCAGGTGTGCCAGGTATTCCATCTCGGTGGCGGCTCGGCGCAACTCGAACTCGAAACCGGCGCGGCTCAGCTCGCGAGCCACCAGCTCGGCGTCGGCCGGGTTGTCTTCCAAGATCAGGATCTTGAGCGTAGGCGACATGCTCGCCCCCTCATCTTCCTCGGCTACACAGGCGGCTCATTGAGCAGCAGCCAGTACAGTCCCAACGTCTTGACCGCCTCCGTGAACTGTTCGAAATCGACCGGCTTGGTGATGTAGCTGTTGACCCCGCTCTCGTAGCTGGCGATGACATCGCGCTCCTCCCGGGAAGAGGTCAGCATCACCACCGGAATCCGGCGGGTGTCGGGGTTATCCTTCAGGCGCTTGAGTACCTCCAGGCCGTCCACCTTGGGCAGCTTGAGATCCAGCAGCACCACCCGGGGATGGGCCTTCTGCTCCCGGCCGGCGTACTTGCCGGTTCCGAAGATGTAGTCCAGCGCCTCAGCCCCGTCGCGAACAACCTGGATGCGGTTGGCCAGCTTGTGCTGCTTGAGGGCGTGCAGGGTCAGCTCTTCGTCGTGCGGGTTGTCTTCGATCAGCAAGATCTCGGGCGCCTCATTCATGTCCGCCATCTCCCAGGGTGAAGAAGAAGGTCGCTTTCATGCCCACAAGCCAAAACGGCCTCCCGGCGTGGGAGGCCTGTCAGGCATTGGGGAACTCAAGAGGTCATGTCCCCCTCGGTCTCTCCGCGGCTGCCTTGCTCGTGAGCTCAGGCCCAACCGACTACCGCAGCAGCCGCCACCGCCTGCGCGGCTGCGCAGTATGAACAATTTAACATTCGTCGAGCGGCCCGCACGTAGGAATCCGGTACTACCCAGGCAGGAAGATCGTGAACGTGCTTCCCTTCCCCACCTCGCTCTCGACCTGGACTCGACCGCCGTGAGCCTCTGCAATGGTGTGGGTGAGGTACAGGCCGAGCCCGACGCCGCCTCGGCCGCCAAACTGATCGGCTGGGCGCAGGTAGGGTTTCTCGAACATGGCGGCCTGATTGGCAGGCGAAAGACCGGGCCCCTGATCGATCACCCGGATTTCCAGGCCGGTGCCCCTGACGGCGGCTTCAACCCGGACGATGGTCCCTGCTTCCGAGTAATGGATGGCGTTTTCGACCAGGTTGCCCAGCGCCTGGCGCAGCCTGGCCCGGTCGGCCCGAAGTCCCTCGGGGACTTCCCCGACGCTCCAGGTCAACTCGATACCCTTGTCCCGGGCCAGACCTTGGAGCGATGCCAGGGTCTCTGCCAGCAACTCCACCGGGCGGAGCTTCTGCAGATCCAGCTGCACCGAGCCGGCCTCCAGCTGGGCGGTGCCCAGCACATCCTGCACCAGATCGGCCAGATGGCGGGCATCGGATAGCGCCCGCGCCAGGAAATCCCTGTGCTGCTCCGGATCTTCTACTTTCCCGGCGGCCAGCAGTTCCAGGAACCCCATCAGGGTGTGCAGCGGGGTGCGCAGGCTATGGGAGGCGCTGAGCAGGAACTCCTCCTTGGTACGCAGGAACGCCCGCTCCGCCTCTTCCGTCCGCTTGCGCTCGCTGATGTCGGTGAACACGGCAATACTGCCGGCAAACTCGCCGCGCTCGAAGCGTGGGCGCCCACTGACCAGTACCGGCAGGTGGGTTCCATCCCGGCGCAGCAGCTGCACTTCGTAGCGATCGCTGGATCCCTCCCGTCGCCGAGCATCGGCCGCCTCCACCAGCTGTTGCGTCTCTGGGGTGATGAAACGCGTCCAGTGCTGACCCAGCATCTCTTCGGGGGTTACGCCGAAGAGGGCCGCCGCAGCCGAGTTCACGTAGGTGAAGTTCCCCTCTCGGTCCTGCACCGCCACCCCGTCCGCCATCTCTTCCAGGATGGATTCGTTGAACTCGGATACCCGGCGCAGCTCCAGCTCCGCCCGCTGGCGGTCCTTCAGCTCCTGGGTCGCCTGCGAGTACAGCTTCGCGTTGTCGATGGCGATGGCGGCCTGATCCGCAAAGGCCTGCAGCAGATCGGCGTGGGCCTGCGTGTAGAACCCGGGGGACTCGCTGCACAAGTTCAGGATGCCGACCACCTCGCCTTTTGTCCGGATGGGCGCCGCGGCGTAGGATTGGATCCAGCGGGTTTCCGGGAAGTCCACCCAGTCGGGGGACTTCTTCACCTCTGGAATGGCATAGGGGGCGCCGGTCTGGACAATCCGGCGGAAGCTGGGGACGGATTGAATCGGCAGGCGCACGCTCTCCAACCAGCCCTCCTGGCCGCGCTCACGATATCCCCTTCCACGCACCCCGACCAGCATATCGCCGGTGAGCGCCCGCTCGACCAGCATGATGTCGACCGTGTCGCTCGGAACCACCTGTCCCACATTCTGCAGGATGCGATCCAGGACCACTTGCAGATCGAGGGAGCTGTTCAGCGCGGCAGCTGTGTCGCGCAGCGCTTCGGCGGTCGCCGCCAGACGCTCAGCCCGATCCAGCGCCTGCTCCAATTGAGCCACCGCCCCGGAGAGCTCTTTTTCGGCGCGCCAGCGCTCCGCCAGTTCGGCCTGGGCCTGCTGATAGAGACGCCCATTCTCCAGCGCGATCGCCGCCTGCCTTCCGATGGCCAGGCACAGCTCGACCTCCTCCTGGGAGAACTCACGGGCGGCGCGGCTTTCCCAGAGCTCGGCATAGGCGCGGACCTGGCCGCCAGATTCGAAGGGAATGGTCAGCGTGCTCTTGCCCCCGTAGTACCGCATATGGCGGCGCTCGCTCTCGCTTAAGCTCGGGTCGTCGACTTGCGCGACCATGGGGTTCCCGATCTCCAGGGCCTCGACGGTGCCCGGGAATTCCGCCTCCAGATCGTAGGTGTGCCCCAGATCGGACTCGCGTTCGATGGCCCCCGGAGTGTAGTACTCCGCCACTACCGTGGAGGTCCTGCTCTCCGGATCGTAGGTGCAGATGTAGGCGCTGGTGGCGTCCATAATCGTGCACATCTCCCCGGCGATTCGGGTGAGGATGGTATCCAGATCCAGGGTCGAGGAGATGACCGTGCTGGCCTGGATGAGGGCCGTGAGCTGCTGCAACCGCCGTCGGTCCTGGTGCAGATGCTGGGCGCTCTCCATAGCCAGGGTCATCTGAGTGCCCAAGACCATACCCGTCTCCAGATCCTGGTCCCGGAATCGCTCCGGGTTCTGGGCTTCCAGGAGCATCAAAGCACCCTCTACCCTCCCTGCCCGGATCAGCGGCACACCCAGGATCGACTGGGCGTCGAACAGTTGCAGCAGGGTCTGGTTGACAATTGGTGAAGAACGCGCCCGGTTGACGTAAATCGGGCTGGCCTCCCGCACGATCCTGGGTCCCAGGGATTCGGGATCGGATAGAGCCAGCCTCCGCCCAAGGAACTGCTCTCTGCCCTTGCCATGCCCGGCAAAACCGACCAGTTCCTCCCCCTCCAGCATCCAGACAAAGGCCGAGCTGACCCCAAACACTTCGGTGCTCGCTTTGGAGATGAGGTCCAGCAGCTCCCGCACATCGAGCTGGGCGGTGAGCGATAGCCCCACCAGCGCCACGGCCTCAGCCAGGCGGCGGTGCTGCTGCTCCTCCTCCAACAGCCTCCGCAGCTCCCGCTCGCCTTCCTTGCGCTCGGTGACATCGGTGATGATTCCCAGAATCGCCAGCTCGCCTTCGTAGCTGATCAAACGAGTGGCGATGAGAGCGTCCCGCAGCCGGCCATCGCGGGCGAGCAGCCGGCACTCATACGGCGGTATCTCCGTGCCCTGCTGATGCTGCCGAAAGTATGAACGGACCGCCTCCAGCGACTCGGGCGCGATGGTCTTGGAGAAATCGAACCCAGGGTCGGTCAGCTCTGCTTGGGAGTAACCCAGCAGATCGACCGTCGAGGAATTGGCATAGACCATCTGGCCGCGTTGATTGACGAAGATCGCGTTGGGGGATTTCTCGGCTACCCCGCGGAACAGAGCTTCCGACTCCAGCAGCTCGCGCTGGGCCTGTTCGCGGCCGGTGATGTCCAGCAGGGTGCCGGCCACCGCCGGCCCGCCCTCCAATTCCACCAGCTGCCCCAGGACCTCGCAGTCCAGAGAGCTGCCGTCCTTGCGCAGGCCGCGGAAGGTGTAGTGGACGCTATCGATCTCCCCCTCCACCCGACGGCGGATGAATTCGGCCACCTTGGCCCGGTCATCGGGGTGGGTGAGGTCCGCCGGGCCGATCGCCCCTTCCAGCTCCTCCCGGTCGTAGCCGAAGATGCGGGCTAGCGCCGGGTTCACATAGCGGAACTTACCGTTTTGAATGACATAGACCCCTGCCATCGATCCTTCGGATACCGTTTCGAAGAGGCGTTGTCGTTCGCTGGAGGCTGGTCGAACGGGTTGGGGCGCGGGCCTCGGCTTGGCCCGGGCGCGCCCGGAGCGGTCGGGAGTTGGGGGAGGCTTGGCGCGTTCGGAGGCAGGGGGAATCTGGTCGCCTCCGAGGGCGAGCTTCTTCTTGCCAGGTTTGGCGGAACCGGACCGCGGTTTCGCTCGTGCCATCGACGCCCCCTCCGACCCCGGCTCAGCGGAGAAGCCCGCCCCGCCTGCATCCCGCCTGCATTGACGGGGTGAGCCCCTGATGCCTCTGAGCTATCCGCCTCCCCTCGGAGGCGGACCGAGACTTCTAGCACATCTCAGGTTTTGTCGCCAATCGGTCGGGCCGCTCCGAGCGTTCGGCAATTGACTCGCACACCCATCGGTGCTAGAAATCACTGGCCTAACATACCGCCGGAGGTGACCATGGGTCGCGCGATCGCCCGCATACTGCTTGCTCTTCTGATCGTGGTGCTGGTGCTGGGAGTGGCCGCGGCCGCCGTCCGCTTCCTGGTGATTCCTCGCTCCTTTCCGGAAGCCGAGGGCCAGCTCCGGCTGCGCGGGCTGGACGGACCGGTGGACGTATACCGGGATACTTTCGGCATCCCCCATCTCTACGCGACCACCGAGCACGACCTGTACCTGGCCCAGGGCTACGTGCACTCCCAGGACCGATTCTGGCAGATGGAGTTCTGGCGCCGGATCGGCAGCGGGCGGCTCTCCGAGATCCTGGGCGAGGCCACCTTGGAGCAGGACAAATTCATCCGCACCGTGGGATGGCATCGCACCGCCGCCCAGGAAGTGGAACGGGCCGGCGAGGCGGAGCGGGCGATGCTGGAGGCCTATGCCGAAGGCGTCAACGCCTATCTGCAGGACAATCAGGGGCAACTGGGACTCGAATTCACGATTCTAGGACTCACCGGGGCGAAGTTCGAGCCCGAGCCCTGGACTCCCCTGAACACCCTGACCTGGGCCAAGGTCATGGCCTGGGACCTGGGCGGGAATCGCGATGAGGAACTCAAGCGGGCGCAGATCGCGGCCCGTCTGGGCACCCCCGCCATCGGGGTGCTGATGCCCGGATACGACCAGGCCTACCCAGTTATTCTGCCCGCCTCGGCCTCGGCCGCCTCAGCTTCGGCTGCCTCTCTGCGGGCTGTTCCCGAGGCGGCTTTTGCCGGCTTCGCCTTCGGATCGGGACCGGAAGTGGGAAGCAACAACTGGGTGGTGGCCGGTGATCACACCGTCACCGGATCGCCGCTGTTGGCAGACGACCCGCACCTGAGCATCCAGATGCCCTCGATCTGGCACGAGATCGGGCTGCACTGCGAGCCCCAGGGGCCGGACTGCGCCTTGAACCTGGTGGGC
>Ga0214473_10006683_pt1 | contig 13734 bp, 14 predicted proteins | sample RVTome_7_FD_203509 | JGI IMG/M metagenome (GOLD analysis project Ga0214473, IMG submission 203509) | Soil microbial communities from uranium-contaminated site in the Upper Colorado River Basin, Wyoming, United States - RVT98D197 | ecosystem: Environmental > Terrestrial > Soil > Contaminated >... | reverse complement strand
GCCCCACTAGATTGGGGCGGTTCGCAGGGTAAGCCAAGAGGCGATGCGGGATTACGGGAAGGAGACGATTCGGTCCGTGGCGGGTGACGCGATTCAAATGATGGGAACGGTGACGGAGGTGCTTCCCAACACCACGTTCCGAGTAAAGCTGGAGAATGGCCATGAGGTCCTGGCCTACGTGAGCGGCAAAATGCGGAAGAACTACATCCGCATCCTCCAGGGCGACCGCGTCGCGGTCGATCTGTCGCCGTACGATCTCACCCGCGGACGTATCACCTACCGGTACAAGTAGGCCGGGCCTATCGGCCCGCCCCCAGCGAGAGCCCCCCGTACACGTTGCGACCCGGCGCCGGCTCGTAGTAGCGGTCTCGCGCCGCGTTGATGACCACCGATCCCACGTAGCGATGATTGAAAACGTTGTTCACGCCAAGGAACGGCGCCACGCGCATCCCGCCCAACTCGCCCGCCCACCCCACCCGCAGCTGCGTCGCCCACCACGCGGACGTGCGCGCGTTCGTGGCGCTCGCGCTCACGGTGTCACCGGCCAGATAGCCCGATGAGTAGGTCTGCTCCACCTCGGCCCAGGCACCCCGGGCGATGGAGGGATGCGCCCGCAGAGTCAGATGCAGCCAATGCTTCGGCACCCCCGGCAACTCCCGTCCGTCGAGCGTGAAAGCCTGGCCCCCGGTTGTGAAGGAATAGCGTCGGAACCGATAGTCGGCGTAAGTCCAGGTGATGTTGACGGACACCCCCGGAATCGGGGTCACATCCGTACCCAATTCGACCCCGCGGTGCCGCGAGCTGCCCGCGTTCCGATAATAGAACCGCGGTGCGGCGATCTCGTACGGAATCAACTCGCCGCGCACATCGGCCTGAAACAAGGCCACTGAATACGCCGCCCAAGCAGCGAATCTCCCGCGGGCACCGATCTCGTAATTCCACGCGGTTTGCGGCCGGAGGGCTTGATTGAACCCACCGGCCGTGTCGGGCCGGTTGGCCAGCTCGGTGGTGGTAGGTGTCTCGAAAGATGAGCCGACGTTGCCATAGACGGTGAGCGCATCGGACGGACTCACGGCGATCCCGAGCGACCCGGACAGGGATCGCATCAGCCGATCGCCCGAATCGTCGGGGTTCAGGGCGGTGACCAGTCGGTCCTGCACGTCGAACCGGACCCAGTCGTAGCGCAGCCCCGCGGTGAGCGTCGTCTGTGGGGAGAGCTCCAGCGCGCTCTGCACGAACGGCCCGACCTCGGTGACCCGCTCCAGCTGGTCGAGCGCGCGGGTCGTATCGCGCAGAGCGGAATCGCCCGGCGTATTGAGGTAATTCCAGTTGAGGCGCTGATCGCGCTGACGCTGAAAATCGACGCCGGCGGTCGTGCGCTGGGTCAGCCGGCCGATGCGCAGCGCCCGGGTCACGGTCGCCCGGAGGCCGTAGTCGACGCGCTGGAGGTCGATGTAGGTCGTGGTGATCGGGTTCTTGAGATCCCTCGTCAGCCCGAACACCGTCACCGCGAGCTCGCCGTCGCCGGACAAGGAGCGCCGCAGCGTCGCCCCCGCCTGCACCTGCGTCACGTCCTTGCCGGCGTGGCGGTTCACGTTGAGGACGGGCGCCGTGTCCGGGTTGGCGGCGAGCTCGGCACCCGTCAAGGAGCCGGGGTTGTCAGCCCTGGGATCGTCGCCCACGTCCAGCAGCGCCGAGAGGAACCATTCCGGGCCGATCGGGAACCGGATCCGCGTGTTGAGATTCCGCAGGTCCGCCGCACTGTGATCCCGTTCCCCCTCATAATCGAGACGGGAGACCGTGAGCTGCGCCACTCCCGCGCCGAGCCGGGCTGCCGTGGTAGACTGCCACTTGCTCCAGGTCCGGTCCGGGCGGTGGTCGAATCGGCCCACGACGACGCGCGCGTCCGCGGTGATGCGCTCGGGAACCCGTGGATTGGTCCAGATACTGATGACGCCGCCGGCGGCGTTGCCGAACAGGGACGAGGACGAGCCGCGCAGCACTTCGATCCGGTCGGCCTCACCCAGCTCCACGTTGGTCAACTGGCCCTGGCCGTCCGGAAGGGTCTGGGGAATCCCGTCCAGGAGCACTTTGATGCCGCGCACAGCGAAGGCCGACCGGCTCCCGAAGCCCCGGATCGAAATGCGCTGATCCTGTGAGAAGTTGTAGCGGTTCGCGACGTACACGCCCGGCACGCCGGCCAGCGCCTCGTCCAAGCCCCAGGTCGGACGACCGCGACTGATACGGTCGCGCTCCACGATGTGAATCGCCAGGGGGATCTTGGTGAGCGGCAGCGTCGTCCGACTGGCCGATACCGTGAGCGGCGGCAGGACGTGACTCGGCAAGGCGGAATCGGGCTGCTGGCCGTACGCCGGCCGGCCGCAGAGCCAGGCGACCCCTATGATCGTCGACCACGGAGAAGGCCTCACCCTTCTTTGCTACCTGCAGTCCCCGGGAGCGTCAAGCGCGGTCCGCGACGGTTAGGTCAGCGCCTTGAGCCCGTCTCCCCGGGTGAACAGCGCCGTCCTGGCTTGGCCGTCGATGCGCGACTGGACGATGTTGATCTGGTCGAAAACGGATTTATCCGGGATGACGCAGCAGGCGGTTCCAGCGTACTCGGAAGGGATCGAGGGCGACGCTCATATAGATGATGAGCGGCCGTCCTTCGATGTGGGAACGCGGCAGGAATCCCCAGAAGCGACTGTCCCAGGAGCTGTCGCGGTTGTCCCCCATCACCCAGTAATGGTCCGGCGGCACGACGATGGGGCCCCAATTGTGGGGCGTCGGACGGTAGGCCGTCGCATCATTCCCGACGTAGTACGGCAGCTGGCGCGCCCGCATCTGCTCCTGGATCTGTGGGGACGTCGCGTCCACGCCGCCAGCGAGATGCAGCGCATAGGGCTCCTCGAGCCGGACGCCGTTGCGGATCAAGGTGTCGTTCACCATCTGCAGCGTGTCGCCCGGTACGCCGATCAGCCGCTTGACCACATCGAGGTTCGGCGTCGAGTCCTCCGCAGAGCGGAAGATGACGATCCCGTCGCGCTTGGGTTCCGCGTACCCCGGCAGTCGCCCGAACCGGATGCCCGTGAAGGGAATCTGGAACTGGCCGCCGTAGCCGGTCTTGTCCACGAACAGAAAATCGCCCACCAGCAGGGTGTTCTCCATGCTGGGCGACGGAATCCGAAACGCTTCCACGATGTAGGAGCGCAGCACCAGCCAGATGGCGAGCGCCACCGCCGCCGCGCGCATCCAACTCTTCGCTTCGGCAACGAGCTTGTCACGCAGGGTCACGGATTGGCGACCCAGTCGGCGATGAAGATGTTCGTTTCGTGCGGCTTCGCGCCGTATCGGTTCGACGCCCAGACCAGCTTGGTACCGTCCGGGGAGAACATCGGGAACGAGTCGAATTCCGGACTGGTGGTGACCGGCTCCAGGCCGGTGCCGTCCGGGTTCACGAGGTAGAGGTCGAAGTTACGCGACTGGGGCTCTTTGAAATTCGAAGCGAAGATGATGCGGGCGCCGTCCGGCGTGAAGAACGGCGCGAAGCTGGCGCCGGAAAGGTGGGTCACCTGGCGCTGATTGGAGCCGTCGGCGTTCATCACCCACAGGTCCATCTGCGACGGTCGCACCACGTGCCGGGCGAGCAACGCCCGGAAATCCGCGCTGTCCTGAGCGGTCCCGGGGTGCGCCGCGCGGTACACGATCTGCTTGCCGTCCGGCGAGAAGAACGGCCCGCCGTCATACCCCAGCGTGCGGGTGAGCCGCTTCAGGTGACTTCCGTCGGTACGCATCGTGTAAATGTCGAGGTCACCGTGACGCAGCGACGTGAACACGATCGTCGTCCCGTCAGGAGAGAGAGTGCCTTCGGCGTCGTAGCCGGGATTGCGGGTGAGGCGCTTGGCCCGAGCCCCGCTCGAGTCCGCGACGTAAATGTCGTAGTCGTACAACGCCCAGACGTAGCCGTGAGAATAGTCCGGCCGGGGCGGGCACGCCGCCGCGGCTCGTTCGGTGCTCGCGTACAGAATCCGCGCATCGCCGGCGTAGAAATAGCCGCACGTCGTCCGGCCCAGGCCGCTCGACACGCGGTGCAGGCCCGAGCCGTCGATGTTCATGACGTATTGCTGGTCGCACCCGGTGTCGCCGGGGGTGCGCTGGAAGATCAGGTGTGTCCCGGAACGCGAGAAATACGCTTCCGCGTTCTGCCCGCCGAAGGTGAGCTGACGGATGTTGCGCAGGTGCACCTCCCCGGACTCGGGTTGCACCAGGACCGGCTGCTGCAGCGCAGCAGCAATGGCGAACAGGTGGATCATAGGCCTCGCAAACTAGAAGGAGGTTCATGCGGGGGCAATCGGACCCCGCGGCTAGCGCCTAGTACCCCAATCCCGGTTAGATTTGCGCCCATGAGCGACTCCCGGTCGCGCCACCCGCCGCAGCTCGACGCCCTCGGCAAACTCTGCGTCGAAGGCAAGCAAGCCGCCGACTATCTCTGGCAAGTTCCCGACGACGCCTCGGTTCGCCGGCGCATTCTCGAGATCCTGGACCTGGTCGAGACCGAGAGCCGGGGGCAGGGCCGGACGGAGATGCCGAAGGTGTGCGAAGAGCTGAAGATCGCGGCGCGTGCCTCTCCCAGCCCGCAACAGGTCGACCTGCTGGTCAACGGTTTCGACCGGCTCTACCACCTGTGGGAATCGGCGAAATCGGGCCTGTTCTGAGCACACCGCCGGCGACCGAACCCGCGGCAGCGGCCCGCGGTGCGGATCTGGATCGGCTCTGCATCGACGCCGTCCGCACGCTCGCCATGGACGCCGTGCAGCAGGCCGAATCGGGGCATCCCGGCACGGCGATGGCGCTGGCACCGCTGGCTTGGGTCCTGTGGCAACGGCATCTGCGCGTCGACCCCGCCGACCCGGCCTGGCCCGATCGCGATCGCTTCGTCCTGTCTTGCGGCCACGCGTGCATGCTGATGTACGCGACCTTGTACCTCACCGGCTTCGACCTCACGCTCCAAGACATCAAGCAGTTCCGGCAGTGGGGCAGCCGCACACCGGGACACGTGGAGCGCGGCGTGACCCCCGGGGTCGAGGCGACCACCGGGCCGCTGGGCCAAGGCGTCGGCAACGCCGTGGGCATGGCGATCGCGGAGGCGCAACTCGCGGCGCTGTTCAACCGCCCCGGGCACGCGATCGTCGATCATACCACGTACTTCCTGGCCTCCGACGGCGACCTGATGGAGGGCATCAGTCACGAGGCGTGCTCCCTCGCCGGGCATCTCCGATTGGGCAAGTTGATCGGATTCTACGACGACAACCGCATCACCATCGACGGCTCGACCGACCTGACGTTTTCCGACGACACGGCCAAACGGTTCGAGGGCTACGGCTGGCACGTGCAGCGCGTGGCCGACGGCAACGACACCGACGCGATCGACGCCGCGATCCGGGCCGCCCGCGCCGTCTCGGACCGGTCATCGCTCATCATCTTGCGGACCCACATCGCCTACGGCAGCCCCAACAAGCAGGATACCGCCGAGGCCCACGGCGCCCCGCTCGGCGCCGAGGAAGTCCGCCTGACGAAGGAAGCCCTGGGCTGGCCCACGGCCAAGCCGTTCGAGATCCCGGACGAGGTGGTCGCCCACTGGCGGCACGCAAAGTCGCGGGGCGCGTTGTTGCATGCGGAATGGCTGGGACGCTGGGACGCCTACCGGCGTGAGTTCCCGGAGCTGGCCGTCGAGCTGGACCGGCGCCTGGCCGGCCGGCTCCCGGACGGTTGGGATGCGGCATTGCCAGTGTTCGGGCCCAAGGATGCGCAGGCCACGCGCGCGGCCTCGGCCAAGGTGTTGAACGCCATCGCGCCGAAGCTGCCGGAGCTGATCGGCGGATCGGCCGACCTCACCGGGTCGAACCTCACGCACATCACGGGGTCGGGTGACTTCGCGGCGGCCCGCACGGCGGAGCGCAATCTCCACTATGGTATCCGCGAGCACGCCATGGGAGCGGTGCTGAACGGTTTCGCCTACCACGGCGGCGTGCGCGGGTTCGGTGGGACCTTCCTCATCTTTTCGGACTACATGCGGCCCGCCATCCGCCTGGCCGCGCTCGCGCACCTCAGAGTGATCTACGTCTTCACCCACGATTCCATCGGGCTGGGGGAGGACGGACCCACGCATCAGCCGGTCGAGCAGCTCGCCGCGCTGCGGGCCATCCCCAACATGACCGTGATCCGCCCCGCCGATCCGACCGAAACGACGGAAGCGTGGCGAGCGGCGATCCGGCACGAGGGTGGACCAGTGGCCCTGATCCTGACGCGCCAAAAGGTTCCGGTCGTCGACCGCGCGGCATACGCGCCGGCCACAGGTCTGCATCGAGGTGGCTACGTGCTGGCGGACGCCCCGAGCGGGACTCCGCAAGTGATCTTGCTCGCTACGGGCTCGGAAGTCGACATCGCGCTCGGCGCTCGCGAGCAGCTGGTGCGCGAGGGAATCGCCACTCGCGTCGTCAGCCTGCCTTGTCTGGAGTACTTCTCGGCCCAACCGCCTGAGTATCGAGACCAGGTCCTGCCGCCCATCGTCACGCGGCGCATCGCGATCGAGGCGGCCGCTCCGCAGTCCTGGTGGCGCTGGGTAGGCGAACGTGGCGTGATCGTCGGTCTGGACCACTTCGGCGCCTCGGCGCCCTACCAGCGGATCTACAGGGAATTCGGACTCACGGTGGAGCGGGTGGTCGCCGAGGCCAAGGCCCTCGTCAGCGCGACAGCACAATCCGCGTGATGCGACCGCCGGGCCCGACCGCCCAGCCCGTGTCCTTCGATCCGAACCCCACGCTCCAGTAGGCCAGTGTGTCGAGGCTGATCCAGCTGCCACCATCGTCGGTCGAGTAGTCGAGCCCGCGCGGTCCGACCGCCACCAGCCACCCCGCCCGACCCGGCACTACCGCCGCGCCGTACACCGCGCCGGCGAACGTCGGACTGGCCGCGAGCCGCCAGGTCCGGCCGCCGTCCAGGGTCACGGCCACGTTCGCGGCACGCGCATTCGGATCGGCGACGTTGCCGCCGAGTGCCACCCCATGCAGGGTGTCCCGAAAGGCGAGCGCGGCGAGCCCCGAGGTGGTGCCGCCGGGAATCGGGGTGAGCGAAATACTCCACGTACGACCGCCGTCGGCCGTTCGCAGGACGCGCGCCGAATCCGCCGCCCCGGTCCCGATCCAGGCGTATCGGCCGTCCAGCGCCGCCACACAGGTTCCGCTCGCCGCAAACGCTCCTTCGCCGCGCTGCGCCGGCGGGAGCGATGCGGCGGGAACCGGCGGCCAGCTCGCTCCGCCGTCTTCCGTAATGCGCACGACGAATTGCCCTGCGACGGCATCGCTGAAGGCGATGCCGTGGCGCGCGTCCCAGAAAGCGAAACAGTCGTAGAACGCGCTGGAATCGGCGCTGACGAATTGCCACAGCCAGGTGCGCCCGCCGTTCGTGGTTTTGTAGATGCGCGAGCGCGCGCCGGGACCGGCCGCGAGCACATACACGGTGTCCGCATCGACGGCCTGCACGTCGCGGAATTGCAGCGAGTCGCCGGCGGCTCCCGGCACCGTGAGCCGCTCCCAGGTGACGCCACCGTCGGTCGACCGCAGCACCGCCGCAGCGTGGCCGGTCACCCAAACCACCCGCGCGCTCGGCGCGCTGACCGCCTGCAACAGCGCCGTTGTACCGCTCGTTTGTGACTCGAGCGAGAGCTGCCCGGCGGGACCCGGTGGCGCGGGCCGACCGGCCGGCCTGCACGCGAGAACGCCCCCCGTGAAGAGCCACCACCACTTCACGTTCGCACCTTGTCCAGGACGGCGATGGTCAAGAGCATGGGCAGGTACACGATCGAAACGATGAACACCGCCCAGGCCCGACGATTCACGTCGACCAGCATGAGCACGCCGGCCGTGACATAGGCGAGTCCGAGCAGCAACGCACCCCAGAAATACACGCTTCCGGTGATGCCGAGCAGCGTGGGCAGCAGGCTCACCGGGACCAGCGCCACGGCGTAGAGCAGCGCCATGCGGGCCGTGCGCCGCCCGCTCACGTCTTCCACCGACAGCATGCGCAACTCCGCCGTGCGATAGTCGTCCCGGTAGACCCAGGCGAGCGCGAGAAAATGCGGCAGCTGCCACAGGAACAGCGTCCAGAACAGCGCGAACGCCGGGGGAGAGAGCGCTCCGCCGGCCGCCGTCCATCCGCCGAGCACCGGAAGCGCCCCCGGCACCGCCCCTACCAGCGTATTCAGCGTGCTGCGGGTTTTGAGCGAGGTATAAAACCAGACGTAGCTCACGAGCGTGAGCGCCGCGAGCACCGCCGTGGTGAGGTTCACCAGCGTCGCGAGCATCCCCAGGCCGGCGGCGGCGGTCGCGGCAGCAAATACAAACGCGGCTCGGGTCGATACGCGGCCCGCGGGCAAGGGGCGGTTCTTGGTGCGGCGCATGTGCGCGTCGATATCGCGCTCACGAATCATGTTGAAAGCGTTCGTTCCCGCCGCGACCAGCGCGGTGCCGGCGAGTGTGGCGGCGAACACGCCAAGCCGGAACGGCCCGCGTGAGGCCAGATAGTATCCAGCCGCCGTGGTGAGGACCACGAGTTGGGTGATGCGCGGCTTGGACAGCTCGAGGATGGGCTTCACGGCTGGAGGAATCTCGGGCTATAATGGCTCCCTGCCAACTGTGCCATGCTCAACGAACTGAAGGCCCGCCTCCAGGCGGAAGTCGAGCGCCTGAACCACGAGATCAACTTCGTGCTGCCGAAGGAGATCGAGAAGGCGCGCGCCCATGGGGATCTGCGCGAGAACTCGGAATACAAGGCCGCGCTCGAGCGGCAGCAGTTTGCCCAGGCGCGCGTGCACCATCTGCGGCTGCGGCTCTCCAAGTTGTCCGACGTGTCCGAGAAGGACATTCCGAAAGATCGCGTCGGATTCGGTTCCCGCGTAACCGTCCAGGACGCCGAGACCAAGAAGAGGGAGATCTACGCCCTGACCCTGGGCGAGTTTGTCGAAGGCGACGACGGCGGCGACGAAATGGCGGTCTCGATGGCTTCTCCCCTCGGCAAGGCGCTGCTCGGCCGGAAGGTGGGCGACAGCGTGGACATCACCCTGCCCATGGGTAAACGGAAACTGAAGGTCATCGAGCTCGTCACCGTGCACGAGCTGGCCGGAGGGCGCAAATAGGAACTACAGGTCGACGTGAAACAGCATCGGCCCTTTCGGCTCGGCCGATCCTTCCCGCACCTCTACACTCATCGCCACGCCCATCACCTTCCCGGCCCCGCGCGGCATGTCGAGGGCCACGACCATCGGCGTGTCTCGGTCCATCGGCATCAGAGCCGCCATGCGCATGCCCTGCTCGGTGACAAACCAGAGCTGGTAGGCCTGGCCCGGTGCGTTGGGGGCGAGGTTGTGGCACGTCACGAGCCAGCGGTGCGAGACCGTGTCGGCGAAGATCGTGAGCTCGCCGGTGCGCGAGCCTACCACCACCGGGATCGGGATGACGCGCGTCCCCGGTTGCCGCAACAGGTCGAGCGTATCGCGCGTCGCAGCCAAACGCCCCTCGAGCCGGGACACGCGACGCCACAACAGCCCGCTCCCCACGAGCGACAGGGCCAGCACGGCCGCGGCGGCGAGTCCCCACGCGGGGGCGGCCTGCCGGGCAGCCAACGCGCGACCCAGCACGCGTGCCTTGAGCTCCGGCCGCGGCGCGCGTGGAGCGGCGCCCATCCCGATCCAGTCGCTCATCGCATCCAGTCCGCGAAGCCACGCAACGCATCCTCCAGCTTTTGATGCGCCAACCGCAGGCGCGTCTTCACGGTGCCCAGCGGCGCGCCGGTGCGCCGCGCGATCTCCGCGTGGGACAGTCCCTCGAAATACGAAAGCTCGACCATACGTCGTTGTTCCTCCGGCAATCCCGCGAGCGCCTGATGCACCGCTCGATGCACGGGCCACCCGGGGACGGCGGCTTCTCCGGACTCCTGGGGATCGAGGATCTCGACACCCCCGGTTGCCCGCTCCTCCTCCACTCGCTCCAACTTGCGCCACCAGCGCCGGCGCCGCCGCAGCAGATCCAGGGCGCGGTTGCGGGCGATGGACAGCACCCACGGGACCAGCGGCCCTCGCCGGGAATCGTGCTGATGAATCCGCGACCAGACCTGCAGAAACACGTCGCTCAGCACGTCTTCCGCTTCGTCCGCATCCCGCAGCATCCGCTCGGCGAGGCCCAGCACCCACGGCGCGAGATGATCGTACAGCTCGGCCAGGGCGGACTCCTCCCGTGCCTGTAGCCGGACCAGGAGCGAACGCTCTTCCTCTTGACTGAGACGTCGTGGCTGGGTCACTTAGATTCCCAAACTACTTCATTCTCGGAGCATTCCCATGTCAGCTGTGCTACGTCCGACCGCAACGTTGAGCGTCCTGCTGCTGTGCGCGGTCGCGGGCGCCCGTGCCCAAGCCGATCCGGACCGCGCCGTCGCCGGGGGCGGTGCCATGCCCGCCGGTTGGAACGCCCGCACCGACGGCAACGCCCCCTTCACGAACGTGAAGTTCGAGATCATGAACCCCGGCCAGCACGTGACGCTCGGTCCGGCGGCGATCTTCTGGCGCGACGCCGACACCGCCTCCGGCTCCTACGCTGTCGAGGCCACCTTCTGGCAATTCGCGGCGCCCCGCCATCGCGAAGGATTCGGTCTCTTCATCGGCGGCTCAAACCTGACCGGCGCGAGCCAGCGCTACACGTACTTCATCGTCGCTGGCACCGGGGAGTTCCTCGTGAAGCGCCGCATCGGCGATTCGACCGCCGCGGTATCCGGCGGCTGGAGCGCTAACGCCGCCGTGGCGAAGCAGGACAGCGCGGGGAAAGCCAAGAACACCCTGACGATCCGGGTGGCGAACGGGAAGGCGTCGTTCCTGGTCAACGGCACCGAGGTCTATACGACGGACGCCGCCAACGTGGACGTGAGTGGGGTCGTCGGGTACCGAGTCAATCACAATTTGAACGTGCATCTGGGGCCAATCGCGACAACGAAGTAGCGCTTAGAAGACGAAGTGGAGCCGGCGATGCGCCTCGCGCAGCACCGGCTCCACTTCACTGGCCTTCACCCCACGGGCGAAGATGAAGCCCGGATACCGAGAGCCTTCCGGCCACGGCACCAGCTCCTGACCCCGATGGGCCGTAATCACCACATCGACGATCCCCGCCACGCCGCGCGCCTCCGTGATTCCCTGCACTTCACGTAGCCGCCCCGCGCCGGGCACGGGGATCATCATTACCCCCGCGGCACCGGGTTCACGGTCGAGCGACGGCAAGGGCAATCCGGCCGCCTGACGTAGCAGGATCTCCTCCAGGGACACCGACCCGTCGCCGAAGCGCAGCACCGCCGAGCAGCGGCCGCCGATCGAGCGGGCGCCGAGCTCGATGAGCCAGGGGCCCCGGTCGTTCCACCGCAGCTCGACGTGGATCGGGCCCTCCCGGAGGCCCAGCGCCTGCGCCGCCGCCGTCGCGCACGCGACCAGCGCCGCCTGTCGGGCCGGTGGATGCCGCGACGGCGTGACATAGATCGTCTCCTCGAAGAACGGCCCATCGAGCGGATCGGGTTTGTCGAACAGCGCCAGCACGTGCAGCCGCTCTTGGACGAGCAACCCCTCCAACGCCACTTCTTCACCCGGGACGAATTCCTCTACCAGGAATTGGCCTGTCGCGTCACCGCAGCTCTCGAGAATCGCCCGCAGGCGTCGCTGAGCAACGAGGAACGACGCCGGATCGTCGGCGCGGATGACCCCGCGACTGGCGGCGAGTCGCAGCGGCTTGATGACGCATGGGTATCGGGTTCGTTCGGCGAGGGCCTGGATGTCCTCGTCCGGGTGGTGGAGCGAGAACGCGGGCACCGGCACGCCCGCTCTCGCGAGCTGCTCGCGTTGCAGCCGCTTGTCGCGGGCCGCGAGCGCGGCGGAGAACGAGTTGGTTTCGTGTCCCAGCGCTGCGTTGATGGCGGTCGCCAGCACCACGGTGTCGTCGTCCACGCCCAGCGCGGCGGCAACGGGATGTCGCGCGGCGAACGCCCGCGCCTGCTCCACCGCCCGCTCGACGTTCAGGAAATCGAGGGTGAGCAGAGCTTCGGGCTGGGCTGTCTCGAGCGTGCTGGGGAGCTCGGAGGCGACGGTGAGATCGATGCCCGCCCGGCGTGCCGCGACCACGAACGCTTCGGCGCGATACGTGGCGGTGGGCAGCAGCAGCAGAACGCGGGGCAGACTACTTCTTGGCGGACGCGAAGTACGGATTGGCCCCGGACGTGTGGTCGGTGACGTCCACAATCCCCTGCACTTCCGGGATGGACTGGTGGAGCGCGCCCTCGATCCCCTGGCGTAGCGTGACGCTGGCCATGCCGCATCCCTGGCAGCCGCCGCTCATGCGCAGCATCACCACGGCATCCTGGACGTCGATCAATTCGACGCGTCCGCCGTGACGGGCCACCATCGGGTTGACCTGCTGCTCGAACAGGTTGTTCACCCGCTCGTACAGCTCGTCATCGGAAAGTCGGGCCGCCCCGGTCGCCGGTGCCTTCTCGGCGACGGCGGGGACGCCGGACGTCAGGGCCTGGCGGATCGCCGAGCCGACCGACTTGCCCAGCGTCTGCCACGGGGTGGGGGTGTCCTTGACGACGGTGACGATGTTGCCCGAGACGACGATCTCGGTGATCCCGGGGATCGCGTACAGGGCCTCAGCCAGTGGCGACCCCACCCCCTCTTCGGGGGTGGCGAAGCGACGCAACCCGGCGTACACCGGGCGATCCACCACGAACTTGCAGCGCTGTTCATCGACGGGCTCGGCGGTAATGGCGATCGGGCGGTCCATGAAGGGAACCTAGTCGCCTGTCCGCTCGTACGCGAGGTTCGGCGCGAGCCACCGCTCCGCCTCGGCCACCGTCCATCCCTTCCGCGCGGCGTAGTCGGTCACCTGGTCCCGCCCGATGCGCCCCACACCGAAATACTGCGACTCGGGGTGCGAGAAATACCAGCCGCTCACCGCCGCCGCCGGCAGCATCGCGTACGATTCGGTCAGCGTGATCCCCGCCACGCGCGTGGCGTCGAGCAGGTCGAACACCACCCGCTTCTCCGTGTGCTCGGGGCACGCCGGGTATCCCGGCGCGGGCCTGATCCCCCGGTAGCGCTCGGCGACCAGCGCCGCGTGGTCGAGCTTCTCCTCCGCTGCGTAGCCCCAGAACTCCTGACGCACCCGCTCGTGCAGCCGCTCGGCGAGCGCTTCCGCGAGACGGTCGGCGAGCGCCTTGGCCATGATGCTCGCGTAGTCGTCGTTGTCTCGCTCGAAGGCGGCGACCACCTCGTCCAGGCCGATCCCCGCGGTCACCGCGAAGGCACCGATCCAGTCCCGCTTGCCGCTCTCCTTCGGGGCGACGAAATCGGTGAGGCAGAGGTTCGGGCGTCCCGGCCCCTTTTCGAATTGCTGCCGAATCCCGTGCATTACCGCCCGGACCGTCCTGCGGTCCTCGCCGCGGTAGATCTCGACATCGTCGCCCACGGCGTTCGCGGGGAACAGGCCAAGTACCGCCCGCGCCTGAATCAGCCGCTCCCCCCCTCCCACCAGGCGCTCGAGCAGCGCCTGCGCGTCGGCGAACAGTCTGCGCGCCGGCTCGCCCACCACAGAATCCGCGAGGATCGCAGGGTAGCTCCCCTTCAACTCCCACGTCTGGAAGAACGGCGTCCAG
>Ga0214473_10006682_pt1 | contig 13734 bp, 15 predicted proteins | sample RVTome_7_FD_203509 | JGI IMG/M metagenome (GOLD analysis project Ga0214473, IMG submission 203509) | Soil microbial communities from uranium-contaminated site in the Upper Colorado River Basin, Wyoming, United States - RVT98D197 | ecosystem: Environmental > Terrestrial > Soil > Contaminated >... | reverse complement strand
AGACCAGAGAGGCATTGAAGGGACAGCAGGAGATACCGATAGAGATAGAAACTTCCATCTCCCAAGCAAAAGCCTCTGGTCAGTCTTTTGAGGAGTGGGAGAAGGGGCAGGAAGAATATTTCAGATATAGCAATTCCCCAACAGGAGCGGTTGATGTTCCCTGGCAAATGTTTACACCTGATGAAACAAAAGTAATGTCTGGATATGGTAAGAACCGATTTTTTGCTAACTCAAAAGGAGCAATAGAGTCGGTAGATATTGAAAAAGATATAATAAAAGCACTAAAGAAACATCCAGAAATTTTAGATGACCTACAAGCAACGGCAGAAGGACTTGCGGCAGAAGCTCATCCTAAAGATATAGTTAATAGTGCTGGTTTATGGGACAATGCTGATATAGTGCAAATAATATGGGATAAAGTTCTTGAGCCAAAAGGCATAACTAAAGTATCAACACCTGATGGTCTCATTGTTTTTGACCCCTCCCAAATCAAAACCCGCTCCCAACTAAAAGCAGAGTGGGATAAGACAGCAGAAAAGACAGAACCAGTCAAGACAGGAGGTGTCCAAAGACCTCGTGAACTCCACACCTACAAAGTCGGTGATGTGGTGGATATAAACGGCAAGAAGGTTAAGATTGTCTCAAACATCAAGGACAGTTTTGGAGAACCGCTGAGGGTATCCGTTCAGCCAGTAGAGAAGGTTACAAAGACTATCAAGGATAAGACCTTTCAGATGCCCCAGAAGGCTTATGATATATCGCCGTTTACGGAGATAACGGAAGGTGAGGGAAAGTTAGCGGTCAATCAGGGCAAACCCTTTCCCAAATCCATAGCGGTAGCCGAGGATGTCGTTAAAAATGTCTTTGCCAGAATAGATACTATCTTAGGCAAAGGAACTGTATCGGCAGGGTTTAAGCCTTCTGCCTCTATCCTTGATGCCCTCAGTTCAAATATCAGGCAAAAGGCGTTAGGGGAACATGGGTTAAGTCTAAGCGATAAGTTTAAGGTTGCAGGACTCTATCAGCATGAGCACACTTTAATCGGCAATCAGCTACGGCATATCATCACCTTTGCCGAGGAACTAAAGAACAATCCGCAGGAATTAAAGCATACCGCTTTCCATGAGCCTTTTCATGGGGTTAAGGAAATACTCAAACAACAGGCCTCTCAGGGCAATAAAGAGGCAAAGGCTATCCTAAACACGCTTAAAGCCGAGTTTAAGAATGAGGAAGCTGAGGCTGCTGCTTTTGCCGAGTTCGGCATGGGGAAGGCAGAAACAGGGCTGTCCGCCAAGGTGAGGGCTATTTTTGAGCGTATAATGAAGTTCTTTAGGCAGTTAGGGGATTATCTGGCAGGAAAGGGTATAACAAGCAAGGAAGAGGTCAATAGGTTCTTTGAGAGCGTCTGGAAGGGTGAGTATGCAGATAGAAGCTATGGAGAGGGTGGAAGGACGGCATTAGACGTTAAGGGTGAATTTGAGGACTTTGGGAAGGCCTTTGAATCGGGCAAGTTTGAATCTCCATCGGATCAAGAGACAGGTGATTATGCAGACCTATTAAAGATTGTTAATAATCTTATGGCTGATGAGGGGATGCTGAGTGCTAAGAAAGATGTTACAGCCAACACTAAAGCGCTTATGAACTCGGTTATGCTGAAAGAACTTATTGAAGGTGATGCAACGCTCAAGGCAGCGATAATTCAGGCTGTCAGGGCCAGCAGAGAGGCATATAGGGCAGGGAATAAGGCTGGCGTAGAGGCGGAGAGAACTAAAATCATATCACTTTACAATAGGCGCAAAAAGATAAATGCGATAAAAGACACACTTGGAATACCTGATGCTGTTTTAAAGAAGATAACTCGTAACAGGGACATAGGGCTAATGAGTAATTACGAGTTCAAGAAATACATGGATGAGATTTACATTAAATCGGTTGAAATGGCTGAACATGCACAGGCAAAAGCTGAATTAATGGACTTGATTTTTACAAAGAGATTGCAGAAGGTTGACAATTACAGAAAGGCTTTAAATCTTCCGGCAATGGAGAAAATGACTACCGCACAGTTAAAACAATTCGCTGATTTGATAGAGCCGTTTTCAGATGGCGATACATTCCTATCTGAACGAGAACTTGAAGTCGTTGACAAGACAGATTTGAAGGGCATAAGAACATGGAGAGAGGCGAGATTAAAGCTGGCACAGGAAACAGGGGCATCCATTGAGGATATAGAAGCATTAAAAGTCAAGGAATCAGACGAATATAGATATGATACCGCACTTGCAGAATCTAATCCGTTCTATAGCTTGCTTGTTACAGAGACAACGAGAAAACTTATGGAAGCGGATGCAAGATATTATGATGTTGAAAAGAAAGCACATGAACTTGCAAAAAAATCCAACGCATCAAGAGATAGAACGCTTACGGAAAAGCTGATACCACAGGACAAGCAGATAATGGAGTATCTTGAATCTCAGTCAGAGATGAAGGATAGCCTTGCAAAAGAAATGACACCTGAACAGATTGATTATGCTCATTTCATACAGGAGTATTTTGGACAGGCGCTTGATTATCTTATAAAGATAAAAGCATTGAATAAGGGCAGGGAAAACTATTTTGTTCACATGAGGCGCACATTCCTTGAAGATGTAAAAGAGTCAGGGCTAATCAAGTCCTTTCAAAACATCTTTAAGAATTATCAGCAGGATGAGGCTACATTCAATATAATGGATGAGGACACAGGTAATATATTGCCTCTTGAAAAGTTCTTCCAGTTTGCGCTTCATAGGTCAGGCACACTTGAGCCTACGGCAAATATAACGAGGGCTTTTACTTCCTATGCAAGAATGTTTGAGAAAAAGGTATCTCTGGATGAGCTTATTCCTAAAATGGATATTTACGCACAGTCTCTAACTCCGCAGGTATATACACCGAGAGGTCTTGAGGTTGACAGGTCAATGAAAAAGTTTGTCAACAAATATATCAATAATAAGAAGGGTAGGCGCATACGGTGGATAGGCAAACAGAACGGTAAAATAGATATGACAGTCAGAGCATTTAGAACATTTACGAGCATCCTTGATTTAGGAATTAATATACCTGTCGGTATTGCTTCAACCATAGGCGAACAGGTTACTACCCTTGAAGTTTTAGGAACAAAAAAATATGCACTCGGGACGAGTAGGATGTTGACCGATAAGGGCAAGGCAATAGCAGAAAACTACAAAGAGTTTACAGGTAAAACCGCATGGGATGAGATTGTTGAACCTGATAAGCAAGTGTCCGAAAGGTTAATGGAAGGCATGTTTATATTATTTAGGGTAGCTTCTGTCAAGGCAAATCAGCAATTCCTTCTCGGATCGCTAACGGATGCTGAATTTAACAGTGGAAAAATCAACAGTCAAAGGCTTGCTGAATTAAAAATTGAGATGGGAAGGTGGAGACAAACAGAAGGCAGTGAATCCCTTGTCGGCAGCACAACATCCGGTGGTGCGGCAATGCAATATAAAAAATGGGCTATCCCGATAATCAGAACAACAGCAAAGGATATTTCAATTCTGGTCTCTGATATTAAAAATAAATCTCTTGGAGAGGCACTAACAACAAGGGAAGCCCAGGAATTAAAGAGGCTTGTCGGCATTGTAACCTTTGCGACAATAGTCGGCGCTATGATGATGGATGACGATAAGGATAGAAGTTTTATAGGAACTCTCAGAGCAAAAGCATACAGAGAAATGATGACGCTTATGCAGGGGGTTGACCCTAAACTCTGGCTTTCTACTCCGAGGGTTTTGACCTTTCTTGCTAAATTAGGCGATAATTTACATAAGATTTTAATTCTTGAAGAGTATAAAACTAAAGAGGGATTAAAAGGGGTGGAAGGACTAAAGAAGCAGATGACCCCTGTAGTAGTGAAACAATTAACCGATGACGATAACGATACCAACAAAATCAAAAGGAGATAGATTATGAAAAAACTGTTTTCAGTCGTTTTAAGTCTGGCATTATGCTTTAACCTTATCATGCCTGTGCCTCTGGCATTAGCGACTGTTTCAAGTGAGACAGACACATCATCTTATTCCTGTAATGGCACTACAACTGCATACACATATCAATTTAAGATATGGGAAGATGACGATGTTCTTGTCATTAAAAAGCAGACATCTACCGGGACAGAAACCACGCTTACGCTTGACAGCGATTATACTGTTAGCGGCGAAGGTGATGCGACAGGGACAGTAACTTTAACCACTGGTTCAGTCTGTGCATCAGGCTATACCCTTCATTTAATCCGCAATGTAGAACTCACTCAGGAAACAGACTATGTTGACGGAGACGTATTCTCCGCTGAGTCCTTTGAAAATGCTCTTGATAAACTCACAATGGATGCTATCGCTCTGGACAGGGCGCTTGACAGGACATTTAAGATACCAATAACGGAATCGGGCAATTATGTTGTCTCAGGCAATTCTACGGCAAGGGTATCTAAGGTTATAGGATTTGATAGCAACGGCACGGCATTGGAGTTATACGATAATCCTGCGACTGCGATGGCTACCGCTACGGTTGCCGCCGCATCAGCGTCTGTAAGCGCATCAGCGGCTTCCACGAATGCAACTAACGCCAGCAACTCTGCAACTACAGCTACAACTCAAGCTTCAAACGCTTCAAACAGTGCTGCGGCAGCGGCGGCAAGCGCGGCAGATGCAAGTGCTGCTACGAAGGTATCAAAATCAGGCGATACAATGGAAGGACTGCTTAATTTTAACACAGGTTCAAATATCGCCTCTGCTGCATCACTAAATCTTTCTACTGCAACGGGCAATCTGGTACATATCACGGGAACTACAGAAACGACAGCGGTAACCATGAATGAGGGGCAGGTGCAAATGGTTGTTGCTGACGATGTATGGCCGCTGACCTATCACGCAACAAACCTGAAGCTCAATGGCGGGGTAAATTATACCTGCATAGCGGGGGATAGGATTCTTTTCTTCTATGACGGCACGACTGTTTATGCAACGGTATTTCCACAGGCAGGAGTAGCGGTTAATAGTATCCGTGTTGCGACATCTGTTAGCGGCACTGTAGATGCCATCACAGCCGTTCATTCTCCTACATTCCCTGCATGGGTTGACAAGATGCGAGGCATTTTTCGTGCTACAGGAACGTCCACAAGCGCAACCCCGACCTTTGCCCCTGATGGGCTAACAGCAAAAACCATTGTTAAAGAAAACCTTGCTGCGTTTGCATCAGGCGACATCGCAGGCGCAGGGCATGAAGTATCATGGATTTACAATTCAGCATCGGATAACGTGGTATTGCTGAATCCGAAGGCTCAGTCAACATCTAAATTCATTCAAGCGGTTAAATATCAAACAGGCGGTTTAATTTCTGGAACTGGATCAATACCGCTTGATGATACAATACCGCAAAATACAGAAGGCACAGAGGTGATGTCTGTTGCAATTACGCCTACCTCGGCATCAAGCATTCTGATTATCAGGGTAACAATAATAAATGGATTTTCAGGGACATCACACTTAACAGGGGCTTTATTTCAAGATGCTACTGCTAACTCACTTGCCGCCGCTGTATTGTATTATGGCAGCACAGAGGGCAAGACTTTAACATTTACGCATACTATGACAGCAGGGACAACAAGCTCAACAACATTTAAGGTCAGAATTGGACCCGCTGGAGGAGAAACTTTCTACTTTAACGGCTATGGGAGCAGTGCTGGCAGGTTATACGGAGGAGTTGCGGCAAGTTCAATAACCGTAGAGGAATATACGCCATAGTGAAAAATAAAATAGTAGAGGAGACAATATGAGGCTTGAAGGACAATATAATGGAGATACTTTGATAGCTATGGGAGCAAAAACAGTGCGAAATTACGGAAGTTATGTTGAGGTTGAACCTGATATTGATATTAGCGGGTATGAGGCGGCGTATATTGTATATCACAAAGGCAAAAAACTTAATCAGTTAAAGGCTTGCACGAGGGAATGTATTACATCAGACAGTCCTAACGAAAAGCGTATGCCGGAATGGAGACAGATTCGCTGGATGCGATACGCCGATATGTATGAAAAGAAGGCTGGAGGCGGAACGCTATCGGCAAGAGAGACGGCTGAATATAACTCCATGATAGGCGCAAGCGAGACGGAGTTATCGGTTTACAATGACTGTGTAGCGGCTATAAACTGGATGGGCTTATGTATTGCTGCCAATGACGCTATGGAGGCACAAATTAAGGCTTGCACAAATATCACAGAACTTGATGCAATAGATCTAACAACATGTCCATATCCCGCATGGGAAGATTGGGGATTGAATAAGGCGTATATAAAAACCTAATTCTTCTTAGGAATCGGAAAAACATTATTGTATAATTGCTGCCCGAGTGCATTATATTTATCAAGCCTGATTAACATTCGGGCTGCTTTCTTTGTGTATTCGGAAGGCTCTTTGACAATGCCTTTTTCCTGTGCTAATAACTCTAACCCGACTATATGAATCAGAACATAGGAGTCATAAGGTTTTAACTTATGCGCTTGATTTAAAAGTCGCCTTGCCATTAAGTATGTCTTTTTATCTCCGTCTATGCCGAATTTATTAACCAGAACAAGCCCTGCAAAATCTCTATAATAATAATCTCCTTTCGGTGCATAGTGAAGGGCAAGGGGTAAAGATGCTTTCCTCATGTAATAATCAGCCGCATATCTATTATAAGAATCCTTGACGAGAAATATAAGGATTATAGCCGATAGGATTATTAGGAATGTTTGAGTATTGAGTTTAGTATATTTCATTCTCTCACCCCCAATGCTATCAAAATATAAAACATAGGCTGTAAAGCGCTATGACTCCAGCCTGATATGTCCTGAATTAAATATCCTGTTATCGCTCCGACAAATGCCACTGCTAAAATCTTATCACTTCTATTGATATGCCTCAATACTGAAACTATAAAGGCAAGATAGAATATCAGGAGCGGAATACCGCCATTAACCGCTTTTGCCAAATAAACATTATGCGGTTCAGTGGGGATAACATGCTGTTCAATGGTTGCAAGTTCTGGAGTTCTATATTGAGAAAATGCAACCTTCATATTATCAAGTCCAAAGCCCATGATCGGTCTGTCTTTTATCATAGCCCATGCAACTTGATAATAATGCAGTCTAAGTTTAACGCCTTCATCCTGTGAGATGTTCATGGGATTATATCGCTCCTTTAAGCCGCTGTTGGCAAAATTCACAAAGACTATAAAGGTCAAAACTCCAGCACAAAGCAATGATATGATAACAAAGGCGGTTGCCTTCTTGGTCATATAACGCCAGCCATAGACAAAGATAATAATAAGCGCTGTAAGTATCAGTGCAAGTTGGACTCCACGAGATTGAGAAATGACTATCCCTGCAAGTAGGATTAGTGATACTACAAACCACGCCTTTTTCTTTAATGCAAAATAGAGTGAAAATGGAAGCGCCAATAGCAAACAAGCCGACATTGGCACGGCATTACCTATTGTTGAGGCAGGTCTGCTATGCGGAAAATCCACAAAATCAATACCGCATTTTTGGAATATAGCATAGACGGCTACTATGGACATTACTATTACATAGGCTTTCAGTATCTTCAGTTTGTCTATTGGCAAAGTTGCGATGAGATAGAATAAAAGAAGATAGTTTAGTTGTGTAAAAAGTCCGTTATACCACCCATATACGCCATGAAGGGATGTATAGCCGTGAAGGGCTGTAATTGTAGCCAGAATTGACCATAACCCTAAAGCCATAGCAGAGCATAGGACAGGCATCGGGAAGGGCAGAATAGCCCCTTCTCGATGGGCTGTTAGCCAAATCAGACACAGGGCAAGCGTGCCAATGCGCAGGATTAGGAGTTTAGGCAGTGCAAATTGAGACATAATGCTGATGTCAAAGGCAAGAGCCACCCCAGCAATAAGGACAATGAGAGTATATTCGGCTACTCTCATGCTATGAACACCATAACCAGCACTAAAAGCATCCCTGCGACAATACCAATTATCAATCCTACTGCAAACCCAATGTCAAAGTTTTTCATCTAACTCCTTTCCATCGGAATTTTCACAAACTTATTACTGCCTGTTATAACTCGGTTTAAAACCTGGCATTGACACCCCCTACATTCCTTTAATCTCTTTCTAAACATCTCGCAAATATGCGGCGGCAGTTCTGTTATCTCAGACCCGCTCATGGTTGGATATAACGCTGTTTTAAGAATGAACACATTAGGGCAGAGGATTGTTACTTCCATCTCCACAATAATTGTCTAATTCTTAAATCTTCTGGAAATTTGGTAATATCGCTGACACATTTCCCATTAATGGTTAGTTGTTTTATAAACAGAGGAACGCCAGCGTTAATACATTGCTGTCTTAGGTCTATTATCCACTCCTCTTTAGTCTCTCTTGTCTTTTTCATATTTTTATAACCTTATCAATACACTTTTTTGCCGACTTTTTAATTTCTGTTTCTGCAAATCTATAAACCCTATACCCCTTGAAATATAAAACCGTATCCTGTGCAATGTCTCCTCCTTTATTTATCATTTAACTTTCACAACCACATATGACATAATCAATCTGCTTAAGATGCTCATGGGAGATTTTAATTTCTGACAGTAGAGGCTCAGCACTAAGAAACAATTTAAAGGGCTTGCATTTTAAGAGTTCCGGTATGCGCTTGTTTGCCATCTCCTGATTTTCTACGGTTGTGGCTAAAAAACAATTGTTTAAAACTGGTTTTGTTTCAAGCCATTCCGATATAAAATTAGACATATTCCTGGAGCGTTTCGTGCAGATAAGAAATGTATGCTGCTTGCAATATTCCATCCGCTCAAAAACCTCTATTATAAAATCAGCAGGGACTTGCGGGTGAAAAAGGTCGCTCCATATAGCCCATGTTGTAGGCTTCTTGGTTTTCAGCGGAAGGTCAAGCCTGTCTTCACGGCAAATGACATTACCATCCCATGCTTTGCCGAACCTTTTATCCATTGCCCTTAACCAACAATTCTCACATGCAGGGCTTACAGGTGTGCAACCAGAAATCAAACTCCAGCTTTTAGACCAGTATTTCATCCCTCCACCCCTTTAAATAACTTGTCATAAGCTTCTGCCTTCTCAATGGTTTCCTGTAGCCCAGGTAAGGCACAAATCTTTTTTGCCAAGGGGAAATTACCATTTTCTACACCATGAAATTCCATAGCCCCACCATAAAGAAACTCTGCCATTTCGTTTTCTACCTTCTCTCTAAGCATTTGACCTCCAGTATTTGTTAGGAAACTTTTGTAACAATTCCATAAAGACAGGCTTTATTGCTTTGGTTTTCCATGCTTTGTTAGCCTTGCTCCAAGCAGCGTTAGCCTTGCTCCAAGCAGCGTAAGCCTTGCTCCAAGCAGCGTTAGCCTCGCTCCAAGCAGCGACAGCCTTGCTCTTGTCAGCGTAAACCTCGCTCCAAGCAGCGTAAGCCTTGCTCCAAGCAGCGTCAGCCTTGCTCCAAGCAGCGTAAGCCTTGCTCCAAGCAGCGTCAGCCTTGCTCCAAGCAGCGTAAGCCTCGCTCTTGTCAGCGTTAGCCTTCAAAAAAGATTGCACTAATTTATTTTTATGTTTTGCTTTGTTGTCTATAAGACCCCAAATATATAATTCCCGCTCTTTTTCATCGCCATTAACCAATCCCTCCCAATTTTTATCAACCCATAAAATTAAATCCACATGAGAGTTTAGATTTTTTTTAATCCATTTTTCAGCGATAGGAATTAAATCCGCCGGAGTTTCACAAAACTCTCTGGTTACGTAATCCCATGCCCACTTTTGTATGAGTTTGTGTTCCGATTCCGAGCCTGTCCATTTCTGCCTAAGTTCCGAATGTGAAAAAATGTTATCCCTCACATCCACATAATCACCGTCAATTATCAAACCATGTAAGTATTTACCCGACATATTATGTCCTAACGGTTCTCATTGAGTTCTCTGCATAAACTTCTATCCCCGGAATGTTCGCCCTATCCTTTAATGCCTTTACTACTCCATTAATCTTTACATCATCAACCTTTAAGTATTCTCTGGGGATTAGCTTCTCGTTCTTAACTCTCCACTTATAAGTCGTAGTCATCGTTTGTCCTGCAATCTTGGGGACAGACCTTTCAATTATTACAGGTGGCACATAAACAGGTTCTTCAAGTATCTGTATAGCTTCTTCCTTATTGCCTTCCTTTTCAGCCTGTAACGCATCAGCTAAACGCCTTTCTTCCTCTGCTTTTAATGCTTCCTGCCTGAGTCTCTCTTCCTCTGCCCTACGTATTTGGTCCTGCGATAAATTCCATGCCGTCATTTGTTTGTTCAGGTGATTTATGCTTGGAGTAAGTTTTTCTATCTCCTCATTTTCCCTATTGCAGATTTGCTTCCATGATTTATGGGAGGCATCTTTTAACGGCTTAAAATATTCCTCGATGGTTTTCTTAACCTTTTTTACTGTTACAAGCATCTCTCCTGCGTGGCTATAGCCGTCATTGTCTGATATGATAATGCTGGTTGCCATAGCCTCAACTGTGGTTATATCCTTTTCTATCGCCTCCCTTTTTGCTAAAGCCTGACTGTTGACTTCCATAGATTCAATGCTCATCTTTTATTCTCCTTGTTTAGTAAAATAATTTTATTTCGTTTGTTTTTAGAAAACTCTGCGCTATAGCATTTATAATCTCCATGTTTCTATCTTCTAACAAACCATGCCTAATTGTTTTGTGCATCATCTTTGGAATATAGACAATATGTTCCTTGTTAATGTGATGCGCCTCCGAACCTTCAAACCATTTGTTTAAGGGGACGAAACCGAATTGACGGCGTTTAGCATTGCTTTTCTTCGTTGCTATTTTACCCCCTTGAGATTGTTGATAAGACTTGTTTTTTACTTTTGCTTTTTCAGGGTGTGTCAAATACCAAGTTTTAGCAGATGCCTTATTTCTTTCGGGATATTTTAAGCAATAATTTTTTCTATATACTGCCATCTTCTCGGGGTATGTTAAACGGTAAATTTCAGCGCATTTACTCATTTTCTCAAAATGCACTAACCGATAGGTCTTCATATATGCCCGTCTCTGCTCTTTGGTCATTTCTTTTTCTCCTTATCCCAATATGCACTTTTGCAATGAGGGCATATACGCACTTCTTCCTTGCGAGGATTCCATTCAAAACTACATCTCTTACATTTAAGTTGTTTGATTATCTTTATCTTCATGCTTTGATAGTAGCACTTTTAAAGAGATTTGTCAAGATTTGTTTTCTTTGTATCTATTAATCGCCAATGCCGCAAGAAACACTTGCGCTAATAGTTTTATGTTTTCCTTGACTGGTTTAAACTTATACGTTCCATCCTCATTGAGGTTAAGAGTGAATGCTCCCTTGCCTGTCTTAATACCATTTGCCTTCATAAGCTGATAATAACCGCCTAACTGCACATCGTTCTCTTCTCCTGTCTTGATGTCTGTCAGTGGATATGCAGCGTCCAGCGTTCCACAGAATTGATATATCGGGTCGTAAAGCGATAGTTCCCTATGCTCAAAGACGATTTTGGATTCCGCCTTGAATTTTAAATAAGCATCAAGAAAACCCTGTATGCGAGGGTCAACGCTATCCCAGTCCAGTAACCCTATGTCAATCAGATGTGTTGCTGTATGAACGGCACTGCCGCGCTCCATATACCACGGGTCACGATTGTAATATTTTGAAAGCCCTGCCTTCTCCAGTTCGCTTGTAACGGAAGATTTACAGGGCTTCCCGTCAACCATATAGACATGCCCCTCTATCAGTTTAACATCAGGCATTAACCACCTCAAAATAACATCCTCCGCCCTCGCAAGATGGCTTATTGTCTTCCCATTTTGACAGGTCGCAAGTAGCTGGGTTTTCTGTGCAGCCGTTAGGTTTAATGGCAATTAGGTTTTTGCCCTTATCGCTCTCTGTATATTCTATCTCCACTTCCTGCCCTGTCTTTGCATTGGCAATGTCAAAAAGTTTAGTATCAAACGTGTTATACCATATCCCACCTGCAAGTATGCCGTAAAGCGTCCATTTTTTGCTGCCCTTGCTTCCTTCTTTGCTTGATGTCTTTTCTATTGTCGCTATGATAACTAAATTACCCTCTGCCGTCTGATCTGCCTGTGGCTTTGCCTGTGCATCTGCCTTCTCTGCCTGTGGCTGAGTGATAGGGGCTTTCGGTGGTGTTATATCCTCCAGTTCTTCTTTGAGATACGGCATACCACCGAGTTCATTCGGAAATGCAAGCCTAAAACCTTGCCCGATTGCAATCTTTTTTATCATAAATTCAGGCATTGTTTTCCACAATCCTTGACTTTTATTGCACTCGGCAAACGAAACTTCCCATATAAAAGGGTTTTCCCAATCCTTGCGGTGTATGGTAATTCTTGCCCCTACAAGTTCTCCCTTCTCATTTCCCATGCTTTCTACATGCCAGCCATTGAGCAATCCAGTTGCTTCTGCCCTTGCAACATATACCTGATAGCCTGTAACATAATTCCAACCCGAACCAAAAGGTATAGCATGAATTTCCCTTTTGAATGGATTGAGATTGAATTGCAACGCAAGATTATAGAACATTGTCTTTTGCTGTTCGTTTAGTTTTGTCCCCTGCGTGAATAAAAAATCATCACACATGCTTTTTGTTACCTGTTGAATCTCCAACTTTCTTTCATCTGTCTTCGCTAATTCCATCTTCCATTCCTCCTTTTAACTTTCGTTTATCTCCAGTTTGCCTCTCTCCAATTCGTTTATCCTTTTCTGCTTCGCATCAAGGGCTACCATGAATGACACTATGTTTTTTAGTGTTGCCATTAAATCACCCCCTCCGGCTTCTCGTCAGCCTCTTTCTTGCGCCGCGATCTTGTATGAATAGGATTTCTCGCTAAATGATAATCACTTGCGAATTTAGATACAAGAAACTTCAATGCCGCTACTATGATGCCGAGAATTTTAAGCCTGATGTTTATGCTCATAATTACCTCCTTCCCATCCGCCAATAACTTTTACTTTTTTACATCTAACTTTTTCAATGTTATATGGGTGAACAATAAAGTCTTTTTTGTCCACTTCACATTCAAGTACCTTCCCATTAGGGTTAAACTTTAAAGCTAATTCTGGAGTCGGTGATAAATGCAATCCCCCTCCGCACTCCCGATTAATGTCAGAATCAAAATCAGGGCATTTCACAAGCCCCTCGTATTTGATTGTGCCTGTGTAAAAATCACAGAGCGATGATGGATTTACCGACTTATAGAGGGTTATTTTATTTTTATTTCCAAGTCCATGAATATCAATGAACGTATCCTTGTTGTGTTTTTCAGAAACCCTAAATAAAATTCTACCCCGATGCTTGGCACTTGAGATTTTACAACCTTGGCAAATAATAATAGCCGACTGTGCGGATTTTAACACTTGCACTCCTTTGTCATGCACCTGGATTACCGCGTTTCCATAGGCAGACTGGATTACCGCGTTTCCATAGGCACGCTGGATTACCGCGTTTCCATAGGCATACTGGATTACCGCGTTTTCATAGGCACGCTGGATTACCGCGTTTCCAGAGGCAGACTGGATTACCGCGTTTCCATAGGCACGCTGGATTACCGCGTTTCCATAGGCATACTGGATTACCGCGTTTTCATAGGCACGCTGGATTACCG
>Ga0214473_10006681_pt1 | contig 13734 bp, 14 predicted proteins | sample RVTome_7_FD_203509 | JGI IMG/M metagenome (GOLD analysis project Ga0214473, IMG submission 203509) | Soil microbial communities from uranium-contaminated site in the Upper Colorado River Basin, Wyoming, United States - RVT98D197 | ecosystem: Environmental > Terrestrial > Soil > Contaminated >... | reverse complement strand
TGAGACCGGTGGCCAGCAGCCGGCCCTGCTCGGAGGCGGCCTTCATCACCCGCAGGTCGAACTGCGGGTGCAGGAAGAAATCGACCTGGTCCGGCTTGACCCGGCTGACCGCCTCTTCCCGGCTGATGAGACCCTCCTCGGCCAGCTCGACCGCAATGCGCACTGCCGCCTGGGCGGTGCGCTTGCTGTCGCGGGTTTGCAGCATCCAGAGCTTGCTGTGCTCGATGGTCCACTCGACGTCCTGGACCTCGCGGTAGTGCTTCTCCAGGCGCTGGCTGATCTGCTCCAGCTCGGCGAAGGACTCCGGCATCTCGCCCTTCAGCTCGGCGATCGGCTTGGTTTTCCGGGTCCCGGCCACCACGTCCTCCCCCTGAGCGTTGAGCAGGTAATCCCCCTCGATCAGGTTTTCTCCGGTGGAGATGTTACGGGTGGTGCTCACGCCGGTTCCGGAGTCCATGCCCATGTTGCCGAACACCATGGTGACAATATTGACTCCCGTCCCCAGGTCATGCGGGATGCCGGCCGCGTTGCGGTAGTCGATCGCTCGCTTCCCGTTCCAGGACTTGAAGACCGCCTCGATGGCCAGCCGCAGCTGCTCCTTCGGGTCGCTGGGGAAGTCGCGGCGGGTGTGCTTGCGCACGATCTGCTTGAACTTCTCCGTGATTTCGCGCCAGTCCTGGGCGCCCAACTCTGAATCGCTCTCCACGCCCTTGGCCTTGCGATACTCGGTAAGCACTTCCTCGAAGGGATTGGGCTCGTCCGGAACGCCCATCACCACCGAACCGAACATCTGCACCAGCCGGCGGTAGGCGTCGTAGACGAAGCGCTCATCGCCGGTGAGCCCCACCATCCCCCGGGCGGTTTCGTCGTTCAGCCCGATATTCAGGACGGTGTCCATCATCCCCGGCATGGAGAATTTGGCCCCGGAACGGCAGGACACCAGCAGCGGGTTGGCCGGGTCGCCGAACTTCTTCCCGGCCTGCTTCTCGATCTCGGCCAGCGCCTTCTCCACCTGCTCCCACATGCCTTGCGGGAACTTCTCGCCCTGCTCCAGGTAGGCGTTGCAGGCTTCGGTGGTGATTACGAATCCGGGGGGAACTGGCAGTTCCAGCCGGGTCATATCGGCCAGGTTGGCCCCTTTGCCCCCCAGCAGGGCCCGCACACCGTCCCAATCGCCGGCGGCCTTCTCAGCCCGCTGGACTTCGTCGTATCGATAGACCCATTGCTTGGCCATGCTATTGCCTCTCCGATCTCAGATCCGCCATACAGCGAACGCGCCGCGACCGCGATCAGCGCGGGCACGGCGCAGACCCATCAATAATACAACAAACAGCCGGCCCTGTGAACGGTGGGCTGGGCCGCGGGGGTCGCCATCCGCTTCGAATCCGGCGGCGGGAAGGGTCGCCGCCCACGACCCGGGCCTGCAGCCGCGCCCAGCTAGGCCTGGGCGGGCAGGCCGATCTGGATCTGCCCATCCTGCACCCGCACCGGGTAGGCCGGGATGTCCACCACGGCCGGCAGTCTGAGCACCTTCCCGGTCCGCACATCGAACCGGCCGCCGTGGCGCGGGCACTCGATCTCGTGCTCGCGCAGCTGGCCCTCCGCCACCGGCCCATCGTCGTGGGAGCACACATCCGAGATGGCAAAGTACATCCCGGCGATGTTGAACACCGCGATGGCCTCGCCATCCACCTCGATGATCAGGCGCTGGCCGGGCGGAATCTCTCCTTCGTCGGCCACACTGACGTACTCGAGCTGGTCGGCGTTGACTAAGGCGTAGTTGTACATGGAGTCTTCTCTGGCTATCTGTGCCGGCGCGGATCCGGCTGCGGGCGCAACAAGACCCGCCGCAACCCTCGGGCGGGTCTGCACCTCGGAAGAGCCTCCCTGGTTAGACTTCTGCCAGTTCCTGTTCCAGGTGCTCCAGGCCGTACACTCCGGCCTTGAGCACTTTCAGGGAGAGCAGGGCGCACTTGAGGCGGACCGGCCCCAGCTGGATGCCGAGCAGTTCCAGCAAGTCTTCCTTGCTCAGGGATTTGACCTGGTCCAGGCTCTTGCCCACCACCGACTCGGTCAGCAGATCGGCCGAAGCCTGCGAGATGGCGCAGCCTTCGCCGGAGTAGGCCGCCTCGGTGATGATCCCCTGTCCATCCACCCGCACGTCGACCCGAATGCGGTCGCCGCAGAGCGGGTTGTCGTCCTCGTAGCTGTAGTCGTGGGGGTCGAGCACCCCGCGCATCTTGGGGTTCTTGAAGCGATCGATGATCTGTTCGCGGTAGAGGTCGTCCATGCGGTCCCGTCTGGCGTTCTAGCCGAAGATCTCCTTCACCTGATACAGCCCCTCGATGAGCTGGTCGATCTCTTGCTCTGTATTGTACAGGTAGAAGGAGGCCCGGGTGGTAGCCGGGAGGCCGAGCTTTTCGTGGAGGGGCATGGCGCAGTGGTGTCCGGCTCGCACCGCGATGCCCCGGCTGTCCAGCACTTGGGCGATGTCGTGCGGGTGGGCGCCCTGGAATGTGAAGGCCGCCACCGGGCCCTTATGCTCGGCGGCCGGACCGTGCACGGTGACCCCGGGCACCTCCTCCAGCCGTTCCATGGCCAGAGCGATCAGCCGCTGGCCGTGCTGCTCGACCGCAGACATGCCGACCTCGCTGAGGAATCCCACCGCCTCCCCCAGCCCGATGGCCTCGGCGATCGCCGGCGTGCCGGCCTCGAACTTGTGCGGCACCTCGTTGGCCTTGAAGTCGCGCAGGTGGACCCGCTTGATCATCTCGCCCCCGCCCAGGAAGGGCGGCATGGCCTCCAGCAGCTCCCGGCGGCCGTACAGCACCCCGATGCCGGTGGGTCCGCACATCTTGTGGGCGGAGAACGCCAGGAAATCCACCCCCAGGTCGGTGACGTTGACCGGCAGGTGGGGCACCGACTGGGCGGCGTCCACCAGCACCAGGGCACCGGCGGCGTGGGCCTGCCGGGTCATCTCCGACACCGGATTGATGGTGCCCAGGACATTGGACATGTGGGTGAATGCGATCAGCTTGGGCTGCTGTTCCAGCAGCCGGGCGTAGGCCTCCTGGTCCAGGCGCAAGTCGGCCGAGAGCGGCACGAACTCCAAACGCAGGCCCCGCTCGGCCGCCAACATCTGCCAGGGCACCAGGTTGGAGTGGTGCTCCATCTCGGTCAGCAGCACCAGGTCCCCCGCCTGCAAGTTGGCCCGGCCCCAGCTGGCCGCCACCAGGTTGATCGATTCGGTGGTGTTGCGGGTAAACACGATCTCGCGGGCCGAGGCGGCCCCAATGAACTCCGCCACCAGCTGGCGGGCGGCCTCGAAGGCCGCGGTGGCTTCCTCCGCCAGCCTATGCACGCCGCGGTGGATGTTGGCATTGTGCTGCTCGTAGAACTGGGACATGGCCTCGATCACGCGTCGAGGCTTCTGCGAGGTGGCAGCCGAATCCAGGTAGACCAGCCGGACGCCGGGGGACGTCTCCCGCTGCAGGACGGGGAATTCCTGCCGAAGGGTCCGCAGCTCGACTGCCTGCGCCCGCTCCACGCTTAGCCTTTGCGCCGCCTGATCCGGCGCTTGACGGAACGACGGATCTTGTCGCTGTCCTGCCGGGCCCACAGCACCCGATCGGGAACCATCCAGCCGTCGGTCAGGTAGACGTCCTGGTTGAATTGCACTGCCACCATCTTATAGTCGGCCTGCACCACCACCCCCTGCAGCCAATCGTTCACGCGCTGGTCCCCCAGATTGTGATCGCACAGCACATCCACCAGATCGCCGACCTGGAAGTGTCGCGCCTCGACGGCGCCGACCGTTGCCTGTCGCTTTTCCATGTCGTCCTCGAATCGATTCCGAACCTGCATCAAGATTAAACGCCTCCGCCGAGCTTTCTGTCAATCACGGCCTCCAGCCGCTGGCGCACCGCCTCGAAGGGGATGCGCTGCATGATCGGGGCAAAGAAGCCCTCCACCACCAGCTGCTCGGCCTCGCGCCGCGGCAGTCCGCGGGACATCAGGTAGAAGATGGGTTCCTCTTCCAACTGGCTGACGGTGGCGCCGTGCGTGCAGCGCACGTCGTCGGCCAGGATTTCCAGCCCCGGGATGGAATCGGCCCGGGCCTGTTTGCTCAGAATCAGGTTGCGGTTGGCCTGGTAGCCGTCGGTCTTCTGGGCGCCGGGGGCCACGTAGATCATGCCCTGCCACACCGAACGGCTGCGCTCCACCAGGGCGCCCTTGAACAGCAAGTCGCTGGTAGTGTGCGGCGCCAGGTGATTCTGCTGGGTGTCGTGGTCGAGGTGCTGATTGCCGTCGGCGAAGTAGAAGCCGGACATGCGCCCTTCGGCGCCCTCGCCTTCCAGGCTCAGCTCGGAGAAGTTCTTGGTCAGGCGGCTGCCCACCGAGCCGAAGATCCAGTTAAACACCCCGGCCCGTCCCACCCGAGCCCGCTCGTGGGTGAAGTTCCACACGTGCTCGCCCCAGTTCTGCAGCTCGACGAATGTGAGCTGGGCGCCCTCGCCCAACAGGATCTCGACCGTCCCGGCGTGCAGGGTTGGGTGGTCGGCGGCCGCGCCGTTGGCGCCGAGGGTCGGCGAGGCGGTCTCGTGGACATAGGTGGCGGTGGCTCCCGCCTCGACGATCACCAGCACCCGACTGAAGAAGGCCTTCTCGCCACCGGGCGCCCACAGCACCGAGTGCAGCGGCTGCCCGACCTGGACGCCCGGGGGCACGTGGACCAACACCCCGTCCTCGGCCAGAGCGGCGGCCAGGGCGGCGAACTTGCCCTCGCCGTGGTCGACCACGCTGCCCAGGTGTTTCTCCAACAGGGCTGGATGCCGCCGCACCGCCGTGGCCCAATCCGCCAGCACAACGCCGGAAGCTTCCGGCCCGGGATCGCCTTCTAGCCGGGGCGGGGCGCCGGGCTGCAGCACCAGCAGCGCACCGTGCTGTTCGGCCGCCAGTGGCTCCAACAGGTGCGGGTCGACCTGCAGGCGGTCCGCGGGAGAGAGGATGAACCGGTCGGAGGGCATGCCGCTCAAATCGGTGCGGCGCCAGGCCTCCTCCTTCACGCTGGGCAGCGGCGCGGCCTGGAAGGCCTCCCAGGCCTGCATCCGGCGCTGGGCCAGCCACTTGGGTTCCTGCAGCCGTTGGCTAATCTGCCGTACGTCTTGCTCGGTGTAGGGGAACTCCACCGGCCCCTTGCGCCGGACCTCCCGTCCCCGCCTCGATACCGTCCTGGTCGCCATACGGGGCTAGCCGATGGAGCCCTCCATCTGCAATTGGATCAGCCGGTTCATTTCGACGGCATACTCCATGGGCAGCTCGCGCACGAGCGGCTCGATGAAACCCGAAACCACCAGGGAGATCGCCGCCTCCTGGCTCAGACCGCGGCTCATCAGGTAGAACATCTGCTCCTCCCCCACCCGGCTGACCGAGGCCTCGTGCCCCACGCTGGAATCGTTCTCGTCGATCTCGATGGAGGGATAGGTGTCGGACCGGGAGCGATCATCCAGCAGCAGGGCGTCACACACCACGTTGGACTTGGACCCGACCGCCCCATTGTAGATCTTGAGCAGCCCCCGGTAGGAGGCCCGGCCGCCTCCCCTGCTGATCGATTTGGAGGTGATCTTGCTGGTGGTGCGCGGCGCCACGTGGATGACCTTGCCCCCGGTATCCTGATGCTGCTTCTCACCGGCAAAGGCCATGGAAAGGATCTCTCCGCGGGCGCCCTCGCCGACCAGGTAGCAGGAGGGGTACTTCATCGTGAGCTGGCTGCCCAGGTTGGCGTCCACCCATTCGTGGCTGGCCCCCTCATGCACCATGGCCCGCTGGGTGACCAGGTTGTAGACGTTGATGGACCAGTTCTGGATGGTGGTGTAGCGCGAGCGGCCACCCTTCTTCACCACGATCTCGATCACGCCGCTGTGGAAGGAGTCGGTGGTGTAGATCGGGGCGGTGCAGCCCTCCACGTAATGGGCCTGCGCGCCTTCGTCAATGATGATCATGGTCCGCTCGAACTGCCCCATGTTGGGCGAATTGAGGCGGAAGTAGGCCTGCAGCGGCAGGTCCACCTTTACCCCCGGCGGCACATACAGGAACGAACCACCCGACCACACCGCGCTGTTCAGAGCAGCAAACTTGTTGTCGGTGTAGGGGATGATGGTCCCGAAGTATTCCCGGAACAGTTCCTCGTGATTGCGCAGGCCGTCCTCGATGCTGACGAAGATGACCCCCAATTCCTCCAGGTGCTTCTGCACGCTGTGGTAGACCATCTCGGACTCGTACTGAGCACCCACGCCGGCCAGGAATTTGCGCTCGGCCTCGGGGATGCCGAGCCGATCGAAGGTCTGCTTGATGGCATCGGGCACATCTTCCCAGGATTTGCTTTCCATGTCTGCAGGCCGGACGTAGTAGTAGATGTTGTCCAGGTCCAGCCGACTGAGGTCGCCTCCCCAGGCCGGCATCGGCCGGGCCAGGAAATGCTCCAGCGCCTTGAGGCGGAAATCCAGCATCCACTGGGGTTCCTGCTTCATGGCGGATATCTTGCGCACCACATCCTCATCCAGGCCCTTGCGCGACTTATAGACTGCGGTGTCGGGGTCGCTGAACCCGTAGCGGTATTCTTCAATGCCTTCCAGATGCTCGATGTCTGTAGGGGTTGCCATGTTCTAGCCCTCGATTACCGGCTCCCGGCTTTGCTCTCGAATCCAGTCGTAGCCCATTTCCTCGAGGTGCTCGGCGAGGTCCGGGCCGCCGGACTGCACAATTCGCCCGTCTAACAGTATGTGTACGTGGTCGGGCTTCACGTAGTTCAGGATGCGCTGGTAGTGGGTGATGATCAGCACCCCCAGGTTCTCCCCGGCCAACGCCTTGACCCCATTGGCCACGATCTTGAGCGCGTCGATATCCAGTCCTGAGTCGGTCTCATCCAGAATGGCGATATCCGGCTCCAGGGTGGCCAACTGCAGGATTTCGGCCCGCTTCTTCTCACCGCCGGAGAAGCCCTCATTGAGGAAGCGGCCGGCGAATTCATGGGAGATTTGGAGCGAGTCCATCTTCGCCTTGAGTAGTGTGCGGAATTCCGGAACGGAGATGCCGCCGTCCTCGGGGCTGGCGGACTTGCGGCGGGCGTTGATGGCCATGCGCAGAAAGTTGGCCACCGACACGCCCGGTATGGCCACCGGATACTGAAAGGCCATGAAGAGTCCCAGCCGGGCGCGTTCGTCCGGCGCCATTCCGTTGAGTTCCTGGCCCTTGAAGATGATGCGCCCCTGCGTCGTCTCATACGAAGGATGCCCCATGAGCGCGTTCGCCAGCGTTGATTTGCCGGCGCCGTTGGGACCCATCAAGGCGTGGATTTCCCCCTGGCTCACAGTCAGGTCCACTCCCTTGAGAATTTCCTTGCCGTCCACCGAGACGTGCAAGTCCTGAATCTCGAGTTTAGCTTTCATACACCATCCTGCCGCGCCGGTTATTCGCAGCTGGCGCGCGCCACCAGCTAGGGCGGGATTATAGCACGCTCCCCTTCGAAATGTCAATATTTCTCTGAAAAACCTATTAAATATCGGGGTGGCTGTGCGCTGGCCAATAAAAATAACAAGAATCTGAAATATTGACGGCCCCGCGGGCCGCGTGCTATACTCCCACTGCCATGACCTCCCCCACACGTGAGCTGATACTGCGCACACTCAAGGCGCAGGGTAAATGCACCGTCAAAGACCTGGCCGTCTCGGCCGGCGTCTCGCCGGTGTCAGTGCGGCACCACCTGTCCGGCCTGCTGGCCGAAGACCTGGTGGTGGCGGAGGAAGTCAAGCATGGGGTTGGCCGCCCCTACCACGAGTTCTCGCTCACGGAGAAGGCCATCGAGCTGTACCCCGGGCGATACTTCCGCCTCACCAATAGACTGCTGGACGAGATCAAGGGTCACATCTCCCAGGATCTGGTCGCCGAGCTCTTCTCGGGGGTGGCCGGGGCGATGGGCCAGGAGTACGCCGCACAACTGGAGGGCCTTCCGCTGGAACAGCGGTTGCCGCGCCTGATGGAGTTGTTGGCCTCCGAGGGCTTTGACGCCGAATACGAATGGAAGGGCGACAAGGTCATCATTCGGGAGTTGGGTTGCCCCTACGTGCAGGTCGGGCGCCTCCACCCGGAGGTCTGCGCGGTGGACACCCGCTTCATCGCCACCGCCCTGGACCTACCGGTGGAGCGGGTCAACTGCCAACTCAATGGCGATGTCCACTGCACTTTCCAGGTCAGTCCCCACGAGCGGACACAGGAGTTGGTGGAGCATGAGTGAGGAAAAGTCCCTTTGGGAGGCCGATGCCACCCACCCGAGTGACTCCCAGCAGGTGCGGGAGGCGCTGCGCGAGGTGGTCGACCCGGAGCTGGGGCTGAGCGTCGTCGCCCTCGGGCTGATCCGCGACCTGCGCATTCAGGACGGCACCCAGCACCTCAAGATGATCATGACCACCCCGTTCTGCCCCTACGGCCCGGCGCTCTTGGAGGCAACTCGTTCCAAGGCGGAACAGGCTTCCGGGCGGGACACGACCATCGAAGTAGGCATGGACCCCTGGGATCCCAGCATGATGGAAGAGGGGGTTGGGGCCGAATGGGGCCTGTTCTAAAGGCCGGGGGAGTTTCGTTCCTTCTGCCTGCGTGAGCGCTCCATCAGGCCAAACAGGCTGAGCAGCCCCAGCAGGATGCGGGTGGCGACGTTGAGCCAGGAGGCCAGCAACACCAGGCTGGTCAACAGCACCAGGACCCCCATCCAGGGCGAGATCACGCGGTCGCCCCGCACGGTCACCAGTCGCGCCTGAAGCTGTCGGATGAAGACCGGGCTGGGCTCCACCGGGACCAGGGCCTTCTCCAGCCAGGCCTCCAGCTGACCGCGCTTCAATCCACTCAGGTTAGCCCACATAGCACGCTGTCCGCACCTAGGCTCCTCCCCCCTCGGAAGCCTCCTGTTCGGTTTTCTGGATCTCCTCGCGGAGTGCGTTCAGGGTCCGGTGGTACAGGCTCTTGATGGCCCCCTCGGTCCGCCCCATGATCTCGCCAATCTCGGCATTGGGTAGACGCTCCACGAATTTCAAGATCAACAGCTCCTGGCGGTCGGCGGAGAGTCTCCGCACCGCGGCCAGCAGCATCTGGTTCTCCTCCATCGCCACGGCCAACGACTCGGGATGCGAGCCGCTGCCGCTCTCCACCACGTGGTCGTCCAGCGGCACGATCGGGCGCCGGCTGCGATCGCGGTGCCAGTTGGCCACCAGATTGTGCGCGATCCGATACAGCCAGGCAGAGAACGGGACGCCCTGGTCTTGAAAGGACCCCACGTGCCCCAGCGCCCGTTGAAATACCCGGGCCGTGAGGTCCTCCGCGTCCTGGTAGTCGCCGGTGCGATAGTAGATGTAGTTGTAAATGCGCTTCACATGGCGAGAGTACAGCTCGCCGAAAGCCTCCGCATCGGAGGCCGCCTGCTGGACCAGGCTCATCTCGTCCGGGCCGCTGCCGCTCATCGACCCCCCGCAGGCGCCTCACGATGTACAACCCCGACCGTGGGGCGGGGTTGCCGTAGGCTGCGCTGGTTCTTGAGGGCTGGCTGGTGGGGCATGCTGGACTGCAATCGAGGCAGTATAGCACGGATGTTATAATCGCCGAGCCCCTCGAATGCACACCCTGGTCGCACTCGATCTGGAAACAACTGGCCTGGACCCGGAACTGGACGCCATCATCGAGATCGGCGCGGTCCGGTTTCAGGGCCCGCGGGTGGACCGGGAGTGGTCCAGCCTGATCAACCCCGGACGCCCGCTGCCCCCCTTCATCACTCAACTCACCGGCATCGACGACTCCATGCTGGCCAGTGCCCCCCGCATGCGGGAGGTGGTCGATCAGCTGCGCGAGTTCGTGGGGGAGGATCCGATCCTCGGCCACCAGGTTGAGTTCGACCTGTCCTTCCTGCGCCGGCGTGGGCTGTTTGCCGACAACCCCGCCCTGGACACCTACGACCTGGCTTCGGTGGTGCTGCCGGACGCCGACCGCTACAGCCTGGCCTCGCTGGCGGCGGCGCTGGCCATCCCGGTGCGCACCTCCCATCGGGCACTGGACGACGCCCGGGCCACCATGCAGGTGTACCAGCGGCTCTTCGCCCAATTGCTGGAGCTGCCTCCGGAGCTGGTGCAGCAACTGGCCGCGCTGGCGCCGGAGGTGGATTGGAGCGGCGGCTGGATCCTGGAGGACGCTCTGGACCAGCTGGTTGAGTCCGGGGTGAGCCTGCCTAAGCCGGAACTGCGGCCGTGGGCGGAGTTCCCACCGGCCGGACAGGAATTCCCGGCGCTCAAGCCGGCGGCAGAGCGCCGGCCGCTGGACATCGAGGGACTGGCCGCCGCCTTGGAGCCCGGCGGGGCCATGGCGCAGGCCTTCCCCGAATACGAGCATCGCTCCCAGCAGGTGAAGATGCTCAGCGCGGTGGCCGCCGCCCTCTCACAGGGCCAGCACCTGCTGGTGGAGGCCGGGACCGGGACCGGGAAGTCCATGGCCTATCTGATACCGGCGTTCGCCTGGGCACAGACCAACGGCGAGCGGGTGCTGGTGTCCACCAACACCCTCAACCTGCAGGACCAGCTCATCTTCAAGGATGTCCCCGACCTGCAGCGCGCCCTGGGCCAGGAGTATCGGGCGGCGGTGTTGAAGGGCCGCGGCAACTACCTGTGTCCGCGGCGCTTTAGCGCCCTGCGCCGGCTGGGCGCCCGCACTGCGGAGGAAGCCCGGGTGCTGGCCAAGGTGATGGTCTGGCTGCACCAGGGCGGCAGCGGGGACGTGGGCGAGATCACGCTGCGCGGGCCGGCCGAGGCGGGGGTCTGGTCGCGGCTGGCCTCCGACGCCTCCGAGTGCAGCATGGAAGCCTGCATGCTGCATACCGGCGGCATCTGCCCTTACTATCGGGCGCGCCGGGCAGCGGAATCGGCGCACGTGGTCATCGTCAATCACGCATTGCTGCTGGCGGACATCACTACCGGAAACCGGGTGATCCCGGACTACCAGCACCTGATCGTCGACGAGGCCCACCACCTGGAATCGGCCACCACCCGCGGCCTCAGTTTCCAGGTGAGTGAGGGCGAGTTGCTGCGCTCGCTGCGGGAGCTGGGCGGACCGGAGGGCGGGCTGCTGGGGCGTTTGATGCGCCTGACCCAGCGCGAGCTGGAGGCGGAAGAATCCGGGCGGGTGAAATCGGCCGTCATGGCCTTGAGCGAACTGGCCGGAGAGTGCCTGGAGCGCTCCCCGGGCCTCTTCAGCGCCCTCTCGAATTTCCTGGAGCGCAAACGCGACGGCAGACCGCTGGGACGTTATGGCCAGCAGGAGCGGGTGGTTCCCAGCACTCGCACGCTGCCCGAGTGGAGCGTGGTGGAGATCGCCTGGGAGGCGCTGCGCGAGCCGATGGGGCAGGTCTCCTCCGGGTTGAACCAGCTTTCGGAAAGCGTCCAGAGCCTGGCCGAAGGCGGCCTGGAGGCGGCTGAAGACCTGGCCTTCGCTCTGCGCAGCACCGCCCGCTCTCTCGCCGAGATCGTAGCTAGCCTGAACGAGACGATCTTCGAAGGCGATAGCCAGCGGATCTACTGGCTGCAGGTCCAGGGCGAGCCGCCGCGGCTGTCGGTGCATGCGGCCCCGTTGGCCGTCGGGCCGCTGGTCGAGAAGTACCTGTGGCACGAGAAGGAAGCGGTGATCATGACCTCCGCCACCCTCGCCACCGCCGGTGAGTTCGAGTACATCCGCCATCGGTTGAACGCCGACGATGCCGAGGAGCTGCTGCTGGGTTCGCCTTTCGACTTTGAGACTTCCACGCTGCTTTACCTGATCAACGACATCCCCGAGCCGGCGGAGGGGCGCGCCTATCAACGCCAGGTGGAGAGCGGCCTGGTGGCGTTGTGCACGGCCAGCGGAGGTCGGACGCTGGTGCTCTTCACCTCCAACGAGCAACTGAACACCACCGCCCGGGCCATCTCGCCGCTCTTGAACGCCGAGGGGATCCAGGTGCTCACCCAGAGTGCGGGGGCCTCCCGGCATGCGCTGCTCGAATCCTTCAAGAGTTCGGAGGGCGCGGTGCTGCTGGGGACCCGTTCGTTCTGGGAGGGGGTGGACGTCCCGGGGCCGGCGCTCTCCATCCTGGCCATCGTCCGCCTGCCCTTCGACGTCCCCAGCGATCCGATCATCGCGGCCCGCTCGGAGACCTTCGAGGACCCCTTCCGAGAGTACTCCCTGCCGGAAGCCATCCTGCGCTTCCGCCAGGGATTCGGGCGGCTGATCCGGACTCGCTCGGACCGAGGGGTGGTGGTGAGTTTTGACCGGCGGCTGCTGTCCAAACCCTACGGACAGACTTTCCTGGCTTCCCTGCCCGACTGCACCCGCCGGGTGGGCCCGATGTCCGCCCTCCCCCGGGAAGCCGTCCGCTGGCTGAACCTGTAGCACGCTCGCGATATAATGCGCCCCGTCATCTTGGGAGTCCTGGGCTGTGATTGATGTGAACGATTTGCGCAAAGGCGTGACGTTCGAGATGGATGGGGGCGTTTACCGCGTGTTGGAGTTCGCCCATCACAAGCCGGGCCGGGGCACGGCGACCATTCGCACTAAGATACGCGACCTGCGCAGCGGAACGGTGCTGGAAAAGACCTTCATCTCCGGGGACCGGGTGCAGGATGTCCGGCTCGACTACCGCATGGTGCAGTTTCTCTATCGCGAGGATGACCTGTTCCACTTCATGGACACCGAGACCTACGAGCAGCCCACCCTGGGTCGGTCGATCCTGGAGGACAGTGCCTCCTACTTGAAGGACGGGGTGACGGTGAAGCTCACCCTCTACGAGTCCGAACCACTGGAGGTGGAACTCCCCACCACGGTGGACCTGCTGGTCACCGAGTCCGAGCCGGGGGTCAAGGGCGACACGGCCACCGGCGCCACCAAGTTGGTGACGACCGAGACCGGGTTGAAGGTCACGGTGCCGCTCTTCGTCGCCGAGGGCGACACGATTCGGGTCGACACTCGCTCGGGAACCTACGTGACCCGGGTGTAAGGCGCCCGCCGGCCCCGCGCCCCGTACGCGACCCGCCCCACATTTGGCTATGCGAACCCCTGCAGGCAGCGAATGCCCTCACTACTACGAGGATTTCCACCGCGGCCGGGACCAGCAAGAGTGCCGGCTGATCGCAGCCAACCCGGAGGGCGGCCGCTGGGCTCCCGATCTGTGTGGCCGCTGCCCGGCGCCGCGCATCGTCCTGGCCAACGCCTGCCCCCACATGCTGCTGAAGGCCCACGTCCGGCCGGGCATCCTGGGGATCGGTCGGGGGGTGGACATCTCGGCCTACTGTGAGCGGGCGGCCGCTCCGGTCGAGGCTCCCCAGATCGGCTGCGGGCGGTGCCACGAACCGCTGGACTTCCCCCTGTCTCCCCCATGATCAAAGCCGTACTGCTGGATCTGGATGACACCCTGCTGCGCAATGACATGGCCGGCTTCCTGCCGACCTATCTGCGCTCACTGGGCGAAGCCCTCGCCGACCTGGTCGACCCGGGGCGGCTGGCGGCCGAGGTGATGGCCGGCACCCGGGACATGCTCGTGAATCAAGACCCGCGCCGAACCCTGGCTGACAGCTTCGCCGCCCGCTTCTACCCGGCCCTGGGATGGAACGAGCCCGACATGCGCCCGCGCCTGCAGGACTACTACTTGCGCGTGTTCCCGCAATTGCAGACCCT
>Ga0214473_10006680_pt1 | contig 13736 bp, 11 predicted proteins | sample RVTome_7_FD_203509 | JGI IMG/M metagenome (GOLD analysis project Ga0214473, IMG submission 203509) | Soil microbial communities from uranium-contaminated site in the Upper Colorado River Basin, Wyoming, United States - RVT98D197 | ecosystem: Environmental > Terrestrial > Soil > Contaminated >... | reverse complement strand
GGGCTCCGGGCTATATCGGGTATCAGTCCGACAGCGAGGTCTTCACCCACATCCTCCACTACACGGTCAGGCAGTTGGGCTATCCGCTCCCTTACTACAAGGATGTAATCACCCCGCTTAAGGCAGAGGAGATGGAGGGCAGGCCGGAGGGCGCGGCATTGAGGCTCATCAAGGCGTCCCTGAGGATGCTCACCATAGACGGCCCCAATTGCGTTATCGGCTTTACCCCGGACGGGACATGCTTCATGGTGCAGGACTCAAAGAAACTGAGGCCCGGGGTGGTCGGCGGCGTCAAGGGCAAGTATGCCTTCGTGTCCGAGGAATGCGGGCTTGACAGGGCCGTGCCCGGAAGGAAAAAAGACGAGGACATCTTCCCGATGAAGTACGACATGGCAGTGGTTTCCCCGGACGCCCGGGGCGTGAGTGTATGGAACCAGCTTAAGGGCGGACAGGCAATGCCTGTTTCCACTTGATATTGGAGCGTAGGGTAGGAATATGAGGCGTATAGATGGCTGAAATGATTATAAATAAACTCGACCATAACCATGAGCTTTCGCTCAGGGAATTCCCGTATATCATCCGGTGGAGGGACGACAGGTGCATACGGTGCGGAAAGTGCACGGCGGTATGCCCGGTGAAGGCCATAGAGCCTGCGGTTCACCTTGAGCGCACGATAAGCTCCGAGGGGCCGCTTCCGGAGCCCAAGGCCGTAAGGAAGGTCGTCCATGTCGTAAGACAGGTTACGGACATAGACCGCTACTGCACGGGTTGCGGCACATGCACGCTCGTATGTCCTAACGAGGCCATAGAGCCGGAATATAACCCACAGCACAAGTTCCTGATTCATAAAAACAGGGGAGGCGACGCATTCAAGCGGGGCGGAAGAAGGAACGACCCGAGGGTCTCGACACTCGACAGGCTCAAGTTTACCCGCATCTCGATGCTTACGGACCCCGCGCTCGATGCCGGAAGGCATGAGTTCAGGATAAGGACGCTCCTCGGAAGGATACTTCCGCCGGAGGGACTTCCTCTTAAGCGGGAAGGCGAAAAGCTTATAGTCGGAGACGACACCTTCATCCCGCCTGTCCGGGAGATATACCCCATCATGATAGGGAGCATGTCCATCGGCGCGCTTTCTCCCACGATGTGGGAGGGTCTTGCGATGGGCGTGGCGTATCTTAACGAGGTCGAGGGCATGCCGGTTGTGATGTGCTCGGGCGAGGGCGGGATGTCCCCCCGGCTTTTAAAGTCCCGGTTCCTCAAGTACTTCATACTTCAGATAGCGTCCGGGTATTTCGGCTGGGACGAAATCATACACGCCTTGCCGCACATGGTCGAGGACCCCTGCGCAATAGAGATAAAGTACGGTCAGGGGGCGAAGCCCGGGGACGGCGGCCTCCTCATGGCATACAAGGTCCTCAAGCTCATCGCAAACATAAGGGGCGTGCCGATGAATATAGACCTGGCCTCGCCCCCTACGCATCAGACGAAGTACTCCATCGAAGAGGCGGTCGCAAAGATGATACAGTCCATGTCCATGGCATGGGGCTTCCGTGTGCCCGTATATCCGAAAATATCCGGGACGAAGACGGCAAGGGCGGTCCTCAATAACCTTGCCCGGAACCCCTACGCCTCCGCACTCTCTATAGACGGCGAAGACGGCGGAACGGGCGCGGCCTATAATGTCTCTATGGACAAGATGGGACACCCCATCGCATCCAATATCAGGGACTGCTACCTCGACCTCGTGAGGCAGGGCAAGCAAAACGAACTGCCGCTCATAGCGGCAGGCGGAGTGGGCAAGAGCGGAAACCTTGCGGCCAACACCGCGGCCCTCATAATGTTGGGGGCCTCTGCGGCCTCCGTAGGCAAATACATCATGCAGGCCACGGCGGACTGCTTCGGAGACGAAATGAACAGGTGCAACCTCTGTAACACGGGCAGGTGTCCGAGGGGCATAACCACTCAGGACCCGAAGCTCTATAGGAGGCTCGACCCGGACAAGGTCGCACAGAGGTTGGTGGAGGTATTCAGGGCCGCAGATACGGAGCTTAGGAAGATATTCGCCCCGATGGGAAGAAGCACGGAATTGCCCATCGGGATGTCCGACGGGCTTTCGACCGGTGATAAGGCAATGGCCGAGCGGTTAGAGATAAATTATGCATGTTAAGTAAAGTAACGATAAAAGGCAGGGTTGACGGACGCAGGGTTTCTTCCCGGCTCCTCGAAGAAGAGATACAAAGAGCCGTCAGGGAAGGCGCAAGGGACCTCCTCGTCCAGGCCGACGGCCAGCACGGAATCGGCGGACGGCTATGGCCGAGGGGGGAGGCCGTAAGGCTCACCGTGGAAGGCCCCGCCGGGCAGAGGCTCGGCTCGATGGGGATGCAGGGCACGGAGATTATCGTAAAAGGCTCTGCCTCGGACGATGCGGGCTGGATTAACTGCGGGGCGAAAATCACCGTGCTGGGCGATGTCACAAACGGCGCGCACAATGCCGCGGCGCAGGGCGTGCTTTATGTTCAGGGCGGAGGTGGGGCCAGGTGCGATACGATGACAAAGCACAACCCCCGGTTCGACCCGCCGGAGTCGTGGTATTTCCGGGATGTCGGGGACTCATTCGCCGAGTTCAAGGCAGGCGGCATAGCCGTGGTCTGCGGGGTGAACCCCCGGAACCCGGATAATGTCTTAGGCTATAGGCCCTGCGTCGGGATGGTCGGCGGGACTATTTATTTCCGCGGAAAGATAATGGGCTATAGCGCGCGGGATGTAAAGCAGGTAGACCTCACGCCCGAGGACCGGCAGTGGCTCAAAGAGAAGATGAAACCCTTTCTTAAGGCCATAGACAGGGTCTCTTATTACGAAGAGCTTACGCGCACGCCCGAAGACTGGAAAAAACTCATCGCCCACACGCCGGCAGAGAAGAAGGCATGGAAAGGGCCCAAGGTTTCTACGACCGACTTCAGGAAAGGGACATGGGAAAAAGAGGTCGGAACGGGCGGGATATTCGCCGAATACATCACGCACGACCTATGGGAATCCCTCCCCTACATTACGACCGGCGAGTTCAGGCGCAATAAGCCCGTGTGGGCTAACGAGAAATACCTGCCGCCGTGCGCATACACCTGTCCAACTGGCATCCCGACTCATAAGAGAACAGCGCTCATAAGACAAGGCAAAATCAAGGAGGCCCTTGCGCTCGTCTTACAGTATAGCCCGCTTCCCGCCACCGTGTGCGGGCAGATATGCCCGAACCTCTGCATGCAAAGCTGTACCCGCGGGGGGCTCGACAGGCCGCTCAACATAAAGGAACTCGGAAGGCTCGCCCTTAATCTGCCTGCGCCCAAGCCCGCCAAAAGCACAGGCCATAAGATTGCAGTCATAGGCGGCGGGCCGGCGGGCCTGTCCGCGGCTTGGCAGTTGGGACTGAAGGGCCATTCGGTGGACCTCTACGAGGCCGAAGGGAAACTCGGCGGAAAGATAGAGCTATGCATCCCGCGGCAGAGGCTCCCGCATAAAGTCCTGCTTAAGGAGCTTTCACGCTTCAAGGAAATAGGCGTTAATGTCCACACTGGGAAAAGAATAGACCGGAAGACCTGCGATAAGATTTATCAAGGCCACGATGCGGTCGTCGTAGCATGCGGCGCGCACAGGCCGAGGACTTTAACATTCCCCGGCTCGGAGCAGACCGTGCAGGCAATGGATTTCCTCAAGGGCATAAATATCGGGAAACTCCCTACCCTCAAGGGGAAAGATGTAGTGATAGCAGGCGCAGGCAATGTCGGCATGGATGTTGCGGCACAGGCATTCAACTGCGGAGCGCGCTCCGTAACCGCCGTTGACATCCAGAAGCCCGCGGCCTTCGGAAAAGAGCTTGAGCTTGCAAAAGAAAAGGGCACGGTCATCCTCTGGCCCAAGAGTGTCGAGAAGTTCGATAAAAAGGCCGGCAAGATATATTTTAAAGACGGCGCATCGCAGGATGCGGACCTCGTCATAATTGCGGTCGGCGAGACCCCTGAAAGCGGGTTCCTTCCGCCGGGCATTCATACGGAAAAAGGCGGCTGGATAGCCGCAGACGAGACGGGCAGGACATCGGATGCAAAGGTCTATGCAATAGGCGATGCCGCAAGGCCCGGCCTCGTCACCCATGCCATCGGGCAGGGAAGGACCACTGCCGAGGTCATACACTCAGAGCTTATGCACTACGACTTCATGCCGGAGAAAAGACAGGTTATTCCATACGAAAGAATAAAAACTCAATACTACGACCTATGCCGGGTGGGGGCAGTGCCCCCTGCCAAAACCGGGGCAAAACTGGAGGCCGACCTCTGTCTTTCCTGCGCCACATGCAGGGACTGCCATATGTGCGAGTCCATATGCTACTGGGGCGCAATATCGCGAAGAGAGGTCCCCAAGGAAGAACGCACCGCTATGGAAAAAGTCGCAGGAGGCCGTGCCTCCCCCGGCCCCTACGAATATGTCGTAGATGAGGACAAGTGTATCGGATGCGGGTTCTGTGCGGCCATCTGTCCCTGCGGCATATGGGAAATGGTCGAAAACCTCTAAGGCCGTCCCTCCATGAACGAGCTTGCAAATTTTAAAAACCGGTTCTCCGAATATGTGAGGCCATACTGCGGCTCCGCGGACGAGGAAGTCCGGAGAAACAGCATCCTCAAAGAAGAGCACACATACAGGGTCTGCGGAAACACCGTGAGGATTGCGGAGGCCCTCTCCCTAAACGGCCGGAACATCTTCCTTGCCGAGACAGCCGCACTATTTCATGACATAGGCAGGTTCGAGCAGTTCCGCAAATACAGGACATTCAACGACTCCGCCTCGATAAATCACGGGGCCTTAGGCGTGGAAATACTGAAAAAGGAAGGCATCCTCAGGGACCTTCCCGAAAAAGAGCAGGACTGCATCGTCGGGGCCGTCAGGTTCCATAACGCACGCTCCGCCCCCGCCCTTTCCCGGCCCGATGCCCTGCTCATTCTCAAGCTCCTGAGGGATTCCGATAAGCTCGATGCATGGCGGACATGCGTGGATTTCTACGAGATGCCTTCGGAGGAAAGGCCCGTAATTTTGGGCTTCGGACTGCCCGATGTCCCCGAATACTCTAAACCGGTCCTCGATGCCTTCTTCGCCGGAAAGACGGCCATGTACTCCGACATCAGGTCTTTGAGCGATTTCAAGCTCCTTAAGTTGGCATGGGTCTATGACATGAATTTTAAGCCCACATTGAGGCTTCTTACGGAAATGGGGCTTGTCGAGCGAATCTTCAAGGTCCTGCCCGATGCGCCCGAAACCCCGGAAATAAAGGCGCATCTGATGGACTATATAGAAGAGAGGCTTAAAGACTAAGAAGCCGGCGCGGGTTTTCCGAGACGCATCTTTCAAGTAGCCGCCTTTCAATCCCCAGTCCGACGAGCCTTTCAACGATTGATGCGATGGGCATCGAGCCATAAAGGAGCCTGCCGCTTTCATCCGTGGCCGGTTTGCCGGTGGGAAGGGTCTGGGCCGATGGCCCGGAGTCCGATACGAGTATTATCCTCTTTGGGTCTTTCACTTTGAAAATAAGCTCTATGGTCTTCCGATTGAGATGAAACGGGTCTCCGATTACCTCTATGTATACATCCTTCTTCATAAGCCCGAAGCCCGCGATCCCCGGCTCCCTGTGATGAAACGGCCTCATCGCATTGAACATATGGGTTATGCCCCTTGCGCCCGCCCGAAAACCGGCCTCCGCCTCGGCATAAGTCGCATCGGAATGCCCCATGCTCACTGCTATTCCCATGCCGGAGAGCTTCTCTATAAGCGTCAGCGCCCCCGGAAGTTCGGGCGCTATGGTCATTATCTTTATGCTCTCCCCGAACCCCTCGATAAGCTCCATCAGCGCGCGCTCATCGGGCTTAAGGAACGAGGCCGCATCGAGCGCCCCGCACCTGAGGGGGTTTAGGAACGGCCCTTCGAGATTGATTCCGAGTATCTTGGCCCCGGTCTTTTGCGCCACCATCGCCTTTTTTACGGCGGTCATGTTTTCCCTCATCACGGCGATGGCCGCGGGGTAGATTGTGGGGATGATTGCGTCTGTGCCCGCCTCGCCGTGGAGTTCGGCCATCTTGAGGATATCCTCCGCATCCGATGTCCGGGTGTCTTTGCCGCCGAGGCCGTGCGTATGGATGTCTATTGTCCGCACCGGTTTTGCTATTATAGCACTGTGGAGCGGGTCGGTTTGGGCGGATGGAAGTTGAAGGAGATTGAACTTATTCTCCGGGAGGCATCCGGGCTTAAGGACGAAGGGCAACGCATCGCCTTCATATCCGGGGAATTCATCGGCGCCCCGTATAAAAGGAGTACGCTCATAGGCGGCCTTGGGATTCCGGAAGAGCTGGTCATAGACCTGAGCGGCGTTGATTGCTTCACATACCTCGACTATGTGGAGGCGATGAGGCTTTCGGGCACATTCCCCGAATTCAAGGAAAACCTCAGGGCGGTAAGGTATAAAGGCGGAGCAGTCGCCTACGAAAGCAGAAACCACTTCTTTACGGACTGGACAGAATACAACCCCTCTGTCTACGATGCAACAAGCGAGGTCGGCGGAGGGAAAGCCGTGGAGGTAAAAAAGTCCCTTAACCTCAAAGAAGACGGGACATATATCCTCCCCGGCATTTCGCCGGTCGAAAGGACAATCGCATATATCCCCGGAGATGCAATTGACAAAACAGTCATCGGGAGGCTCAAGACAGGCGACTACGCAGGGATATATTCGAGGAAGGCGGGGCTCGATGTCTCCCATGCCGGGATCGTCATAGTCAAAGACAAGGTCTATCTCAGACATGCCTCATCGGTGAATGGGAAGGTGGCCGATGAGGGGCTTATGAAGTATATCTCCGGAAAGCCCGGGCTTATCGTGCTTAGGCCGGTTAGTGACTAACGCAAAATCAATGTCCTATGTAGTTGTCATTCCGGCTTGTCCGGAATCCCTCTTAAGAAGGACTCCCGACAAGCGGGAGTGACAGAGAGTGGGGACATTACTTATGCGTGCCCCCTTAGTCGTGTCTGAGGCCCTCGACCGCGCCTTTCAGCCGCAGGAGGAGCCACAATCCGGGAAGCGCGGTAAATGTCGTAATGAGGAAAAAGTTCGCCCAGCCCACGGCCTCTACCAGGAACCCGGATGAGGGCGCAATGAATATCCTGCCTAAGGCCGCAAGCGAAGAAAGCAGGGCATACTGCGTGGCGCTGAAGCGCACCGAACACATCGCCATAAGAAGGGAGACGAAGGCCGCGGTGCCCATCCCGCCTGAGAGGTTTTCAAAGGCCACGGCAAAGACGAGCATCGCATAGCTTTTCCCTGTCAATGCAAGGGCCATGAAAGAAAGGTTCGAGACCATCTGAAGGATTCCGAAGGCCAAAAGGGAACGGAAAAGGCCAAGCCTCACCATCAGGGCGCCGCCGAAGAACGCCCCCAACATCACGCATGCAAGACCGAGACCCTTATTAAGCGTGCCCACATCGGTTGCCGAAAACCCCACCCCTTTTATGAGAAATGCGGTCGTAAGAGCGCCGGCATATGCATCGCCGAGCTTATAAAGCACTATCAGAATGAGCAAGCTAAGCGCCCCCTGCTTGGAAAAATAATCCCTGAGCGGCCCGATGACCGCCTCCTCAAGGCTCCTCGGCGGAGAGACCTTCTCTTCGGTCTCCGGGCCGAAAAGCGCCGAGACTATGCCTACCGACATCACACCGGCCATGAGAAGATATGTATTCTGCCAGCCTATGCGGTCGCTTAGTATGAGCGCAAACGCGCCCGAAACAAGCAGTGCGACCCGGTAGCCCGTGACGAACACCGCAACCCCGAACCCCCTTTCTTTTTCCCTCAGGATATCCGTCCTGTATGCATCCACGACTATGTCCTGAGAGGCCGAGAAAAAGGCCGTGAAGAGCGCAAAGACCGCAAGCGCAAACGGCACAGAGGAGGGAGGGCTGAAGGCCATTGCGATGATTCCGAGCATCAGGCTTATCTGTGTTATGACCATCCAGCCCCTCCGTCTTCCCAACCACGGGGGGACGAACCTGTCCATGAAAGGAGACCATAAAAACTTAAGGGTATACGGCATCCCCACGAGCACAAAGAGCCCGATAGTCTTTATGTCAATGCCGCTTACGCTCAACCATGCCTGAAGAGTCCCTCCCGTAAGGGCAAGCGGAAGCCCGGAGGAAAACCCCAAAAGCGCAGTGACGGCAACCCGCCGGCTCTTGAACGCCTCGATGTATGGCGCGATATCAAACCTCATAGCGAATCCCGACCGTCTGCCTCCCTTGAAACTCCGTCTTCCCCGTCAGGCAGTCAACGACCGCTCTTTCGGCATCGGGCCCGGCCTCATAAGCCGCAATGAGGGCGTCCGCCTCTTTGAAATGCCCGAGGACATAAGGACATCCGAAAGAGACGACTATCCCAGAATCGCGGGGGCTCGCAGCCCCTTTCGTGGCAGGCCGTGCCTGCTCGCGGGGGCTCGCAGCCCCTATCAGGCGTTTTATGCGCCTTATCTCGGAAAGGGAAAGCCCTGAAGTCCCCTTCCATGCCTTCACCGCGGTATATACGGCAATTAAGACCACATGGGGGCTTGCCGCCCCAATATCGCAGGAGGCCGTAGCCCGTTTTCGTGGCAGGCCGTGCCTGCCCTTGTAAAGGTCTCTTTCGCCTACGAATACGACCTTGAGGGGCGCGCCCTTACGGAGCGGAAGAACCCCGGGCCTGCATTTAACCAAGGTTATGGATTTTCGCCTGATAAGGGAAGAAAGCCTTGCATTTCCCTTTATGTCGGGCTTGGTCTTTATAGGAGCGAGATTTCCTCTCAGGGCATTGATGCGGACGAGGGAGGCGGAAATCCGCTCCATGGTAAGTGCGCCTGCCTTGGCTGCATTTTTAAGCTCCGCGACCGCCTCTTCCGGGTCTTCAGGGTGAAGGAGTATATCGGCGCCGGCCCCGATACATTCCGCATAGAGGTTTTTTATGCCTTTTAATGCGCCCATGTTAAGCGCATCCGTGAGCACGACCCCTTTAAAGCCTAACTTTTCCCTCAAAAGTCCGGTGGTTATTCTCCGGGAGACCGTTGCGGGCTTAGAGTCAAAAGCAGGCACAAGGAGATGCCCGACCATGATGCTTGAGACGCCCGCGCTTACAGCCTCCTTAAAAGGCGGCAGGTCTTGAGCATAAAGCGCGCGAAGAGACTTCCCGACGACAGCCTGCGCAATGTGCGAATCCACTTCGGTATCCCCGTGTCCCGGGAAGTGCTTTGCACAACATGCAAGCCCCGGGCCTTCGAGCGCCCTGATATATTCCTTCCCAAACCATGAAACGCTTGCCGGACTGTCGGAGAATGCCCGCGTGCATATTATGGGGTTTCGAGGGTTTCTGTTTACATCCAACACCGGGATGAGGGCGAGGTTTATGCCTATGAAAAGGGCCTCCTCCCTTACGGCCTTGAGCATTGCCCTAAGAAGGGCGGTATCCGGAGCGGAGTCCGCTCTACCATTTTGGATGGCGGATGCTATGGCCATCTCACAGGGAAATACCGTCATGCCGCCGACCTGCCCGCCCACGCCCCTTTCTATATCCGAGGCGATTATGAGCGGAAGCGGGCTTTCCGATTGCAGTTCCGAGATGAATTTTTTGAGCGGCCCCGCCTTGCCTCCGAAGACCGCGAAACCGCAGATGCCTTTCTTGACAAGACCGAGGAGCTTTCTTCTATAAGATGCGGAGGTTATCAGATGGCCGTCGAGCCTTCCTATGATAAGACCATAGAGCAGACTTTCAAGGTGCATCCCGAAAGTTTACCCGAAGACCCGCTTGAATATGAAGTCCACATGCCGCATGTAGAGGCCCGGGTCGAATGCGGCATTTATCTCCTTGGGGCCGAGGTGTTTCTTTACTTCTTTGTCCTTGAGAAGGAGGGTTTTAAAGTCCGTTTTCTTTTTCCAGCTCTGCATCGCAACCCTCTGGACGACGGCATATGCGGAGTCCCGCGCAAGTCCCTTCTCTATCAGGGCATGGAGGACCCTCTGGGAGTTATGAAGCCCCCTGCTCAGGGCCATGTTTTCTTTCATCCTTTCGGGGTAGATATGAAGGCCCTCTAATATCCCGTTAAGCCTCACGAGCATGTAGTCCAGAAGTATGGCGCTGTCGGGTATTATGAGGCGCTCCACGGATGAGTGCGAGATGTCCCTTTCGTGCCAGAGTGCGATGTTTTCAAGCGAGGCCAAGGCATTTGCCCTTACGACCCGCGCAAGGCCGGAGAGGTTTTCTGCGCCTACCGGGTTTCTCTTATGGGGCATTGCCGAAGAGCCTTTTTGCCCGGCGGTGAAAGGCTCTTCGGCCTCCAGCACCTCGGTGCGCTGAAGGTGCCGGAGTTCGAGAGCGCATTTCTCGACCGAGGCCGCAATGAGCGCAAGCGTAAGGAGATATTCAGCGTGCCTATCCCTCTGGATGACCTGCGTTGAGATAGGCTCCGGGCTAAGACCGAGCCTTCTGAGGGCCTTTTGCTCTATATCGGGCGGGATGCTCGAAAATGTCCCGACCGGGCCTGAGAGCTTCCCCACGCTTATGAGGGCCTTGGCCCGTTTTATCCGGGCGAGGCCCCGCCTTGCGTCCTCATAAAAAAGGGCCATCTTAAGACCGAATGTCATCGGCTCGGCATGTACGCCGTGCGTTCTTCCCATGCACGGCGTGTGCTTGTGCCTGAGGGCCATGGCCTTCAATGTCGCCATGAGGCTTTTAATGTCTTTTATGATTATCTCCGCGGCCTCCCTCATCTGGAGGGCAAGCGCGGTGTCGAGCACATCGGACGATGTAAGCCCCTTGTGTATGAAGCGGGATTCCGACCCGACATGTTCGGCCACGGATGTGAGGAATGCGATGACATCGTGCTTTACGACGGCCTCTATCTCCTCTATCCTCTTTAAGTCGAAACCCGCCTTTTTCTTTATGACCTCGTATGCGTCGTAGGGTATTCCGCCCGTCTCGGCCCATGCCCCGCAGACGGCAAGCTCCACATCGAGCCACTTGCCGTACTTGTTTTTCAGCTCCCATATGCCGCCCATCCGGGGAAGTGTGTATCGCCCTATCATAAAGCCCTCCTTACGGTCTTAAGTATATAGCAGAGTTTGCACGCAGGGCAAGACATCGGAATTCACCTGACATCGGAATTCACCCCGCAAGCCCCCGATACCTTAAGAGGGGCGGGCGGGGTGAAATTTCGCAGGTTTGACAAAAAGGGCGGAAGAAAATATAATTTTATATACCATGGATGAGGAGGCAAACCGATGGCCGAAGGCATGATGGAAGTCACGACCGCCACTTGGGATAAGGAAGTGCTCGGGGCCGACGGGCTTGTGATGGTCGACTTCTGGGCGGTCTGGTGCGGCCCCTGCAGGATGATAGCGCCGGCCGTCGAGGACCTCGCAAAGGAGTACGCAGGCAAGGTGAAGGTGGCAAAGCTCAACACCGACGAAAACCCGGATGTGGCAAGCAGATACAAGATTATGGGCATACCCACAATCATGTTTTTCAAAAGCGGCCAGCGGCTGGACCAGGTAGTCGGGGCGGTGCCCAAGGGACAGCTTAAATCCAAGATAGATTCCCTCCTCGCATGACCCCTGCCGATTGGCCTTCGGCGGGCCGGTTGTATTCAAAGGCGATAGTCCTGCTTGTATGTCTGGCGCTCTTTGCCTCATGCGGCAGGAAGGCCTCGCTTGAGGCCGGAGACAGGGCGCCGGAGTTCAGCCTGAGGGACATGGACGGGAAGGCCGTAAGCCTCTCGGACTACAGGGGCAGGGTCGTGGTCGTTGAGTTCTGGGCCTCTTGGTGTGAGCCGTGCAGGGTCGCCATACCGGAGATGAATTCCATCTACGAGAAATACAAAGACAGGGCCGTGCTCCTTGCAATCTCCGTGGACCGGGACATATCCGATGTAGCGTCGGTCATCGAGGAGGAAAAGATACTCTATCCCGTTCTCTTCGACGACCGGGATGTGAACCGGGCCTACAGGGTGAGCGCAGTGCCCTCGACATTCCTCATAAACAAAAGCGGCCGGATTGCGGAGGTGCACAAAGGCTATTCGCCGGAGACGGCCCATGAGATTTCAAAGGCCGTAGAGGGACTCCTTTAGTGTTCGAGGTCCTCGGCGAAAAACTTCAGGCCGTATTCAAGAAGCTCAAAGGCAGAGGGGTCCTGAGGGAAGACGATGTTGAAGCCGCGCTCAAGGAAGTGAGGGTTGCGCTCCTTGAGGCCGATGTCAATTTCAAGGTCGTAAGGGACTTTACGGCAAAGGTCAGGGAGAAGGCCGTCGGCAGGGATGTGCTTGAAAGCCTCACCCCGGGCCAGCAGGTCGTAAAGGTCGTCCACGACGAGCTGACGGCACTCCTCGGCGATACCGTCTCTAAAATCCGCCTCTCCCCGAACCCTCCCACCGTGATAATGATGGTCGGGCTCCACGGCAGTGGAAAGACGACCACGGCGGCCAAGCTGGCCCTGCTTTTCAAACACGAAGGCAGAAGGCCCATGCTCGTTGCCGGCGACCTTCAGAGGCCCGCGGCCATAGACCAGCTCGTCACCTTGGGCAAGCAGGCGGGCGTGCCGGTCTTCCACTCCAAGGAAGAGAAAGACCCGGCCGCGCTCTCCGGAGGGGCCCTCAAACAAGCAAGGCTCGACGGAAGGGACATCCTCATACTGGATACCGCAGGGAGGCTCCACATAGACGAAGGGCTGATGGACGAACTCCGGAGAGTAAGAGAAAAGGTCCAGCCCGGGGAGACCCTCTTTGTGGCGGATGCGATGACCGGGCAGGATGCGGTCAATATAGCTAAGGGGTTTAACGATGCAATAGGGATAGACGGGATAATCCTCACAAAGATGGACGGCGACGCAAGGGGCGGCGCCGCGCTTTCCGTAAAGGCCGTCACGGGAAAGCCCATCAAGCTCATAGGCACGGGCGAAAAGTTGGATGCCCTCGAGCCCTTCCACCCGGAAAGGGCCGCAGGCAGAATCTTAGGGATGGGCGATGTCCTCGGCCTCGTCGAGAAGGCACAGAAGGCATTCGACCTGAAGGAAGCGGAAAAACTTCAAAAGAAGATGGCCTCCGAGACTTTCAGTCTCGAAGACCTCAAGGAACAACTGAGAAAGGTGAGGGGCATGGGGCCGCTCGAAAGCCTCCTTGGGATGATACCGGGCATGGGCAAGCTCAAGGGCCTGAAGGTAGATGAGCGGGAGTTCGTAAGGATGGAGGCCATTATAAATTCCATGACCCCGGCGGAAAAGACAAACGCCTCCATAATAAACGGGAGCAGGCGAAGGAGAATCGCTCAGGGAAGCGGCGCCACCGTCACGGATGTAAATAGGCTCCTTAAGCAGTATGTCGAGATGAAAAAAATGATGAAGATGCTAAAGCAAGGCAAAATGCCGAAGCTCATGGGGTTTTAGCTGCGAACTCTTGTATATTCTTCATCGGCAACTGTAAGACAGCCCGACAGTAAATCAAGAGAGTAATCTTTAAGCACTTTTCTCAAAACCCTTTCAACTGCAAACTTCCCTTTCCCTTTAGGCCTGAGAAGTAAAATGCCGGGATGACTTTTAGGAGGAAATTTTCTTATATCTGAAAAATCCGTGTCTAAGGTGATAAAGAACCGTTTCTCGGCACACACCTTCTCCCATATCGCAGTATCACTACTACCTGATAAGCCTT
>Ga0214473_10006679_pt1 | contig 13738 bp, 9 predicted proteins | sample RVTome_7_FD_203509 | JGI IMG/M metagenome (GOLD analysis project Ga0214473, IMG submission 203509) | Soil microbial communities from uranium-contaminated site in the Upper Colorado River Basin, Wyoming, United States - RVT98D197 | ecosystem: Environmental > Terrestrial > Soil > Contaminated >... | reverse complement strand
CAAGTATTCAGTCTTTGCTCAAAGCCGAGACGCCGGTCGTCACTATCTTCGGCAAGTCATGGATGCTGCACGTCACGGACGCTTTGCGCCTGACCGCAGAAGGGAATCTGGAGATCATCGAAGACACAGTCCGTTATCTGGCGGCGCGGGTGCCGTTTGTCATTTATGATGCCGAACACTTCTTTGATGGATATGCTGCCGATCCAAGCTATGCGCTATCTACATTGCGGGCCGCCGCGGCCGGGAATGCCCAGCGGATTATTCTGTGCGATACGAACGGAGGCTGCCTACCGGACGATGTCGCGCGGATTACCCGAGCGGTGGCCGAGCAGATCAAAGTTCCCTTGGGCATCCATTGCCACAACGATGGCGAACTTGCGGTTGCAAACACTATTGCGGCCGTCAATGCTGGAGTTCTGCAGGTGCAGGGAACAATCAACGGCTACGGTGAGCGGTGTGGCAATGCGAACCTCTGTTCCGTAATTCCAAATCTTGAGTTAAAACTGGGCCGGACCAGCATCGGTAACGAACAGTTGCGAAAGTTGCGCGAGACGGCGCGCTTCGTGAGTGAAATCGCCAATCTGGCGCTCGCCTCAAGTGCAGCCTTCGTGGGCGACAGTGCATTTGCGCATAAAGGCGGCGTGCATGTCTCAGCCGTCGAACGTAACCCACTGACTTATGAGCACATCAAGCCTGAAACGGTGGGCAACCGGCGACGAGTGCTCTTGTCAGATCTATCAGGACGGGCGAACCTGCTGGCGAAAGCTCGGGAGCTGGGACTGGAGCTGAAAGAGGAGCAAGGTGTGCTGGATGAGTTGAAACGCCTTGAGCACGACGGTTATGAGTTTGAGGCGGCAGAAGCCAGCTTCGAGCTGCTCGTGCACCGGTTGCGGGGAACGCACCACACGTACTTTGAGTTACTGGGTTTTAGAGTTATTGACGAGCATCGCGGCGCTTTGATGCCGATGAGCGAAGCGACTATCAAGGTCAAAGTCGGGGAGCATGTAGAACACATGGCGGCAAGTGGCACGGGTCCAGTCAACGCCTTAGACCACGCGCTGCGCCGCGCGCTTGAAAAATTCTACCCTTCACTCGGCGAGGTCCGCCTAATTGATTACAAGGTACGCGTTATCACAGGCAACCTCTCAGGCACGGCGAGCCTTGTACGAGTGCTGGTCACTTCAAGCGACGGACGTTCGCAGTGGGGCACCGTTGGGGTCTCGACCAACATCGTCGAAGCAAGTTGGCGGGCGCTAGTGGACGCAGTCGATTACAAGCTTTTTCGCGACGGCTTACCCACGAACAAGAGCGGTGGAGGCGTGGAGGGAATCGGTGCTTCCGAGGACCAAAAGGTCAAAAGCGCCGGGTAGGAGAAGATTCACGTTTGGTTTCACACAACATCAGAACCGGGGAGCCGTAGCGACCGGGACCGTCCACTCTAAACTCTTTTCACGTCAACAACACTCCGTTCTGCTGCGTCGAGCGCAGCCGTTGTTTTCTTGCGCGCCGGCCCCTCCCTGGAGCGTGGGCATTTGAATCCCAGACCCTCCCGTGTCAAGGTAGCATCCAGTACCATATGATTCATCACGCAGTCTCAGCGACGGGCTTCATTGTCTTCGCGGGAATCTCCTGGCTGCTTTCCAGTAATCGACGAAAGATTGCCTGGAGAACTATAGCGTGGGGAGTCTCACTGCAACTTCTCATTGGTCTCATTATTTTTCGGTTACCTGTTTCGCATCGAATCTTTCTCTGGCTGAACGACGCAGTCCTGGAGCTACTCAACGCGTCAAAGAGCGGAACTGTGTTCCTGTTCGGACCACTTGCGGCAAGCCCCGGAGAGTCAGGATCCATCGGCTTCATCCTCATCTTTCAAGTTCTTCCGGTGGTAATTTTCTTTGCAGCGTTCACATCTATGCTCTATCACCTGCGCGTCTTGCAGATATTCGTGCGGCTCTTTGCCAGGCTCTTCCACCGAACGATGAAAATCAGCGGCGCAGAATCGCTTTCCAGTGCGGCGAACATCTTTGTTGGGATCGAGTCGGCGCTCGTAGTCCGGCCGTATCTGGAAAAGATGACGCGTTCGGAGTTGTTGCTGTTGTTGACTACCGGTATGGCCACCGTGGCATCAAGTACACTCGGAGTCTACGTTGCCTTTCTAACCGGGGTGTTTCCACAGATAGCCGGACACCTGATCTCTGCTTCTGTTCTGGCTATTCCTGCTTGCGTGGCGGTAGCCAAGCTGCTCATTCCCGAAACGGAAACGCCGGAGACGCTCGCGGCCGTTCCCCCGGAAGACGAGTCGACCCGGTCAAGAAATCTCATAAGCGCCATTACGCAGGGAGCTATGGACGGGCTGAAGCTGGCTGCAGGAATCTCGGCGCTACTCATTGCAATCCTGGGAATGGTAGCTTTGGTCGACAAGATACTCGGCGCCGGCAGTTCGTGGTTGGGAATGAGCGAACCGCTTTCGTTTGTGAGAATCCTGAGCTGGGTTTTTTATCCCTTCGCCTTTCTGCTTGGAATCCAATCGGGGGATGTACCGGCAGCGGCTCGCTTATTGGGCGAGCGAGTCATCCTGACTGAGGTCTTCTCCTACAACCATCTCGCACAGTTAATCTCCAGCGGACAGGTAAGCGATCCCCGGACGGTCGTGATCCTGAGTTACGCGCTTTGCGGATTCGCACACGTGGCAGCAGTGGCAATCTTTGTAGGGGGCACTGCGGCACTTGCTCCCTCACGTCGCGACGACCTCGCCAGCCTCGGCTTACGAGCCTTGCTGGCTGCTACGCTGGCGACGCTGATGACCGGGTGTGTGGCAGGGATTTTCAGCAGCGGTGAAGGGGTGTTGCTCTTGAGAACGGGCTAAGTTAGACGCAACATCTAATCCCTTGGAGGGGCAAGAGCTTGACTAAACTAAAAGTTAGTGGCTTTACTGCGGCGTGGTGCCTAACGGCATTTGTCGCTTTATTACCGAACCAGGCATCTACAGATTTGTTTGGAACTAGCAGCAAGATTTGGACCGCGGAGCCAGAGAGAATCACGGAATGGAGCAAATCCTAATGCATCTTGAACGGGCCACCATGCGGCTCCGCTGCTAAATCATGACGACTGGAATCCTGGACCACTTCATGCAGTTCCAACACATTCGACCGGTAAAATGCTTCCTTCGGCAGCGTTCCGGACTGTGCGTGTCCTTTTAAAAACGCGTCAGAGCGCACCCAGTTGAGAAAGTCCTGACGGCTATTCCAAAGAGTAAAGACGACATACGGGTCGCCTTCATTTACCGGGCGCAGTACCTGGTTGGAAATGAAGCCAGGCATTTGATCCACTAGCCCCGCGCGTTCACGAAACCTTTGTTCAAATGCGTCAGCATATTCTGTAGCGACGTAGATGCGATTGGCGACAGTTATCATTGCCCTCTTTTCCCCTTCTATTTCCCGTATCTCATGACATCACCGGACTACTTACTCATCCGCCGATGGCTTCGTCCGCAACCGCTTGATCTGTGACCGGCGTGACTTCTCTTCAAGCGTGCGATTCTTTGCGCCGCGCGAGATGCGCGTCGGCACCCGTTTGGCGGGTCGGTAGTTCAAGCGCTCGATCTTCTTGCGCAGCTTCTGCAGACAGATCACCTTATTTCGATGTTGGCTGCGTTCCTGCTGAGAGGTAACGACAACGCTTGAAGGTACGTGCCTGAGACGAACGGCGCTTTCCGTTTTGTTCACGTGCTGTCCTCCGGGCCCACTTGAACGAAACGTTTCCACTTCGCACTCTCGCAACAGCTCTTCATCTGATTCCGGCAATTTGATCACAGGACTTGATCATACCTCACTCATCAGTCGCAAAGAGTATTACATTTGCCCAGGTTTAGGAGAAAGCTATGAAAGCAACGGCCCGCCGTTGCAGGAGTTGGTCCCGGCTGTCAATGTCTTCCGGCAGGTGCATCGTCTTGCGCGACGTCAAAAAACAAAAGCGCATTATGCTTGGTGTAATGCATAAGCACACTTTAAGCTGAAGCCGTGGTCCTCAGTTATCGGGATAAGCGCACCAGAGACTTCGCGACGGGAAGAGAGTCAAGGCGTTCTCTGGCGTCAAACGTGCCGCACGCTTGAAACTTGATCGACTTGAAGCCGCTACTTCACTAAAGGATTTTGCTGTATTGCCCGGCAACCATTTTGAAGTGCTGAAGGGAGATCGCAAGGGACAGTACAGCGTTCGCATCAACGATCAGTGGCGGGTGTGCTTTGAATGGCCCGAAAAGTCGTATTCACCGAACGTCGACGTATTTGAGCCAATTAGTGAATCTACGACTTCTCAAGATTGCGAATCAATGATCTAACTTGATCTAAAACTCAGGTTTCCTCGACTCTTCTTTGCCAATTTCTCCCAAGTTGTGAATCGGGGATGGAGTTGGTTTCCTCCACAGAAAGTTCTTCGAGGCTCGCCAATGCCAATAGAAGCTGAATATCAGCATTTCAAGGCTGGCCACTGCCCCCCCGGACACAACCGTTCTGCGCAGGAATGGTTGTTTCCAACTTAGCTGAAACAACACCCCTGTCTTCCAGTAGCTATAAATTGCCCCAAGTATCAAGGCAGCTACTGCCATACAAATGAGCAGTTTTGTTTGGCGGGTTACCAACAAGCGGACTGGTCCTGGCGATCCTGGCCTCAGCCAGTTCAAACACCAGTAAGTTAGCAAAGCCCCGCCGATCAGGGTGCTGCAAAGGTGCAAGAAATTAGAAACCAAAAAAGTCCCTTGAGCCGTCTGCAAAATTGGCATATGCAGTACAGACAAATGCTGACCTGGCCATCTGCTGGCATGCGTAAGAGAGTCCCAAACAATATGGCTCAAGGCTCCCAGTATCAGAGATGCGATTATTAGGACAAACCGCCGGAAGGGCCAAACTTGAAACTTGACAGCGATCGGAGCAAGTCGCTCCTGGTGATTGATGGGAAGCAGCGACATTAGCGGGGCCTTCATAACAATATGAAACGCCAACAGCAGGAGCATCCCAACAGGAACGCAGAACAGGTAGATACCGCTAAATGTATGAGCGAAGTGCTTACCTCCCGGCAAGTGGACGAAGTGTGTGAAGAGTTTGTAGCGTGGGAGGTCTGATACTACGCTTCCTACAATAAGAGCTGATAAAGAGAGACCCCATCTCGAGCAAGGCAGAACCTTGAATAACAGCACAACAGCCGCCGGATGAGACAAAGTAAATGGCATCTGGTTAACCCCCCCTCTCCACAATCCAGCGGTCGGTCCATGCTATCAGGCATTCTCGAACTCCGACAGCTACGACAGCAAACTCCTCTCACCAAGGGGGCTCAAGCGGATTTCAGCGACGATTATTCCGACGTGGCCGCGCAGAATCACCCCCATGATCCATACTAACCCGAAGATAAAGAGCCACTGGCCTCCTCTGATGCGTTCGAGGCCCGGGGCCAGGCGGCGAGTACGACGCACGCGCCAACGAGAGTGACAGAGGCCGTAAACCCGATTGCAAATCCTGCGGTCGTGAGGATCTGGAAGAATTTGAACTGAATGATGATCACTCCTCGTTCGCTGGGAAATGCCAAGAGGCCAAGTCCCCTATTGAATTAAACCTCACGCTCCGCACGCACGAGTGACTTTGTCGCGCAGATCGTCGCTTTGTTCCGGACCCGATTTCGCCGAAGCGCTCAGTGGCCCGTTCGACAGAATCAGTTCTCATCCCCAGGCCGGACTAAAGCCGAAGAAAGCTCTGGGAAAAAGGGGTTCAGCTCACTTAGTTGGGCTTGCCTTTTTCCCCCTTAATTCGCCTAGGCTTCGTACCGCTGCAGGATTGCGTCTCGTACCGCATCTTTGAATGATAGGGTCCGTTTCCAGAGCAGAAACAAAGAAAAGGATTCTTGCCCGTCGCTGAAACCGATCGAGTAGTAGTCCCCGGAGTCTGCAGGGTCCGCGATAGGTGCCGCCACAACGCATTCAACCGTGAGCTTGGACGGAATTTGCTTTTCAGACAGAAGTTCGTCTACGGCATCTTGCGCTTTGACCTGGAGCTCGGGGTATCCCATTCTGTTGTAGCAACTAACCCTCTGGTTTCCTACCAGAAAGCAAACTAAGCCCAGTGTGCTTCGATAATGGCTTGCTAGACAGCCGTAGGCGTTCAGATATCTGTGAGCTCACGGAGTGACGTCGATCTCAGAGGCCAAACCCAGCATGTACACGCACGAGCCGCCATAATTTTATCCCGACAAGCGTAGTGGTCAGCCTGCCTCGCTTTGCATATCAATAGCGTCTAACGACACAAGCATTGATTCAATCTGACTATTGTACGCATGGAGAGCTGCCCTTGGACCAGCACCGCTCTCTAATACGGCCCGAAAATGATGGTCAAAAGAAGGGCACAGCAGGAGGCTTAGCTGTGCCCTTTATTGGCCGAAAGTGCAGTAAGGAAAAGTGCTCTTTTCCCCGGCGTCATTTCTAGGCAGCAACGAGTGTGCCAAAGAGCAGACGACTCTGACGCAGCCATTCTTGTGCTATGTCGACGCCAAAGACCTAACCTGAGCACGAACCGGGTGTGACTAATATTCACAGGTGAGTAATGATGGCACATAATGAAACGCCTACTTGGCAGTCCGTCCCGACGTCCAACCCATCTAAAATTGCTATACGAGCCCTGCCATCGCCCTGAGATAAACTCTCTTACCGATATAAAATGCATGGCAGCCCATAGGGAACAGAAGATGCCTGTCGAGAATGGGAGGCGCACTATTGTGCGAATAATAGAAGAATTCTTACAGGGAAACACGAGTGTAATGCCAAGGAAACCGTGGTCCTTCCAGTATGGCATATCAGTACTGGTTTTTTGCTTGGCTTTATTGCTGACGAATCTTTTATGGCCGCTCATTGAACCCTCGGCAAGTACGCTTTTTTTCGCTGCCATCATGATCGCCGCGTTCTATGGCGGACTCGGACCCGGACTACTAGTTTCAGCGCTTTCTACTCTCGCTATCGATTATTACTTTTTTCCTCCTTTTCGCGAGTTTGAACTTAGCGTCGCCAACACGGTTCGAGCGGGAGTGTTCATGCTCGTAGCGACGATGACGAGCTGGCTCAACGCCTCCCGTAAGCGATTGATGGAGGACATCAGAGAACGAAATCGCGAGCGGGAAACTCTGTTAACACAAATCAGTGGTTTCAATGACGAGCTACGTAACGAGATTGCAGCTGCAACCGAGGAGCTATCAATGACTAACGATTCGCTGTTACAAACACAGCAACGCTTGACGCGATCGGAAAAAATGGCGGTCGTGGGCCAAATGGCGGCTTCGCTGGCACATGAGATCGGCACACCGTTGAATGCCATCTCCGGCCACATGGAACTGTTGGCCAGCAACCATCCCGATGATACAGACACGCAACGCAGGATTCAGATCATTAGCAAACAGCTGGATTTCATCGTCGCCACGGTCAAGAGACTACTCGAACGGACTCATGAGCGACGCATGTCGTTCCAGCCAGTTGACCTGAACGCGTTAGTGCGGGAGGTATTGGCCTTGGTGGCACCGTCGCTGGAAAAGCAATCCATTGTTCATGAAGTATGTGTCCAGGATAACCTGCCATCGCTATACGCTGATCCCGACGGCCTGCAACAAGTGTTTCTTAGCCTCATAAACAATAGCATTGACGCAATGCCTCATGGTGGCAGACTGCTAATCGCCACGAGTGTGAATCGCCAGGTGAGCTCCGCCCAAGTTGCAATTAGCGACACTGGAATCGGCATTGATCCGGACGCGCTAGACCATCTTTTCGAACCCATGTGGACGACCAAGGCATCGGGAAGTGGATTTGGATTAGCCATCGCCCATCAGATCATCCTCGAACACGGCGGCCAAATAGAAGTGGTTGTCGGAACAGAGCAAGGCACAACCTTTCGCCTGACTTTGCCACTTCGGCGCGCCGATTCACCCAGTATCGTGAACGAGGAGGTCATAACACATGTCTCATGAGCTGCCCCGCGTCATGATCGTCGATGATGATGCGGTTACCTGCGAATTGCTGTGTGAGGTCTTCCAGCGACACGGATTTAATGTCCACTTCGAACAGAGCGGGGATGCTGCTCTATCGGTGATGACAACCCAACATCCCGATGTGATTGTAAGTGATATTCGCATGAAGACCCGTCTGGATGGACTAACTTTACTAGACCACGTCCGTCGTCAATATCCCCAGACTCCTGTCGTTTTGATGACCGCCTTCGGCTCCATCGATACCGCTATTCGTGCGGTCAAACAGGGTGCATTCGACTACATAAGCAAGCCTTTCAAGATGGATACGGTGATTTCGACTGTCCGTCGCGCACTGATTGCTCAATCAATGCCGTCAGCGGGACTCTCTAATGAGGCGGATGATCACGAACTCGCCTCTGGTCTTATTGGGCGGAATCGAGGCATGCTTGAAGTCTATAAGATGATTGCGTGTGTCTCGGATTCTCGATCCGCGGTGCTGGTTACGGGAGAGTCTGGAACGGGCAAGGAGCTCATTGCTCGTGCGATACACAGCAATGGCCCACGTCATATTGAACCCTTTGTCGCCGTTAACTGCGGAGCACTGGCGGAGACGCTACTGGAAAGCGAGCTCTTTGGTCACGTGAAAGGCTCCTTCACAGGTGCCATTGGGAACAAGCGCGGAATCTTTGAGTTGGCCGAAGAAGGCACGGTCTTTCTCGACGAGATTAGCGAAACAAGTGCTGCCTTGCAAGTGAGACTCCTTCGCGTCTTACAGGAGCGCGAAGTCACCCCCGTTGGCGCCAACGCAGCCATAGGGGTACAGGCCCGGGTGATTGCTGCAAGCAATCGCGATCTCGATGAACTTTGCGAGCAGGGAGTGTTTCGGCGTGACCTCTACTACCGATTGAACGTAATCAATATTCACGTTCCCCCTCTACGGGAACGTTGTGATGACATACCGCTGTTAGTTGCGCAATTCCTTCGCAAGCACACCGCGGACGGTCAGCCTTCCCCGGTAGTTGAAGACAGCACTTTGGATTTCTTGAACTCCTACGCATGGCCCGGCAACGTCCGTGAGTTGGAGAACGTTATCGAAAGAGCAATCACGCTCAACCGGAATGGTCGTATTACACCTGAAGATCTTCCGGCAAGAGTCCGGAGCAATCAGCCTGAAGCGATTAAGAGCGAGTGGAAACGAGACGACTTAGCTGACCTCTTCGCGGATATGCCCTCCCTTGACGAGGTGGAGCGCCGTTATCTCTTGTACGTCCTTGAGGCAACCGGAGGTAATCGCAGCCGTGCGGCGGAAATTATCGGAATCAGCCGTAGAACAATCTATCGGATGGCTGCGCGCTTTGGCATTGAATTCTGACCTCATACGCTCATGTGGACATGTGGCTGCTCGGACGACGGAGAGTTGAATAACGGTAACTGTAGTAAATATTACGGGAAATCTAAATGACCGATCTGACGGCGATAGAAGGACAAAATAGTATCCTTCTGACGCTCTTCATAATGCTCGCCGCGGCTAACTTCTGGCTGAGACATTTGAGCGTCTGCTAAAGACCCATGCCGCTCCACCGCTTGATTCAGAACACAAGGTGACCATAAATTCTAATCCCTTTACCCTTTGTCGTTACGGTTGTCTTGCCATGTCGCGACGCTTCGATGCAATTGGCGCACCTTTCCTGAAACAAATGAAAAAAGGAAATTTGCAAATGTTTAATAGCGGTCCAGGAGAAATCAAGTGTCAATAGAACAGCTGAGGATTAGCATACGTGTACGAGGCGATCGAGGCCGTTCTGCCTTACGTACTAAGCGGCCATTACTAGGTTTTCTTCGACTCCCTTCTGAATACCGCTTCTTCTTAACGCTCTTCCTTCTGATGCTAGTCATTGCTTCGAGGCCATCAGACAAGGCTCGATCGCAAAACCAAATTCCCGCCTACAAAAATCCGCGCCTGTCAGTAGAACACCGCGTAGTCGACCTTCTCTCGCGCATGACGCTGGAAGAAAAGGTTGCGCAAATGACGTCTCTTTGGTCAAAGCGCCCACAGAAAAATGCCCAGACAGACTTCGCAACCGATCGCGGAGACTTCTCGCCGGAGAAAGCTGCGCAGGTGATGAAATACGGCATCGGGCAGATCGCCCGACAGCGTGAGCAGAAGGGACCGCGCGACGGAGCCATCCTTGCAAACGCAGTGCAAAAGTGGTTGATTGAAAACACGCGTCTGGGGATTCCGGCAGTCTTTCACGATGAGATCCTGCACGGTCACATGGCAAGAGGGAGCACAAGCTTCCCGCAACCAATCGCGCTCGCCAGCACTTGGGATCCTGATTTCATAGGCAAAGTTTTCACAGCCGCGGCGCTCGAGACCAGAGCTCGCGGCAGCCAACAAGTGCTCGGGCCGAATCTGGATGTGGCGCGCGAGCCGCGTTGGGGCCGCACAGAAGAAACTTATGGAGAAGACCCCTATCTTGTCTCCCGCATAGGCGTAGCAATCGTCAAAGCATTGCAAGGCCCGGGACCAACTATCAATGGCGATCACGTCATTGCTACGGCGAAACACTTTGCCGCTCACGGCCAACCAGAAGGCGGCACCAACATCGCTCCGGCAAACTATTCGGAGCGAGTGCTCCGCGAATCCTTTTTGCCGAGCTTCAAGACCGCCGTTAGGGAAGGAGGCATCATGAGCGTAATGCCTTCTTACAACGAGATTGACGGCGTACCATCGCACGCCAACAAGTGGCTGTTGGAAACAGTGCTGAGGCAGGAATGGGGTTTCAAAGGCCACCTCGTCTCTGATTATTACGGTATTCCTCAGCTACAAGATCTGCATCACGTGGCGAACGACAAGGAGGAGGCGGCACGGTTGGCCCTTGAAGCCGGCGTAGACATCGAGCTGCCGGATCCGGATTGCTTCCCCTTGCTGCTCAAGCTGGTTCGGGAAGGAAAAGTCTCCGAGGCCTCAATCGATAAGGCCGTCGCGCGCAACATTCGCGCGAAGTTTCTTCTCGGCCTATTCGAGAATCCTTATGTCGATCCCGATCGAGCCGTCAAGGTCACGAACTCAAGCGAGCATCGCGAATTAGCAGCGGAGGCGGCCAGGCGATCCATCGTGCTGCTAAAGAATGAAAACAATTTACTGCCGCTGAATCGTTCCCAGTTGCGATCCATTGCTGTCATTGGGCCCAACGCCGACCGTGTACATCTCGGTGGCTACAGCGATGATCCGGGTCGCGGCGTGAGCGTGCTTCAGGGAATTAGAGAAAGGGTTAGCAGCCACATCAAAGTAATGCACGCGGAAGGATGCAAGATCACTCGTGAGGGCGGCGACTGGTTTGCCGATTCTTCACACCTCAACGATCCCGCAGACGACGAAAAGTTGATCGCTGAGGCGGTGGTGGTCGCGAGATCCGCGGACGTCGCCGTGCTCGTGCTCGGCGGAAACGAGGATACAAACAAAGAGGCCTGGGCAGAAAACCACCTGGGTGATCGCGATAGTCTGGAGCTAGTTGGTCGGCAGAACGACCTTGCGAGAGCGGTTCTGGAAACTGGCAAGCCTACGATTGTGATGCTGGTCAACAGCGGGCCCCTGTCGATTAATTACATTGCGGAAAAGGCTCCGGCGATCCTCGAAGGCTTCTATCTTGGTCAGGAAACCGGCGTCGGGGTCGCCGATGTTCTGTTTGGCGATTTCAATCCGTCAGGCAAGTTGGCGGTAACTTTTCCGCGTTCGGTTGGGCAATTGCCCGCTTATTACAACCGCAAGCCGACCGCGAAACGTGGTTACCTTTTCACCAGCAAAGAACCCTTGTTTCCCTTTGGATACGGTCTGAGCTACACAACGTTTGAATATTCCGACGTGAGAGTGAGTCCAGCGCAGATCAAACCCAACGATCAGACTACGGTCAGCGTTACCGTGAGCAATACAGGCAAGCGCGCCGGAGATGAGATTGTGCAACTCTACATTCGCGATGTAGTGAGCTCGGTAACTCGGCCTGTAATGGAACTGAAGGATTTCAGGCGCGTCTTGCTCGCGCCCGGCGAGCGTAAGGTTGTTGAATTTACCATTACACCTGCCAAACTTTCGTTCCTTAATCTGAATATGGAAACCGTAGTTGAGCCCGGTATGTTCGACATCATGGTGGGTACAAGTTCAGTAAAATACCGGACGGCGAGGCTCGAAGTCGTGGCGAAGTGAATCTTCCTCGCCGCCTTCCCCCCGATGCTCTAACTGGTTGTGTTTCTAGTTATTGCCAGAGGATAAAAAAGCTACAGCCGGGCCGAGGCTGTTCAGCAAAAGTCGATTACACTCGATCGATCTCTACACTTTATTACAGATCCTGAGTCTCACTCTTTCGACAAAACGCCCCTTTTAAGACTGTCTCGGCAACCTGAGTACAATCTCGAATTGGTCCCATGATGTTAACCAATTGCAACTATTAGACATCTAACCGGACAGTACTGAGGAATTATGAGTTCTGCATTCTTTTTAAAATTCACTTTCAAACCGGCTTTTTCTGGCTTCATAAATATAGGCTTCAAGATGGGTTCCCATCTCACAGGTGATCCGTTCTCAAATTCAAATTTAGCTGTCTGGTGCAAAATTTAGACCCTTAGCGAGCCACGGAACGCCCTAGAGCCATAGTAAGAGGGCGCACTGTTGTGATACACGAAGACATTGCCGTAACGGCGATCAGCAAAGAGGGCGCCGCCGAGTTTTCTAATATCAGAAGGTGTTTTCACCCAGCTCGACGTTTTCGTATCGAAATTTCCAAATTTCTGCAACTCTCGATATTGTTCTTCCGTTAATAGCTCAATGCCCATGGCAGCTGCCATATCAATAGCGTTATCTTCTGGTTTAAATGCCTTCCTTCCCTCCTGCCCTTCACGGTCGTAACAAACACTTCTGCGGCCTTTAGGACTCTCCGCTGAACAATCATAAAAAATGTATTCGCCCGTCCTTTTATCATGACCGACAACATCCGGTTCACCGCCAGTTCTTTCCATTTCATTGAGTGACCACAGTTTTTCAGTATTAGCTTCCAGCTTTCCTTGTACTTTAGCCCATTCAAGACCCTTATGGCGGTTCATCTTTTTCTCAAAACGGGCTTTCAATGCTGTGAGTAGTTGTTCACGTTGTTCTGGTGACAACTCCTTTTTATTGCTGATTTTATTTCTCTTTGTCATATCACGCTCACGCTGTGTAAGTTGATTAAGTTTTAGGCGTAGTCTGCCAAAAGTCTGCCAAATAGAAAAGGCGATCAAAGATGCCAACCGGTAAAATTCCGGTAAGACCAAACTCTTCCTTAATCATCGATAGCGTCCTGTGAATTCGCCTCGGGCATTGCGGCGGCTTATTGTGATTGGAAACCACCCTGTCTTACGATTGGTTTATGTCTAACCAAGATCGTTTAATCCTACGTGAATTAGGCACGCGCGGATTGAAAGTGTGTCCGATAGCGCTTGGCTGCATGGGGATGTCAGGAATGTACTGCTGGCCGACGCGAACGAGAGCGTCGCGACCATTCACGCTGCTCTGGATGCAGGCGTGACGCTGCTGGACACCGGAGATTTCTATGGTGCGGGACACAATGAAATGCTCATCGGACCAGCGCTGAAGGATCGCCGTGACAAAGCCGTGTTGTCAGTGAAGTTCGGTGCGTTGCGATCGCCGGATGGCGCCTGGATTGGCCTTGACACGGTCAGAAACTTTGCGGCCTATAGCTTGAAGGACCGG